>Ga0315319_10000205_pt1 | contig 17709 bp, 17 predicted proteins | sample M1500m3416metaG_FD_203463 | JGI IMG/M metagenome (GOLD analysis project Ga0315319, IMG submission 203463) | Ammonia-oxidizing marine archaeal communities from Monterey Bay, California, United States - M1 500m 3416 | ecosystem: Environmental > Aquatic > Marine > Intertidal zone | place: USA... | reverse complement strand
ATGTGCATCCTGAGGTTCAAGCGGCGCTTGATTGGCAGATACCGAAAAATGAATGCGAATTCAGGGGCAAACGTACCAATGTGGGTGGTACAGACAGAAAATTTAAAAGGGCGATGAAAAAATACACGAAGTGCAACGAAAAATACCTAACTGGGTTGGTTGCAGCGCGAGAGAAAATGATGGGTGTTGCACACCACGGATTAACCCAGGAACAGGCGGATATTATTATGGGCCATATGGGTGCTATCGCCATCATACTAAAAAGGAGTGAGTCAGTGTCAGCGGTGCCGGAATCGATCCGTGAGGCCAATCAAACCGCCGATTTCAACCAATAAACGTCCGGTTATACCGCCGTTACGAAGAAGTTCAATTGAGCGACGCGTCGTCCAGGCACCAATCAAACAGTCTTCCCTGGCCCGATCTCAGGTGGTTCGGTGCAATATTGGGGTCGAACAAGGGAAATGTTACATACATAAAATATGCCTGCTATGGAGCATAATTTCATCGTCAGGTAGATCATAACTAAAAGGGAAAACTATGAAACTGCGAAAGCTTGCGTCTCTGGCCGCCTTCGGCGTGCTCTGCTCATTCATCTCTATCGCTGTATCCGCTGATCATCATGTGGTTAAGCAGGAGCGTGAGATCATTATTGAGGCTGATGGGGAACCGGGGAATCTGGCTGAGATACTGCAACGTGTCGAAGCTGAAATGGGTGACACTGGAAACATCGCTGTATTTATTGATGATGAGGGTAATGTCACTGTCGACCAGTTTGACTTAGATCATGAAGTCATCATCGCGGGTGAGGGAGATATGCCAAACAGGATGCTAATGAAAAAAATGATAGGGCCACATAGAATGCACGGTAGAAGTTCGCCGATGTCTGAAAGTGTGGCTTCCTGTGTTTTGAAAAACATCAAAAATGCGAACACTGATGCCGCGGCCCACTTTATTCGTGAGGCGTGTGTCGCGCTCACAGAGGACAAGTAGTTAGTTCTTAATGACTTACCGTCTGGGAGGGGGGCTGAGATGATCCCATTGGTCAGCCTTCCCTCGAGTGTGTTCTTCAGTTCCTGCATTCGAACCCTTTACGGGTATTAATTTCTCTACTCGCTGGCAGCAAGGTTTACCCCTAATTGAACGAAAGCATTCACCCACTTTGATGTTGAATCGAGATTGACCGCACTGGGCCAGAGATCTGCAGGATGGTGGAATAACCCGTTGCGCCCCAATATTGAGACATAGCGGCCGCCGCCATCAAAAACATTGCGTGCCTCGCCAAGCGGGCGATCTCCTATTTCTGCCTGCGCACCTGGTCTGATTGAATTCGCTTGCAGCCATGGCGCAAGACTTTGCGCTGCTTGCTCATCTGAATACTGAAGCACGACTTGTGCTCCATGTTTGGCTGCAAAATTTGCACCCAGATGTACCCAGATACAAGCATCTTTGATCAATTGAGGGTTCGCTTGAAGAAAGTGGTCTAGCCCGGTGTGCCCTAACTCGTGGCCCGTATTGGCGGTGAAAATAACATCCCGCAACGGTTCACTCTCTTGGATACCTCGCATCATTTCAAGGAAACAGGCAATGCCACCGCCCCGTTCCGATGCGCAGGCCCACCAACCACTTCGAGGCGTCATGATGACAATTGGCGCAAACTCAGGATTGCGCCCTTTTATTCGTGCTTCAATATTTCTGGCCGTTGCGTCGACGTAATCACATTGGACAATGACCTGTCCTGTTGCAGAAGATTTCACCGCGGCTTGAATCTCTGGCCAATGTTTGTTGGCAACCTGGAGTACCGGTGGACCGAAGGGAGCGGTAAAGTCTTCTGCATTGAAAGGCGCCACGCCATTCGCAGGCAGTCGATCGTCTGTAACGACGACAATGGCCTTGTGTTTACCTGTTTGTCGGGCAGCGTGAATTCGCCTGCCGACCTCGGTTGAGGCAAATGGCATGGACATCGCAACGCCTATATCAGCATCGCTATTCAAATCACCCATGGATCCCGTAATACCTTTATCATCAGTGTAGCCGCAGTCATATAAAGGAACGCCAGATAGATTTAATCCTGAGAAGGAAAGAGATGTTTGACGCGGCCGAACTCGTTTAAATGGGAAAGATGATTCACTGGGCTGAACGCCTAGTGCCTTAATTTTCTGAACCAGCCAGTCGGCGCTTAAATGATCGATGTCTGTACCCGTTCGGTGAATTCCCTGACTGGCGTATTCTCTGATGATTTCTCCGACTCTGGCCTGCATGTCGTTTTCCATTGCTTGTAATCTGAGTTGAAAAGGCAGCAGCGCGGTAAGCATGCTACCTTGAATAAACCTACGTTTTGTTATCATCAGCTTACGCCTGCCTAGTGGTACACGTGATTGGTACCCGCCACACCAGCAATCCTACATGAATATTTCATTCACTCCGCGAATAGGCGTTATAAAGCGTGTTTTTCGAAGCATACAAAAGTATCTTCATAAGGCATGCTTAGAAAACAACTAAACAGCAGGATGAATAACAGTATTCAGAAATTAACAAGAGCGATTATCAGAGTCTTCGATCGATATATGCCAGAACCATTTGCGTTCGGCATTGTCATGACGCTTGCTGCCCTGGTACTGACCTGGTGGCTGACGCCGGCTAGTGCGGAAAAGGTAGTCATGTCCTGGGGTAACGGACTAGCGTCACTATTGCCTTTTATTACGCAGGTCTGTCTGACCATCCTGTTTGCGTATGCGCTGGCCCATCTTGGACCGGTACCCGCCTATCTGGAACGACTGGCGGGTTTGCCTAGAACCGCCCGGGGGGCTTATGCATTTGTAGCGGTGTTTGCAGGGTGCGTAAGTTTGATCGCCTGGCCTCTGGGGACCATTCTGGGCGGCTTAATGGCCAGGCAGGTGGCACTGTCATTTCGTCATCGAGGTCAGAAAGTCCATTATCCTTTGCTCGGTGGCGCTGCATTCAGTGGTTTTGTCGTCTGGCACATGGGTTACTCAGGTTCGGCACCTTTGCTGGTAGCAACACAAGGTAATCCCATGCAGGAACAGTTGGGCGGGTTGTTACCTGTCACACTGACAACCCTGGCTACCTTTAACCTTGTGACCATCGTTCTGACACTGGCGACTGTTGCCCTGGTGGCTAGTTTGCTGGCACCGGCTGATGCTGAATTGGAGGAAATTGACGAAGCCAATGCAGTGCAGGATCCAGAGCGGAGCATTCAGGAACGACCGTTGGAAGGCCGGTCAGGACCCGCTTACCGGCTGGAAAACAGTCGCTGGTTAACCTCCTCGATGGGTGTCTTGTTGATTGTCTATGTGGCTAGCTGGTTCTATTCAAAAGGGATACAGCTGGACCTGAATATTGTGAACTGGACATTTCTGGCAGCCTGTCTTTTGTTGACACGATCTGCTTCAGAATTCAGCCAGGTATTGATGCAGGCTGGCCGTGCGGTGGTGCCTACTCTGCTGCAATACCCACTCTATGCAGGCATTATGGGCGTGATGCTGAACACGGGTCTGGTCGCCCAGATGGCGGACTATTTTGCCCGAATTGGTACCGCCGAAACACTACCGCTGATTGCCTTTTTCTCCGGTGGTGTCATTAATATGTTTATTCCCTCAGGCGGTGCCCAGTGGGCTGTGCAGGGGCCTGCATTTCTGGCTGCGGCTGAAACACTGGGAACGGCACCGGAACTGATAGTCATGGGTGTGGCCTACGGCGACCAGTGGACCAATATCATTCATCCTTTTGTGGTCATCCCGTTACTGATTATGACCGGTTTGCCGGCCAACAAAGTCCTTTCCTATTCGTTCATTTTATTTCTGGTGGCTACGGTACCGCTTGCCGGGGGATTACTGGTTGCGGGATTTTGGTAGGGCGCTGTTAGCGGCCAATTATTCTGGGTGCCTGGAGATAGTCAGAATCAGCCGCGCGGAATGGTGCTGCCCACTATTGCTCACTGCCAGGCGCGATCGCCGTGTCGTCGGGCTCCTTGAAGGGCATTAGGAATTTTTCCCACATGGTGGGTTCGGTTGGTCCGGTACCGGTTTCATCAATCGTCTTGTCGAGAAAAGTTCCAAACAGGCGGTCCCAGACAATGGTACTGCAGCCATAATTTGTATTGCTTTCCTGCAGGACCGCAGAATGATGGCAGATGTGATATTTATTGGTTGTAAAAGCAAGGCCGATGCCGCGGCTGTTTAAGGCAATGTTGGCATGAGCCACCGAAGTTTGCGTAACGGTGAGAATGGCTGCCCCGGCGGCTGCGACGCCTACACCAAATGTCAGTTCCACCAGTGCTGACGGCAACAGGATGAAGAAATACTCGATGGGATGATTCAGTCCAAAGTTCAGGGCGCCAAGCTTTTTGAACGAGTGATGAGAGCCATGCCCGGATAGGCGCCATACCAGAAACCATCGGTGCTCAGCGCGGTGCATCCAATACCACAACAACTCGCTTAAGAAAAACACCATAAACAATTGCACCAGCAGGGGCCATTCGTGAGGCCAGATGTCGAGTCCGATTGAATGCCGGAAGGCCTCAAGTGGGCCCGTCAGCCAGGTTTGGTAGAGTCCAGAGAGATACAGGGCAATCGTGGAGAGAATGACAACCAGTGTCACATTCCGGATTTTCTCCCTGGCGTTGGTTAACCAGGCCGGGCGGCCAGGGAAGTAATGCTCAGAAAAACCCAGGACTAATTGTACGAACACAATGGTTAAGAGATAAGTCTCTTCCTGTAAAGGGTCCAGATACCAGTGACCGATGACGATGATTAACAGCAGAGGTTGCAGGCAATAAAACAAGACCTGGCGGGGTGTAGAACCTTCAACTGGTGTTACCAGGGGTTGGGTCATAATATTGCCTTACCGCGATCAGTCATGAAGTCACGCGCTGCTTTCGCTACGGCGCGGGCGCAGGCTGCTGGAGTGGTTCCGCCGGCGAACATGTCGAGGCAGGGACCGGTCAGAATGTCTGGTTGTTTCTCTGTGATCCATTGAACCAGCTCCTCAAAAATAGTTTGATCATCGCCAGAGAAAGTCACCGCAGCAATCTTATTACGGCTCAGTGTCAACCGGAAGGTGTCGGTTGCTTCGTAGCCCATGGCAGAACCGAAATCATCGGTGACAGTGATTGCGCAGACGACCTCATTTGTTTCTATTCTGCAGGGGTGGCGCAGTGTTACCTTGTAGTTGGCGGCCTCAGCCCAGCCCTGGTAGTAGAGAATTGCCACCGCATCTGCATCGGCAGCCATCAGGCGTTTTAGTTGGGTCGCGTCCCATGAATAAAAAGCGGAGATGAATTCTTCAGCTGTGCTTTTGTTGCTACTGTGGTTGCTACCTTCGTTGTTATTGTTGTCGCTGTAGGTCTGTTCCGGGTGTTGCGACGAAGCCAACAGCGCTGCAGAAAGCAGAAAGCTACCGGTCAGCATCCGAGCGACATTTTTTAGTCTGAGCAAATTCCCTCCAGGCGTCGTATTCGTGGTTCAGCAAGCTGATGCCGCCTTTCCTGATTTTACCCGAGGCGGGGATTAGGTGACGAAAGCATATTAGTAATCCCCGCAGCATAAAGCTACTAAACAACGGGGTCGGAGTCATTACCCGGGGTAAAGTACCGGGGTAAACGCGCCAACGTCCCAGTCTGACATTGGCCCTTCTCTGGCGGAAAACTGCCTTCTCCGACATTTATTCTAAGCATGCCTACTGAAGATACTTTTGTATTTTTAGTAAAACACGCTTTATAGTCCCTATTCTCAGCCCTACGCGGAATAGAGGTTACGCCGCCGCCGGGGCCCAGTTACCGCGGTAAAGTTAAACGCTGGTAATGCATCAAGAAGGGGATCCACATGATGAAAAAATTGACCCTTGGCGTTGTCACGTTGTCCTTAGCAGCGACCGCCCTTTTCTTGTTCCGGTATCAAGTGGTACTCGCTGGCATGTCGCTGGCTTTCTCGCTTGGTGGGGTGCCAGATTTACTTCCCGCTGAGGACGAAGGAGATCAGGTGGCGTGGCATGATGATTATTACACCATTGAACAACTCGACAGCCGCACTTTCGCCATCGGCGAACCCCGGTATTACCAGCAAAACATCAGCTACCTTATTATGGGAGAGGATCGGGCCATCCTTTTTGATGCCGGCGCGGGTTCACGCAAAATACGCCCCGTGGCCGAGGAATTAACCGCCTTGCCGATTACGTTCGTACCCTCGCACTTTCACTACGACCATGTCGGCGACGGCTTACCCTTCGACCGCATCGCCGTGGTGGATTTACCCCACATCCGTTCCCGCGCAAGCGACAACCAGTTGACCCTGACCTGGCAGGAACATCTTGGTGAACCCGAAGGCTTCGACCTGCCAACTTTTTCAGTGGCGGAGTGGCTGACACCCGGCGCGGACGTGGACCTGGGCGGTAGAGTACTCACGGTAATTTATACGCCAGGGCACACCACCGATTCCATCTCGCTGTTTGACCCCGCGGCCAACCTGCTGTTCGCCGGCGACTTTATCTACCAAGGTCCGTTGTTGGCTTTCTTGCCCAACAGCAGCCTGGGTGACTACGCCCAGGGCGCGGAACACCTCAGTGACGTCGTTAACTCCCAGACAAAAATCTATGGCGCGCACCGACTTTATCCGCCAGGCGCACCAGTATTTGGCGCCAGCGACGTTAAGGACCTGCAAACCAGCTTGAGGAAAATCAGAAACGGCAATCAGGACACCCAGGGCCTATACCCGGTGATCTATCCTGTTAACGACGAAATGACCCTATGGGCAGAGCCACCCTGGTTACAAAATTGGGACGCCACTTATCCCGATTAATCGCAGGTGGTGGATCACTGAAGGCGGGGTAAAGTACCGGAGTAAACGCACCAACTTCCCAGTCTGACATTGACCCTTCTCTGGCGGAAAACTGCCTTCCCCAAACATTTATTCCAAGCATGCCTAATGAAGATACTTTTGTATCCTTGGCAAAACACGCTTTATCGTTGCTACTCTCGAACGATCTCCATTTTCTTGTGGGGCCCGTTCGATCCAATCGCATAAAGGACGCCGTGACGATTTAAGCGGTCCAGCAACGCTTCGATGCCAGACAGGTTATACACGCTACTTGGGGGCTGAAAGTCCTGAAGAGGAAGACGCGGCGCGATCAACGAAGTTTCGACAACGGAATCAGCGAGAACGACCTGGCTTTGTAGTCAGCATAACCGGGTTTATCTTCGGTCAGTTTCTTTTCGATCATTGGAATCGAGACAATGGTAAACAGGAGGGTCATGGAAACCGCCCCCGAGAGCATCCAGTAGTCGGCGTAACCAATCGCGGCATAACCGAACAACAGTACAGATACCCAAACTCCGATCTCGCCCAGGTAATTTGGATGTCGGCACAAGGACCAAAGCCCTGTATTCAAAACTTCAGCGCTGCTGCTGCGAATCGCGCGAAAACGATGTAATTCACGGTCAGACTGGAACTCAAGCCACACTGAAATCAGGCCAACAACCAGCGCCAGATAGTCGAATCCGTTGATCGATTGAGTGCCGATCACAACGGCGTGATACATCGGTATGCAGCCCAGGAACACCAGGATAGTCGGGAAGAGATGAACCCCGGTGAAGCTGAGAGGCCACCACAGGATGCCGGCCTTTGCCTGCAGGTTCACATAGCGCCAATCCACATGATCAAGACCGCTCCAGGTATAGGCCCAGTTGGCCGTCAGTCGAAAGCCCCAGAGCAGGATGACCAGCGCCAGCATCAGCTGACGAATCAGTTCTGCATCACCCTGTAGACTCATTAGGTAGCCGACAATGACCATCGGAATAACGCTCCAATACGCGTCGTAAAAACTGGAATTTTTGTACGCGACACTGAACGCGAAAATGATGATGGTAGCGACCACATCCGCAATCAGAACCTGGACCATAATGTGATACTCAGCAACAAGCTGAAGCGTCACCCACGCAGCGGCGAGAGCCAGTACGTAACTTACAAGGACAAGAACATAGGCTTTGGTCATGCGGGAGCCACCATTTGTTTGGAATAATTGGGGTCGAGCTCGCTGTAATCGAATCGTGCTATTACCACATTTTCATACGATATTTCAGATTGCGTTCCTTTGCGTCTTGGAAAAATACAGCGATGGTTTAGCTGGCGGATTGGATAGGAATTCCCCATCCAGAAAAGTTAACTTGGCAATGCCCTCTGTCATGTCGTAGCCCGTAAATACTGTTTAGGTGAATAAACCGGAACTATTAGCTGATCTGCTCTTCGACTGCCCGATGCGCTGCATCAAATGCTGCATTCATTAAAGGCGTGACTTCAGAGTCGGTATTCGCGATCGAAATACGCCCAAACTGCTGACGCCCGATTTCATGGGGGGCTTGCCCCTCCTCCCATTCTGGATCATCCAGCCCCTGGTACCAGTAGGCGTAGCCATGAGGGATCCGGTTAACCGTAATTGCCTTGATGTCCGCTTCATGATCGAAGCCATGCCTGCCAAGCATCCGTTGAAGTTGTTCACGGATCTGTTGCTCGTAATCATCGAATGTGGACGCGTAGATTTTATGACGCCCCATACGCAGAAGATCACGAGTTGTTCCCTTGGTTCCATCGGCGGGTGTGGGGGAAGCCATCATGAATACCACCATGGGATCATCGGGCCCCCTTGGTGGTTCGTAACCTCCTGATGTCATCGTCGGTGCCGCGCTGACCCACTGGAAAGGATCATATGGACATTGTGTAATCGTTACACCCAGTTCTGAGAAGGCTTGCCCGTTTTCCAGCAGTACGTTGGCATAAACAAAGGGTACCCGAACCCCATAACCCAATCCGTTTTTTTGTGCATCACTCATCTCGGGGCAGAGATCCGGAATCAGATTGTTATAGCAGGCCAGGACACAATGGCTGGCCGTAATACGTAAAGGCATACCCTGTAGCACGTAGTCTACCTGTACGTAGTCACCGACTTCTTTAACGCCAACGGCTGTACTATTGAGACGAACTCGAACCGGTTGGTCGGACAGGTCCAGGGCACTATAGTCAAAGCGGGCGATGGCAACATCCTCGAATCCTTTCATATCAGGCGCCATGCCTGGAATCATTTTCTGAACCAGAAGGCGGGCAACAGATGCGTTCCCGTCCGGGAACATGCGAATTTCACCGGCGAGGTCATCAATCAGCATGGCTGCAATGGAATCGACAAAGTCTGCGAGCCAGCCCATGGCACGGAGCCCTGGGCTGCCAGCCAGGATGCCTTCAAGCACTGTGTGGTTCCATCCAGAGGGCCCATTCAAGATAAGTAGATGTGCATTCAGTATGGGAATTGTGTCGATTGAAAGCCCGACACGATCCAACAAAAACTGGTTGTAGCTGGTGTTGTTTACATAGTCCCATTTCTTGGTGAGTGACAGGTCATCCAGGAAGTCCTTCTCGCCACCAAAAAACGCTACCAGCTTATCCTTTTGATTTTCCGGGATCGGTAACTCACGGACCGCGGCTCGATAATCGCCTCTTCCATGGAAGAACTTTAACCAGTGACCGCCGATAGTCAGATGTTCATCGCCATCAGGTACTGTCAGACCGACATCCCCACCCAGCTTTCCTCCCAGGACATAATCATCAGGTGTGTTGGCAGCCATTTGTGCTATGGCTGCTTCGTCTATACCAAGATCAATCAAAAGACTTCCGGCGACGTCACCGTAGTTGCTTGGGCTATCCAGATTCTGCGCGCCACCGAGGCTCAGGAGCATCCTGCCCTTGTAGTGAAACTCATTGCGCTTGGCATGCCCGCCAAAGTCATCGTGATTATCAAGAATCAGGATGCGTGCTTCAGGACCTACTTTTTTCAGGCAGTACCAGGCAGCCGCAAGTCCGCTCATGCCCGCGCCGACAACGACCAGATCATAGTGTTCATCCAGTGATTTATAAGAATCGGGTTTCTGTCCCTGCCACGCCAATGCATGTGCGACTTCAAAGGAACCTACGTGACTGCCACGCATACCGGTCAGGGTTGGAGGATAGTAATTGGCAAGACCTTCGGGGTCTAAAACATTCGTCATAGCTGCCAGTGCACTCACTCCCGGCTCACCGCCGTGAGCTGGAAGCACTAAACCTCCTGCCCCTATCACCATGCCATTAAGCAGGTCCCGCCGTGTGACTTTTATCGTCATATTTATTCTGGGCCTTTACATGTCAATTGACAGGTTATAGCATGTCATCTGACATGGCAACTACGAACACCCCATGAGTGATCGAAAAAACCAAATCCTGCAAACTGCGATCGAGATTGTTGCTAACCAGGGTTATGCAAGCCTGTCCATGCGGGCATTGGCTCGCGCAGCGGGCATGAAACTCGGTGCGCTCCAGTATCACTTCAGCACCTCGGAAGAGATGTTGCACGCCCTGGTAGATTACATCGCAGACGCTTACCAGCGTTCATTTGCCTCACTCATCGAACAACATGATCCACCGGATATTCGCGACATCGTCAAGTTCGTGATGGATGACGAAGCTGGCAATACCTTGATGAGTGACCGGCTCTGGCCACAACTGTGGGCGATGCAACAGGTTGAACCAATCGTGTCTGATCTGGTGGAAGATATCTACGCGAAGTACATCAGGATACTGGAGGATGCCTTGCGTAATTCCGGCAGTCAGCGCCCAAAAGCTGAAGCACTTTGCCTTATGTGCATGCTTGAAGGCTCAACAATTTTTATGGGTCACGGCAGGCGATGGCGGAGAAACGCGAAAGCGGCTCGCCAGGTCATCCTGGCATTCATTGAAGACAAATATGGCGCAACCGCATGAAAACCGACTTTGATAAACAAATAAATCGCTTTGCCTTCTGGTCCGCGATCGTTGTGCTCGTGACGGGCATCGTTTCGTTTCTTCTACCACTGGACGCTCCGGGAGGTTACATGACATTGCAGGCTGACCGAGTGGCCTGGCTCAATGATCATCGCGATTTATTCATCCTTGGGTGGCTCAACCAGGTGGTTGCTATGCTCAGCTTGACAGGGGTTCTGTTCGGCATCGCTTGGCATGTCGCCAATAAGAATCAGCTACGTGCGGCAATTGCCGCCATGTTCGTGCTCGCCTCTGCAACCGTATTCATCATTCCAAAATTTATAGCGATATGGACAATTCCACAACTAGCGCAGGCAATTTCGACCGGTGCGGCGGGCGCAGATCTTGCTGACCCCCTACTCAGAATACTGAATGTATCTATTCCGTTTTCGCTCTACACGTCTTTTGACTACCTGGGATTCTGGCTCTATGCGGTGTTTGGCTTGCTCGTCGCAGGTCCGCTTTTCGGGGAATCACTGAGTTCGAAAGTCGCTGCGATTTCTGCTGGAGTCTTCGGCGCTGTGTTTCACTGTCTACTGGTAGCACTCCTCATGGGAGAACTGGCATCGGCGGATGTTGAAACCATGTTCCTTGGTGGTTTTGCGCTACTGTTGGTTCCGGTCATAGCGATGATGTTCAGGTTCAAGCAAGAGATGTAATGCCGAGGGTGGGCCTGGGTAAATCCGCTAACCCTGCATTTTTTCCAGCATCGCTTTCATTTGTGCATGCATCATGTTGACCGCCTGTAACGGACGAATCATCACTTTAAACTCAGTGATCTGATCATCTTCATTGAAGGTAATGATGTCGACGCCATTCACGTACTTGCCCTGAATTTCTGTTTCAAACTCCAGAACAATTGTGTTGCCCGAAGCTACTTCCTTGCTGTATTTGAACTTCGATTCAGGTTGTCCAACGGCTTTACTTTTGTCACCTTCACTGAAGGTACCGCCAGCCGCTATCAGATACATCTTGGTTAAGGCTTTGCCCTTCTGGGGGCTGAATACTATCGGGGAATAGAACACACAATCATCCGCCAACAGAGTATCCAGTCCGCCTTCAATCTCGCCACGCAAATGCTCGTGCCACAATTCGATATAGTCAGTTGCAGACATATGATTTCCTTACATTCCAGATATTGTTGGCGTCAGGATACGGCAATTTTATTTGGAATCAAATTTTGCCTCGTTGGAGGTCAGCAAACAACGGGGTCGAAAACAATGGGGTCGAAAAGAACGGAGTCGGAGTAGTTACCCGGGGTAAAGTACCGCAAGTCTTAACCAGGCCTTCATTCTCGCCATCAACATACGTGACCTCAGAGTCAGGCTGACATCGCGGTACCAATTCTGCTTGACGCCGTCCAGCTTGCCATCAACATACGTGCACTCCTGTTTCAGCTGACCATTGTCGTACCACCCTTGAAACAAGCCTTCTTTCTTGCCATCAATAGCCGTGTACCTAATCATTAGCTGACCATTTTCATCGAATTGCTCAACCTTCGCCGTCAGCGGTTCGGTGCTATTCGGTTTATACAAGAGACCATCTCGTTCCAAAAGCTCACCGTTTTCCAGTACTGATGTTAGTTGTAGTTTCATTGTTCTAACTCCCTAACTTGATGGACTGAAGCTTGCGGGAGTCGGTTGAAAAATCTGGTCATTGCGTGCCAAAAGCTAGTCTCTGAGGACTGGCAGCGTCAGAAACAACGGGGTCGGAGTCGTTACCCGGGTAAAGTACCGGAGTAAACGCACCAGGAAAAGACTGTGGCAGTCCCGTCAGTTCCTCAAATTGAAGTCGAAACTGATCCGACGCAAGACAAATTTGTCTGTTATTGCCACGCTGGATCACGTGAGCCGTTCTACCGCCAGATAGAACTCCAGGTCTTCTTGGCATCGAACAGCGAGCCCTGAACTAATGAAGTCCAAGTATCACCGTGGCAACAGCGAGTATTTGTAAGCTTCCGACGATGAAGCCTTTAGCCTTTCGCTCCAAGCCATGTCATAAAAATGTAAATTTTACTCCGACCCCAATTATTCGGGAAACTGCTACCATAGGCCGAAAGATTACAGCGGAATCAGAATGACAATCCAACAAAAAACAAACCCTGAACCGGCAAAGGTATTCGAAGGCAATTACTTTCTTGAGGGTAACTATGGACCGGTCCAGGAAGAACACGTTGCCACAAAATTGCAGGTCATTGGTGAGGTCCCAACTGACCTGAAAGGTCACTATCTGCGGATAGGACCAAACCCTGTCTATGTTTCAAACGTTGAGAAGTACCATTGGTTTGATGGTGACGGTATGGTGCACGCTGTGCACTTCGAGAACGGCACAGTGACCTATCGCAATCGCTTCGTTGATACAGAAGGCTTACGGTGGGAGCGAAAAGTAGACCGCTGGCTCTGGAGAGGCCTTAACGGCATGCTGGATGGCGGCCCGGCAGAAATGCCAGAAGGTGCCCCCACTGGTAAGAACCCCGGCAACACAGCGTTCGTCAATCACAATGGGACACTCTATGTACTGCACGAAGGTTCGGTTCCACATATCCTCAGCTTGCCGGATCTTAAAACCGTTGGCACGACAGATTTTGACGGTAAATTAACACACGCTTTTACGGCTCACCCGAAGGTTGACCCCAGCACGGGGGAAATGATGACCTTTGGTTATGGCCCTTTCCCTCCTTTTGTGACGTATTCAGTCGTCAACAAGGAAGGCGCCCTGGTTCACTCCACGCCGATCACGATTCCCAAGGGCGTGATGATGCACGACTTCGCATGCTCAAAAAATTACTCGATTTTCCTCGATTTCCCGCTGACCTTTGATCTGGAAGCGGCGATGGAAGGTAAGTCACCACTAGGATTTGAAGCAGAACACGGCTCGCGCATTGGCATAATGCCGCGCCATGGTTCTGACGAAGATGTTACCTGGTTTACCGTCGACGTTGGTGTCGTGATCCATACAGCAAACGCGTGGGAGGAGGGCGATGTGGTTGTGGTTCAGGCATGTCGTTCAAAAACATCAGACATCATTGGTGCGGCAGAGGTCGACACAGATGAACCCACTGATCTGTTGGGGCAGATGTATGAATGGCGCATCAATGTCGAAACCGGCGACATCACTGAAGGGCCACTGCACGACTACTATTCTGATTTCTCTCGTATTAATGATGATTACGCAGGAGAGAAAACACGCTATACCTATTCCTCGGAATTCGACCAGACTCGCGCTATCACGTTCAAGTCGATAATGAAGTTCGACCGGGAAACCGGTAAAACACAGCACCACAATTTCGGGGAAGGGCGATATGTTGGCGAGGCAGTTTTTGCGCCAAAGATAGGTTCGTCAGAGGAAGACGACGGTTATGTTATTTGCTTCATTCAGGATGAAAACGTCAATCAAAGTGAGTGCGTTGTCATCGATGCAAAGAATTTCAGCGGTGACCCGGTTGCACGAATCCTTATTCCTCACCGAGTACCTTACGGCTTTCATTCTGGGTGGGTTGGCACATAGGGTAACTTAAGCAGAAACTGTGGGACAGTCCCGACGATATTGCATTCCGAAGGACTACTGTGTCCCGGTGACTTTTCTCAGTGCTGGGTACTCTCTTTTTAAAATTGAACAAAAGTTTCATACTGTTATTAGCTGGAAGCGCTAGCTGACGTTTTCAGCCCAAGTCTTAGGCTCTGTCAACCTGATGTCATCGATGGTGTCGCAGACGACGATCGTTATATCGTGGGATGCATCAACCATAAATTGCATCAACCATAAATTTAACGAACAGCCAAACCGAACGATGCACAACATCGCCGGACGGACAAAAACCAAGAATCAGGGAACCCACATGAGTTCACTCGACTCGCATACAAAAAAAATTCAAAAGCAATTTAATCGTCAGGCCAAGGAATACGCCCAAACCAATCAGGCAAAAGATATGCGAGCGATGGCGGGTTTGGTTGGGCTAACGAAAACCAACGCGTCTAGCGTTACTTTGGACGTCGCCTGCGGGCCAGGTCGATTGACGATGGCCTTCGCCAATCACGCAAAACAGGCGACCGGTTTGGATGTGACAGAGAACCTGCTTGATATCGGCCGCGCAGAGGCCGCGAAACTAGAGATAGATAACATTGCGTTTACTTATGGCTCTGCCTTGAACATCCCGTTTGATAGCAAGACCTTTGATACCGTGAGTTGCCGCGCTGCGTTCCATCACTTCGCAGCGCCAGGACAAGTGTTGAAAGAACTGGCCAGGGTGCTTAAGCCTGAAGGCGAGATTATAATCGCAGATATTTTAGGCAACGAAAAAACCACCAGGGCAGCGCATCACGATGCGCTAGAGCAGCTCTGTGACCCAACCCACGTAAGCTGCTTATCAAAAACTCGCTTTCTGACGTTATTTAATGAAACGGGGCTAGACGTCACCAGTAGCCGTTTCGGTTCTATGGATTATGAAGTCGAACAATGGCTACTTCATGGTGGACCGAACGACGCGCAAAAACAGGAGATTCGATCAAGGTTTAAACAAAGCGTGGTGAGTGATCAAACAGGACTCGATGCCCGCGAAGAAAATGGCGTGTTAAAATTCACTCACCAAACCGCCGTGTTCGTTTTAGCGCATGCTGCGACAGTCAAGCACTGAAGCAACAGCTCGTTTGCCCGTACGCCGACAAAAACTTTAGAGTCGGCGCGTGGCGAATAGCGAAACCCTGGGCCAGAAGCCCCAGATGATATTGGGCGCCAATATTTCGTTCATCGGCCGGTGCGATTATCAACGACTAACCCGCCCACTAACTGTAATTGGGGACCCCAATTATTTTTCTGAGTTGGGAAGGCTCCTACCAACAGGCTGGTAGTCAGGGGCGCTGCGAAATCCGTCACGATTTGGCATGACCACTGTTGCAAGGTTGTGATTAGTCAGTCTGGTGTCTGCAGGAATGATATCGTTTAGATATAGTACGTACGCAGTGATTGCGTAGACTTCGTTGTCCGACAACGATTTTTCGTTTCCGTAAGGCATTGCCCGGTTAACGTAATCAAATAGCGTTGTGGCATAGGGCCAATAGCTTCCCACGGTTTTTAGTGGTCTAGTGCTGTTAAGTGTGCCTCGGCCACCGGCGAGAGAATTGCCCGGTTGTGTGCCTTCTGACCCATGACATGCCACGCAGTGTGTTGCATATAGAGTCTTGCCACCCGTGACTGACCCTTCACCGACAGGTAATCCTGTGCCGTCAGGCGCGACAACCGATTCAAAATCCGTCGGCGCGGGTTTGCCGAGCGAAGGTTCGAGATCGTGGCTCAGCTCGGCCGCAGCGAAGCATACCCAGCAGACTAGTAGAACGGCAATGCTACGCGTATACATTCGTTATTCGACCTGTGTGCTCTACCTGCCAGCTCTGGATTCCGTTGTAATGATAGACGACGAGCGGTGACTGCCCCTTAAGCGCTTGTTCGCGTGTTGGTTGCGTATTCCCGGCAGTATCTATAGCCCTACTCTGCAATGTTGCCGGTTGGCCGTTCCATCGCCATGGGATCCGGAACCTTACCGGTTGCAATCGGCCGGTACCAGATTGAATTTCAGCTTCGGCCCAGGAGTTGCCGCCGTCGGCGCTGACTTCAACCGTTCGAATCTCGCCATTACCCGACCAGGCCAGGCCGGATATTTCATATACCCCTTTTTCTTGCAACTTCATTTTACCAGACGGCGTGGTGATGATTGATTTGACTTCCATGCGAAGGGAAAACTGTTGAGCAATTCCATCGGCCATCAAATCGGTATACTTGCTCGTTTCTTCCCGGGTATGAGCGGGCTGATCCATTAGCTTTAGGCTGCGAAGCCATTTGATGCTGAGATTACCCTCGCAACCCGGAACCAGAAGACGCATTGGGTAGCCCTGGGCTCCTCGAAGCGGCTCACCATTTTGATAGATCGCAACCATTGCCTCTTCTGTCGCCAACGACAGTGGCACACTTCGGTTATTGCTGGATGCATCTGCCCCCTCGGCGATCACCCATTTAGAAGCGGGCTGGATCCCGGTTTCTTCAAGTAGATAGTGCAGTGGTACACCGGTCCATTCGGCGCAAGAAATCAGGCCATTTAGTTCTCCCGCAGTCATGTCTGCCGCGGCCGGAAAGGTATTTTGATAGCTGTTCCCTGAGCATTCGAGAAACAGTATTCGGCTTTGCATGGGATAGCGAAGTAGCGCCTCATAGTTGAACGTTAGGGGGCGATCAACCATGCCGAAGATTGTCAGGGTATGTCGGGCTGGATCAATATCAGGTATGCCGCTGTGGTGTCGTTCGAAATGCAGGCTGTTTGGCGTAATTGTGCCGTTCAAAGATTGCAGAGGTGTTGAAGACGATCCCGCCGCGGGGCCAAAAGGGTGCGCATTGACTCGCTCGCGCACGAGATGCGCGCGATGGGACGGTTGTCCATAGTCACTCGACGGCGCACCTGGTCGACGCAGCCAAGGTTCTTCTGCCACGACCGGCGAGAGAATCGCACCCACTCCAACCGCAGAGCCCATTTGCAGCAATCGCCTGCGGTTCAAAAGGCCGTTGCCGGCAGACGGAGATTCGGTCATGAGGGACGATCTCCGTATATCGTTGCTCGGTGCATTTCACCTGGGATATCGCCGTGGTCGTGAATAGCGTCGTGCATCACGCTACGATTATCCCGCATCACGATATCACCAACAGCCCAGCTATGGCGCATGGTCAGCGCTGGTGCTGTGTCTACATCGACAAGGTTGCGCAAAACGAAGTCCTTGATCGGCCCTCCCAATGCCCCGCTCAGTTTCTCTACACAGAGTGTTTGCATCTTGTGCTGTCCTTTATTAACGAAGGAGTTTGTCTACACCCGTGAACAAAACCGCCTTAAGGTGCT
>Ga0315319_10000198_pt1 | contig 18094 bp, 20 predicted proteins | sample M1500m3416metaG_FD_203463 | JGI IMG/M metagenome (GOLD analysis project Ga0315319, IMG submission 203463) | Ammonia-oxidizing marine archaeal communities from Monterey Bay, California, United States - M1 500m 3416 | ecosystem: Environmental > Aquatic > Marine > Intertidal zone | place: USA... | reverse complement strand
TGTTGAAGCGAACCCACACCACCACTTGCGATCACCGGAACAGTGACTGCATCAGCAATGGAGCGGGTGAGTTCGAGGTCATAACCGCTTCGTGTCCCATCTCCATCCATCGAAGTAAGGAGAATTTCACCTGCTCCTCGGCGCGACACTTCAGTTGCCCAGGCAACCACGTCCAGACCCGTGTCTTCTCGACCTCCTTTGACATAAACATTCCACGTCTCGTCGTTATTTGATTTTGCATCTATAGCGACCACCACGCATTGGCTGCCGAACGACTCTGCGAGCTCGGTTATCAACTCAGGGCGCGCAACAGCAGCTGAGTTCACCGACACCTTGTCGGCGCCCGCCCGCAGGAGCAGGCGTGCGTCGTCTACGGATCTAATTCCTCCGCCAATTGTGAAGGGTATGAAGACCTGGTCAGCGGCTCTCTCAGCTAAATCAACGATGGTTTCGCGGTTATCGGAACTTGCAGTGATATCGAGAAAGATAATTTCGTCTGCACCTTGCTCGTCATACTGAGCAGCCAGTTCCACCGGATCCCCTGCATCTCGAAGCGACACAAAATTGACTCCCTTGACTACCCGCCCAGCGTCGACGTCAAGGCACGGGATCACTCGCACTGTCTTCATTGATTCACCGTCGCTTCTATAGCGGCAGAAACCTGGATAGCTCCATCGTGGATTGCCTTTCCAACAATTATCCCAGCAAGGCGTCGCCCGGTGACCTCCAACTTCGCCAACTGGCGAATGTGGAGGAGGGATCCAACTCCCCCACTAGCAATCACGTCTAGTGATGTCGAGGTAAGGACAGCGCTGAGACCCTCAACATCGGGTCCGATCCCCATTCCGTCTCTATCGATCTGCGTCACTATTACCGCGTCAACTCCACCGTTTTCGAAACTGGGGAGCAAATCAAAGATGCTTTGGCCGCTGTCCGTTTCCCAACCTCGGGTTGCTACTTGGTCACCTCGAACATCGAGACCTACGGCAACCCGGTGTCCCATCTCTGTTAATTCTTGGACCAACGCAGGGTTTTCAACGGCTGCCGTCCCGAGTACGCAACGAGACACACCGACTTGATACAGCTCCATCGCAGCTTCAACGCTTCTAACTCCACCTCCACTTTGCACTGGAACGTCTACTGCCCTCGCTATGGCGCCTACAGTTTCGAGGTTTTTAGGGTCCCCGGAACGGGCAGCATCAAGATCCACGACGTGAATCCACGGTGCTCCTGCATCCTGAAAGGAACGCGCTACTTCTACAGGGTCATTCTGGTATCGAATCTCGCGCTCATAGTCCCCTTGGACAAGACGGACGCACTGACCGTCCCGTATGTCGATCGCAGGGTAAAGGTCAAAACTCATGAGCTGGTGAGGTGCTGGAGAAAGTTCTGGGCGAAGGATTGCCCTTTTGCGCCTGATTTCTCAGGGTGAAACTGCGTTGCCCACAAGGATCCTTTCCCGACCATCGCTGTCAGGTCAACTCCGTATTCGCAGGTGGCGATTACTAGGCCGGGGTCAGTTTCGACGGCGTAACTGTGAACAAAGTACATCCACGAACGGTCCTCTATTCCCTGGAGTAGTGGACACCCTGGAAGCCTGATGTCTAGCTGGTTCCACTGCATTTGGGGCCTGGTCAATCCGTCAGGCAAGCGACGAACCATGCCGGGTAAGACGCCCAACCCCTCAATTCCAGGTGCTTCTTCTGATTCTTCGAACAACATCTGCATCCCGACACAGATTCCAAGAAACGGGACGCCTAATTCGATGGCTGATTGAGCCAAACCGTCAAGCTTTGCTGCCCTCAACTCGCGCATACAGGTGCCGAAGTGGCCAACTCCGGGGAGAACGACACCTGCGGCGTCGGCAATGAGGCCGGGATCAGCGGTTAGACGAACATCTGCGCCTGCCCGTTCGAATCCCTTCTGAGCGGACCGTAAATTTCCAATGCCATAGTCCAATACCGCTACAAGTGGCAGGCCATCACACCCATTCATCTAATAGCCCTCACAGCACACCCTTGGTGGAAGGCATGACATCGTCTACCACTCGAATCGCATCGTAGAGGGCCCTAGCGACCCCTTTGAAGCTCGCTTCGATGATGTGGTGAGTATTTCGGCCGCGTAGCAACACTATGTGGAGAGTGATTCCTGAAGCCATCGTCAATCCGCGCCAAAACTCTTCACACAACTGAGGGTCGAAAGGCGGCTCACCCAGGATTTTCTCCCCTGGAGGCTCCACGTCATAGTGCAGGAACGGTCGCCCAGATAAATCGAGTACAACTTCCACTGCTGCTTCGTCCAACGGGACGGTTATTGCGGCGAAACGACGTACTCCTTCTTTTTCGCCGAGCGCCTCACCTAGTGCTTCCCCCAGAGCTATTCCTACGTCTTCGACAGTGTGGTGTGCATCAATTTCAACGTCGCCATCACATTCGAGACGTAGGTCAAAACGAGAGTGTTTCGCCAGTTGAGCCAACATGTGGTCGAAGAAGGGCAACCCGGTGCTGACTTCTACTTGGCCGCTGCCGTCTATTTTTAGGGATAAGTCGATACGTGTTTCTTTGGTATTTCGGTGACGATCCGCTTGTCGTGTCATGCCAACGCCTCCTTAAGGGCTCCGAGGAAAATATTGTTCTCATATTCAGTACCTAAAGTGACTCTTAGACAGTCAGACAGTCCAGGCCAATTCGAGCAATTGCGGATCAGCACAGACTGATCCACCAAGCGTTGCCAGACATAGTCGCCACCCATAGAGCATGGGGTAGTTCGAAACATAATGAAGTTCGCTTGCGACGGCCACACCTCTAGCCCCATGAGGGTCAGCGCCTCAGTGATCCGATCTCGTTCAGCGCCAAGCTGTGTCACTCTCTGTTCCATCTCGTCATGAAAGCGGAGCGCCACCCGACCGGCAATCTGCTTGACAGAGTCCAGATGGTAGGGAAGGACGACTTTTTCGAATTCAGGCAACATCCATGCCGGCGCTACGCAGTACCCCAAACGAGCGCCAGCCATGGACCACGTCTTGGAAAACGTTCGAGTGACGATCAGGGAGTCGACAGCTTCGCCGCCGCGTAACAAATCAAGAGCTGTGAAATCAGCGAACTGGCCATAGGCCTCATCCACCACGACTACCCCATCTGAAATCTTTAGCGCTGCTTCAATGACTTCAAGACTTTCGGGGGTTCCGGTTGGATTATTCGGAGAACAGAGAAAAATGATGTTTGGGCGCTCCAGTGCCACAACTTTCTTCATCTCAGACAGGGCAACGCGATACTGAGAATCCCGTACCGCCTCAATCACTTTGCATTGGGTCGTTCGAGCGATCTGTTGGTACATCGCGTAAGTCGGCTCGAATGTCGCAACCGTGCGGCCGCTACCCCCGAAGGTCAAACAAATAGTCTGAAGCACTTCATTAGATCCGTTAGCAACAAAAACTTGCTGCGGTTCAACTTCATGAATTGCTGCAATGTCCTCGCGGAGACTTTGAGCCAAACGATCGGGATATCGGTGCCATTCGACGCGGCGGACCTCTTCAAGAAATGCCGAAACGAATTCTTCTGGCGGAGGAAACGGTGCCTCATTGGTGTTGAGGCGAACTTCGACATCAAGCTGAGGTGAGTGATAGCCCTCCATAGCCCGCAGATCTGATCGGATGGTGGGGCGCGTCACGAGATAACGCCTTGCTCTGCCCAACGCTCGCGTTCTCGAACCGATGCAGCGTGTGCCCATAATCCCTCAGCTGTTGCCAGCCGATCGACAGCGCCGAGTACCGCATCAAATCCAGGCTTTGATACGTCGATGATATGCATACGTTTTTGGAAATCGTTGACTGTGAGCGCACCGCTAAATCGTGCAGTTCCCGCCGTGGGCAATACATGGGAAGGCCCAGCTAGGTAATCGCCGATTGATGCGGGCCCCCAAATACCCATGAAGACAGCCCCAGCGTTTCTAATTTCACTGACAAATTCGGTGGCATTGACACACATCAGCTGAAGATGCTCAGGTGCTATCTCATTGGCGACCTGAACGGCAGCTTCAGGATCGTCTACTAAACAAACATAGCCATCTGACTTCAACGTATCTAACGTCTCCGATCGACGCGGAGACAGGTTCACGATCTGTTCCACAGCGCCCACAACCTCATCGGTATATGCCTCATTCCAACTAACAAGCCAAGCTCGACCTCCGGGGCCATGTTCAGCTTGGAGGACAAGGTCAATGGCTGCTGAGCTGCTGGGACAACTCTCGTCAGCTATCACCACGATCTCTGAAGGGCCTGCAAAGGCCGAGGCAATTCCGACTACTCCCGCGACTTCTTGTTTAGCGGTGGCAACCCAAATATTGCCCGGGCCGGCAATGACGTCAACGGGAGCTATTGATTCGGTCCCATAGGCCATCGCTGCTATGGCCTGCACTCCTCCTATCTTGTACACCTGCGTTATCCCACACAGGTACGCGGCGGCCAGCACAACGGTCTCCACATCGCCTTTAAGATTTGGAGGCGTGCACAGCGTGAGTTGGTCAACTCCGGCTGCTCTCGCCGGAAGAGCCGTCATCAGAACAGTTGAGGGATACGTCGCAAGTCCCCCGGGAACGTACAAGCCAGCTCTCTCTACCGGTCGAGGAACGCTCGTTACGGCGATTCCGTCTTGCGTAACCACATGGGTTTGCGGAGCTTCCGTTTCGTGAAAATGGATGACTCTGTCGTGCGCTAACGTCAGGGCGTCGGCTACTGCGACATCTAAAGATTCCCACGCTTTTTTAAGAATTTTCTGTTCGATAAGAGGCGCATCGACGTCGACGCCATCAAATCGCATCGTTAGTGCTCGAATCGCCGCATCTCCGCTGTCTCGCACTTCGGCGATGATTTCGCGGACCGCGACAACGGGAGCTTCGCCCCCCAGATTCGGGCGGGGAAGGCGGTCCGCGAACGGTCCGCTTTCTCCACGAAGATCAATACGTCGAAGCACAGTCTTGAGGGTACCGGTGACAGGGTGCCGGTTCGAAGCGGATATCGCGTGACCTGCAACTCGACTGTAGGGTTCAGACATGGTTTCCCAGGCTGAATTGTCCTCGCTTCAGACAGCGATTAGAGAATTGGGTGAACGAATAACAGCGGCAGCCGACGAGCTAGTCGGAACCAGCGACGAGGGCGTCGCTATCGATCTCTACGAGGTCGAACGCAGCCTGCGAATAGCACAACGTCGCATAACCAAAGCAACCCAAGGGCTCAACTCTTAGAGCGGCGCTAGTTTCAACCCCATTCTGAGAGCCTCTCGGCCATGTCGACGATTTTCCGTGCCCGAGTCAGATGAGGGACGTCCACCATCTGTCCCCTAAAACTGAACGCCATCAGACCCTTAGCCTTATTCTCAGCAAATAGTTCTAAGAGTTCGCTCGCCTCGTCAACGTCTTCAGCAGACGGAGTGAAGGATTCATTAACTATCTCGATCTGGTTCGGATGGATAGTAATTTTGCCTGTGTAGCCCATGGCAGCAGAGGCAAGACACTCGGCACGTAGACCTTCAGGATCATTGAAATCGACGAACACTGTGTCCAGTGGCTGCTTCCCCCATGCTGTGGCACCGAGCAGACACATCACTCTCGCATATTCAAATACAGGTAAATAGCTTCCGTCAGAGGCGCGATTGCCTCTAGACCCAATAGCAGCAGACAAATCTTCGGCTCCCCAGGTAAGAGCATCCACTCTTGTATTTGCCGCTAAGTCCCTTATGTTCAAGAGACCTTGGGGAGTTTCAGTTCCGAGGATAAGCAGCTTGACCTGACCTTCGGGGTGACCACACGCCACTTCCTGTTCACTAATGAGTTCGTGGATGCGTGCGACTTCATTTGAATCGTTGACCTTGGGAACGAGATACGAGTCAGGCGGATGGCCCATTGTCTCCTCTATGTCGCGTTCGCACCACGGGCTATCGAGTGGATTGATACGCACGACCCTTTCTTTTCTTCCGAAGTCAACATTCTCGAGCCAACTGGCGACAGTGGTTCGAGCCGAGTCTTTGTTTTCGGGAGTTACGGCATCTTCCAGGTCGAGGATGAGAGCGTCAGCGGTCGTGTTCAGCGACTTATCGAGCATCTTTTCGTTAGCGCCCGGAACAAAATGGGCTGCCCGACGGATGGTCATATCGAGTCTCCTTTCAAAGACTTAGAAATCGAACGCGCTGGGGCAAAAATCATTGAGGACACAGTCTGCGCAATGAGGATTCCGAGCGAAACATACTTGTCTTCCATGAAGAATGACTCTCAGACTGAATTCACCTCGTTCATGCTGAGGGATCATGGGGTTCAAGACCATCTCCACCTTTACTGGATCTTCTTCCTCTGTGATTCCTAATCGTCGCGCTAATCGCCCAACATGAGTGTCGACTGGCAATCCGGGAAGTCCGAACGCTACGGAGCGAATGACGTTCGCTGTTTTTCGGCCAACCCCTCCCAATTTCACAAGGGCTGCCAAGTCGGTCGGGACTTCTCCTTCATGGTCTTCTAGCAGCTGATTGGCCATCTTTACTAGGTTCCGGGCTTTACTTTTGTAGAAGCCAGTTGCATGTACTAGTTCTTCAAGTTCGCCCAGGTGTGCGTGAGCAAGTGCAAGAGGGTCGGGGTACCGATCAAAGACAGCAGGGGTTGTTTTGTTCACCCGAACATCTGTGCACTGGGCGGAAAGAATGGTCGCCACTAACAGTTCGAACGGGCTCTCGTGGTTGAGTTCACACACGGCCTCATATTCCGCCTTTAGGCGCTCATGCACTGAGCGCGCTCTCCCCTGCGGTGATCGAGGCTTCCCCATTACGCTTGTTTACCTCATGCAACCATCTTCGGGCGATACCTTCGATCATGTGAGCGGAATCACTAACGAAGAGCCAGTGATAAAGATTGGCGAAGATCGAGACGGCCCGGTACTTGAACTCGACGCCACCGAGTGGACCTCTGATGGGCTGGCGATGGCTCTCCGCACCAATTTGGATCAATGGCCTCAAGGGGTTTCGATCTGGATTGACCACCCGTCCGACGAAACCGACGACTTGCTGGCGCGTCTCGGATTCGGGATTCAACGTGATCTCTTCCGAATGGAGCGGTCACTTCCGATGGAGCAGCGAACGGAGATCCAAACTCGATCTTTCGTGGTTGATCAAGACGAGGAGGAATGGTGCCGGGTAAATAACCGGGCCTTTGCTTGGCATCGCGAACAGAGCGGATGGACACCCGAGCTTGTTCGAGAGCGACAAGCCGAGTCTTGGTTCGACCCAACCGGGTTTCTCATTCACCACCGCGAGGGTCGGATAGCAGCTTTCTGTTGGACCAAGATCCACGAGAACGAGACCCCTTCAATTGGCGAGGTGTACGTCATTGCAGTCGATCCAGATTTCCACGGCCTAGGCCTCGGCCGGGCCTTAACCCTCGCCGGCTATCAACATCTCGGGGATAGCGGGATCACACGAGCGATGCTTTACGTCGATGCCGACAATACTCCGGCAGTCACTCTGTACCGAGACATCGGCCTGGAAGTGCAGGTAGTTCGTCGTCTCCATCAGAAGTAGCCCTCAACGGGTCAAAGCGCGCCAGTCAATAGCCGGTCTGTCTTCTAGCAGAGGTTTGGCTGAAGCAACTTCAGCTACGGATAACCCTGCCTGCTAGCGCTCCCTTGTGTTCACCGTTTTCCATGAACACTTCGCCGTTAACGAGAGTTAGGTCATACCCGGATGCTTTTTGGACATAACGACCGGCACCATTGGGAAAGTCATAAACAAATTCAGGTGCGTGTAGTGCGAGATTTTCTAAATCAATAACGTTTACGTCAGCGTATGAACCTTCCCGTAACGTTCCGCGGTCTTTGAATCCGAAGAGATCTGCTCCCTCCGAAGTCAACATTTTCACTGCCTCTTCTACGTCCCAAGTTTTGCTATCACGCGTCCATCTCGTCAGAAAATAAGTTGATTGGCTCGCATCTTGTATTTGACCCACGTGTGCGCCTGCATCCCCGATACCAAGAAGTACGTCAGGATGTTTCAATTTCGATTGAATCGCGTCAAAATCGAAGTTCAGGAATGGATAATTCCATAGGCCGCGTCCTTCAGTCTCCAGAGCCATATCTATGAAAGCTTCGGCAGGCGAAACACCTCGTGCTTCCGCATGCGCTATCAATGTCTCCGACTCGTCGGCCTCGTACTCGACTCGGCTGCTGTCTAATCGATAAATTCCTGAAAGGTCAAGCTTCGAAGGGGTCTGTGCTGCTTCAGATACAAGTTGAGCTTTAAAGGAATTATCGCCAAGTTTCTTAAGTTTCTCCTGCCAAGACAGGCCCCGCAATGCTCTCCAGGCAGGGGAACAATTATCAAATGGTGTTCTGTTCGCTACACCGAACAACACCCCAATTCCCCGACTGGTTGTTTGCGGGTAAATCAATGCACCATCGTCATTCGCGCGCTCGACTAGTTCCAACCAATATTCCCAAGCAGTCGGGTCAGATCTATTCTGCACAAACCCAAATGTGACTGGTCGACCTGTCCTTACAGAAAGTTCTTTCATCCACTTAACTTCTCGGTCAATGACCGAACGATCGGCTACGCCCACCATTCCATGTGACTTTCGATCGTTGTCCACCGCTGCTTCAAAGATTCCCTTACCTAACCGGCCCATAACTTCACCGATAGCAAGCAACTCTTCAGGGTGCGCCCATGTTCCGGGCACTTCTCGCCCGTCAGGCGTCTGATGTAAATACGTTCTCGATGTCGAAAATCCTAGGGCCCCACCTTCCATGCTCTCTTCGACTAGATCGCACATCTGTGCAATATCTTCGGCATTTGCATGGTGATCATCAATGGCACGATCACCCATTGCCATGAGTCGAACGGAGCAATGCCCGACCATGCCACCGACGTTTAGCCCCTTTGGCATGCGCTCATAGGAATCAAGATATTCACCAAAAGTGCGCCAATCCCATGGCAGACCTTCCAATATTGCCTGAGCCGGAATATCTTCAACCGACTCCATTACCTCAGCCAAAAAGCTGCGGTCTTCGGGTTTGCAGGGAGCAAAGGTAACACCACAGTTGCCCATTACCGCTGAGGTAACACCATGCCAGCACGACACAGTTCCGATCGGATCCCATGCAAGCTGCGCATCAAGATGCGTGTGGATGTCAACAAATCCAGGGGTGACAAGTCGACCAGACGCGTCGATCACATGCGATGCTTCACTGACACATTCGCCTACCTCTACGACCCGGTCCCCAACAATGCCAACGTTCGCGACGCGACTGTTTGCCCCGCTCCCGTCGACCACAGTCCCGTTCTTGATCACTATGTCGTACATGATCCGCTCCCCCAAGCATTCAGTTGCCGACATAGTAGAAGGTCAACTGGCAGACCCGCTCACTCAAACCAAGAGCTAGCTGCATGCGAAGGAGTTACGTGCCCCACAGATCTCGTCCAGGGGAACCAACGGCATCTGACTCAATTTCGCTAGGCACACATCTCGACCCGGCACCCAGATGAGAAAGCAGCCCCTCCACAACACACCGCCTAGGTCCTATTACCTGGCGGATCAGCATTCAAAGATTTACCAGCGGACGCTGCATCCGATACCGACTCGAATGTGACCGATGCCCTGCGGAGAGTCCGCTATCTCACCGAAAACACATACACACAGGGTTACTGTTGCGATTGTGGGTACAGCAGACAACCTCGCTCCAACGAAGACGTTGACACAGAGGCGTCTCGAACGCTTCGAGCGACAGAAACAAGGCCTTCAAGCATTTGTTGACGCTGGTGCGGTCACTCAACGAGAAGCCGATGAACTCTTAGCAACGATACACCCAGCGAATTGGAGCAAAAATGACCCGCCGTGGCCGACTGCGTGGATAACAAAACTTTCCGACGAACAAAAAGCTTTCTGGGTTGGTGTTGCACAACAAGCTGAAGCTCAATACGAGCCAGCGCGAAAACCGCCGCGTTGGATGCGAGACCTGCTGGGCGAAGATCAGTGACTGGTATGGGCGACGACCGGAGGCGTCAACGAGTCAGAGCTGCACCATTGACCCAAGCCCTACACCAACAAAGTGAATCGCCATCACCGCTGTGCTTGCGATACCTACATGCCGCAAAACACCTCGAAAAATCGAACGGCCTGTAGCGACGGCCAGGGTTGCTCCAATCGTTGCGGCACCAGTAACTCCGGCAGCCACAGACACCCAAATAACACCCGCAGCGGAGGAACAGAACCAAGGGACTAGAGGTACCAACGCTCCAATCGCAAACGCAACAAAAGACCAGACCGCGGCGATCCCCGGAGAGGCCAAGTCATTAGGGCTGACTCCGAGTTCTTCTCGTGCATGAACTTCTAGGGCCACCTCGGGATTTTGCATTACCAACTGCGCCATTTCTCTGGCCTGTTCGGGTGACATTCCCCTTTCCACATATACCTCGGCCAGCTCTTCAGTTTCTTCTTCTGGATCGTCAGCCAACGCTTGTCGTTCTTTTTCTAATTCACCGGTTACCAGATCGTTTTGGGCGCGAACCGATACGTATTCGCCGGCGGCCATCGAAATCGCGCCGGCCAGGAGCCCTGCTACCCCGGCTGTGCGTACCATTCCCGCGGATGCGTCCGCGCCAGCAAGACCCACTATCAGCAGCACATTGGATACCAAACCATCCGAGGCCCCAAAGACTGCTGCCCGAACGCCGCTTCCGTGTACATCTCGGTGGTGATCGTCATAGCGGTGAGTAGCCACGCATTTGAAGGTACTCGCCGTACCCTTGAAGGGTGGTGACCACGCGCTATGACTTGTCCCGTTCAGAGCTCTCTGAATTACTGGAAGGCGAGCCGCACTATCGAGTCGATCAGGTGTGGGACGGGTTACACGCGCAACATCGCGAGCCCGCTGAGTTAACTAACGTTCCCAAAGCCCTTCGTAACACCATTGAGGAACTGCTCCCGCCGGCCCTTACACCTGTTAGGGAAGTCAAGGCCGACAACGACAAGACCATCAAGCAGCTTTGGCAACTGACTGACGGCCATTTAGTCGAGTCAGTTCTTATGCACTATCGAGACCGCTCAACTGTCTGTGTTTCTTCGCAGGCCGGCTGCGCAATGGCTTGTACCTTCTGCGCAACGGGGCAGGTGGGCTTTGACCGTCATCTCACAATTGGTGAAATCGTGGAGCAGGTTGTGCGAGCTGCTCAACGTTCAGGTGAGCGACGCGTCAGCAATGTCGTGTTCATGGGCATGGGAGAACCTCTCGCCAACTTCGATCAGGTCTGGCCCGCTGTCGAGCGCATACACGATGATCTCGGCATTGGCGCTCGAAAAATCACCCTCTCGACAGTCGGGGTGGTGCCTGGAATCGAACGGCTCACCCAGCAAGACTTACCCGTCAGTCTCGCTGTTTCTCTTCATTCCGCGAATGACAGAATCCGTAACCGTATTGCACCCATCAACCGCACCTACCCTTTACGAAAGCTTGCGGAAGCTCTTCACTCTTACAGAAGGGCGAAAAACCGTCGGCTTAGTTTCGAATGGGCGATGATGGCTGGGGTCAATGACAGCGAAAACGCAGCCCGGGAGTTAGCGACGTTCGCTCGTCCGTTTAACGCCCATGTCAATTTGATTCCCCTCAATCCAACCCCTGGCTATTCCACGCCCGGGACAGATCCCGAATCGATCATTTGGTTTCAAGATGTACTCGAATCTCTTGGTGTCAATGCCACTATTCGCGCTAACCGCGGAGCAGACATCGACGCCGCGTGCGGGCAATTGCGCGCAGAACAGCAGGTAGCGCTCCGCGGAAGGCCCACCCGTCGAAAGACGTAGGGATCTGGCTCAGCCTCTGCCACACTGGCAAAGTGAATAATTTTCGCTGGTTAAATCCGACGCAACCTCAGACGCTCCACAGTGCAGTTATCCTCGCCTATTTTCGGGGGTTCAGCATTGTCTTCCTCGGCAGCGTTTATTACCGCCAACTTGCCTATGACATTCTCGGGCGCTTCGCGATGCAAATCTCGCCCCTCGTGTTGTTGGTTGCTTTGGTTGGAGGAGGCCTCGGCATCGCCAACGAAAAAAAATGGGGTTTCAGATTGGCGCTTTCAGCGGCGTTTTATTGTGTAGTCGCAACCTTATGGGTCAGAATTCGTCACGACCCCGAGTTGCTCGGTTTTCTATTGCGGCTCATGTTCGACTTGGTCCTAGTCGTGTTACTTCTGCACCCTCAAAGCAAGGAATACCGGCGAATCTGGTTCAGCTAAGCAATAGCCCTAAACTTCCAGACATGACTACCCACATAGATGGAATTGATGATCTTGAAAGTCGCGTCGGGCAGCACCTCGGCTACAGCGATTGGCACACAATCACCCCCGAACAAGTTCAGAAATTCGCTGAAGCCACTGGCGATTTCCAATGGATTCACCTTGACGAAGAACGCGCAAAATCGGGGCCGTTCGGGACCACTATCGCTCACGGGTATTTGACACTTTCTCTTGCCCCCATGTGCATGGCAGAAGCATTCACCATTGCAGGCGACGTCAAAATGGGCGTTAATTACGGAGCAAACAAACTCCGCTTCACTGCTCCCGTTCCAGTGGGTTCGAAAGTGCGAATGGGTGCCGAACTGAAAGAGGTGTCACGCTTTGATGGCGGGGCGCAATATACCGCAGAGTTGGTTTTCGAAATCGAAGGCTCTGAAAGGCCCGCATGCGTAGCCGAATGCATATATCGGGCATACACCTGAGCGCCGTCTACCTCACTCTCTGAACTGTGCTTCCAAACGAAGATCTTCCTCAAGGCGAAGATAAGGCCATCATCGTTGAGCGAATGTTTGATCAGATCGCTCCCAGATACGACTTAGTTAATAGGTTGATGACGTTTCGCATGGATGTTGGGTGGAGACGTAGAACAGTGCGAGATCTTGCGCTAGAGCCCGGGTCGACGGTGCTCGACCTCGCATGTGGAACTGGCGACTTTTGCAACGATCTCCTGCGGTTTGACTTAAACCCGATTGGTATAGATTTCAGCGCCGGCATGTTGGCTGCAGCGGGAACGGACGCCCCGTTGGTGAGGGCTGACGCCCTCCAATTACCTGTTCCAAACGCTCATGTCGACGGAGTCACTTGCGGGTTCGCGTTAAGAAACTTCACAGACTTGAGCGGTTTCTTTCATGAAATCTCCAGAGTGGTCCGACCGGGCGGACGCATTGGTTTACTCGATGTGGGGCAACCATCTAATCCTTTTTTGCGATGGGGTCACAGCGTCTATTTTGGGACGATAGTTCCGAAAATTGGTGCACTGCTATCAGACCCAAGCGCCTACCGCTATCTCCCAAAATCAGTCGACTATTTGCCGCCTAGCGAGGAAATGTTGGCTGAACTTCGAAACGTCGGTTTCGTGGATGCCGTGAGGGTTCCACTCAGTGGCGGCATCACACAACTTTTCTTGGGCACCCAAGCAACACAAAATTAGCTACCAACTGTTAAGCCAACCACCAGCAGCAACCCATAAACCATTTCTAGCCGTCCGGTAGCGCCCAGCACCGGTATTAAGGACTGTCCCTCGGCTCCATTGACAACTGATCTAATTGGTTTGAATGCCATCGGGAGCGCCAGAAATGCCAGCAGCGCCCATGGTCTTACCAAACTCAGGTACGGCAGACACAAAAACGCCATGGTAACGATCGCTATGTAGAGCACTCTTGTGGGTCGATCCCCAATTCGGACTGCAAGCGTGTATTTGCCAACAATTTTGTCGCCTGGAAGATCTCGAAGGTTGTTCGTGATTAGTAAGGCGACTGTCAACAGGCCAACCGGGACCGAAGCCCCTATCGCCAACGCCGTAAGCCGTTCGTCTTGTAAGTATGTGCTTCCAGCAGAAGCAACTAGGCCGAAGAAAACAAACACGAAAATTTCGCCCCAACCTCTGTAGCCGTACGGCTTTGGGCCGCCGGTGTAACACCATGCCGCACCAATAGATAATGCGCCCACCAAGAGCAACCACCCGGTGGTAACCAACGAGAGATAAATTCCGGGGACAGATGCAAGCGCAAAAGCCGCTAGCGCCGCTCGCTTAACAGCCCCAGGAGGCGCTACTCCGGATGCAACCAACCGCATGGGACCTATCCGACGGTCGTCTGTACCCCGGATTCCATCGCTGTAGTCATTGGCGTAGTTCACGCCGATCTGAAGCGACAAGGCGACGAGTAGCGCCAAGACTGCACGCAAGATATCTACATCATTTTCCGCGGCAGCTGTCCCTACGGCGACCGGCACAATCGCCGCTGGCCATGTCCTTGGTCGTGCCCCAGCGAGCCAATCCCGTGATGACGTCATGCGGTTGGCTCGGACTCAAAGGCGACGAGTTCGCTTCCATCCGCTGCAATTGTTTGGCCCGTAACCCAGCTACCCAGGGCGTTGGAAGCTACCCATCGGCAGTGTGTTCCAAACGCTGCGCTGGCCTTTTCGTAGGTTTCTGCGCTCCGCGAAGCAACCATCACCTTTGCGCCTGCGCCGTCAAAGGCGGCAGCGATACCCCGACCAATGCTTCTCGACGCGCCAGTGGCAAGTGCAACCTTTCCCTCAAGTCTCAAATCCATGAAGCGAACGATAGAAGACGCGGCCTAGCTTGCCCTGTTCGTCCTAGGATTCATTTATGAAGTTCGGATACTTAACAGGCAATCACGCCGGTGGGATCCTTCCCGGCCATCTAGCAAGAGAACTCGAGTCACGCGGTTTCGATTCCGTGTGGTTTCCAGAGCACAGCCATATTCCAGTGGAACGGCGGAGCACCTACCCCAATGGGGGTCAGCTGCCGGAGACCTATTTCCACATGATGGACCCATGGGTTTCCATTTCAGCGGCAGCGTCTGAGACTACGACGCTGACTTTAGGAACGGGTATTTGTCTCATTCTCGAACACGATCTTCTAGATCTTGCATGCACTGTCGCCACAGCCGATGTCCTCTCAGAAGGAAGAGTTGTCATGGGTATTGGCGTTGGATGGAACGAAGAGGAACTTGAGAACCACCGACCGGATTTACCGTTTCGAAAACGGTATTCAGCGATGCGCGAACGCGTCGAGGCTCTCCGCGTTGCTTGGCGAGATGATGAAGCAAGTTTCCAAGGCACTTGGGATCGCTATTCCCCTTCCTGGGTATTCCCAAAGCCCGCAGCGGGAACGGTGCCAATCGCTCTCGGGAATGCAGGTCCACTCGGTATCCGACACGCAGCTGAGTACGCGGACGAGTGGGCGCCCATAGATGTAGGGATAATGAATGTTGGTGGAAAACCAGATGTATTGGGGGGAATTAAGCGATTTCGCGACTTAGCCGACGAAGCTGGCCGCGACGGCTCCTCAATTCCCATCAGCCTCTACATATGGGGACGTCCCCGCCAGCAGCGACTTGAGGAGTATGCCGAGGCTGGTGTAACTCAATTCGTTTTCACACCCGTGAACTTCGACTTGCCACCGGCGGATGACACGCTCCGCTACCTCGACGAACTGGCCCCGACCTTAGAAGCGTTTGACTCCTAGTATTTGGAAGGCTCGGAGATCGCCGAACACCGCCAACGGAAGCAACTTCCCCCGGTATCGAGGCGATCCAATAACTCCAATCGCAAATCTGGGCCAGTGACGCTCACGACGCCTTCCCATAAGCCCCGTAATCCGTCCATCCAATCGGGCCGACTCTCCGCCTCTAAACCGTTCATCAGTTTCCAGGTGGTTTGCGTGATCTCATTGTCGCGGACAGAGACTTGGTCACCTTGGGCCCGAAACAAGGCTCCAAGAACTTCGGCAGGATTTTCTAGCCCGAGGGTTGTCCGTATTGATTCCGAATACTGCATCCCGATCTGCCGGCCGGTGCGGTAAAGGACGCCTTGGGCAACCAGAGGACCTAGCTGCTCACACATCACCGGAACAATGTTTCTGATGTAATCCATCGCGTAATTGCGAGCAGCTTTGTTGAGCCGCTCGTTCGGCCATTGCTGGTTATCAAGTGTTGGTAGAGCCCCATAATCAATTGCTGGACAGCTTTCACCGAATCGAAATCTAAGCCTTTCATCGGGTTCAAGGATCCTGTCTTCCTCTATGTAGTAGCCCTCAAGCCCGGGTGCGCCATCCATCGTTTGTCCGGTACAGACAAACCCGAGGCGCGGATTACCTAGCAACACCCCATTGTTCGCGTGCCAGCCCCACAGCATTGCCCTAGCCACTTGTGTTGGGATAGCGGCGATCGCTGTCCCATCGAAAATCCAGCGTGGGGGGAGGTACCGAATCCAGGCTTTGGTGTCAGACTCCGCGATATATGCCACTGAAACCCCTCCGACGTGGTTAGAGAGGAAGTGATATTTCGCGCATGCGACGGCATCCGGTTCGTCAGAAAGGCCCAACTTTTTCAAACCAGGCAAGAACCGTTCTCCTTGCTGACGGCGGAACAGTCCCTTCATCACATCGGCAGTTCTACCTTCACCAAGTTCAACCACCATCGCGAGTATTAGACCGGTCAGGTACCGGTGGAATAACTCGCTGAGAGCATCGATACAGAGCTCTTCACTTTCGGAGGATTGGTTCAACTGCACGTCATTTTGCTTTCGAATTCTTCACCAGCCACCACGATGAACAACGCTATCGGCCGCCCCGTCAAGTGTCCGTCGATCATTTGTTGCTGAACGTCCTGTTTCCTCAGTATCTGGATCGGGCCATCCCAAGGCAATGGCGCCGACAGGCACGCGATTGTTTGGAACTCCTAGAGCGTTCGCGACAGCTTCAGTGTGTTCAAAGATCCCAAAAAAGAGCACCCCAAGCCCCTCATTGATTGCCGCAAACTGTAAGGCCATCGCTGCGAACGCGCCGTCTACTAACCAATAGGGGGTAGTCCATGCGTCAAGGCTTTCACCCAACCCTGTATTGATTTTGTCTGGGCGGCTATAGCGGCGCAGGTATGCCTGCGGGTCAACCCATACGGTGATAATGACTGGTGCTGATAACAGACCTTGCCATCGGAAGTTTTCTCGACTTTTCCCTGAGAGCGTCACTTCCCAATAGCGAGCGGTTTGTGGTCCTTCAAGGACAACGAAGTCGCAACCCTGAGCGTTTCCTGCTGATGGAACACGACGCGCCCGGTCTAAGACACGATCTACAACGGCGCGCGGCACAGGCTCCGCACGAAAAGCCCTCGTCATCTGGCGCCTACGAATTAGGTCTGCGAAGTCCACACGTTCCCCCGCAGAGTCAGAGCAACTTAGCGAGCTTTTCGCGAGTCGCCCAACCAAAAGCGACTAGGGCATCGCCCTTCGACTGATCATGCCCTTCGAAAAGGGCTGCTACCGCCGGATTAATGGTTTCAGGTTTCGACGAACTGTGATTCAGAACCAACGACGGAGCTCCCTCACCGTAGACACGGAACTCTTTTGCTTTGTATTCGCCCCGCACATCGAAACGTTTCGCCAGTCGGCGTCCCCACGCTCTATCTTCACCGTTGGCTTCATAACCCGGACGGGGCACGACGCGACTGAGTGGTTTGTACGCGTCGAAAGCTGCGGGGTCGGCAATTTGTGCCGCTACCAGCACATCCTCGTCTGGGAACGCAAGCACAGCACGTCGCATCTGGTCTGCAATCATTCCTTTTAATGCACTCTCGCGACGACTTGTACGTCGTACCGCGGCGAGACCAATCAACACTGTTGGATCGCCACCGACGCGCTCAAGGGTGCAGAACCCGTAAGCGGCGAGTCTGCTTCCATCTCGCACCTGAGTCACTAGCACCCAAGCATCACGCTGCTTCGACAACTCACCTACGTCAAAGATGACTGGTTCATCATCAATGAGATCCGCCATCTCTTCAATTTCGGCATCGCTCAATGCCGTGCAGTCTTTGGTCTCGACCGTCAGAGCCATCAGGGAGTTCCCTCCATCAGTGCGCGTCGTCGACGCATTAGTTCAGCCGATGAACGGTGATTGCGCAAAACGAAGGCGTTCTTCATAGGTAAACGCCACCGGGTCGTGAGTCATTCTGACCTGTATCTGAGCTATCCCCGGTTCCCACTCCCGGAGGCAAGGCACCTTGCCGCATCTCCATAAGTTGACGCTGGGC
>Ga0315319_10000194_pt1 | contig 18234 bp, 17 predicted proteins | sample M1500m3416metaG_FD_203463 | JGI IMG/M metagenome (GOLD analysis project Ga0315319, IMG submission 203463) | Ammonia-oxidizing marine archaeal communities from Monterey Bay, California, United States - M1 500m 3416 | ecosystem: Environmental > Aquatic > Marine > Intertidal zone | place: USA... | reverse complement strand
AAATTACGGCCGGGCATGGATGGCCTGATTATCAAGGAGGGATCACGCCAGGCAACTTACCTTCCATCCGTGTGGCAACAGATCCGTGATCCCAGACAATTCATCACCGAGCTAAGGGCAAAAGCCGGGCTCGACTCACAAGACTGGCAGAACACAGAAGTTTTCACCTATACCACTGAAGAATTCTATTGAACCTGACAACACCAATTCCGCTGTCCTTCGAGACTGAACGCTTCCTGATTCGCCGTTACTCTATCCTCGACGAAAAAGTGTTGTTCCACGCCGCCAGAGAATCCATCGCGGAAGTCTTCGAATTCCTGCCCTGGTGCCACCCTGACTACCAAATGAACGATGCCTCGGAGTGGCTAAACTCCATCCAACCCAATTGGAAGGACGGCTCCGCCTATAGCTTCGGTATCTTCAGCAAGGATGGGACCGAGTTTCACGGCGGTTGCGGCGTCAACCAGATCGATGAGCACCCGATCGCAAACCTTGGCTACTGGATCAAAACTCCAAGCACGGGCAAAGGTATTGCCACAGAAGCCACAATCGGCCTCGCCCGTTTCTGCACCGAAAACCTGGGCCTGCAAAGAATAGAAATCGTCATGTCCGTCCAAAACAGCGCCAGCAAGGCCGTCGCTGAAGCCGCCGGCGCCCAATTCGAAGGCCGCGCAAGAAACCGCCTGCTACTCCACGGCAAACGCCACGACGCCTTCATCTACTCAATCACCCCGCAGACCATGAACAAGAGCTAGCCTCTAAACCTGGCCAACGCAAACCTCCAACCCCGACGTAAGAAACACCAAGTAGAGCTAATCCGGCGTAATTTGCTAGAATAGCGCCTTTGTCACACCACCAATTCCAAAAGGACAAGTCACCCATGACTAATGCAGAACCCACCCAAGCAGACATGCAGGCAGTCCTCGACCGCCAAAAGAAGGCCTACATCTCAGAAGGCGCTGTTTCCGCGGAAACCAGAATTGACCGAATTGACCGGGCTATCGACATACTGAAAACCCACGGAACAAAACTGAGTGAGGCAATGGCGGCAGACTTCGGTCACCGTTCCCTGGAACAGTCCAAGATGACTGACATAGATGGTTCCATCGGCCCGCTTGAGTCATCAAAAAAGCAGCTCCGAAAATGGATGCGGCCCGAAAAGCGTAAAAGCATGTTCCCGCTAGGGATTTTTGGCGCACGCTCACGAATCGAATACCAGCCCTTGGGCGTCGTCGGCTGCATCAGCCCCTGGAACTTTCCAGTACAGCTGACCTTCGCACCGCTTGCTGGGGTTTTCGCAGCAGGCAACCGCACCATGATAAAACCGTCGGAATTTACAGTCCAAACCTCTGAGCTGATGAAGGAATTGTTCGCAGCAGCATTTGATGAAGAAGAAGTCGCGGTCTTCACCGGCGGCCCTGATGTTGGCGGCGCCTTTTCAAGATTACCTTTTGATCACCTGCTATTCACCGGTGCAACCTCGATTGCCAAGCACGTCATGAAAGCTGCAGCGGAAAATTTGGTTCCTGTCACCCTCGAACTGGGTGGCAAGTCTCCTGTCATCATCGGAAAATCTGCCAACCTGGAACTGGCGGCTACCAATATCATGGCGGGCAAGACCATGAACGCCGGCCAGATCTGCCTTGCGCCGGACTACGTCATCCTGCCTGAAGAAAGCCAAGATGAATTCGTGGAGCATGCAAAGAACTCCGTTGCCAAGATGTTCCCCAACATCATAGATAACCCTGACTACACTAGCATCGTTAACGAACGTCATTTTGACCGCCTGAACAGCTACCTGGACGACGCCAAAGAAAAGGGTGCCAACGTAGTTGAGATTAACCCGGCAAGCGAGGACTTCTCTCAGCAAGAACACCACCGCATCCCACCTATGCTCGTCCTGGACCCAACGGACGATATGAAAGTCATGCAGGATGAGATCTTTGGACCGATCCTCCCAATCAAGCAGTACAAAGATATCGAAGAAACACTGGACTACGTGAACAGCAAAGATCGCCCGTTAGGCCTCTACTACTTTGGTCAGGATAGCGCTGAGGAACGTGAAGTACTGACACGGACGACCTCTGGCGGTGTCACCGTCAACGATGTGATCATGCACATTGCGCAGGAAGACCTGCCATTTGGTGGCGTCGGTCCTAGCGGCATGGGCTCCTATCACGGCTTCGATGGCTTCAAAAATTTCAGCCATGCCAAAGCCATCTACACGCAATCCAACACGGTTTCAAAACTCGCAGCCGCGATGCGACCGCCGTACAAGAAGGCTTCTTAAGCGCCTCAATACCAGTGGCCAATCCTGGTCACTGGTCGTTTCGACAATATCCCCAAATTTACTGAACTTAAGATTACCCGTTCAGTGAATGGCTGTAGCACGGATCATAGGTCGGGTCCCGCTTGTTAAGCCACATTTCTCTGTCGCCTTTCGCTCAATGAGCATCGTTTCACTGAATAAGAAGACTGGCAGAGGCAGATCGTTTCTCTAACCCACAGGAAAAAGACCAGCGGCGCTGACCACGTCTGTTGCGAGCGCGCTGGTATCATCTATACCCTGGCCTTGAACGGCGCACCAGGGGACGATAACCATTGAGCCCTCCGATGATCAGGCTCTACCTGCCAGTAAATTCAGGCTTACGCTTCTCGAGGAATGATTGAACACCTTCCTTGAAGTCTTCGCTCTGGAACATACCGGTCAGATGAACCATCAGGTGATCAACCGAAGTATCATATGACTGCTCCAACCCCATACGCATCATGCGTTTGGTGGTTTGCACGGCCATCGGTGCGTTGTCGGCAATTTCCTGTGCCCACTCCATTGCTGTTTCAAGACATTTGTCGTCAGGGACGACAGTATTCACCAGTCCTATCTCTAGACACTCCTGCGCGCCAACCACCCTGCCCCGGTAGTAAAGTTCCGCGGCCTTAGCCCAGCCAATCAGTCTTGGCAATAACCAGGTACCACCGGACTCGGGCACAACATTACGTTTTGCAGTGACCGCTGCCATTTTGGAGGATTCAGCAGCAACCCGAATGTCGCAGAGCAGCGCCAGATCCATGCCGTATCCCGCCGCCGCACCATTAAGTGCACAGACCATGGGTGTGTCGATATTCCACATCACATTGATGGGCGCATCACGCAAATCAAATAACTGTTTTGGCCGGTTGCTACCTGAACCAGATCCTCCAGAACCGATGCCGCCGCCACCCACATCAACCAGGTCCAGGCCAGCACAAAAGCCGCGCCCATTACCCGTCAGCACGATACAGCGCACGTCGGGATCTTTATTCGCTTCGGTCACTTTAGCGGACAGCTGGTCGAGCATATCCCGGCTGATGGCATTCATTCGCTCTGGTCGGTTGAGCGTGATGACAACCACTCGACCTTGATTTTCGACGAGTAACTCGTCTGTTGTAGATTCAGATACTGGCACGGTGTATTACCCCTTATATTTCAGTGAAATTGATCTGGCTATATTGCCGAACTAATAAATGTCTGTATATCACGAACCAGCGGGCTTTTGCGACGATGTATACGTGAAAAAGATACCACGACATCGGCGTGGCCCATACCTTAATAGCCCCCTCGACGCGCCAACGCATTCAGTACAGCCAGCCCCCCGCTTTGGAACATCTCGAACTGATAGATAAACCCTCTAAATTTCAGTAGAATGCGCACGCTTTATGATGAGCGTCAACGGGTAAGTTCCAACAACCTGCGAACAATAGATTGGTAACCGTGCCTAATCAATAACAACTCTAATCACGGAAAACGCCACCACAAGGCCCGCCAGACCACTCATCATCAGACCAAATTTTAAGGTACCAGTTTTGTTCGATCCCCGGCATTTGTTCGTCCCAATAATCAGCACGATATTACTTTCGCTTTGCCTCGCCAGCGAGGTCCAGGGGGCAATGGAATACAATACCTTGCCGGTCATCGAACTGGACAGGGTTGATGACAAGCCAGGCATCACGATTGACGGAAAACTCGATGAACCCGTCTGGAACGATCTACCCGCACACTCACAGGCAGTGACCCTGCAGCCAGAAACCCTGGCAGAACCGACCTACCCCACCCACACAAAATTCTTCTACACTGAGCGCGGTCTCTATATCGGCGTGTTTAGTGAGCAACCGAACGACACATTGATAGCGCGGCTCACTTCGCGCGATCAATTTATCAGCCGAGACAGTATTTCCGTTACCATCGATCCCTCAGGTGAAGGCCTTTATGCCTACTGGTTCGCCGTCAACCTGGGTAATTCACTCTCCGACGGTACCGTTCTGCCCGAGCGACAGTTTAGTCGTGAATGGGACGGCGCCTGGCGGGGCGCATCTTCGGAAGTCGAGGGTGGCTGGGTAGCAGAATACTTCCTGCCCTGGTCCATGATCACGATGCCCGAACAAACTGGAGAATCGCGCCAAATCGGTTTCTATATCTCACGATCCGTATCTCACCTGGGTGAGCGATGGGGATGGCCTGCCCTACCTGAATCTGGCAGCAGGTTTATGAGCGCGCTTCAGCCGCTCAGTATCGACAACATCACACCGACAAAGCAGTTCACGTTCTACCCCTATGCTGCCACCAGGTACAACGTCATCGACTCGGAAGATGACTACAAAGCAGGGTTTGATATTTTCTGGCGACCTTCATCGAATATGCAATTGACCGCTACCGTGAATCCCGACTTCGGCAACGTAGAATCTGATGATGTTGTCGTCAATCTGACATCATTTGAAACCTTCTTTCCTGAGAAGCGTCCGTTCTTCCTTGAGGGCCAGGAGATTTTCAGGACAACACCCCGAGCCAGGACACACGGCAGGGGCACACCCACCATTCTTGTGAACACTCGCCGAATCGGCAGTCCGCCGAAGGGACTGGATATTGATAACCTTGAACTGACCCAACTCGAAAACAACCAGCCGACCGAACTTCAGGGTGCAGCAAAGATTACCGGGCAACAGGGTAACTGGCGTTACGGCGTGCTCGCCGCTGTTGAAGATGACACCAAGATAGAAGGCACGATCAACGACCTGGAGGTTGGACTGCTTCAGAAAGGTCGCGATTTTAGCGCAGCACGATTCCTTTATGAATCCACCACCGGAAACTCACGAAAAGGGTTGGGCTGGATCACGACATTAGTCTCACACCCCCAGGAAGACGCCGTAGTCCATGGCATCGACGGCCATTACCTCTCAGAAGACGGCAAATGGAATATCGATGGGCAGACTTTGTACAGCGATGTTGATGATGTCAGTGGTAGCGGCGCATTCATCGACGTCAGCTATACCCCGCGCCAGGGTTTAAAACACAGTATTGGGATCGACTACTTTGACGAAGACCTCGATATCAATGACTTCGGCTTCCTGCGCAGAAACGATGCCATTGCCACACGGTATAAGCTGGAAATCAGCGAATCAGACCTCGAACATTACAAGACTCGCGAATTTTCACTGTTTTTAAACCAGGAGTACAACACAGACGGCCGACTCGTTCGCAGTGGTATCTTTGCGAACCGTAAGTATCAGTTCCATAACAATCATTTCTTGTTTACAGAACTGAACTACTTCCCTTCTCGCTGGGATGACACCAATAGCGCCGGGAACGGTGATTTCAAGATCGACCCCCGATGGCAAGTCGGTGGATTCTATTCAACAGACAGTGCCAAAAAGGTAGGTCACGGCTTTGCTGTATTCTTCAATGAAGAAGACATAGGCGGCCAGGAGCATGTCTGGAAATACGAAATCTCCTGGCGACCCAGCGATCGATTCTCCGCACTGTTCCAACTTAATTATATTAACAGGACTGATTGGCTGCTCCATCAAAGCGGTCGAGACTTCACAACCTACAAAGCAGAGTTCTGGCAACCAGAACTGGAGCTAGACTATTTTCTGACCGCAAAACAGCAGTTCAGGATCACCGCACAATGGGTAGGTATAAAGGCATTCGAGCGCGATCGATGGCAAGTCCCTGCAGGTGATGGCTCGCTGATACCTGACACAGCCCCGGTTACCGACACCCGAGATTTTTCAATCAGTCGGCTGGTGTTCCAGGCACGCTATCGCTGGGAGATCGCCCCGCTGTCTGATCTTTTTGTCGTTTACACCCGAGGATCTAATCTACCAAATAGTCCAGAAGAGAGTTTTAGTAACCTGTTTCATGACAGTTGGACTAATCGAGCGGTCGATGTCTTCGTGATCAAGTTACGGTATCGTTTAGGCAGCTAGCATTAACCCTGGAGTCATCGCTTGATCAGAATGATCGCTTTAGACCTTGACGGCACTCTTGCCATAGAGAATCACCAGATATTACCTGCAACCCGCGATGCCCTGGAAGATCTGCACGCTAGCGGGGTTGAAGTGGTTATCGCCACAGGACGAAGATATCGAACCACCCGCCTTGTGATCCAAAGCCTGGGTTTTGACGTGTACGCCGTCTGTAACGGTGGTGCGCTCGTGAAGGGACCTGAACAATCTACTTTGCACGCAGAAAACTACGATGTCACACCCGTGACTGAACTCGCGCGGGAACTCGATTTAACGTTATTTGCTCAGCGAGACGCACACGAACTCGGTGGCGCTGATTTCATTATTGATACCGGCAGCAATTGGAACGATGCGACGCATGCTCATTTCAACAACAATCCCGAGTGGGCAGAAAAAGCTGACCTGCTGGCTTCCGACCCTGCGTATCTTGTGTCTGGCGCATTCGACAGGGAGTCAGCTCTAAACGAGCTCGCCAGAGAAATCGCCAGTCGATTCCCGGGCACCTACAATACGATTATCCTACCCCTTCTGGATTCAGGGCATTTTTATTGTGAGATCTCACCGAAGCACATAGATAAGTGGCACGGACTGACCAAATTACACGAACACCTGGGCATAGAAGCCGAACATACCTGTACCGTGGGCGATCAACTCAATGATATGGCCATGGTAACAGCCGCTGGCCACGGAGTTGCCATGGGCAATGGTCACGAGGATCTGCAAAAAGTTGCCCGCTTTATTTGTGGCGATAACAAGGAAGACGGCATCCTTGATGTCGTGAACTACATTCACGACATCAACAAAACCCACGCGCAAACCTCTTAGATGTCAAATGAGACCTGGCTCTTTGGTTACGGCTCTATCATGTGGAAGACCGGATTCAACTTTGAAACCAGTGAACTCTGTCATGTCAAAGGCTGGGCCAGGCGATTCTGGCAGGGATCAACAGACCATCGCGGTACACCTGAGTTTCCCGGCCGTGTCGTTACCCTGATTGAATCTGCAAGCGAACACTGCTGGGGTACTGCATATCGATTACCCGCTTGCGAAGCAACCAACATCCTAGAAGACCTGGACTACCGGGAGAAAGGCGGATATGACAGGACCGAGCTGTCCCTCACCCTCAGTAGCGGCCGAACAATCGCGGGTATCACGTACATAGCGCACCCACACAACCCTAACTATCTTGGTGAGTCACCTCTCGAGGATATCGCGAGACAGATCAATTTCTCGACCGGTCCCAGCGGCAGTAATAAAGAGTATATACTCGAGCTTCACCAGAGCCTCAAACAGCACAACATTCAGGACGGCCACGTAGAAACCCTTGCACTACGCATCCTGCGACAAACGGAATCGACTTTATGAATATCATCCCCCAGCTAGCCGCTGACAAAGACATCATGGCCACGTGGCGACGCGATATACATGCGCATCCCGAAATCGCATTTGAAGAACACAGAACCGCAGCACTCGTGGCTGACAAACTCCGTGAGTTTGGCCTTGAGATCGAAACCGGTATTGCCAGTACCGGTGTTGTCGGCACGCTGACCAAGGGCCGTGGCAACAGGGCCATTGGTCTTCGCGCTGACCTGGACGCCCTGCCCATCCAGGAAGCAAACGAGTTTGCGCACAAGTCTACTCATGCCGGCAAGATGCATGCCTGCGGTCATGATGGCCACACCACTATGTTACTGGGAGCTGCCAAATATCTGGCAGAACATGGTGAATTTGAAGGAACGGTTTACTTTATTTTCCAACCCGCTGAAGAAAACGAAGGTGGTGGCCGTGTCATGGTGGAGGAAGGTTTGTTCGACCGATACCCGATGGAAGCGGTTTACGGGATGCACAATATCCCAGGCATGCCAGTCGGCACCTTTGCGGTAAAACCTGGCCCGATGATGGCCGCTTTTGATATTTTTGAACTGGTGGTCACCGGCAAAGGTGGCCATGCGGCGATGCCCCACCTCACCATAGACCCGATCGTTGTCGGTACAAAAATCGTCGAGGCCTACCAGTCCATTGTCAGCCGATCAATCGATCCGCAGGACCCGGTTGTACTTTCGGTCACCCAGTTCCACGCCGGCGATGCCTATAATGTCATTCCCAATGAAGTGTCGATCAGCGGATGTACCCGCTGTTTCTCCCCAAAAGTACAGGCGCAACTGGAAGCACAGATGAAACAGGTAGCAACCGAAATCTGCCGTGCCTATGGCGCGAGCTGCGAGTTCAGGTACGAACGGCGTTACCCGCCGACGGTCAATTCAGAAATAGAAGCACATCTGGCCGGTAGTGTTGCCGCGGAACTGGTCGGCGCTGACCGCGTGAACCTGAACCCTAAATCAGCAATGGGTTCTGAGGATTTCGCCTATATGCTGCAGGAAAAACCCGGTGCGTATATTTGGATTGGCAACGGCGATGGCGCAGGGTCATGCATGGTACACAACCCCGGTTACGACTTTAACGACGAGATCCTGCCGATCGGCGCTACCTGGTGGGTAAGACTCGCGGAGACCAGCCTGCCTCCGATTGCATAAATTTTGTTAGACAGGCTTTATTCCACAACCTGAAATCCCGTTCTGGGGAAATGCACCACTATCCGCCCGACCTGATCATCGTTTCGGGCAACAGCTATCTCATCCATACCCGCTGCCAGTAGCTCACCTATCACCGGCTGGAAGCCGTAGTCGATTGGCATCACCGACACTAACTGCCCCGCCTGGAAATTATCCAGAAAAGCTGCGTCCACCATTTCTTCCGGCTCCGAGGCACTCGCCTGGGCGAGGGCCTCTGAACCGGCGATCATGTCGACATTGCCATGGCCAAAGGACACCATTTTTTCATACCATGCCACCAGATGTTCAAACGGCGAAAAGTAATCCCGCAGAGCCTCCTGCGTATAGATAAACCACACATTATGATAGGTAGAAAAGTCTGCAATGCTGGGTTTATCACCAAACAGGAAAGGTCCGCCGACGGACAGCTGTTGATCCAGTTGGTTAAGGTGGCCTATAAAATGTGGTTCCGCAGTCTCAAATGGCATTCCCAATAATTCACTGGAACCTTTCGAAAACTCTGCCCTGTCTGCCATGAATGCCGACATTGCGCTTTCATCCTGGAACAGCGGATTAGTCGCCGCGGCTTTCGGTTGAAATGCGATCGCTACGGATACCTTGAAGAGAAACGTATCCGTCCAGTGGGCAACCGTATTGATCATCCCTAGATGCTCTTCCGGATAGATTGTGTTTTCCGGATAAATTTCATCTATCACCCTGCAAATGATTGCTGTATCGCAATAGACATCAGCGCCAATCTGCATAACCGGGGTTTTCCGGTAGCCACCGGTCAGTGGAATGGTATCGGGCCTGGGCATAATCATCGGTATTTCTACGGATTGATAACTCACTCCTTTATAGCCAAGGATTGAACGTACTTTTTCAGAGAAAGGTGATTCTGCGTATTGGTGTAGGACGATTCCGCTCATGGTGTACTCCCTGGATAGACGGGCGGAATGATAGCAGGCAGCTCATGGCAGGCCAGCGATTTTTCTCCTATAGTCAACGTACCAATTACAATGAGTGAACCGCATGAGACTATCTGAACCCCGCATACCTGCCATCCATGAAGACGACTGGAACGAAGAACAAAACGCCGCACTGGGCGGACAGAAAATGCGAGGCAATGTACAAAACATTTTCCGCACGCTTGCACACCATGAAAAGCTCGCTAAACGATGGCTCGTGTTTGGCAATCACATTCTCGCAAAATCCACCCTGCTACCGCGCGACCGGGAAATCGCCATTCTTAGGGCAGGCTTTCTCTCAAAATCAGGGTATGAATGGGGTCAGCATGTGGTCATAGGTAAAGCTGCAGGACTCTCAGATGAAGAACTTGAGGGCATCAAGGTCGGTGACTCTGCCAGCTGCTGGAATGAACCGGAGAAGCTGATACTTAAAGCTGCCGACGAGTTACACGAAGATGTGTTTATCACCGACGACACATGGCTGGGATTGGAAAAACACTACAGCACCCAACAGATCATGGATATGGTATTTACCTGCGGGCAATACAGAATGCTGGCCGGTGCACTGAACTCTTTCGGGGTTCAGCTCGATGACGACTTGGTGGGGTTGTAGCAAGCTGGTGTGGTTTCATCAGGCAAAGGGCAGGCACATGTTCCAACTCGCTCTAGCACTTTATCCTCGACATGCCTGGCTTTCATTGGCAACAACCATAGAAAACCGGCATGCTCTTGTTTTTCAATTAATCAATAAGGTGAAGTCATGGCTGATTATATTCCGCCCACTCTGGACTGGGTCCGCAAACAGGTTGAAGAGTACGAAGCGAGCGGCGGAACAAAGGGCACTACCTTGCTTGATACGGGCATGCCGTGCATCGTCGTCACACACACCGGCAACCAGACCGGCGCTATTCGAAAAATACCGCTGATGCGCGTCAAGGTCGACAAAAGCTACGTATTGGTAGGTTCAATGGGCGGTCAACCGAAGAACCCGGTCTGGGTTTACAACCTTCGCGCAAACCCAAGCGTAGAAATTCGCGATGAAACCGAGGTCACCGCAATGACGGCTCGGGAAGTCACAGACGAAGAAGAAAGAGCGCGATTATGGAAAGTTTGTGTTGAAGTATTCCCACCCTATGGAGAGTACAAGGCAAAGACGACCCGGAAAATTCCAGTGTTTGTCGCCGAACGAAGCTAAGACCAGGGAGAACCACATCAACGATCAGTGTTTGAGTTAGTTTCCGCATGGACGAAGCCACCCTGCTCTGGGGATTCCTGTTCGGAACCATCGGTATTGCGATGGCGGTTTACGGCAGGAAGCAAAAAAAAATAGTGCCGATGGCTTGCGGTGTGATGCTGGTGGTTTTCCCCTACGTGGTCACTGAAGTGTATGCGCTGGTTGGGCTCGGTACCTTGCTCATTATCATTCCGTTTTTTATACGTCAGTAACGGGATCCATAATTTTTATCCATCCGTTTCACTCACTTTAACTTCCCTGTAGAGTGTGGCCTGATCTGTCAGGACAGATCAACGCTCTTGTCAATCTGCGCCCAAGCCAGCCTGGCAAGGTCATAGGCGCCTGACCCGGCTTCTTCGGCACTGCGGCTCGCGGCGGTGCCGTCCCGGACCCGCTTGGCGATACCCTGTAGAATAGCTGCCAGGCGAAACATGTTGAACGCCAGGTAATAATCCCAGTTATCAATGCCGGAACGACCCGTTCTTCGGCAGTAAGCTTCGATATACTCTTGTTCGCTTGGAATGCCCAGGGCCTTCAAGTCAACGCCACTTAATGAATCCCGATATCGCATACACAGGTAGGCGAAATCACTGAGCGGGTTGCCAAGCGTACTCAACTCCCAGTCCAGGATGCCTATCACTTCGTTCCGCTCTTTGTGCATCATCATGTTGTCGATCTTCGGGTCGCCGTGAACGATGGTGCAGCTATCTTCCTGCGGGACGTTTTTTGGCAGGTACTCGATGAGGTTATCCATAAAAGGATTCTCTTCGGTCTTCGTATATTCATACTGGCTGGACCAACGGGATAACTGCCGTTCTATATAGGCGTTGTGCTTCCCAAAATCAGAAAGCCCTACGGCTTCGAAATCAACGCAGTGAAGTTTAGCCAGCGCGTCATTGGCGGTATCCCATATCTCGCCGCGTTCCTGCGGCGTATAAGGTCCGGCGGTACTATCCCAGATGACCCGGCCATCAAGGTATTCCATGATGTAGAACCAGGTACCAATCACGTCATCATCAGTACAAAGCGCGTAGGTTTTAGCCGTTGGCACATTGGTGTTCCGTAGTGCGGACATCACTTTGAACTCGCGATCAACAGCATGCGCAGACTTCAGCAGTTCACCCGGCGGCTTGCGGCGCATCACGTACTGCTCTTCACCTGCAGACAACAGGTAAGTCGGATTGGACTGGCCGCCAGCGAACTCTTCCGCGCTTAGCTTGCCGGAAAAACCGTCTACGTTCGCCTCCATGAATTCCTGCAGCCTGCCGAGATCAAACTGATGCCGCTCCTGTACAGCGATCGTGCCTATATTCTCTTCTGGATCAAACTCAGCCATGTCAGTTCCTACTGATTGATTTTTTGGGGAAACGCAATACTCAAACCCGCGCGTCCCAAAGGCGCTTAAGTTACCAGCTTCATGATTGATAGACCAGAATCGCGTCAGTCGTTGTCAGGTTCACGGAGCTCAATCTCCAGATCTGGAGCAGGAGATACAACAATGAAACGTTGGCGAAAGTAGTCAAGATACAACTTCGAATGATCCGGTACCTGATCAACAGCCTCAGCACCAGTCATCCATCGGTAATCACTATGCTCGTAGTTCAGTGTAACCGGGGTAGTTTGATCAACAAGCGCGACGAAGGTAACCAATGCCTTGTTCGAATCAGCATGTGGAATCTCCATGCCGAAGGAAAACAGCCGACCTGGCCTCAATCCTGTTTCCTCGCCAAGTTCACGAACTGCAGTTTGCAGCGGCGCCTCGCCAGCTTTGGGGGTACCTGCCACGGGCCACCAGGCATCTATGTGTTGGCCGCCACTTCTTTTCAGGAAAAGTACTTTACGTTCATCAGGGAACTGCCTAATGACATAGACGATGACGCCAACAACAGGTCGAGGCGACGCCATCAAATATAGATCAGCTAACGGTCCAGGTGTGCCCACTGCGAAGTAAATCATTAATATCCGCAGGACCTTTCGCCTCGCGAACGACAATTCGCTGCTGATAAACATCATCTGTATAGCTGGGTGCTGTCGATTCGCAGTACAAAACACCAATCGGCTCAGGAAACTCTGGTAACTTCAAACCAGCCAGCATCTGGGCCAACACCTTATTGGTTTCATCATGCACAACCAAGTCATCGATAGTCACACCATCGTCACCAATGGTCACGATTTCGAGCAATAGCGTCTTGGCATTCAATCGGAGACCCTTCCGCTCTTCTACACCAAAGGTCAACGGTTTTCCGTGCTCTAGCACGAGCCTTGTATCAGCCGCAGTTTTCTTATCCTTGATTTGGTCGAAAATACCGTCGTTGTAGACAGGGCAGTTCTGATAAATTTCAACAAAAGATGTGCCCTTGTGATCATGTGCACGACCAAGAACAGGAGCCAGGTGCTTGGCTTCAGTATCGATAGTTCGTGCGACAAACTTTGCGCCCGCACCGAGCGCAAATACACAGGGACGCAACGGCATATCGATTGAACCATCAGGCGTCGAGGGTGATTTTGTCCCAACCTTGGAGGTTGGGGAATACTGGCCTTTGGTCAGGCCATAGATCTCGTTATTGAATAGCAGTATTTGCAGGTCTACATTTCGACGCAGCACGTGGATCATATGATTGCCGCCGATACTAAGGCCATCACCGTCACCGGTAACCACCCAAACGTCCAGTTCCGGATTCGACAACTTCATTCCAGTCGCAAATGAAGGCGCGCGGCCATGAATCGTGTGGAAACCATAAGTGTTCATGTAATAAGGGAATCGTGACGAGCAACCGATCCCGGAGACGAACACCTGATTCTCTTTCTGGACATCCAGTTCTGGCATTAGCTTCTGGATAGTCTTCAGGATCGCGTAATCACCACAGCCTGGACACCACCTGACCTCTTGGTCCGAGGAGTAATCTTTGGCAGTTAGTTTTTGCACAGGTGCATTCATCTTACGACTCCAGTAGCGAACGAATCGCTGTTTCAACTTCCCTGATTTTAAAAGGCTGCCCAGATACCTTATTCAATGGTTTCGCATCAATCAGGTACCTGGCTCTAATAATATTTATAAATTGACCCGTGTTCATTTCAGGCATCAGCACCTGGTCATACCCGGCAAGCAGTTCACCAAGGTTTCTAGGCAGGGGGTTCATGTACCTCACATGGATGTGTGAAACATCCAAACCCTCCTGACGGCAACGCTTGACCGCCTGGTGAATTGCCCCATTGGTCGATCCCCAGCCGACAATCGCAAGCTTACCCTTTGGATTACCCAGCGAGACTTCCTGTTCTGGAATGTGGTTTGCTATCCCCTCTATCTTGTCCTTTCGCAAATCCGTCATTCTCTGGTGGTTATCTGCGTCGTAAGAGATATCGCCGGAATCAAAGTCCTTCTCAATACCACCAATACGATGTTCAAGGCCAGGCGTACCTGGCTTCGCCCAGACCCTCGCGAGCGTTTCAGGGTCACGGTTCGCTGGCGCAAAGCCTTCAGGTTTAGTTTCGAACTTTGCAGGGAATGGTTCGTAATCGTTAATGTCCGGGAGCAACCATGGCTCTGATGCATTTGCGATGTAGCCGTCACTGAGCAGAATCACCGGCGTCATGAACCGGGTTGCAATCCGAACTGCCTCGATGGCGACATCAAAGCAATCCACAGAAGTGGAACAAGAGATGACTGGCAGCATGGTGTCACCATGACGGCCGAATAATGATTGGTTCAGGTCTGACTGCTCAGTTTTCGTCGGCAGGCCTGTTGATGGACCACCGCGCTGGGTATTCACAACGACCAGCGGCAGTTCAGTCGCACTCGCGAGTGAAATGGCTTCAGCCTTCAACGATATCCCGGGCCCTGAACTTGATGTAATACCCAGAGAGCCAGAAAATGATGCACCGATGGCCGCACATACCGCTGCAATTTCGTCTTCCGCCTGGAACGTCACTACGTTAAATTGTTTCTGGCCAGACAGCGTGTGCAGCAGGCTTGATGCCGGTGTGATCGGATACGAAGCAAAGGTAATTGGCAGATCAGCCAGTTGTCCGCCTGCGATTAATCCATAAGCAAGTGACTCTGAACCGGTTATGTTTCTGTACAAGCCAGGCGCAGCGCCCGCCCGGGGCACTCTGTAGACCTCGACACCCGTTGGCAGTTCAGCGGTTTCTGCATAGGCGTGTCCTGCATTTAGCGCCGCTATATTCGCGTCAGCAATCTCTGGTTTGTTGGCAAATTTTTGCTTCAGGTTATTTGTTGTTATCGAACGATCACGGTCAAATAGCCACATGACCAGACCGAGGGTCCACATATTTTTACATCGCACGGCAAACTTGTGCGACAAGCCAAACGGCTTGACGGACTCCAGGACCTGCTTGGTGACAGCAATGGGGATAACCCGATACGCATCCAGCGAACCGTCTTCTATCGGATTACTGCTATAACCCGCCCTTGCCATATTTTTATCAGTGAAGGCATCACTATCAATGATCAGCAGGCCACCAACAAGAACATCTTTAAGATTGGTGATCAGCGCCGCAGGGTTCATTGCAACAAGAACGTCTACGTCATCACCTGCGGTGGAGACATCTTCAGAACCAAAATAAATTTGAAAAGCGGAAACCCCAAACGTTGCACCGGCTGGCGCACGGATTTCTGCAGGGAAATCCGGAAAAGTAGCGAGGTCGTTACCATAGATTGCGGTAGCTTCGGTAAAGTTACTCCCGGTCAACTGCATGCCATCACCGGAATCACCCGCAAATCGAACGACGACATCGCTAACTTGGTTAGCACCGTCCTGATGACTTACTTCTTCGACTGCGGACATTAAATCTCAACCCTCACTAGTAATTTTGTACAGTAATCTTGATCGGAAAGACCGATCAAAAAAGTCCGCCTATTGGCGTGTAGCATGTCGATAGTTCCTGTGAGTCACAGTCTCTAACGATCAGGAATTTTACAGGTTTAACAGGCATTTGCACAACCTGACCCCCTATTTTAACCTTCCATCACCATGAGTTGCATCATAACAGAACCAATGATGATCTGGTCACCATTGCTAACAGAAATGAGCCCTTTATCGTCGCCACAATCCTCATGAACAAAACTGCGGATTGCGAACCCTAAGTCCTCAATAAACTCGCGGTCCCGAGCTACCAGCTGACCCCTGATATTTTTAGCAGATACCAGATACCAAATGCCACTGGCATCCCGCCCATCGACCACCGACTCCGGGCGCTCTCACGGTGAAACTGGGTATTTTCGGCTGGTCACGCCTTTCGACACCATCGTTAGCGTTGATCCGCTGTTAAAACGGTCAATCTGAACAACCTGGACAATCTGGGCGACAAAACCGCTGCATTCAGCTTTGACTTCGCACTCTTCAAAACCTGCAGCAAAACAATACTTTTATCCCACCTTGCGTCGGTAATCGCCGTCAAAGACAGGGAGAAGCAGGATGACGATATCCCAGGATAAACAAGACACTTAATAGAGATTACTGGTCATTGATTTTCGACTTTCAACCTCATGGAGTTAGCCCTGTTAATAAGGCTAAGGTCCTTGCCGATAATGCCAGATAACGATACTCAAAAACCCATCATTGACCATTGGGTACTGGCCGGCGGTACCTCGGTATTAGGTTACAAAAACAACCTTTGACCAACAACTGTGAAGCAGCTCACAAACGCGCCTCAATCAGGCTGGGCCCCGACTCAGAGAGTGACCGTTCCAAGGCGACAACAAACTCCTCAGCAGTCTCTACTGCCTGACCAGGCACCCCCATGCTGTTGCCAAGTTGCACAAAATCGATGGACGGACGGGACAGGTCAAACAGGTCCGCTGCTCGCTCCCCAACCTCGTTGACGCCCAGTCTAAGATATTCGGTTTCGAGAATGCCGTATTTACTGTTATTAAAAATAACCGTCGTGACATTGAGCCCTTCCCTTGCCTGGGTCCAAAAAGATTGGTTGGTATACATCGAAGCACCATCACCGAGTAGCGCAAGAACGGGCCGGTCAGGACATGCTACCGCCGCGCCAACAGCAACCGGGCCACCCTGTCCGATTGAACCCCCGGTCAGGTTCAGCCACGTGTTCGGTTGTGCAGATTGACAGGGACCAAATGCGGCGCCGCCGCCACCGGAATCTCCGCAAATAATCGCACCTTCCGGGATCAATGCTGCGATCGCGGCGGAGATTGTTCGAATTGATAATTCCCCGGTTGGCCGTCCCAAATCCGCTAGCTGGTTTATCGAATAATCTCCGCCAGAGACGCCTAGAAAATCTGCTAATGACTCAAGCGCCTGCGTAGTGTCTTCTTCACTCTCGGAAAGACGAACTACCGCACAATTCTCCGGCACAAGAACGCTCGGCGTATTGGGATACGCAAAAAAGCTGACCGGCGAGTCGGCACCAGCGAGGATCAATTTTTCAACACCATTTAGTGCCGCCAGTACCTGTTCGGGAAAATAAGGCAGGCGTTCGCATCCGGGCAATCCCGCACCACCATCCACGCGCGACGGAAACGGTGTCATAGATACCCGGCAACCTGTCTTCTCTGAAATCCGGTTAGCGGCAATCCTTGCTTCAATGGACAAACCATCCGAATTAATCAGGATCATTGAATTGTTGTCCAGCAACTGCGCTACTTCTGAGACGACCTTGTGGTCAACCTTGCGCCTTTCCGGGGCATTGATATAAGAAGCAACAGCACCCTCTTCATTCCAGCAGGCATCTGCCGGGATAATCATCGTGGAAATTTGCCCTTCTGAACCCGGCTTGGCAGTCAGTGCGAATTGAAGCGCAAGCATCCCATCGGTTGCCAGGCTGGAAGCCGTCGAGTCTCCTTTCACCCAACTGGAAACATTCTTCGCCAGGGTATCAATATCGGAAGTTAGCGGCGCATCGTAATCCACGTGATAGAGCGCGTGGTTCCCGATCAGATTGATGATCGGCGTGGATGCACGCCTGGCGTTATGTAGATTAGCGATTCCGTTCCCAAGACCCGGTCCTAAATGTAACAAGGTCGTTGCCGGTGCCCCGGTCATACGCCCATAACCATCTGCTGCGCCGGTGCAGACGCCTTCGAACAATGATAGCACTGCCCGCATCTCTGGAACGGCATCAACCGCCTGGACCAGGTGCATTTCCGATGTTCCCGGATTCGCAAAACAAACATTCACCCCGGCTGCAGTGAATGATCTAATCAGGCTTTCGGCTC
>Ga0315319_10000190_pt1 | contig 18319 bp, 16 predicted proteins | sample M1500m3416metaG_FD_203463 | JGI IMG/M metagenome (GOLD analysis project Ga0315319, IMG submission 203463) | Ammonia-oxidizing marine archaeal communities from Monterey Bay, California, United States - M1 500m 3416 | ecosystem: Environmental > Aquatic > Marine > Intertidal zone | place: USA... | reverse complement strand
ACACGGCACCCACAGCACCACTCAGGGTTGCAGCTTCCTTAATATTAAATCGCTCAGAAATAAAACAATTACCGATCCCAAGGCGCTCAGCATGCGCAACTTCATGGATCAGATCTCGAGGGCTGTTCGGTGCGCCGGGTAAAGTATAGAAAGCGAGCTCGTTCATCATCGGAATTAGTCTCCTGGAAGCACAGCTAATACAAGAACTCCATTAAATCCAATTAACTGAGGCTGGGCAACAAACAGGAGTTGTGTCACTCTTGCACCCCTTGCAGCAAATCCACAAGAAACTATGGAAATCAAAGACAAAATCATCGTAATTACCGGCGGTGCCAGTGGTATCGGTAGAGCCATGGCCAGAAGATTCACCGATGAAGGCGCTAAACAGATCGTCATCGCAGACCTGAATGCCGATGGGCTCCAGGAAGTGGCAGACGAGATTGGCGCGCGAGCAATCCCCACCAATGTCGCCGTTGAAGCCGAAGTAAAGCATCTCATCGAAACAACCGAAAATGACTATGGGCAGATTGACCTGTTGTGTAACAACGCAGGTATCGGTGTCGGCGGTGGTCCAGAGACGCCCAACCAGGACTGGCAGAGAATATGGGAAATCAATGTAATGGCCCACGTTTATGCTGCACGCGCTGCCATTCCAGCGATGGTGGCACGTGGGGATGGTTACATTATGAACACTGCTTCTGCAGCAGGATTACTGACTCAAGTTGGTTCGGCACCTTATGCGGTAACAAAGCATGCCGCCGTAAGCTTTGCTGAATGGTTATCGGTGACCTACGGTGACCGTGGCTTAAAAGTATCTGCGCTTTGTCCGCAGGCAGTACGCACAGCGATGACCGCTGACAATCCAGATGGCGTCGCCAGCGTAGATGGCATGATGGAACCAGAGGTGCTTTGTGACTCTGTCGTTGAAACATTAAGGGAGGAACGGTTCCTGGTACTCCCCCACCCTGAAGTGCTGACGTACATGCAGCGCAAGTCCGGTGACTACGATCGATGGCTCAAGGGAATGAGAAGATTGCAGGAGGGCTACGGCAACTTTGACTGGCCATAGCTTTGATGGATTATAGCTTTGACAGGCTATAGCCGGACCGCAGTAAACCGGAGAAATTGACCCCGGTCACCGAATTCGAATAGAATTCACTTTCAGCGCCGATTTGAAATCAGCTTGCGGGCGCTTTACAAGTACAGCTAAAGAGTTACGACCTACTTTAGCCGCAAGCGAGTAGGTTTTTTTTGTTTCGAGGAAATGTAATGCCACTCAAAATACCTGACGGGTTACCCGCGTCTAAAGTTCTGCAGAAAGAAAACATTTTCTGTATTGATAGCAGCGCAGCGCAACAGCAGGACATCCGAGCTATTCGGGTCCTGTTATTAAACCTGATGCCAAAAAAAATTGAGACGGAAATCCATATCCTGCGCATGCTGTCCAATTCCCCATTACAGGTGGATGTGGAATTGCTACGAATCAACGACCGGCCATCAAAACATACTCCCATCGAGCATATGGCTAATTTCTATAAGGATTTTTCGGAGGTAAAGAAAAATAAATATGACGGGCTGATTATTACTGGTGCACCACTTGGCCAGGTAGACTTTGATGACGTGAGTTTCTGGCCAGACATGAAAGAAATCATGGACTGGTCGGTTAACAACGTTACCTCGGTTATGTTCCTCTGCTGGGCGGTCCAGGCTGCGATGTATCATTTATATGGGGTTAACAAAAACATCTTGCCCAAAAAGATAAGTGGCGTTTACCCGCACAGGATTGTTAATCCGCTCTCACCTATCGTTCGCGGCTTCGACGATGTATTTAATGCGCCACACTCTCGTTATGCCGAAGTACCCGCTGCCGAGCTCGAAAAGCTGGGCGACATCGAAATGATAGCCGATTCTGAATTCGCTGGACCCTACGTGTGGGGACATAAGGACGGCAGGCACCTCTTTGTTACCGGCCATTCCGAGTACGAGCCCAATTGCCTGAAAGATGAATATGAACGCGACCTTGAAGCTGGCGTTAATCCGGAGGTTCCGGAAAACTATTTTCTAAACGATGATCCCAGCCAGGATCCCGTGGTGACCTGGAAGAGCCATGGCAACCTTCTATTCATTAACTGGTTGAACTATTACGTATACCAGCAAACCCCATTCAATCCTGAGGATATCGGCAAGCTTCGGCGCTCGTTCGAATTGATGTGACGTCATGACGGGTTCACCCAATACCCAGCCGAGACTGGTGCAAGGCCCTGTCAGCACCGGGCTGCTGCGACTAAGCGCACCGGTCCTCCTTGGTATCACTGCCAGCCTCGGCGCCGGATTGCTCGAGGCCTTTTTCCTCGCGCAGATAAGCACCTCCACACTGGCAGCCTACAGCTTTACATTTCCTGTTACTGGCGCACTGATGTCTATTTCCCTGGGCATCAGCATCGGCCTTTCAAGCGTTCTGGCAAGAGCCGTAGGCAGCGGCGATCATGACCAAATCCGACGATTGGCCAGCGATGGAATCAGCCTGGTGGCACTGGTAATGGTTCTGGTATCAATCCTGGGTTTACTCACGATCGAGCCGCTGTTTGTTGCACTGGGGGCAGATGAAACAACGTTACCGCTAATTGTCGACTACATGTCCGTGTACTATTGGTCACTATTGTTCCTTGCTGTTCCATCTCTAGGCGCCAATGCGCTAAGGGCGACCGGGGATGCTCGTATCTCAGGGGCTATCATGGTGTCCGGTGCTATTTTGCACATCATGATCAGCCCCCTACTCATCTTCGGCCTGCTTGGCCTGCCGCAACTTGGGCTCGAAGGCGCAGCCTGGGCAAACCTGATTGCACGTTTTATACTTTTTGTCGTCACGATGTCTGTACTGCATTTCAGGGAACATCTGCTTAGTTACTCAAAAATCACGTTGCAGATGGTGCTGAACTCCTGGAGAAAAATCCTGGCCGTCAGCATTCCAGCCACAGCGACCAACCTGATTGGTCCCCTCTCAACGGCGATCATTGTCAGCCTGCTTGCAGGTTTCAGCCAGGAAACGGTAGCTGGATTCGGTATCGCGTCACGAATCGAGGCCTTATTTATTATCCCGCTTTTCGCACTATCGGCCAGTATCGGGCCCTTCGTTGGTCAGAATTGGGGAGCAGACCGCCATGATCGAGCCAATTCGGCGATGCTGCTGTCCTACCGGTATTCGCTTGCCTGGGGCGCGTTCGTCGCCTTGCTGTTGGTTATTTTTCGACAGGACATCGCTTCGCTCTTCGATGACAACCCCGTTGTGATTACGGTCGCCGCGACCTACCTACTAGTGGTACCGGTGAGTTATGGCGCCTGGGGCGTGTTAATGATGTCCAGCGCAATCTTTAACTCGCTGGGAAAACCTATCTCTTCGACGATCATGTCGCTCATCCGGATGTTTGTTCTCTATATTCCGCTGGCGTTCGTTGGTAAAGCGTTGTTTGGACTCAGCGGCATCTTTGCCGCAGCAGCGGTTTCGAATATCCTCATGGGGCTTATCGCCTACACATGGAACCGTAAAACCTACCAAGGCATGTAGAGGACTCCCACGCCGCCATCAGATCATCTCGATGGTTGATACCCCCAAATACTGGAACACTTGGCATGTCTGTTTTAAACGGGTTCCGATATGCAAGAGTCCCTGTTCAGGGAAGAAGCACTCTCCAGCTACCGCTCGCCTCAATTCGGGGACCTCCATGAGGATTCCGGGCGGACGTTCCTGGCGATCGCCATCGGCCTCGTTTTGGTGCTGCTGCTTGTTAGCTGGTTAATTGGCACATCGACCTACTCACGAAAACATGTCGTTACCGGACAGATCGATGAATCCAATGCAAATGCCATTGTTTCCCCGGACTGGGGATACGTTGAGCTGCTGAACGTAACAGAAGGTCAACAGGTTAAAGCCGGGACCCACATTGTAACCGCGGCAAAAACCACCGATGGCAGATCGAGTGCAATGGCTGCAGAAACCAGGCAACAAATGGCGCGCTGGGAGTCAATGAACCAGGCTATTAATGAAGCTTTTGCCAGTGAAGACCGCGCGCTCCTTGTAACAGATCGCCAACTATCGGTGCTTGAAACACTGGCAAGGGAAGGCATCGCGCTACAGGTATCCAAGGTCGAACAACTGGCACATCACCATTCGAACAGCACCAGCGTCTATGAAGCGGGGTACCTGTCAAATCTTGATTGGATCAGCTTCAAGACCAGTCTCATTTCTGAACAACAACAACTCAACGTGCTTCGAAAAAATCTCATAGAGCAACAGGTGACCCGGAGTGGGCTCCGTGCAGAAAGGAGCGCCCTGAAGACAAAACGAGATACACAACGCACCGAACTGGAATCAAAACTCTCCACGCTTCGAGGGAGGTTGATTGAACTCGAACAGAACCCTTACCGAAAGCTGGTCGCCACTCGCACCGGGACAGTCACCCGGGTCGAGATCAGCAAAGGCGCAAGTATCCGCCCCGGCCAGCCGCTTGTTTATATAAACTCGCCCGAAACTGCAGTAACCGGCACTTTAAACATCCCACCGGCTGCAGCGGGTCATCTGGCAAGCGGTCAGCAATTGGCACTTGAGCTGGATGCCTTCCCCGCACAGACTTACGGGCGAATAGATGCCGTAGTAACCCAACTATCACCACATACTGTTTCGACGCCAGACCAAAACGGCTATTTTCGGGCACGCCTAAGTATTCAATCTAACGATCGTATTGATTCGATCCTCCCAGGAATGACCTTTCGCACTTATATCCCGGTTGAACAACGAACGCTTTTTTCGTGGTTCCTTAAACCCCTCAGGAAACTGGGCGAGTCACTTGGATGAGTTTTATTAGGCGTAGCGTACCGCTTATCTTTCAGGGGGAGGCCAACGAGTGTGGGCTCGCCTGCGTGTGCATGATCCTGAATTATTTTGGCAACCGGGCTGAATTGGCATCGCTTAGGGGTGCACTGGGAGACGGCCGACCACTTAGCCTTGAGGCGATATCAAACATCGCCGAATCTCATCATCTGGCTGTAAGAGCCCTTCGCTGTGAACTGGAAGACCTCACGAAGCTGCAACTGCCTGTCATCGCTCATGTGGACTTTGACCACTTTGTCGTGATCGATCGCTGCTCACGTGGCAGCCTCAGCCTGCTAGACCCGGCGACGGGCAAGCTTACGACGAACATGAAAACGTTCAGCAATCGGTTTACCGGAATCATTATCGAGGCACGACCGACCCCGGATTTCAAAAAAGATCGCGAAATAAAAACAAACAGGACCATCGAATTTCTGGCGAAATTGCCAATGGCGCATCTCGCGAGATCGTTAGCAGGACTCTTGTTTCTTAGTGTAGTCACCCAGGCATTCGCGCTGATCACCCCGTTTTACCTCCAGGTGACCGTCGATGAAGTGTTGCTGTCTAACAATACTGACCTGGCGCTGGTCGTTACCTTAAGTTTTGTGGCCGTTTATATCATGTCGGCAATAACGCAATCGCTTCGAGGATTGCTGACGATAAAAATAGGCGCAAAGTTAACCTACTTGTTATCTGCAGGATTACTACGGCACACCACCAACCTGCCGGTTCAGTTTTTCGAACGCAGAAACATCGGTGACATCGTGTCGCGCTTTAGTTCCATGCGGCCACTCCAGGATTTTATTTCAGAAAGTATTGTGGGGATCTGCCTCGATCTTCTCATGGTTATCACGACCTTCATCATGATCAGCCTGTATTCATTACAGGCAGGCCTTTATGTGCTCTGCTTGTGTCTCGTCTACTTGTTGGTGCAATACCTGCTGACCCTACCCTACCGGGCTCACCTGCACGAGCAGCTGATCGCAGAGGCACAGGTACAGTCACACTTCATAGAAACTATCCAGACGATAGATTCCATCAAACGCTTCGAAGGTACTGCTCGCCGCTGCTCCGCCTGGTTGAACCACCTGGTCAGATCGCTCAACGCACATGTTCGATCACGTTACTGGGAACTGGCAGCCAAAATAGCCAGCTACCTCTTTTTGGGCCTGGTTTTATTGGGCGTCGTTTATATTTCAGTAGAAAAAATTGAACTCGGATTGCTGACCATTGGTATGTTGTACACGCTGGTGACCTACAGCAACCATTTCACTAATGCACTGGTATCCCTGACACATGAATGGCAGGCATACCTGATGTTATCCCTGCATGTACGGCGAGTATCCGACATTACTGACCACCACCCTGACGCTCGCGCGCCCCTTTCCCTTCACGAACCGGTAAACAGGATCCAGGTGAAGGATCTAGACTTTGGACACACCGGCAGTGAATTGTTAATCAACCATTTGAACCTGCAGGTTCAGGGTTGCCAGAAGGTGGCTATTGTGGGTGCATCCGGTTCAGGTAAGAGCACATTATTTTCCCTGCTCAGGGGAGATATCAGCGCCGCGAAGGGCCAAATTTTGATTAATAACCGCCCCCTTTCAAGTAACCTCAACCCAGTAGCGCTTTATGCTTCACTACAGCCGAACGACGTTCTGCTCACCGGTACAGTCACAGACAACATCGCATTCCAGGACCCCAGCCCTGATACGAATCGAATTCTGGCGGCCGCAAGAGCCGCATTGGTTCATGACGATATCCTCAGACTGCCAATGTCCTATAGCGAAAAACTGTCAGAGCAAGGCTGCTTGTTGTCCGCAGGTCAAAGACAGCGGATACTGATCGCACGTACCCTTTATCGCAAGGCTGAAATCCTGTTACTGGATGAAGCAACCAGTCACCTTGACCCGGTCAGTGAACTAGAAATCATGAAGAACATCCTGTCCTTACCTGTGCCCTGCTTCTTCATCACTCATCGTCCAGATATCGCCGCACTGGCGGACCATATCGTTGAGCTGAAACCACTAGAACCAGCCCAGGACGAACTAGCGTTGGCAGCACGCTAAGATCATGTGTTGCGTAGTACAATCCGTACCTGAAGGTTCCTTACGTCCTATACCTTATAGATGGAGACTGTCGTGTCGATCAGATTTGTGTTCTCAAGCTTGTTCCTGCTTCTTGTATCTTTTAATGCACAAGCCTGGGGCTGGGATGGTCACCGGCTTGTCTGCGCCATGGCGCAAGCGAAGCTCACAGCTGAGGCAAGGATCATGGTCGATACGCTGCTGGTCGAAGGCCAGGCGCTGAAGGGTGGCCGGGTTTCATTCGCCGAGTCCTGCCTTTGGCCGGACGATGTGAAGTACAGCAATCACAAAGGTACTTATGAGCAGCATTTCATCAACGTACCCGACGAAGCGCTTACGGTGGACCTTGTTCGCGACTGCGCTGCACTTAACTGCATCGCGACGGGTATTCAAAGAGCACTGACCTACCTTTCTCGACCAGCAGGTTCCAGCAGGGAAAAAGCGAGACGTGCAGCTGCGCTCCGGTTTCTGGGTCACTTCATCGGCGATTTACATCAACCTTTGCATATCGGCAATGCCAGCGACTGGGGCGGTAACAAGATCACCGTTCTATGGCAGGGCAAGGAAACAAACCTGCACGCGCTGTGGGATTACGGCATGCTTGAATCCATGGGCATAAAATACCCGGACAGTCTCGATTTTCTGTTGTCGGTCGAGAAGACCAGTGAACACGAGCACCTTATTGACTGGTTTAACGAATCCCTCTCATTGGCACGCACAAATGCCTATTCCAACGCCCAGGGAAACATCATCACCTCCGGTGACAGCCTTGGGTCCGATTATCTGGAACGCAACAAACCCGTCCTGATCGCACGCCTGGTATTGGCCAGCGAACGACTGGCGACGATATTAAACGAGATCGCCGCCGGTGAGCAGCCGCGGGTATTTTTACTGATCAGTGCTTGACGAATCAGTTTGACCATCCCGGTTATGGGTTAACGGGAAGACAAGCGCCAACCACAAAACTGCCATGGCGAATCCAATGGCAAGGTAATAGTTGTTCATTAGTACACCGGCCCTCTGTAACAGGACAATCACCACACTTGAAGCACCTTTACCGCTTCGATATCCAAATACGTCGATAACTTCTTTTGCGCGATACCGTTCATCGAACCCCAGCGGTACGTAGAGCAATTCTTTAGCGCCTCTGAAAATAGAATAGTCGAATGCCTTAAAAAGAAAGAACGCCAGTCCTACCGTAAATACACTGGGTTCTACGATGGCCGCACCGATAGCCATCAGGTGTATCAGCGGTAACATCAGGTGGACCCATCGAATAGCGACGAAGGACAATAATAACGGCGTGACCAGAAACTGGAATGCCAGTACGGATGTGTTGAGGGTTCCCCAGAACCAACCCTGGAACGCAGTTTCTTTATCGGGGTTGCCTGCGAACTCAATCGAGAGTAACGATTGGAACTTGAAATCCAGCACCGCGGCAATGACCTGAGAGGACAGCACGATCGCAATAAGACTCACCAAGACCGGGTTTTCCCTGAACAATGACAATGCCAGGTGCCCATGGGATTCCGCTTTGGGTGGTATCTCGGGTTCCCCGAAAAAACGGTAAGCAAGGTTAGATACCAACGCCGCGGGTATGAGCGCAATCGCCGCCATTAGCACCATCGATTCGGTTCCCAGGGACTCGGCTGACATAGCGACCAGCATCCCACCCACCGCGCCCCCTATTCCGGCAATGCCTGTAATCGGACCATTAATCTTTTTCGCGGTAGAAGAACTGATAGATGAATTAATGTAACTCCAGTACTGCTCGATCAGGAGCACAATGTAGAGTTCCTTAAACAGGAACAACACCGGTGTGATCGCCTGACTACCTGTTAACAGCACCAGATAGCAGCACAGGATCACGATGGCAGAACCCAGAGACGTGACCAGCAGGGTTCTTCTCGGGCCAAGCTGGCTGAGTATCCAGCCATAGAGCGCTACACCACAAAACACCACGACCGGCATTGCGGCCATCACTAATGGTAAATTCTCGGCACCATAGGCTGATTTGAACAATACCGTGGAGGCTGATCGAATAAATTCATAGCCTGCCAGCGTAAAGAGAGCTGCCGTTGCCATCATCGCGGCAACGCGATATTCAGTCCCAAATCTCATACTGGATTTATTCTCACCTTTACCTTTGCGCGAAACTTGACATAGTCATCTTAAATCCGCAAATTGCCCTGTTTTTCGCGGTCGTCAATAGGGTAATAGGAAAACCACCATGAGCATAAACAGACCTCTCCCAAAACCAGAGGAAAAACCTGCCAATCCAAAGTTTTCATCCGGTCCAACCAGTAAAAGACCTGGGTGGTCACTGGCTGAATTCAATACAGAATCACTGGGCCGGTCCCATCGCGCCAAACAGCCGAAAGCCCGGCTGAAAAAAGTCATCGACGACAGCAAACGCATCCTGGGCATCCCAGAAGATTACCTGCTTGCCATCGTGCCGGCGTCAGACACTGGTGCATTTGAGATGGCCATGTGGACCATGCTGGGCGCAAGAGGTGTTGACGTCCTGAGCTGGGAAAGTTTCGGCGAAGGCTGGGCCACAGATATCAAATCACAGCTGAAGCTGCAAGACATTCGCCTGATTAGCGCCCCCTATGGCGACCTCCCGGATCTCAACAGCACCGATGCAGCCAGTCGGGACGTCATATTTACCTGGAATGGCACGACCTCTGGTGTTTGCGTGTCCAATGCAGACTGGATCCCGGCAGACCGTGAAGGCCTGACTTTTTGTGATGCAACATCAGCGGTTTTTGCCATGGAGGTTGACTGGCCAAAACTCGACGTGGTCACCTGGAGCTGGCAAAAAGTACTGGGTGGTGAAGCTGGCCATGGCATGCTGGCATTATCACCAGGAGCCGTCGAACGACTCGAGACCTACACCCCAGCCTGGCCCCTACCTAAAATATTTCGCCTGGCCAAGAAAGGTAAAGTGGGGCTCGACCTGTTTGCAGGCGCGACGATCAACACACCCTCTATGCTGGCGGTCGAAGACCAGTTGGGCGCGCTTGCCTGGGCGGAATCCATTGGTGGCCTGGCTGGCCTGATTGAGCGGTCCCAGGCAAACCTGGCCGCAATCAAGGCCTGGGTAGACCAGCGCGACTGGATAGAGTTCCTGGCAACTGATCCGGCCACGATTTCCTCGACCTCTATTTGCCTTTGTATCGTCGATGAGTGGTTTTCTCTACAGGAAGAAGACGCTCAAAGAAGTTTGATCAAGTCACTGGTGAATAAACTTGAATCAGAAGGTGTCGCACTGGATATAGGCGGCTACCGTGATGCTCCTCCGGGCCTTCGTATCTGGGGTGGCGGCACGATTGAAGTATCTGATATCGAGGCATTATTGCCGTGGCTTGACTGGGCTTACGCCGAAATCAGAGGATAATAGTACAAAATCAGTTGGAGCACGCCATGTCGACCATCACAGAAATCGCCACGGAACTGCTATTCCCCGAAGGCCCCATCGCGATGCCTGACGGTTCAATCATCGTGGTGGAAATTGCACGGGGCACGTTGAGTCGCGTCGATCCGAATGGCTCCATAGAGGTGATTGCAGACCTTGGCGGTGGACCCAATGGCGCAGCCATTGGCCCCGACGGTGCCTGTTACATCTGCAACAACGGTGGCTTTATCTGGCACAAAAGCAGCACCGGCCTCTTGTTTCCTGGTCACCAGCCTGAGAACTACTCCGGCGGGCGAATCGAGCGTGTAGATCTCGCGACAGGTGAAGTCTCAGTGGTTTATGCTGAATGTGAAGGTCATGAACTGCGCGGGCCCAACGATATCGTCTTCGATGCTCAAGGTGGTTTCTGGTTTACCGACCATGGTAAAACCCGGGATCGTGATCGTGACCGAACTGGCGTTTACTATGGCTCAGTCGATGGGAAACACGTCGCTGAAGCCATTTTCCCAATGGAGGCACCCAATGGTATCGGCCTTTCACCGGATGAAAAAACACTTTATATCGCCGAGACCCCGACCGGGCGGCTATGGGCCTATCCGCTCTCGGGGCCGGGACAGGTAGATCAAAACGAGCGTCCAACAATGATGGCGCAGCTACCCGACTACCATATGTTCGATTCACTGGCCGTGGACGCAGCGGGCAATATTTGCGTTGCAACCCTTATCACCGGCGGTATCACGATCCATTCTCCCGATGGTGCTGATGCACGCCTGGTGCCCATGCCTGATGTCCTGACGACCAACATCTGTTTCGGCGGAGAGAACCTCAATACCGCATTCATCACCTTGTCCACGACCGGCAAACTGGTTTCCTGTGATTGGGAAACGCCCGGGCTGGCACTTAACTTTCTGAACAAGTGAGTATCTTTTTCAGATTCCTGACCGCGGTTTCGCTACTTGCCTGTAGTCTTTGGGCAGCGCCAGCGCATGCCGAGGCCCTTCGATCTGGCCAGCTTCTTGACGAGGTACATTTCCTGATTCCAGCCGGTCCTGGTGGAGGCTGGGATGGTACCGCAAGAGGGATTGGCGAAGCGCTTCGAAAGTCCGGTCTGGTCGAAAGGGTCAGCTATGAAAATCTGTCCGGTGGCGGCGGCGGGAGAGCCATTGCGCGATTGATCGAAACTGCTGATCGACAGCAAAACACCCTGCTCATCAGCTCGACGCCCATTGTTGTGCGCTCACTGCAGGGAATATTTCCCCAATCATTCAGGGACCTGCGTGTTATCGGCTCAGTAATCGCTGACTATACCGCGGTACTGGTGCGAGCTGACTCTCACCATACGGACTTCAATTCACTCGCGGTGTCTTACAAGCAGGATCCTCGTAGCGTAAAGATTGCCGGAGGGTCTGTCAGGGGATCAACTGATCATTTCGTTGTCGCCAAAGCCATGCAATTGGCCGGCGGAAATCCCCGCTCGATTGTCTATGTCGCCTACGATGGTGGCGGCAAGGCCATGGCAGGCCTCCTGACCGGAGAATGCGATGCACTCTCCACGGGATTGTCCGAGGCGATCGAAATGCATCGCGCGGGAGAGGTTCGCATACTAGCGATCACCGCACCGCAGCGGCTTACAGAGCTCCCGGACGTTCGGACACTGATTGAGATGGGCTTACCACTCTCCTTTGCTAACTGGCGCGGGTTTTTCGCTGCCCCAGGGTTAACAGAACAACGTTATCAACAGATGATCAATACCGTTGAAGCTGTCGTCGAAACGACCGAGTTCGAAGAAATTCGATCAAGAAATGGCTGGTCGCGGTTACATTTAAGCGATCAGGATTTCTACAATTACCTTGAACGGCAGGAACAGGAAATCGGGGATCTTATGCGCCAGCTCGGTTACCTCCAGTAGGCAAAGTAGTTTCTATGAAAATCCTATAACTTACTATTTTAAAAGGATATGTATTATCCAATCTCGGCTTATAGGCGCAGCATTCCTTCTATTGTTCCTGGCATACGGTTTTGCCACACAGGATATTCTGCTGGACTTTTGGGCCGAAGAGGAATTGTTTAACGCCCGGTCTTTTCCTATCCTGATTGCCATTGGGGGTAGCATACTGGCGCTGCTTTTTATCATGTTCCCTCCCGCATTCGAAACACCGGGCCCTCTGGTGTTCAATATCGAACTGATCGGGCTTGTTGCACTGATGTTGCTGTACGCCGGGCTTCTTGAACCACTGGGCTTTGTCTTAGCCACAGGTCTATTCCTGTGCGCCGGGTTCCTTGTTTTAGGTGAGCGGCGCCCTGCCCGGCTAGGACTGGTTACCCTCACCCTGACCGCCGGGTTCTATTTCCTGATGGAGGCGCTGGAAATACACCTGCCCCAAGGCGCTTGGACAGGTCCATGGGAAGGCGGCGTTCTGGAGAGATTCGGATGATTGACGGCATCCTGCTGGGCCTCACCACCGTGCTGACGTTATATAACCTGACCCTGGTTCTGGTCGGATGCGCAGTCGGAACAATTATTGGCATGCTGCCTGGACTAGGTCCCATATCCGCCATCGCGCTGATGATACCCATTACCTACGGCTTTGAACCGAGTAGCGGCATGATCCTGCTGGCAGGCGTTTACTACGGCGCAATTTTTGGCGGCTCCACTTCTTCGATATTGATCAATGCACCCGGAGTAGCCGGTACTGTTGCTACCGCGTTTGATGGCTATCCAATGGCCGGCAAACTAGGACAACCCGGCCGGGCACTCGCTACCGCTGCGTATGCGTCCTTCGCGGGTGGAACGCTGGCCGCTCTGCTCCTTTTACTCACCGCCCCTTTCCTCGCAGATATATCGCTCAGCTTTCAGTCCGCAGACTATTTCCTGATGATGGTATTGGGACTTTCGCTGGTATCGGCCTTTGCTTCTGAAGGAGAGCACCTGAAAGCCCTGATTATGACCTTTCTGGGCCTGGCTTTATCCACCGTCGGCACTGACCTTACCGCAGGTGTCCAGCGGTTCACCTTCGGGCGAATGGACCTGATAGACGGCATTAGCTTCCTGTTACTCGCGATGGGGACCTTTGCCCTCTCAGAAGCCCTGATGATGGTTCTGCGCGGGAACAAATCAGAAGAAGCGCCCACGATTCCCTCCTCAGGACTCCGCCTCAGCAAATCGGATGTCAACGCGATTGTACCTACCATTACAAGATCATCTGTCCTGGGGTTTTTCGTGGGTGTGTTACCGGGTGCTGGCGCGACGATTGCTTCGTTTCTTTCCTACGGTTTCGAGAAAAGCCTCGCTCGAGACCCTGCCCCTGAGTTTGGGCAAGGTAATATCAAGGGTTTAGCCGCACCCGAAGCCGCAAACAATGCCGCTTGCACAGGCTCTTTCGTACCGCTTTTGACCCTTGGGATACCAGGCTCCGGGACGACGGCTATACTCCTCGGAGCGCTGATTGCCTATGGCATCCAGCCAGGGCCAAGACTCATTGTAGATGAACCACAGGTCTTCTGGTCCGTCATCGTATCTATGTATATCGGCAACCTGTTTTTGCTCGCGCTTAATCTGCCACTCATACCCTACCTCGCCAGGCTGCTTTTAATGCCCAGAAGCATCCTTATTCCTCTCATTATGTTTTTCTCCATGATGGGGGTATATCTGGTCTCGTTTAATACCTTTGACCTCTACCTGATTGTTCTGGTCGCCGTATTCGCCCTGGTCCTTAGGATTCTGGGATTTCCAATGGCCCCTTTATTACTCGGGTTTATTCTCGGCGGAATGCTTGAAGATAACCTTAGGCGGGCACTGACCATCAGCGATGACAACTGGAATTTTCTGATCGACAGACCAATCACAATGCTACTTCTGGGTATCATCACTTTGACGTTGCTCAGCCCAGTGATTCGAAAGCTTGTATCAGTCGCTACATCCCGATAAATTAGCGTCTCAATCCTATCCCTATACTAAAGGAGTGCGCTCTATCAATATCGACAACAGTAAGTCATGCCCCACTCCTTTTTCCGTGTAATCTGGAAACAGACCTTGCAAACAACCAAGGTGTGCTGCCTCTAAATGACATTGAGGAATGCACTTGAACTTGACAGAACTTGGCTGGAGCAGTTTCTTCCAGCAACAACTGAACCCTGATGATCTGGGGTTCCTTCCCGCCCGTGTCGTCAGGCAGGATACAAACCAGTACCACCTGTTATCAGAACAAGGAAAGCTCATTGGGGTACTACCGGGGAAATTTCGGCAGGAAGCCCTGTCGAAGGCGGACCTGCCTACTGTTGGTGACTGGCTTGTAGTTTCACCCATTGAAGGTGACGAGCCGGACAGGGTGCAGATAGAAAAACTCCTGGACCGAAAGAGCAAATTCTCACGCAAAGAAGCGGGAGAAGTTCACGATGAGCAAGTCGTTGCCTCCAACATAGATACGGTTTTTATCGTCAGTGCATTGGACAAGGATTTCAACCTCCACCGAATAGAACGGTATCTTCTACTCAGCTGGAATAGTGGCGCCCTGCCAGTGCTGATACTGAACAAATCCGATGTTTGCAAAAACATCGACAAGAAAGTTAAAGATCTGGGCATTATCGCGATGGGTTCACCCATCCATGTGATGAGCGCCAAGGACAATAGCGGTCTTGACCCGCTTCGACAGTACGTTACACCAGGTTCGACCTGTGCCTTTTTAGGTTCGTCCGGTGTTGGGAAATCGACCATTATCAATGAACTTCTGGGTTACGAAAAATTCGATACCGGCGAAGTGCGATCTGACGACAGCAAGGGTCGCCATACTACGACCTTCAGGGAAATGGTTGAGGCTTCCGGTGGCGGTATGATCATCGACACACCTGGAATGCGCGAGATACAACTTTGGGCCGACGGTGTTTCTCTGTCCCATAGCTTCCAGGATATCGAATCAATGGCTGCGAGCTGCAAGTTTTCGGACTGCAAACACAACACCGAGCCAGGTTGTTCAATCACCAAAGCGATTGAAACAGGCGATCTCGAGCCTGAAAGACTGGCACGTTACTTCAAACTGGCAAAAGAACTTGAGCACTTTGAAAGCCAGCAGAATGCTGCGTCAAGGTTGGGGAAAAAGCAGGAAAACAAACGCTTCTCGAAATTGCTGAAGAATCGACAGGATAAAAGGGACTAATTCAGCGAGCCAGACTTGCTGAATCAGTCTCTATATTATCCCTCGAGCATCTTGCGGAGTTCTTCCTGGCGACGTCTCTCGCCAGCGATGTAGCGAATGTACTGCCTGGACTGCTTCGACTTCTTCTTATCCAGTTTGGCTGCAAGACGGAAGGATCTAGTCGCACTATTCCAGCGCTCAAGCTGCATTTGGGAAATCCCTTTCCAGAATGCTACGTCACCGGGATGTTTCAAGTCACCCTTCTTTTGAGCATCGCTGTAGGCTTCTACAGCCTCCTTGTGCCGGTCTTCTGCTGATAATGCCTGAGCCAGGCGAAAGTGCAGGTCTCCATCTTCTGCATACCTGGTGGCATCTCGCCATGCATCAATGGCTGCATTAGTTTCCTGGGACAGGGTGTAGGCGGTCGCGAGCAACCGAAGATTTTTTTCGTTTTCTTCTATGGCTTTCTCGTCAAAGCCCTTTTCAAGAATCTGCGAAGCTTCATAAGGATTGTCTGCCCCTAATAAGCGTTGCGCCACCATGATGATTTCTGATTCCTTCACCAGAAAACCCTGAATATACGTCACATAGTAGGCAGATAGAGAGGCGTCGTCGCGGCCTTTTTCACTATACATACCTGCCAGATGCATCCAATACTGCTTTTTGGGGTAATTGACGATTAACGTTTCAAGTAGTCTGATAACACTATCAACATCCTCTAGCTCGTTATAAAGAACAACCTGAAGGTACCACCAATTCTCTTTAATGGCTGGTTTAGCTCGGAGCTTCTGCAGTCCCAACCGAGCTTTCTGCTGCTCTTCGGGAGTCGCTTTGGCGTTAGCAAGAATCGCCTCACTGGCCGCTATTCTGCCAGCTCTCCGCGACACGGCGATTTCTTCAACCAGGATCGCTTGTTTCAGCGATTCACGGAAATTATCAAGCTGGTAGTACGCCGTCGCCTTGAAAAAAGTAATTTGCGGATCTCGTACCTTCTGTAAAGCCTGAAACCGATCGATATACTTAATCGCCTTTAGGTATTTTTCATTCGAGTAATACAGCTGGAACAGCGCTCTTAGCGATGAAAGTTCCAGCGCTTCGGAGATTGTGCCCTGCCTCAGAATCTGCTCGTATGCGTTGATCGTGCTCGGCATGTCATCAAGCGTGTAATATGCAAAAGCCAGCGTATTCCAGATCTGGGCCTTCTCGTAGCTGTTAAGCCCTCTGGAACCCATAAGTTCCTGTAGCATTCTGATCGCATCCCGTGGCGTACCCTTGGGAATCGGCGCTGGTTCACCCTCTTCCCGGGGTGCAGACTCAGGGTCAACCATGACCTGGGCTTCTGCCAGTTTCTTGTAGGTTCTCTCCCGCATGGCAGGAACTTTGCGGGTCTTTTTCTTTGCTTCTGCCGCCTGAACTGCATCACCGAACGAGACTCCAACGGGGAGTTGCCCGATGACGAACGGAAATGCCCAGATAACGGCTAGTAACATCAGTTTATTCAACTGTTTCATCGCGCTCATTACAGCAGGCTCCTAATCTTCTACCAGTTCAAAGGAAATCTTGTTCTGGACGCCAGCTGTTGCAACTGGTTCTCCATCAATGACCTTCGGCTTATATTTGAATTTTAAGGCAGCCTTCAACGCTGCAGAATCAAACACACTGTTTGGATTGTCTTCACAATCACCTTCATGACGAACACTCTTGATCCAACCACAATTTGAAACAATAAACGGGCTAGAGACAGTCCCTTGAGCCGTTACCGTAAATTCGACAATGACCCAGCCAGACATACCACGACTTAGCGCCCGTCTTGGATATTGAGGTTGTACCTTAACGATAGGCAGATACTCACCGTCACTGATACCAAACCCACCTGAACCGATATTAACGCCGATGTTGGCATCAAGACCACTCATCGAGAAGCCAGTCTTGTCAACATTCACGTTGAAATTCTGCGGAGGGATGTCCGGTGGTGGTTCATCAGGCGGTGGTGGTTTTTTCGGCTTGCGCTGTTTTTTCTGTACGTCCTGGTCCTGCTTAACGCGGACGAAATCGACCAGATTACCAATGTTGTCATCGGTTAGCGCACTGTCAGCGCCAGAAATCAGGGATTGCATCAGGTAGAAAAGCGCCAGTGTGACGATGACACCAACGATAGCGGAAAGACTGAATCTAATAGCCATATATCCTCCTAGTTAGTGTTTTCACCGGCAATCGCAACTTGGCCAATGCCAATCGTACGTGCCGCATCCATGATAGCCAGAACCTTTTCTACCTTGGAGTCCATGTCAGCCTGGATAACCAGACCACCTTTTGGGTTCTCAGCGTGGAGGCGTTCCATCAATGGACGAACGTTCCTGATATCGACTTTCTTCTTGTCGATCCAGATAGCGCTGTCAGGGGAAACTGCAACCAATAACGAGACAGTCTTTTTGAACTGCGCCGTTTTAGTATCAGGCCGGTTAACTTCTATACCGGTTTCCTTGATAAAAGTGGCGGTTACAATGAAGAAAATCAACATAATAAACACCACATCGAGCATGGGTGTTAAGTCAGCGACCTTTTCTTCTTCTTGTTGTGTGGGTCTTCGCATGTTCTTACTCGGTTGTTTTTCTTTCGACTTAGCATTGCCCTAGCATTGCCCTAGCATTGCCCTGGCAATGTTATGGCGCTTGCCTAGTGATCCATAGTTAGCGTGTCTTCCATATAGCGTTCTTCTGAAGAAACCTTGGAAGTTAAAAATGTATTCGCTAACACACCAGAGAGGGTTGCTACCATTCCAGACATCGTCGGAATCGTAGCCATGGAAACGCCA
>Ga0315319_10000188_pt1 | contig 18377 bp, 20 predicted proteins | sample M1500m3416metaG_FD_203463 | JGI IMG/M metagenome (GOLD analysis project Ga0315319, IMG submission 203463) | Ammonia-oxidizing marine archaeal communities from Monterey Bay, California, United States - M1 500m 3416 | ecosystem: Environmental > Aquatic > Marine > Intertidal zone | place: USA... | reverse complement strand
TTCTCTTGGATAATCCATTTGACATACTAATTTAGATACTTCTTTAGGGTATTTTAGGACTAAACATTGAATATTTAAGTCTGCAAGAGTGCCATCATCTATAAGATCGGCACTGCTAGTAACAAAATGAGTAGGGCCAAAAAGACCTTCCAGTACCAGTTTATGTGTTTGCGAGTCATCTAATGTTCCTGTAGTTCCCCATCTGTGAGAGATATTCTTCATTTTCTCAAGTATCCCTGTGAGAACTTTTGCTTTAAATAGGTGTGCTTCATCACCAAATACTGCACCAAAGTGGTCATAGAAGGACTTAGGCATCCTGCTAAGAGTCTGCCAAGTAGTTACCACTACCTCAGTATCACCTATCTTGTTACCACCATACATCTTATCTATGGGTTTATTATATCCATAACTTTCAAAATCTGTTGCCATCTGTTCTACTAATGATGTTGTAGGGACAATAATCAATACTCGTTTCCTATGAATCTTTATAAAATGTTGTGCAATAGCATATATGATAAGAGACTTACCACTAGCAGTAGGTGAAACCAAGAGAGATCGTCTGCTCGTGATCGCACGAGTAATAGCCTCTGTTTGATAGTCTCTAACCTCGAAAGGTAATTGTAAGTTTTCCACGAATTTTTCTTCTTCGACATCTGTTTCCCATCTGTATCCATCTATGTCATACTCCCTGTCTTGTGCAAATTGTTGGACTGCATAATACAATCCTGTGTATAGTTTACCATCTGAATAAGAATACAACCTTATGTTACCATCCCAATATCTGTTACGAACAGAAGGCATAAACTTTGCGCCTGGCACTGGGAAGGTAAAATAATCTGTTAATTCTTGTTGAACTGATGGTTCTGATGTGACTCTTATATAAGTCTCATCTATTTTTTCTATTTGAATTGTGGGCCGCATATCCATCCTACTAATGAATGCCTTTTACCTCTAGTCACTGGAGTGACCCTATGATAGAGAATTGAGGAGAATACTATAAGAGTCCCTTGTTCCTGTGCAGACTGTGGTAATGTTTCTATGAACAATCCCCAATCCATCTCTGAATGATTATGACAAGGGTCTATCCATTCTAAACGACCACCATCATAATCATCTGGATGAGATAGTTGAAAGATATAAGAAAGTTTCCTATAGGTATCAACCTGTTCTTCATCCTGAGCTATTAAATCTGTCTCTATTTTACTTCCTTCAAGTTGATAGGTATCTGGGCCTCCATCACAATGCCATTGGTAATGTTCATCTGGTGCTCTGTAAGTAGTGAATTGATTATTTTCGTGGTAGGTTAAATCAAATCCAAAGTGTTTGTCATTGATATCATATACTATTGGTTGTAAAACATCTTCATTAAGTTTAGTTCTACCATCTGCAATAGTCATTTCTTTTGGAAACCACGACACTCCAGACTTTCTTACATTATAATCTTCCTCTCCACTACTACCACCAATCGCAGCATAACTGGTATCTATATGGGTTCCAATGTTTATGATTTCTTCACACAGTTCTGGATTTAATCCCTGTGTAACTATTAAAGGGTCTCTTAAAAAAGATGGCATAATTTATCCTGCTGGGTTAGTAAACTTCAACCAGTCAATTGCATTCTTAATGGATTGATGTCTCCATGTAATAATATTTAGTATGTCTTTTAAAGTGGTAACACATTCATCAAGGTATTCCATTTTTAACTTAAGGTCTGTTAAGTCTTTATCTGCATTAAAGTAATATCCATAGTCTGATTTAAGAACTCTATGGCCATCAAATGGGTCATAAGGCCACCCCAGTTCGTCTATTTCGTCTTTAGATAACTTATCGGTATACCACAACCACTTATTCTTTAATAGTTGTGAATACTGGACTTCATACTTCTTATATGTAAGTCTCTTCTCTGCAAGTAGTTCTAGGTATTTTGAGTGTAATTTTGGAGTTTCAAGGGATGCTTTGTCCATGTCAAGTTGTTCTATGACGCTATCTTTCTTCCATTCTTCTTGAATTTTTTCTAAGTTCATAATATTATTATACCACAAAAGTGGTATTTGTCCACTTATTTTCTAAGAGGTTTCTGCAATTTCAAAGTAGGTAAAGGCAAAAGATGCACTTGCTGTGACATAAGGGTTATCTGTAGTGGTAGTATCCATTGTAACTTCTGCAAGGTCTATTGGGAAACAATCATGTATTCTGATAAACCTATTTGGGTTATTAGCAGCGGTAGTGATTACCATTGTCATGTCGGAGTACATTTGTTTAGGGTCGCCACTGTCATTGAATGGTTGACCTGTTCTGTCTTGAGCACCAATTAGTAGTCTGTAATCCTTTGAGTCATAGCCTGGTGCTATTTGGATCATCCAATCATATAGTTCTTTCCAATTGGTTAGATTCTCGTCTACAATAAAGTTAACTGTAAAGGAACCAAACTCAACTCTGTCGCCTGGCATCTTGGGTTGAATACCCAATGTGGTAGGTTGATTAAGTGCAGTTGCACTAACAGATGGTATGTTTGCACCTGTAGCAAAGTATTTGGTATTGGGTAGTTTTGCAATAACCAACTCAAACTGTGTAGGTGACAGATAAGAGAGATTGTCTGGTACTGCACCAGCCCAAGTTGCAATATCTATATTTCTAGTAGTCATTTAGTTCTATGAGGGGAATTATCCCACCTGTAAAATTTCCTTTCGAGATGATCCCAAAACCATCCCACATGTTTTTGTTCGGTTTGAGGTGTTTTAGATTCAACATATTCCTTGTTTATTATCTTTTCCATAATACTATTTATAACAAAAGAGAGGGACAAGTCCCCCTCTCTGTTAAGAATAGTTACTTCTCGTTGATAAATGTATTAAACTGTCTTGCAGTTTTGATAACATCTTCTACAGTAATGTCTATTACTGGTAACTCACCTGTAACAAGTTTATTATCTACATTGAAGTAATGTGCATCAACTTGTCGTTGTGCATTTTGTTCAAGTAGTCCTTGTGCTTGGGAGAGTAAATCGGCTCTGATCTCGAACCCAGATTTATTAATATATTCAACCATGACGGCCTCCTGTGTGTTTGTGTGTATGGGTTGTCCCTTTGACTTCCCTATAGTATATTTATAACACCAAAAAGACCTGCTAAAGACAGGCGAAAAAAGGGACTCCAATACTGGAGTCCCCTTTAATTGACTAAAGAATAGTAATCTCTAGAAGAAAATATTAAAGAATATTTTCGACTTCGACTGTTCTGTAGTAGAAGTTTGTATCCGCAGATGCAAGGCCTGAACTTGGAGTCGCTCCAACGAAAGGATTTGAAATCATTCCGTATCGAGTTTTGAAACCAATTTTAGGCTGGAAAGTATTTTCACCAACCGCACGAACCATTTGTAATGGGACATATGGGCAGTAGAATATACCAGCATCGTAAGGATTAGAACCTCTGTATCCAACTGTCAAGTAACCTTCGTTACTATGGCCAGTCACTGGGTCGAGAGTGTAGTATGGGTCAATGTACACTTTGTACCTACCATTTAAGACACCGGCAAAAGTATTACCAGCATCATCTACATTCAAGTTAGTGTTGAGTGCAGGAGCATAGTCAAGTACACCAGCCATAGCTAGTGCAGATGCTACATCACTTGAACAAAGGATAAAGTTACCCTTTCCTCTTCGTGATTCTCTTGCAATTGTGTTGGCTTCTCTTTCAACATGGAAAAGAAGACCTTTGAACTTCTCAACAGACCAACGACCAGATGAATCAACATCTAGGTCAAATCGACCAGCGTTAGCAGTACCAGACTGAGCACCAGTTTTGGCTTGCAAGTTAACAGTTCTAACTACTTCCCTGTTGATTTCCGATAGGATTTCAGCAGACAAGATATTAGCAAGTTCTGTTTCTGCATCAAGACCATGAATTGCTTTAAGGTCTTGAGCAAGCTCAATAGTATACTCTGCTTTTAATGCTCTTGTTTGAGCAGTAACAGTTGCTTTCTCAATGGTAAAAGCCATTGAAGCAAACGCGTTACTAGCAGAGTCACCGAGTGCTTCCCCAGCGGCAGTTGTCATACCAGTACCAGTAGCATAAGCAGCAGCATCACCGAAAGGATCAGTTCCCGCTTGTGTACCAGAACCAGCAAATCCTGTATCAGACTCGTCAAACAATGCTTCGGTCATTGCTAACCTTGAAGTATTGTCATTGTAACGAGCTTTCATACAGAAAACTAAGCCAGTAGGGCCAGTCATAGGTTGGACACCACAGATGTCATATGCAACCAAGTTAGGCAGTGATCGTCTAACTAGTGAGATCAAAATTGGATCCCAGTTAGATATTCCAGACCCATCAGAACCAACAGCAGCGTTAACTGGTGATGCTTCAGTGATGTATCCAGAGTCTTCTCTCAAAGCTCTTTCTTGGTTTTCTAGAATTACAGAAGTAACGGCTCTTTTGTAAGAATCATCAATCTTTGGAAGATCGGGATGTTCTAACACAGGCTGCCACTTTTCTTGTAAGGATTCTGACATAAACATTTTGTGTTTCCTCTTACTCTAAAAAGTTAATATTAAGTAAATTATCCACTATGAGTTATAGTGGGTTTACCCTCTTAATTGCGGCAGTATAAGCAGCCATGGAAGGGTCAACAACAGTGTTGTCAGTCGTTCCACTTTCTTCGCCGTCATCCGCGACTATTGATTCGTCTAATTGAACCTTCTCTTTTTCTCCAGAGAAGTAAGACTCCTTAATAGTTTTGACATTTGATTCAAATTCTGAATCATTTTCTATGTCTTCGATAAGTTTTGTAAGTTTCTCAACTTCACTTTCAGTGAGGTCATTAGAAACTTCTCTAACCACTTTATCACGAGTTAGATCGTCATTGTTTTGAGTAAGTTCTATATTCTTAGCAACTTCCTCATTGAGTTTTTGCTCAATTGACTCGATTCTACCCGCAAGTTCGTCAACAACATCAAGCTTATCACTTGGTACTTCGACATAATGGTCTTCAAACAAGTCTTTAAGACCTGTAATGAAATTCTCAGTGAGTTCGGACTTAAGTCCTCTCTCGATGGCAAGTTCGTTATCTTTAACCCACTCTTCTGCAACATAAGATAAGAAAGCATCAACTTTCTCTACGAGTTCAGATTTGACTTCATTAGTTGCAATTACAACTTCGTCTCTCTTCTGTTCTTCTAAAGTAGATTGTACTTCTTTAATTTTTGCAGATACAGCAGCTTCAAATACTACTTTTGCCTTGTTTTGAAATTCTTCACTAAGATCGTCTTCACCAGAAATTAAAGCTTCAATGTCATCAGACATATCAATTTCTACTTCTTCTTTCTTAGTCTTTTCGTCAACTTCATCTTCGTCTTCATCAGAATCATCTTCTGAATCGTCTTCGTCTTCGTCATCTTCCTTGACTTTCTTAGTTTCGTTTATGGATGCATATGCATTCTTAACGACTTCTTCATCCTCTGTTTTGAAATGTTCAGCAATTTTTCTGAGAAGGTCAGCTTTGGTTGATTCATCAACTTCTTCCTCGTCTTCATCATCCTCATCATCTTCATCTTCTTCTTTCTTAACCATTTCAGCATAGAGGGATTTGATTTCTGCCTTTTCCAGACCTTTCAATGATTCAATCATTGCACGAAGAGCTTCCATTTTGGTCATATCTTCGACATCAACACCTTCCTCATCAGACTCAACTTCTTCCTGTTTAGGACTAGTCTTGTCTCCAGCATCCTTATCACCTTTCCTTTTTTTAGAAGGTTTGGTAGCATCACCAGCTTTATCAACTGATGCAACTGCTTTCTTAGGAGCATCTGGGTCTGGGGTAACAGCACCAGAAGTTGTAGGAACTTTTGCTTGTGTTCCAGCCTCTTCTATGGTTTCTAAATTATCTTTATCAGACATAATAGTTTTCCCCTGTTTAATACTTACATTAAAAAACGAAGGACATAATTGTTCTTCTGTGTAGTATTTATAAGTTTTATAATTTAGAAAAGAAGTTTTTCATGATTTCTAACTTCTTTTCTTCTAATTGGCGTTGTTTGGTCTGTTGAATCTGTATTTTCCAAGACTCAATCTCTTTCGCTTTAAAAACTCCATTCTCTTGTATCCAATCTACACCTTCCATGATACCTTCTACGAAAGCATCTGGTGCAGATGGGTCTGCAACGATATCCGCTGCAGTTGCAAGCATAAAGTCGTTTTGTACATATTGTGCATTACCTTTTTGTTCTACTGAACCCATACCCCTACTGGATACGCCTAGTTTAGCACCATCATTTAAGAGGCCCCTAACTATATTTCCCATTGGAGTGTTAAGAATTTTAGCTTTACCTATGAAATTCTTTCCATCTTGTCTTAGTTCGGTTATCATATGAGATACCCTTTCCAAGTTGATGGTGGGGCCTTCTGGATGACCCAGTTCCCCATATGCACGATTTTTATTTACGAATTCTTTGTTGTATCGTTTTACTTCATTTGCCATTGTGTCAACTGGGTAAATACGACCATTTCTGTTTTTCATACCAGCTTGAAGAAAGACACCTTGAATGTATTGTTCTTTCTTTCCATTCTTATCTGCTTCGGTTATTAACTCAACCTCTTCGCATTGTTGTTCTGACAATAAAAACATCTCTCTTCCTCTAAATTTTGTGAACCTTTTCTTCTGATTCGTTATATGTTTGATTTCCAACTAATCCATCAGAGAATCCAAATGAATCCTCAATGTCAAATTGTTCTATAAAATCATCCAAATCTTCACCAAGTAGTGCAATTAATTGTTTTGCATTCTTTCTTGCTTCCTTTTCAGTCCTATAGATTGCAAGTTCCTGTCCATCCACATAAACCTTGAACTTACTTGCTTTCTTAGCGATGACTATGGGTACTTTCTTCCCCTTTGCACCTTTTTCAAAATAAGAATCTATCTCCTGCTCGCCACGAGGGAGTTTAAACTTTTTAGCCTCTAGTATTCTAACTAGTTCCTTGAACTTCTGAGTCACTTGTCTCTTTCTCCAACCAGTTCATTTGAACATCCAGTCTCTTAGAATCTATTGCATTTTTCTGCTGATCTATCATTGCAGCCGTGAACGCATCACTTGCTTTAATATTGTCATCAGCTTCTATTGCACTAACTAAGTCTTCTACATTTTTCTTACTCATAATTTAATCCTCTAGGTTAATAACTGTCAAAGGAGTCATCTCCTTCCCCATCATCATCATCCGTTTCTTTGTTATCTTCTATCTCTTGGTCAATCTGAATAATTTCATCCTCAGATTGTCTAAGTATATTCTTTCTAATCCAGTTAGTTGAGAAGTATTTACCTACATACTCATCTAACTCCCTTAAAGTATTTGCTCTTTCCCTGTAAATTTCAGCTTCCTTCATTTCTACAAAGTGAGAATCCTTTTGATAATCGAAAGTTATAAATTCTTTAATCTCATCCCATTCCTCAGATGGCATAACACCTTTCAGTATTAATTGTACCCTTAGAATTTCTAAGAATAGAATAGAGAACTTATGTCTCAGTTTATCTACAAAACGAGAGAACTTAACTTCATCTCGTGTTATCTCACTTGATCTTCCAAGTGAGAACTGTTGATCTGATTCTAATCTACTAACAGGCACATTCAATGCCTTGTATAGTTTCTTTTGGAAATAGATTATATCTTCTATTTCACCTAAATTCTGTCCGCCTGGCAGAGTCGTAATCTCTGTTCCTCTACCACCTTCTCTTCTTGGTAGCCAGAAATCCTCCAACATACTCATATGTCTTCGGTCATCTCTGATCTCACCAGTGTCAGCATTGTAAACCAGTTTGTTCTTGTATCTGGTCATAGTATCTGCAAGATACTGTTCTGCTTTCACTTTTGGAAGGTTTCCTACATCAATGTAGAATATCCTTCTTTCTGGTGCCCTTGTTATTCTATATATGACAAGAGCATCTTCCATCATCCTTAATTGGTTTGCACTCTTTAGTGCTTTATGTAAATGACCAATTATTTGGGTTCTGGTTGCATCCATCATTCCAGATGTTACATTTACTACTGCATCTGGACTAATCCTTAAGTGTTGTCCACTATTAGTAGAACCAGTTTTATCAAACCCTGCGTCTGCAAAATGATAATACTCTTCTACTTTATCAATTACTTCAACACCAGTCTTATCATCTTTCTTCTTATGGATTTCCCTAATCTTCTTGATCTTCATAGGGTCAATATATCTCAACCCTTGAATACCCTTTTTGGGAGCTCCCTTCTCAGTAAGTACATGGAAATACATTCTTCCATCTATGTACCACTTTCTGAACAAGTCCATACCAGAGTGATTGAATCTTAACATTGCTAAGATTTCGTCATACTCATCTCTGATTATGGATTTAATTTGGTCTGAAAGTTCGGTTTGATCTAAGTTAATAGATACTGGAGAGTCTAAATCGTTGGTCGCAATAGCTTCGTGAATTATATCATCTATGGCTTGGTCACACTCTGGTATGAGGGACATAGAACGATAACGAGTAATGAGATCAATCTCAGACTTGATCGCTCCTTCCATATCAATATATGACGAAAGATACTGTCCGCCTGCAAACTGAGACCCCAATGGTGAGGACTCAATAACTTGAGCCCCATCATCATTGACAGGTGCAACAAAAGATGGTGCTTTCTTTGATGCACTCAAATCTTTCTTTCGATTTATTTCAAATCCAAATATGTCCATAATAAAGTATTTATATCATTAAGAAAGAGTCAGTCTAGAAAACTAGACTGTTCTTTCAAAATGACTGTAAGCGAATGTGATATCGTAAGTCTGTACATCCTCAGAGTCCATATCCAACGCAATTGCACCCAAAGTTGTTGGGAACATGTTGAAGAACTCATATGTTGCTAGGATTGAATCATCCCTATGCAATTGAGATACAGAAGCACGAGATACCAAGTAATCGAGATCGACAGCACCAATGCCACTATCTCTTTCTTGGATTTCTCCCATCCAATCTTCTATTCCTGTTCTTATACTAAAATCTACATCATTAATAACTGTTACAGTCCAATCTTCGTAAGTTCTTTCACCAGCAATCTTTAAGGTTGCACCCCTAAATTTTACTTCTGCCATCGGAATGGTTTCTGCTGGAATGCCTGCAGCCTTCACTAAGAATTCTGCTTTATCACCAGCTCTGGGTACAAAAACTTTAAACCTATTGTTACGAACACCACCAGCAGTTAGTTGAGATTTGAATTGATCTATTGTAGCCATATCTTACTCCCTAGCTCCCAGCTAATGTGTTAGTAGCACCATATACTTCTTCAAACTCAACTCCAGACCTTGCAGCCACGAAGTTAAGAGTGATAAAGTTGATACTCTTATTTGGTTTAACGAAAATAGATGCTTGGAATTGATTTGCATCAACAATTGCTTGTGTGTTGTTAGTCTCATCACAAACGACTTGGAAATCTACGATTCCTCGTCTTCCTTGCACTGCCCTTAAGAAAGGTTCTATCGTTGCTCTAAAGTTTGCTCTTGTGAATGCATCATTGAACTCAAAGAGTTGAAACTTAGCAGCAGTTGATATTGCTTTCTCTAAAATTATGAATAATCTACGAACATTGATTCGATCAAATGCACTTGGAGAACTCAATAGAGTTTTGTCACCAAACAGCACTGTTCCCTCGCCGGGAAAAGTTACTATTGGATTAACTCTCTTCTTGTATAGTTCATCCCTATTTGCTTGATTAGGATTCCATGCAAGTTTAGTTACACCAAAGTATTGACCTCTGTTAAATCCTGCTGGTGAATACCATGCATCTCTAACAAGATCAGTTCTTGCCATAAGACCCGCAGTAGAACCACAAGCTGGAACATAACAATATTGATCGTTATATTTGTCATAAACATATAACCAGTTACTATCCATAACTGCATATGAAGTTGAAGTTAATGTATCTGCAAGAGTTGTTACCGCACTCTGTTCTGAGCTTGTGTTGTTCACAACATCTGCTCTTCGAGGACTTGCCACAACCACACAATCTTTCCTTGACTCGGCAATTGTTATTAGATTGTTTATGTGACTAGTAGCTTCGGCAACAGTAGCACTGTCAGACCCACTTCCATCATCTGCACTATTTGGCCCTGCAATTAAGAAGGCAACATCAACTGTTTCTGCATCACCTAAGTAGGTAGAATAACCTGTATTCTTTTGTGCAGTAGTTGGATTCCTTCCATCAACACCATTAGATAGACTGTCCGTTTCTGGTAAACTGTAGGTACTAAAAGTACGACCAGTACCAGATGATTGTAATGTTACACCAATTGTAGTAGATATGTTAGAGTTGTGGTCTAACCACCAAAGGTATTGAGACTGATTTCTGATTACATCTCTGTAATAGTTACCAGCACCAAAAGTGTCTTTAGCATCAGAAGCTTTGGATAATCCTACGAATACTTCAAGAATTTCTCCAACTTGTCCTGTGATATCCCCATCTTCGTCAACAACAATAACATGCATCTCATCATTAGACGCACCTTTACTTGTTGCATTGACAGAAGTGCCTGGAGCTACATCAAAGTAAGTTGCATATTCCCATTCCCTAGAAATATTTAAACCACTTGTTACTGCTACTTGCAATCCTTTGGTTGTATCCGAAGCAAGAGCGACAGTTATGTCACCCGCACCTGTACTTCCAGAATCATATGTGATCGCACTGACAGAATACTGATTGGTATCAGCACCAACAGTTATCTTATCTCCTACATAAAAAACCTCACCCGCTGCCACTGGAACAGTTGTTCCATCTACGGCTGCAGTAGAGTTAGTAGTTGTCACATTTGATGCACTGAAAGCTGCAGAACTGGATGCCATAGAAACTTTTATCGAGTTTCCTAATCCACCAGCATATTTAGCACCCCAATCTCCAACACTACCAGAACCATTCGCAAATGATTCGTTCCAGTGAGTGTCGTTTTTGACTAATAGACCAGAAGAACCACCACTAGTTGCATTAAGCATATTCGTTGTTGTACAACGAACTACCTTAATTGCACTCGCATACCTTAAAAAAGTTGCAACAGTGTAGAAATGTTCTCTTGATGTATTGTCATCATTGGGTTGACCAAATATTTCTGCTAATCCCTTTTCAGAGACTACAGTCTTTACTTCATCAACAGGGCCCCAACTAAACATACCAGAGTATCCACCTATACTAGATGATACTGCTGGAACTACATTAGTGACATCAATTTCTTTTACCTGTACGCCAGGTGATACTTGAAATGCCATGTTAGTTTTCTCCCATATATAATATTGTTAACATTAAGTTTGCCGAATCAAATATGTTTTTTAATTCGTCATAACTATTTAGTATTCTTTAAATCTAGACTTAACAGAAAGGGACATATTGGTTTCCAACTGGAGTATTCCAATTCTCCCACCAATTGTGAAATCCTAAAATATCGAAAGCAAGAGTGATACGAGGATGCTCCGATTCGTTTGGAGATGACCTATGTTCAGTCAACATATCACTTATAATGTGACCACATCCCTGTTTAGAAGGTATTGTATGGATAATCTCTTTATTTTGGTCTCTATATTCAGTATATGAGTCTCCAGAGGCATTAACTACCACAACACCATGAAACATATGAGGTGAAACATTACTACAGTGAGAATGCCACCCTATTCTATCTCCCTTTTCAAAGATATTCACCCATCCATGAAACATATGAGGGATACTAGTATCCACTCCTATCTCTTCTTTCTTGTCAAAAAACTGTTCTCTCACTTGATAAAATATATCATAAAAATTCTTTTCTGGGAAAGTTGCCCAGTTATATTGGATACTATCGTATACCCAATCGTCTCTCTCAATAGTTTCTCTACCTTCTGGACTAAGAATAAATCTTTCAACTGCATCCCAGTCTACTCCTAACTCTTCTATAGGAGTTATGTGTCCAAATTCTTTATTGCTTTCTGGGACTCTATCCATAATATACTACCAATGAGATTTTGGGAAGTCATTTGGACTATGTACTGTCCAAAGGTCTTCTCCATCTGTAAATGTTTCTGGTTCTTCTCTACCTGTATTTATAATACCAATTGGGACTACCTCATCCTCAATCTGTTTCTGTCTTTCTGCAAACAGCATCATTTTAAGTTGTTCATCTGTCATATCAGTAAATAAAGGAGTAGATACGAACCATGCAAAAAGCACTAATGTCATTACCAGATCATCATGATTCCCACCATCTGCTTCCCATGATTGTCCCTTACTCACAAATGTAGTTAACTCTTGTATAGTGTTACTATCTGGTAGGAAAAGTTTATTTTCTTCCAGTATTTCTTTTAAGGTTGCACAGCCAATAGCCTTTGTTTTCCTTGTCATCCTTACACCAACACCATCGGCTTTAATTGTATTTGATAGAAACATATTATCATATTCAAGGTTATAATGCAACTCTTGACACACCATTGCACCTTGATCGTTGTTTTCTACTATTATCATTGCATTGTTATATAGGTTTCCCCACTTATTACACATGTCTGGAAGTAATAATGGAGAGATCATGTTGTCTCTAAATGTACAAACTTGATACCATTCATTACCTTTAGTAATGTCTATGATACTCCATGCAGAGTAATCTAACCCTTTACCATGTGCAACATCTACAGTCATGATGTAGGTATGGTCTTTCTTTGGTCTTTTATATACACTTACTGCACCATATAGTTCTTCTGCACCTATAGAGTGCATACCTAATAGAGTATCAGCTTGAATAAGAGTTCTTCCAGTTCCTAAGAATGAGTTACCAAACTCTTGTTCAAACTGCATCTGTGAGGTATTTGCAACAGTTAATTTTTTCCATTCTTCATCTCGGCCTGGCACATCAAACCATTCTACCTTGAAATGTTTAAATGCATTTGCCTTTGTAGTTGCACCTTCCCATATTTTATGGAACATATTACCTACACCATTTGCAGTAGAGGTGATAATTACTTTGGATTCTTGACCAGAAGTAATAACTGGATAAGTACCTGTATAGAATGTCTCTGCATTTTCTACAAATGCAAACTCATCTAGGTATAATAGATTGACTGAAAGACCACGAATAGATGCTGTACTGGTTGCACTTGCAATTATTCTTGATTCGTTTTCAAAGTGAATTGATCCTTTGTTGAGGGTCTTAGTGCCTGGCTGAAGGAAGAATGGTATGTGTTCAAGCATAGTTGTGATTCTAGACAACATTTCCCTTGCGGTTGCACCCTTGTTGGCGAGTATTGCGACAGTTTGTTCTGGTTGAAATAACAAGTACCAGAGTAAGTAGGCACATACTGTGATTGATTTTCCACTCTGTCTACAAGCGAGACATACACTAAACCTATTGTCATGAAAGTGATGAATAAGCTTGTCTTGATAATCATAGAACTTAAAGTTGACCAACCCCTCATCAAGAGAGATGATTTTAACATAGGTTTGGATAAAATGGTTTGGGTCTTCTGAACACTTGATGTATTCATCAATCTGTTCCTGTGACCATCCTTGTTGGACACCTGCTCTTTTGACATTTATATTTCCTAAATATCCTTCGTTTCTATACTCGGTCATTTTTCTTCTTCAATAGTTTTTGTAATTCTGATGTAGAACCTACGAAGAGCTGATTTGTTGTATTTTGAGGCCTTCCACTTTCACCTTCTAGGTCTTGCATCTGTTTCTGAATTTGTAAGAGTTTTTCTGAGGTTTCCCCAACAGTCTTGATTAACTGTCCAGCAACCTCATATGCACGAGGATGTTCTCCCTCTTTAGCAAGGTCTAGGATACCCTCTATTGCATCCTGTCCTCGTTCTACGAGGTTGTATAGGGTATTACGAGTGTATTTATAGTCAACACCCCTGTCTACCTGTCTCTCATCTGCATGATCGACAACAACTGGTGTCTTGATTCTTCCATCTACCAATGCTTTGGTAGCTTCGTTATTAATGTCTAGAAGATTATCTAGTCTTTCGTCTACTGAATTGTTCATAATTAAATTGCTTCATCATCATCTGCATAGGTAAAGGAGCCATCATCAAAGAAGTTGAATGTCTCTGTATAAATCATAGGAGCCACATCTGGGTCTGCTGAAGTAGGATTAGGTACAATCTTTAATTCACTTGATCTACCAGCATCCAAATCTCTTTGTCCATCCTCAGATATATAGGTTCTTGCACGAACATCTCTTATGATTTCGGATGAAGAAATTGCACCATAAAGATAAGTCTTCATAGTAAATCCCAATGTCCATGTTATAACCCTTCTTGATTGAAAGTCTCCTTCGTATTCATCACTATATGTAACTGACTCAAGTACAACTGGAACATCTCTTTTCTCTGTTGTATGTGGTACAGTTGTTATCGTTACAGTGAAGTCTGGAGTGAAGAAGGGTAAAATTTGTTCTACGATCTGTAATGCATCCTCAGTGTTTAATGATATTGCTACCAGATCAAAAGTAATGTTGTATGGAACTGGTGCAAACTGTGTTTTAAGAACACTATTGTCACTACCATCTGTAAGTTTATATTGTTTTAATTTGCCCAATTTCCTTTGAGAGTCATAAGTAAACCCTGTAATCTCAAACGAAAGTCTAGGTAAAGTTATTGCAACTGGAGCACCATCTTGTTCTACAGTATCCATATCCAATCTTGACAACCATTTTTGTTTCGGGCCGTATGCAATAGGAACTTTAATATAACTCTTTGGTGTAGTTCCATCCGATTGATAACGAACTATATCAATATCATTGAACATAGTTCCAAAGACCGATACTGATCTTTTAATTGCTTCGTGATAGAAATGTGATTTACCTAACATTTTATGTTACCGCTCCAAATGGATTTGATTCACTAAAGTCAATAATATTATCTCCAGCAGTTTCAAAGTCTTGATTGTCTGCTGAGCCATCAGATGGTAATTGTAAGGTATTAGGTGCGGTTGTTATTGTCCATGCTGCACTAGAAGTACCACCTACAATCGTACCAGCACCAACATTAGATGATAATACAAACATATTATATTGTGTTGGAACTCTAGCATCTGAGAATGTGATATTGTTTATGTGTAAAGTTCTAGTTGGTAAGTCCCAATTAGTAACTTGACCACTGACTGTGTACCCTGTCGCAACTGTTTGTGTGACTGTCTCTCCGATAACAAATGCTCCAGTACCACCAGCAGCAAGTAACATAGAGACTTGATAAGAATATTGATCTTCAATATTATCAAGTTCTGCAATACCAACATCAATTTTCTCATGAGAGTATTGATAAGTTTCACACTCTAAGTGGAATACTGGTTGACTTGCCATTGGATAGAATGGGTTTTCATCATTCACGAAACGAATTTCAAATGCTTCAACAGCTGGTGGGTAATAAATTATGTCGCCTTCTTGTGGTCTGAATGATGTCACAAGGTTGGCATCCATTGAAATAAATCGTTCCCATGACTTTCTAGACATGGTGAATGTTTGAGTGTCTCTTACTTCTAATCCAAACCTACTGATTATATCTTGTTCACCACCCCAACCTTCTGGGTTCTCGACAAACAATTCAATCATGTATGCATCATCAAATTCAGATGATGGGTCTTCTCCGAGTATTGAATCTACATCAACTCGTTTTCTTGGGAGATAATAACAATCATACCCATATTGGTGATGCACCTCTCCTACGAGATCATCAAGTAATCTCTTCTCTCTTACAGAGTTTTGATTAAAATAAATACTTGTGGCCATTTGACCTACCCTATCATTATGGCAGATTCAGTCTGTTGTATTAAACTCTCTTCTTCTAATGCTTGTATTTCCGTATTCGCATCTTCTAATATTGACCTACCATTTAAAGTTATCCCACCTGCCATTACAACTCCTTCAAATTTAGACAAATTAGTTCCCCACTGTTTCTTAATCTTTGCAGTAGTATACTTCTTTAACCAGATATCATTGTAGATATCTGTGAATTGAGTTGGGTCTATTGCACGATAACAGTCAATAATAACCCATTCACCATTTGTAATTGCATTAGTCCAATCCATATCTAAGTATAATCTATTTTGAATTTTATTAAATCTTATAGGAACTTCTCCTACAAGTAGTTCATCTAATTGTGCAACATGTAATTGTACCATCTCATATTGTAGTATGGATGTAGATGAGAGATCATAAAGATCATGTAATCTTAATTGATATCTCATATCGAACATATTAAGTCCAGACTTATCAGTAAAAGGGAATATCCTTAACACTGACATGACTGATTCAGGCATAACAAGATATCCTTGACCTTCCTTAAAGGTCATGGAACTTGATATGTGAGTCCCAGTAGATGACTGGGCCATAGATGCATTTGATCTTTGATTCGTTAAATCATTAGTGTTTATTTGATGTTTGAGATATGTTCTAATAGTTCCATCATAATGAAACTCTTTATAATACTGTAAACAGTCATCAATAACATCATCTACTTGATCGTCATCAACATTAATTTCAATAACTGGGGCTCCCAGCTGTCTTAATGCATAGTCTTTTAAAGTTGTTTTTGAATTTGGTGACGCCATAACCTATTTCCTGTTAGAATTAAAATCTTTCTTCTTAACAGTATTTAGGTCATTTAGTTTTTGAGATTAAAAAATCGTCTAGTTTCTTGTCAATTTTGTCTATAGAATCCATGATTCGTTCCATGCTCTTATCGAGTTCACTCTTAGCAACATAGTCTCTTGCGACTTCTTCTCTGGTTCTATTCAGCAATATTTCAATTCTTTTTATTTCTTTGGTTTGGTTTATAACCCAATAACCAACTATTCCCGCACCGCCAGTTAGTAAAAAGTTCCACACCATATGTGCTATTTCAGTTTCCACACATCTCTCCTTTTTTGTTGTGTTGATCCTATATCAAAAATGATACATAATACTATTTAGGAAAGTCAAGACTTCCATCTGGGTTTACTTCCATTGATGGAATGCCACCATCTGGATCATAGAATTCCCATTCTCCTTCTCTATGTGTGTTTACTGCACCATAAGGAAGTTCTTTATCAGCACTAACATTAAAGTGTCTCTCACAAAAACTGTTATTAAATGCAACAGATATTCTATCAGCATCAACATCATTGGGTTCTACAAAATGGTAAACTCCAGAAGGGAATAAAATACATAGGCCTTCAACTGGTTCAAACCTTGACCACATATGTGTTCTAGTGGAAGTCATAGGAAACATGGATAGGTGTTTAATATTTTGATCTATTAGTTGTAACCCACCATTATTCATTCCATCTGGAACCTTTAAATAAATTGTCCCAGAGTACCAGCAGCCTGGATGTGTATGTGCATTGTTATACCCACCAACTGCATTTATATTTGCCCAGTAATTACCATGTAAAACTTTTAATTGGTGAGACTCTTTGCCTGCATAAAAAGGAAATACTTCTTTGTCAAAAAATCTTGCAATCCTATTAACCATTGGTTGAAATATTGGATTCTCAAATACTCCATCATTAGACTGCCAACCACTGTCTGCATTTGATCTTGCACGACCAATAGGGTCTTTCTTTCTCATTTGATAAACTTCTTGTTGAAAGATATCAAACCTCTCTGCTGACAATTGATAATAAGGATCATCTCCAATCATATTAAAGGAGAATGCATTTGTTGGAAATAAAGGATGATACATTACTTAAACTTTTTCGCCTCCCACATGTGCTTTCTATAAATTGCTTTCTCAGTTCTGACTTTTGCATTTGCACCAAATAAACCTAACTTCTTATCTTTCATATGATCTAGAACTGCATCAGTTTCCAAAACTAATTCATGTTCCCATTGTGTTCTTACAAATGGAACTATCTGGACAAGTGGTGTTCCTTTTGGTATAATAAAGTTTCCATCATATTTGGGATAAACAATTGTAATACAATTTGTATCTAGTTGATTAAAACTATCTGTATCTATAACTCCACTCATAACTGCAAAGTATGGATTCTGTTGTAACATTGGGTCTAACCAATAACATGATGTACCTTTTGGTGTCCTAACAGACCATGGCTGTCTAAATTTTATAGAAATCTTTTTGTCCCATTGTGAACCTAGTATCTGACCACCATTATGACCACCTGTAATTTCATATCTCCAATCAATAAAATCCTTTGCTTCTGGTCTTTCCATCATTAGATGTTGTTCTATTTGGTCACAATCTCTAAGGAGTTCTTTCATGTCATTAACACAATCATCTTTAATGACCCACGCACATCCTGCTTGTGCATGATTGTGAGTGTCTCTTATATGTTGTGCTTCTGGTAGATCATCAGCAACATTATCATCACACCAATTACATTCAAAGTCTGGGTTATCTTCATAAGGTTCATTAAAGTTTTCTG
>Ga0315319_10000186_pt1 | contig 18392 bp, 18 predicted proteins | sample M1500m3416metaG_FD_203463 | JGI IMG/M metagenome (GOLD analysis project Ga0315319, IMG submission 203463) | Ammonia-oxidizing marine archaeal communities from Monterey Bay, California, United States - M1 500m 3416 | ecosystem: Environmental > Aquatic > Marine > Intertidal zone | place: USA... | reverse complement strand
GTGCAGTCACCACCGCGCAGGTGACTACCACCATCGCCAGGGTGAGCCAGGCTATTGCTTTCCCTGTAATCTGGTTGGTTGTGTCTATCGTAGTTGTCGCGATTTGTAGGTATCGAGATATCAACGAATCCCCCTTCGGCCGCGCGACATACTAGCACAGGCAGATGCCTGCCTATGGCAGTCGATCAATTTTTAACAGGCGGAGCCTGGTCAAACCAGGTGTTGTTGTGCAGTTCAGCACCGGTACCTGTCAGGAAACATTTGTCTGAAGTGTAGTGGCTATAGGTAGTTAGTGACCGCTCCCTTACGGGTATAGATTGTATATTCGACAACTCCAAAATCAAGTCGCGAGTTTTTCCATTCGACGCGCCGTCTGTAAACGGGGGTGTTTCAAGGGTATCGCCGGTGACGGAAGAGATCGAGCATGTGGACCGCATCAAGCCTGATGGGTTAAGTGCGTGGTATTGCTGGGTACCGGTTTTATCTTCGTTCGCCTGCAAGACGGCTCTGTTCGCCAACCGGGCGACTGTCCCGTGAATCTTGGTTATTGTCAGATCCAGATCTTTGTCATCTTAACCCATTGATATTAGGTTCTAATTTAGAGAGTAGTGGGCAACGATCCCGAGGAAGACGCTAAGCCCTACCCAGTGATTGTTCAGAAAAGCCTTAAAGCAACCTTCGCGGGACCGGTTCCGTGTGAGGTAGTGCTGGTAGATGAAAAATCCGGTGGCGCCGCTAAGCCCCAGATAATAATAGACAGAAAGCTCAACCGAACGTGTTACCAGTAGTAGGGTAGCGAGAAACGATATCTGGAGGATCGCAATCATGGATCTGTCCAGTTCGGCGAACAGAATTGCTGTGGACTTGAGACCCAGTTTGATATCGTCGTCCCGGTCCACCATGGCGTATTGTGTGTCGTAGGCAACCACCCAAAGGAGATTCGCGATCAGTAATAACCAGGCAACATTCGCGATCTCATTGCTAACCGCGGTGAAGGTCATGGGTATCCCCCAGGAAAATGCGATTCCAAGAAATGCCTGCGGCAGGTAGGTATAGCGCTTCATAAAAGGATAGATGGCAGCAATTATCACCGCGAACACAGACATGTAGACGGTATAGATGTTAGTTGTCAGCACCAGCAGTAAAGCGACAAAGGCGATGCTACCTGCGAGCAGCAATGCCTCCAGAGGGGCCACTTTTCCTGATATTAATGGTCTGTTCTGTGTACGCTTAACCTTCCCATCGAACTTCATGTCCGCAAGATCGTTAATGATACATCCGGCGGAACGAGTCAACACTGTACCCAGTACGAACACCAAAAGCAGGTGCCATCCGGGCCAACCCTCTGAGGCAATCCATAAGGCAGTGAGCGTTGGCCATAGCAGTAGATAGATACCGATTGGGCGATCGATTCGGGTCAGGGAAACGAACTGTTTCAATCGCGGGAAACGATTGCTTATCGCGGTCTTGGATTGCTTAAGGCCTGGAGTCACTTTATTTCAAGGGGCTGACAATTGATGTAGTATACGTCGCTCGCTGGGTCCTTCAACAACAGAGCAGGACCATCAATCGAATTATTGTTCAAAAGCAATATTTAAAAAGAAAGGTTAGGAGAATCTCGACTCGATGAAGAAATGGCAGTGTATTGTGTGCGGCTTTATTTATGACGAAGCAGAAGGATTGGAAGAAGAAGGTATTGCACCAGGCTCTCTCTGGGATGATATTCCAGAGGATTGGGTATGCCCTGAATGTGGTGTAGGAAAAGCAGATTTTGAAATGCTGGAAGCGGATTAATGATTGAGCGAGCAACACTAACCCGAAATATCCTGATTGGGATGGCCGGTGGATTGCTGCTCGGTTCATTAATACATGCCATTGATTTGGCCGACACCAACCCGATCATGGTTTATGGGGTGAACGGCCTATTCGATATCGGCGGCAAAGCATTTGTCGCCAGCCTGAAGTTGCTGGTTGTTCCTCTGGTCTTTGTGTCTCTTGCCTGCGGTGCGAGTAATTTGTCTGACGGATCCAGTCTGGGTCGTATAGGCATTAAAACGGTAGGCCTGTACCTTTTCACCACGGCCATTGCCATAACGCTAGCGTTGACCGTGGCCAACATCGTTGACCCTGGCATGGGAATGGCGCTGACGACCGATGCTGTTTTTGTTGCAAAGGAAAGTCCCCCGCTTAAAGAAGTGATTGTCGCAATTGTTCCTACGAATCCGGTGAAAGCAATGGCCGAAGGAAACATGCTACAGGTGATAGTCTTTGCAATTCTGGTGGGGGTTGCTATCGCGAAAAGTGGTTCGAGTGGCCAGCGTGTTCGTGAAACCCTGAATGACTGGAACGATGTCATCATGAGGCTGATCATGATGTTGATGGCTATTGCACCGCTTGGCGTTTTTTGCCTGATGCTGGCGCTGTTTTCTAACATGGGCTTTTCAGCCATCACAGACCTCATCAGGTATTTCCTCACCGTTGCCGGTGTCCTGGTACTTCACTTCTTGCTGACCTACGCAATGATGGTGCGTTTTGTTGCAAACCTGAATCCCATTGTGTTTTATCGCAACTTCTATCCAGTGATGGCCTATGCCTTCTCTACCAGTTCGTCTAACGCTACCTTGCCGGTAACACTCGAAACCGTAGAGCACCGTCTTGGGGTCAAGAACGAGGTGGCTTCTTTTACGGTCCCACTTGGCGCGACCATCAACATGGATGGCACGGCGATCATGCAGGGCGTAGCGACTGTGTTTATTGCGCAGGCCTATAATATTGATATATCAATGACTGGCTACTTGATGGTTGTATTGACAGCGACACTCGCATCGATCGGGACGGCTGGTGTTCCGGGTGTTGGCTTGATTACGCTCGCGCTGGTATTACAGCAGGTTGGTTTACCGGTAGAAGGTATTGCGCTGATTATTGGCGTGGATCGACTCTTGGATATGATGAGAACGGCAGTGAATGTCTGCGGAGATGCTGCTGTGGCGACCATCGTTGCTAAAAGTGAAGGCAAGTTTGATGAGTCGGTCTTCTACAAGGACGAAACCCTCTCCCCCACGACTTGACCCTACAAAAAGGTCTACACCTGACCTAATCTCTCCGGGTCTTTGATCCATCTGTTTACCAGAATGCTGGCCTTGTCTCGATGTTCACTCATCATTGTGAGGGAAGCTTCCCGGACCATCGGTAACATCTCCTGATCTCTTAGTAGATCGGCAATCCGAAATTGCATGGCGCCTGATTGCCGTGTACCCAAGAGCTCGCCTGGTCCGCGGATTTCCAGATCTCGCTCCGCAATAAAGAAACCGTCATTGCTTTGCCTCATGACTTCCAGGCGCTCTTTACTCAGATTGCCAAGTGGTTTGTGATACAAAAGTACGCAGTGAGAATCAGTCGTGCCGCGCCCGATGCGCCCTCTAAGCTGGTGTAACTGGGCTAATCCAAGTCGTTCTGAGTTCTCGATGACCATCAGGCTGGCGTTGGGTACATCGACCCCCACCTCAATGACAGTTGTCGCAACCAGTAGATCTAGTTGCTTTGATTTAAATTGATTCATGACCTCTGTTTTAGCCGCTGGAGGCATTCGGCCATGTACAAGTCCAACCTTTACATCCGGTAGAAGCTTTTCGAGTTCTTTCTCTGTTACCTCAGCCGCCTGGCACTGCAATACTTCACTCTCTTCAATCAGGGTGCAAACCCAGTAAATCTGACGCCCTTCGGTACAGGCATCCGCGACACGGGAAATGACCGAATCTCGTTTTTCATCCGACATAACGGTTGTTGTCACCGGTGTTCGCCCGGGTGGCAACTCATCAATGACGGACACGTCCATATCTGCATATATGCTCATCGAAAGTGTTCTGGGTATTGGCGTCGCAGTCATCACAAGCTGGTGGGGTGATGTGCTTCCAGCACTGCCCTTTGCTCGCAGTGCCAACCTCTGGTGTACGCCGAACCGGTGTTGCTCATCAACAATGACCAACCCCAGGTTTTTGAACTCGACATCCTTCTGGAACAAGGCATGGGTGCCGATGATGACCGCTGCGTCACCCGTCAGGATTCGAGCAAGTTCTTCGACCCGCTTTTTCCCGGTCACCCGGCCAGATAGCCAGGCGGTTTTGATGCCGAGTGGCGCCAGCCAGCTAGACATGTTGATGAAATGTTGTTCTGCAAGAAGCTCTGTTGGTGCCATCAGGGCGGTTTGCAAATTGTTCTCGAAAGAATGCACCGACGCCAGAGCGGCGATGACAGTTTTACCTGACCCTACATCTCCTTGAATCAGGCGGAGCGAGGGTTGGCTTTTCATCAAGTCAACGGCTACTTCATCCGCGACACGTTGCTGTGCGCCTGTCAGCGCAAATCCAAATGATTGTTTGATCGCCGCATAACTGTTTGAGGGCGAATCAAGCACAGGAGCTTGTAGTTTTTGGATCTGCTCTCTAACGATTCGAAGACTGACCTGGTGGGCGGTTAGTTCCTCGAAGGCAAGTCTTGTTTGCGCTGGATGTTTGCCTTCCATGAGCAAACCAACGTCAGTATCGGGTGGAGGATGGTGCAGATAGGTGATCGCCTGGGCTAGCGATGTATCCCAACGTTCCGGCAATAATTCCTCAATAGAGGTTTGGGCGAGTCGGTCTAAGGCCTGCGCGACGAGTACCCGGTATCGAGTTTGGCTGACGCCTTCGGTGGCGGGATAGACTGGTGTCAGGGTTTCCTCCATATCCACTGCACTGCTTAGTGGTGAATACTCCGGGTGATAGATCTCAAGGCCGGAAGCCCCTGCCCTTACTTCTCCGAAACACCGGATGGCACCGGCTGTTTTTAGGTTTTGGTGTTGGGCTTTAGAAAAGTGATAGAACCGCAGGCCAATCTTTCCTGTGTTGTCCTGAAGGTAGGCGAGCAGGCTACGTCGCCTGCCATAAGCGACCTCACAGGCGACTATCTCGCCTTGCAGGACATAGGATTCTCCGGGACGGCTCGCGCCAATCGGCGTTATCTGGGTTCGATCTTCGTATCGAAACGGTAAATGAAACAGAACATCCTGGATTGTCTCGATTCCGAGCTTGGTCAGCTTCTTGCTCAGGGCTGGACCGACGCCTTTAAGGCTGGTGACATCAATGTTGGCCAGGTCGCCAGGCATGACCAGGTCTCCTAATTGATCGCGACGATGGCATCGATCTCGACCAGTGCTGACATGGGAAGAGCTGATACTTCAAGGGCAACGCGAGCGGGGTACGGCTGCGTTAATCGGTAGGCCATCACCTCGTTAACGATGGGGAAATGGCCGAGGTCAGTAAGGTAAACCGTCAATTTGACCGCGTCATTGAGCGTCGTTCCCGCGGCGGCGGCAATAGCTGAAAGGTTGTCAAACACCTGGTTGATCTGGTGGTCAATATCAGGACTGACGAGTTCCATCGTCGCTGGAACGAGTGGGATCTGGCCACTGACATAGAGTAGCCCCCCATGTTGAATGGCCTGTGAATAGATACCGATGGCTGCAGGAGCGCTATCGGTTGTAATCATTTTTTTCATCAGTTTCTTACCCTGACAATTCTACTGATTGCCTTGATTGTTCTGAGCCGTTTAATCACGTTGGCAAGATGGATACGGTCCTGAACATTGATCACCATATTCACGATGCCAAGATGCGCGTCCTTTTCCATCATATTGATACGTTCGATGTTGGCGTTTGCTTCGGTGACAGTTGATGCCACGACTGCGATGGTGCCGCGTTGGTGTTCAAGCTCGACTCTCAGTTCTACCGAGAACTCCTGCGCCACCTTAGGTTCCCACCTGACGCCCATAATCTCTTCTGGTTTGCTCCTGAGTTCGACCATGTTCCTGCAGGTATCTGTGTGGATGACGATGCCCCGGCCCGCGGAAACGTGCCCGATGATTGGATCGCCTGGGATCGGGTGACAGCAGCGGGCGTAGGTGACGACCAGTCCCTCGGTTCCCTTGATCGCTAGTGGGCCGCCCTCTTCGGAGTTCTCCAGTTCCTTAACATTGCCGAGTAAGCGCTTAACGACAATACTGGCCATCTGGTTTCCAAGACCGATCTCGGACAAAAGGTCGTCAAGGGAGTTGATTTTTCGTTCCTCAAGCACCGTCTTAAGCTTTGCCTGGTCAATATCGTCAACGGTTAATCCGTGATGATCAAGGGTACGTTCCATCAGCCGTCTGCCAAGGATCGTTGATTCATTTTTCTGCTGTTGTTTAAGAGTATGCCTGATACTGCTCCTGGCCTTGCCGGTCACTACAAATCCCAGCCAGGCGGGGTTAGGTTGTGCGCCGGGCGCACGGATAATCTCGACGGTTTGCCCTGATTCCAGAGTGGCAGACAGGGGTGCCAGCCTTCGGTCAATACGGCAGGCGACGCAGGTGTTCCCAATATCTGTGTGTAGTGCGTATGCAAAGTCTACAGGTGTTGCACCTTGCGGTAGGTCGAAGATCTCACCTACCGGTGAAAATACGTAGACCTCATCGGGAAACAGATCAATTTTAACATTTTCAATAAATTCCAGAGAGTTTCCGGCACTCTGCTGTAACTCCAGAAGATCCTTCATCCATTCACGGGCTCGCTCGTGCGAGCCCCTGGTAGATCCATCCTTCGATTTGTACAGGTAGTGTCCGGCAATGCCATTGTTGGCAAGCGACTCCATCTCGTGTGTCCTAATCTGTATCTCTATTGGAATCCCGTGCATTCCAAATAGTGTTGTGTGCAGCGACTGGTATCCATTGGCTTTGGGGATGGCAACATAGTCCTTGAAGCGACCGGCAACAGGTTTGTACAAATTATGCACTGTACCCAGTGCGCGGTAACAGTTGTCTGCAGAATCGACCAGAATGCGGAACGCGAATACATCCATGATCTCGTTGAATGACTTCCGCTTGCTGCGCATCTTGTCGTAAATACTGTAAAGGTGCTTTTCCCTGCCGAACACTTTCGCCGTGATACCTTCTCGGACCAGTGTGCTGTTGATCGATTCCTGGATGTTGCTGACGATTTCTTTACGGTTACCCCTGGCCTTCCTGACCGCTTTCTCGATCATGCTGGATCGGAGTGGATACATAGCTTTAAAACCGAGTTCCTCGAATTCGATTCGAATGTCGTTCATACCAAGGCGCAGTGCAATGGGAGCGTAGATCTCCAGTGTCTCTTTGGCGATACGTCGGCGCCTGTCGCCGTCAAGGTGGCCAAGAGTCCGCATGTTGTGAAGTCGGTCCGCGAGCTTCACCAGAATGACCCTGATGTCTTTCGCCATCGCCAGCGTCATTTTCTGAAAGTTTTCAGCCTGCGCTTCTGCCCTGGAATGGAACATGCTCTTGAGTTTACTGACACCATCAACCAGTTCCGCAACCTCGTGGTCAAATTCCTGGCCCAGGGTGTGTTTGGGAATGCTGGTGTCTTCGATGACATCGTGAAGTAACGCCGCCATCAGACACTGGTGGTCCATGTGCATGTCAGAGAGGATATTAGCAACTGCTAGTGGATGCGTTATATAGGGTTCGCCGGACTTCCGTTTCTGTCCTTTGTGGGCACCTTCGGCGAAGTGATAGGCCTTAACAACCTGTTCTATTTGTGCTGGCTCAAGATATGAGTTGAGATCGCTGGCGAATGAGTCGATGGTGAGCTCATCGGCGGTTAACACAGTGTATTAACCCCAGATGCGGGGACTACAAAGTAGCAGAGCCCCAATAGTAGACTTGGATAGGCGAGTTCCTGTCCAGGAAATTCTTGGTTTCCGTTAGAGGTTGTTGAGCTCTTGTTCGTGTTGTTCAAATCCGTCCTGTACTGCACTCAGTGCTAATGCTTCGGTTTGTTCTTGGGTTGGCTCCACAAGTATCGCCGCAGTAACAAGTCCCGCTGCAATTTCACGCAGGGCTAGTACAGTTGGCTTGTCATTTTCGATTGGCACAAGTGCCTCTTTGCCTCCAGTTGCAATTTGTCGCGCTCGTTTGCTGGAAACCATCACCAGTTCAAATCGGTTTGCTACGTTTTCCAGACAGTCTTCTACGGTTACTCGCGCCATGGGTGACTCCATTTAATTCAGTGTTGCTTAACCCAAAAGACAGGGGCTAGGCATTCAAGGACCGCGCATTGTAGCCACATCAGTACTATTAAACAATATATGGCCGTTATTGTGGCAATAAATCCTCAATTAGGTGTCCTAGCGCCCTGAACTGCCTATTTCTATGATAGTCAGCCCCCTCGCCCGCGACGACGGCCTGTAATTGCGCAAGTGCTGTATCGAACTGGTCGTTCACGATCAGGTAGTCGAACTCATGCCAGTGTGATAGCTCTTCAAAGGCCGCAGACATCCGTTTATCAACAGTTTCCACGTCATCCTGGGCGCGGTTCTCGAGTCGATCCCGGAGGGCACCGAGAGAAGGAGGGAAGATGAAAATCGACTGGGTGCCCGGTAGTTTTTGCCGCACTTGTGCTGCGCCCTGCCAGTCGATTTCGAGAATAAGATGCTTACCCTGGTGCAGAATAAGGTTCACCGCACTGGCACTCGTGCCATATAGATGCTCAAACACGGTCGCCGATTCCAAAAATTCACCACGGTCGACCAGGGCGTTAAATTCGACTTCGGGTACGAAATGATAGTCGATCCCATCCGTTTCTTCCGGGCGCTTGGCTCTGGTGGTATGGGAGATGGCGACTCCGACTGTGTTCGAACGCTCCATCAGTGCCCGTACCAGGCTTGTTTTACCAGCGCCGGATGGGGCAGAGATGACAAAGAGTTGTCCTCTGTTTTCTTTTCTGGGTTGTTCACTCATTCGATGTTCTGGATCTGTTCCCGCATTTGTTCAATTGAGACTTTTAGATCGACTGCCTGCATCGTGGTGGACGTTGCTGCAGCCTTCGACGATAAAGTGTTCGCTTCCCTGTTGAGTTCCTGCATCAGGAAATCCAGGCGCCGACCTACGGGTTCATCCGCCTTGAGATTTCTTCTGACTTCTAAGACATGTGTGACCAGCCTATCTAATTCCTCAGCCACGTCCAGTTTTTGCGCAAGAATGACCAACTCCTGTTCAACGCGTCCAGGCTCGACCTCAACATCGATATCGCCCAAACGTTTCAGGAGCCTCTCATGTTGATGGGCGATGATTGCCGGTGTTTCTTCTCGTAGTTTTTCGACGGTCATCTCAATATCGATTAGCCTGCGATCGAGTATTCCCGCCAGTTCTTTCCCTTCACGTTCCCGCATTTCGACCAGTTGGTCCACCGCTAGTGTGAAGCTCTGTTGTGCATCTATAATCAGTTCATCGCCTGATTCTTCAGTTGCTAGAACGTCTGGCCAGCGCAGTAAAGACAGAATATCACCACGGTCTTCCAGCCCTGTTATTTCTGCGACCTGGCCCATTGCGAAGTGTAGATCCTGCACAAGATCCTGGTTGATACTGATCCGGGTTTTGAGTTCACCTGCGTTGACTTTAAGGGAGCATTCGATTTTTCCGCGCTGGACCTTGTCCTTGAACTGGGATTTTAGCTCGGTTTCCAGATGTCGAAGTTTCTCCGGCATGCGGAAACTGACATCAAGGTAACGATGATTCACGCTGCGAATCTCCCACACTGCCGCCCCATGTTCGTGACGGGAGAATGCGGTCATGCTTCTTATCATGTGATTTCTCGTTATCTATTGCGATCGGCAAGTATAATGGAGTTTTCAAACAACGGAGTGATAATGAGCACAAAACGACTAGTATCTCGTGAACCTGACCAAATGCGAGAAGTAACGATGCAAAGGAATATCAATAAACACGCGGAAGGGTCGGTGCTCGTTGGTTTTGGTGATACCAAAGTCATTTGTACAGCGTCGGTCGAATCTGGTGTTCCCTCCTTTCTTCGAGGCAGTGGACAGGGCTGGATCACATCTGAATATGGGATGTTACCGCGGTCCACAGATACAAGGATGGGCAGAGAGGCGGCCAAAGGTAAGCAAGGTGGCAGGACCGTAGAGATCCAGCGGCTGATTGGCCGGTCGCTCAGGGCGGCGGTGGAGTTGAAAAATCTTGGTGAATATACCGTTCGTATTGACTGCGATGTCATTCAGGCGGACGGTGGTACTAGAACGGCTTCGATTACCGGCGCCTGTGTGGCACTTTTAGATGCGATAAAAACGCTGGGTACGACACCTAATACACAGCTTATATCAGCAGTTTCTGTTGGAATCGTTGGTGGAGTTCCAGTGCTGGACCTGGAATACCTGGAAGACTCCAAGGCCGATACCGATATGAACGTGGTTATTGCTGAAGATGGTCGATTTATCGAAATTCAGGGTACCGCTGAAGATGAACCCTTTGATCGGGAAGAACTCATGGAAATGCTCCGTCTGGCAGAAAAAGGCACGGGTGAGCTTCGGGCCATTCAGCGGGCGGCGCTTGCGGGTGAGCTCTAATGCTGGCTGACTACAAAAGGGGGTTTATTGAGTTTGCGTTAGACCATGATGTCCTCCGATTTGGAGAGTTCGACCTCAAATCTGGTCGAAGAAGCCCGTATTTCTTCAATGCTGGAGGATTTAAGACGGGCGGTGCCCTCGCCCGCCTCGGTTCTTATTATGCTGAAGCACTGGTGGAGAGTGGACTAGCAGTGGATTGCCTCTTTGGACCTGCGTACAAGGGAATTCCCTTGGTTGCGGCCACTTCCATAGCGATGGCAAATCTACATCAAATTGATATGCCCTACGTATTCAACCGCAAGGAGGCAAAGCGCCATGGTGAAGGCGGAACACTTGTTGGCGCTCGGTTGGAGGGAAAGGTGGTCATTGTCGATGATGTGATAACCGCCGGGACTGCCATCCGTGAAGTTATGCCCTTCTTTGAAGAGAACCAGAAAGCGACGGCGAGCGCGGTGATCGTTGCCATCGATCGCCAGGAACGAGGTAAAGGAGACCTTTCTGCCATACAGGAAGTTGAACGAGACTATGGCCTTAGCGTCCTTAGCGTGGTGACTCTGGACGATATCGTCCAGTACCTTAAGGAAAAAGGTGATTATCAAGAGGAACTTAACGCGATAGGTTCCTATCATGCGCAGTATGGAATAGCATCTTCCTGATGAGACCTTGGCTTCGGTATCTGCTGTTAACCTTTTGGCTGGGTGTTACCGTTCATTTTAATACGGTAGCGGCTGAACTTTATCGATATGAAAACGAGGATAGTGTCACCGTTCTCGATAGCTATGTTCCCGCAAGGTATGTAAAAAGCGGGTACGCTATTCTCAGTTTGGACGGTCGGCTACTGGAAGTCATACCACGGGCGTTATCAGACGGAGAGATCAGGGAACGAGATCGCAGACTGGCGGCAGAAGAAAGCATTGCCCGTGAAAAGCGAGAGCGTGAAATCGCAGACCAGAACCTGATGCGGCTTTACAGCGCTCCCGTTGATGTGATTAGAGCACGTGACGCGAAAATTTCGAGCATCGTTAGCTTGATTGAAACACAGGAAGGAGCCATCAAGAGGCTGCAATTTCAGAAACGACAGCAAGAGTCGGCCCTTGCTGATATCGAACGCGCTGGTGGTGTGATTAGCAAGGATAGGTTGGCCCGGATCAGCGCCCTCGAAAATCGAATCGCCCAGGTTGAGTCTGTGATTGCAAAGAAAGAAGATGAAAAAGGTACCCTTAGCATAACCTATGCTGAGGACCTGAAGCGCGTAAAAGAAATGTATCAGCGTTAACCAGAACCATCATTTACTGAGCAATTCTTTCCACAGCAACTATTCTAAAACAGGCTCTCTCGCACAACCTGCCACTGGGCATTCCATTCGGTGGTTGGTTTGCGCTCAAAATCACTACGCACAAACTGCCCTATCCGGCCTTCAGCAAGTGACAACAACAAGTTAGCGGCGACTACGGGGTCAGTCGACGTTTTCTGCTGCTCTCTTATGGGCATTTCCCTGATGATCTGCCGAAGTTGAGCTTCAATTCTGTCGAATAGCTGAGTGACCCTTTGTCGTAGCCTTTCGGTTTCTCCGGCCAGCGGATCACCGGTGAGTATTCGTGTGATACCGGGGTTACGCTCACAGAAAGTGAGAATAAGGCCCAGAATCTTTTCGCAGCGTTTATCTGCCTCCATTTCCTCGTTCATAATCTGGCTAATTCTGGAAAATATGGTGTTCTCTATGAACTCAATGAGTGCTTCGAACATTTTAGCCTTGCTTGGAAAATGTCGGTATAGGGCTGCTTCAGAAACCCCAACATGTTTTGCAAGGCCAGCAGTGGTAATACGCCCACCTGGACTTTGTTCCAGGATAGTCGCCAGCGACTGAAGTATCTGCTCCTTCCGAGAAGGTTTTTTCTGTTCCTCATTAGTTACGATCTGCTCAATACTCATCAGTTTTAACGCCCCTTAGTAAAATTGGTGATGAGTGTACCTACACCTTCATCCGTAAGAACTTCCAGCAAGACAGCATGAGCGACCCTTCCATCGATGATATGCGCACTGGTAACACCAGCATTTACCGCTGAAAGCGCACAACTGATTTTTGGCAACATGCCACCGGTGATGGTGCCGTCCGCGATTAGTCCATCAACTTCACTTGAATTTAGGCCTGTTAACAGATTTCCTTCCTTGTCCTCTAGCCCAGCAATGTTAGTCAGGAGAATCAGTTTTTCTGCACCTAGTTTTTCTGCAAGTTTCCCTGCTACAAGATCCGCGTTGATGTTGTAGGTTTCGTTATCTTCGCCGACGCCGATTGGCGCAATCACAGGAATGATGTCACTGGATGTTAGCAGATCGATAATATCTCTGTTGATATCAACCACCTCGCCGACATGCCCGATATCGATAATCTCCGGCGCTTTAACTTCCGGATCGCCACGTTCTATCAACATCTTTTTTGCTTTGATCAATGTAGCGTCTTTGCCGGTTAGGCCAACGGCCTTGCCGCCGCTGCTGTTGATCAGGCTCACTATCTCCTGGTTGACTGCACCCCCAAGAACCATCTGGACTACGTCCATTGTTTTGCTGTCGGTGACGCGCATACCGTCAACAAAGTTGGACTCGATGCCGAGTTCATCGAGCAGGCTCCCAATTTGTGGGCCACCACCATGGACAACAACCGGGTTTATCCCAACGAGTTTCATGAGCACAACGTCCCGTGCAAACCCAAATTTTAGCTCATCCTCAGTCATCGCGTTGCCACCGTATTTGATCACGATGGTTTTACCTGTGAACCTTTGAATATATGGGAGTGCTTCGGTCAGTACCGATGCAATGTTCATGGCTGAATCTTTTGTCAGGGTCATGGCAGTTACTCGAAGTTCAGGTTTGATTTTACTTTCTGGAGTAACTCCCGAAAGGCGTTTTTTATATTTTCCAGAGATTCGTCTGAGTCTGCTTCAAAGCGAAGTGTCAATGCCGGTTCCGTATTTGAGGCCCTGACCAATCCCCATCCATCCGCGAAATCTGCCCTCAATCCGTCAATTGTAATGAGCGTTGCATCTTCAAAATCAGCCGTCTCGACCAGGGCTTCTATCAGCGAAAACTTCTCACTGTCTTTAACTGCTACGTGGATCTCTGGCGTAATTACGCTGGTGGGAAATTTTGTTAATAGGCCAGTCAGGCTACCTCCCTGGGACCCAACGATTTCAAGCAGGCGCGCTGCCGAGTAAAGGCCATCGTCAAAGCCAAACCATCGATCAGAGAAACAAATGTTGCCCGATAGCTCTCCGCCCAATAATGCATCTGTGTCAGCGATTTTCTGCTTAATAAAAGAATGGCCACTTCTGCAGATAATAGGGCGGCCGCCGAAGCCACTAATAACGCTGTTAAGGTGTCTCGTACACTTAACGTCGTAGACCACATCTGAGCCGGGATTACGCGAGACAATATCCTTGGCGAAGAGCATTAGTAATCTGTCAGGCCATACTATTTGACCTTCAGCTGTGACCGCTACCAGTCGATTTCCGTCCCCATCCAGGGCAATACCAAGATCTGCGCCCTGAGACTGTACCGTTGCAATAAGATCCTTCAGGTTCTCAGGCCTGCTCGGGTCAGGGTAGTGGTTTGGGAAGCTGTCATCAACCTCGCAGTACAGCGGAATGGTCTTGCAACCCAGGATATCGAGTAGTTTCGGGGCGATACCGCCTGCAATACCATTGCCGCAGTCAATGACAACTCTCAGCGGCTGGGCTACAACCACATCGTAGGATATGGCATCGATGTATTCCTGTGTGAAATCTGCTACGGAAACAGTGCCTTTTCCAGTAGAGAAGTTATTTTTCAGGAGTCTCTGAAAAAGGGCGTTGATCTCATGGTCCACCAGACTCTTGCCTCCAAGGACCACCTTAAACCCATTGTGATCAGGTGCGTTGTGGTTGCCCGTCACCATCACGCCGCTTTTCGTATCCGAGTTACTGGTCGCATAATATAGAACCGGTGTTGGGACTGAGCCGATATTCAAAACGTCCCTGCCACTGGAGGTGATCCCTTCAATGAGTGCTTCAGCCAGTGCCGGACTAGACTCGCGGCCGTCGTATCCGACGAGTAGAGTTTGTTCGCCCTTGCTACCAGCTTCGGAACCGATGGCGAGCCCTATCTGGCGAGCGATGTCTTCGTTGATTGATTTACCGACGACTCCGCGAATGTCAGAGGCACGAAAGATATGTTCGATAGAGGCAACGTGGTCGCTTGCTTTGTTTACTTTTTTAACCGCCGAATCAAAATCGTCTACTTCAAATTCTTCGACCTCCTCAAACAGATCATCATCGATCATTTTGATGTCGACGGTGGCTGCGCCTTTGGGAGGATGGTCCCTTTTAGATTGAATCTTTGCTGACGCAGGTTTGCTGTCGTCGGTCTTCGCAGGGGGATAGTTTTGTAACTTCTTCAGCTTACTATCCAGGTAGGCAAACCCTGGCAACGTATAATTAACATTGTCGTCGTAGTTTCCACCGGTTACTCGTCCGATCTGGTTTCCGATCAGTATAAGGTTCTGCTGGATTAATGTGCGGGTCTGCACTGCACCAAAGGCTGTACCCCCGAGAGCAATCAGTAGCATTGCGATTCCGGGTAGCAGGTATGTCAGGAAGCCAGCGGGTGAGTTACCTGATATAGCTGCCGATGGGGAGTATTGTATAGTCCATTGCGGGTTATTTAATGCGCTTGTTATGGTGGGCCCTGTACCGGCCGTTCCTGAAGTCGCGATTGCCATGTCAGCGGCGCCCACTGCCTGCACAATCCAAACCTGACCTTTTGTACCATCGGTTAGGTTTGCGCTGATGGACAGGGCGTTGAAATAGACAAACAAAGTACCCTGGATATTGCCGTCACCGCGTTTGATTGGGGCAGCAACGATGATCCATTTCTCTCCTTTGAGCTGTGGTTGAGAGCTGATCGCCTCGGGAGAAACCGGTTCTCCTGCTTCAATGCCCTTGACCATATCCAGCGCAATAAAATTAAATGGTGGGAAGCCCTGATCGATTATCGCCTGGCCGGTAGGAATCAGCCGCACTTTTTCAGCGAAGGGTAGGATCTGAGCGATAGTCAGCTCTGCGGCCGATAGGTCAGCGATGGAGCCGGTAATCGCGTTAGTGGCCAGCGCGCTAGATGCGATTTTACCGAGTTGCTCCATGAGTTGGGTTTCTTTGATATTAACCTGCTGTGCGATCTCCTCGGCTAGTGCCTGGCTAAGCATGGATTGATGTGAGCCATTGATGCCTGATTGAAGCACAAAGACGGACAACAGGCTCGTGACAACGAATCCACAGATCACCGCGACGCTGGGAATCACGCCAAAATTTTTTAAATGTTTGCTTGCCACTTTGGCGCCTTAACTGAGCCCTGAGGACCCAAATCCTCCGGCGCCTCGGTCGGTTGATGAGAATTCGCTGACGACACTAAACTCGACTTGCTGAACGGGTACCACGATCAGTTGAGCGATCCTGTCCCCGGGCTCAATCGTAAAATTGCTGTCGCCGCGATTCCAGGCTGAGATCATCAGTTCACCTTGATAGTCTGAGTCGATTAGCCCTACCAGATTCCCCAGCACGATACCGTGCTTATGGCCGAGCCCGGAACGAGGTAATATCAATGCTGCGTAGCCGGGATCTGCAACGAAGATCGCGATACCGGTAGGAATCAGTGAGGTCTCTGCTGGTGCCAGGTTAAGTGATTCGTCAAGGCAGGCTCGCAGGTCCATACCTGCTGAGCCAGGTGTTGAATATGACGGTAACGGAATATCGTCGCCGACTCTTGAATTAAGGATTTTAACCTGCAGGCTTTGCATTAGGCCTCCGCTATCTGTTCGGCGATCAGCTCAATGAGTTTCCTGGACAGGTTTTCTTTTGACATTTTCGGCTGTTGCGCTTCTGTAGTCCCGGAAAGATTTCTGGTGATAATCGTCGTTTCGTTGTGATCGCTGTTAAAACCAATCGATGTGTCAGCGACGTTGTTAGCAATAATCATATCGAGATTCTTGGCGGTCAGCTTGGTGCGTGCGTACTCGATGACGTTCTCTGTTTCAGCGGCAAACCCTACGGTAAAGGGGCTATTCTCGAGGCTCGCAACTGTCTTCAGGATATCCTGGTTCTGTACCAGGTCCAGTGTCAGAGTGCTGGCTCCTGATTTCTTTATCTTCTGGTTCTCGACAGAAACAGGTTTGTAGTCGGCAACTGCGGCAACGCCGATGAAAATATCAGCATCGCTTATTGAAGACATAACAGCTTTCAACATTTCATCCGCGGACTGGACAGCGACAACCGTTGCTCTGTCTGGGGCATTTATATTGGTTGGACCTGAGATCAACGTTACTCTCGCTCCTGCCTCTATTGCAGCAAGCGCCAGAGCGTAACCCTGTTTGCCGGAACTGTGGTTACTGATATAGCGAACCGGGTCAATTGCTTCCCGGGTTGGACCGGCGGTAATGACAACATGGCAACCGGCCAGACTGGCAGTTCTAAATTGGGACGCAAGAGCGGTGACGATCTCTGGTACATCCATCAATCGACCTGCGCCTGTTTCGCCACAAGCCTGCAGACCAACGTCTGGTTCAAGCAGGGAAACCCCCCTTTGCTTTAGTAACTGTGTGTTCTGTTGTGTACTTGGCTTAGCCCACATGGCCTGATTCATCGCTGGCGCGATAATCACGCCACATTCGGCGGCAAGGCAGATCGTGGTTAGCAGGTCATCGCCATGTCCTGCAGTCAGCCGTGCAATAAAGTCAGCGGTCGCCGGTGCAACCAACACCACGTCAGCCCAGCGGGCCAGCTCAATATGCCCCATGACCGATTCGGTCTCGGTATCCAGTAGATCTAGATGGACGGGATGATTAGAAAGCGCCTGCATGGTCAGTGGCGTGATAAATTCCTGGGCGGATCGTGTCATGACGACGCGTACGTCGGCGCCGTCGTCCTGCAGTCTCCTGACGAGGTCTGCGCTTTTGTACGCAGCAATTCCGCCGGTGACACCCAGCAGAACCCTTTTGTTCGTAAGACGATTCACTACGATTCTTCCGTGCTTATAGGTGATGGCTGATAGCTGTTAGCCAAAGGGGGTAATGACGGGACCAGATTCAATCCATATCCCACAATTCCCTGAGGCAGCACAGGTTAGCATAGCTTTGCTTCGAAGTGGTTACTCACTATTTACGTATACGAAGGAGGGCCAGGCTATGATGCCTAGAGAGAAACTCGTTAAAAATGGTGTTGAATCTCTTTCCGACAGTGAACTCCTTGCGATCTTTCTGCGTACCGGGTTGCCGGGGTCCGGAGTGCTTGACCTGGCTGACCGGCTGCTTGCGGAATTTCAGGGGCTCAGGGGAGTGATGCAGGCGAATGAAACAAAGCTAACAAGCTGCCGCGGTATTGGGCCAGCGAAATCCGCTCAGTTGTCTGCAGCGCTTGAGATGACTCGTCGCTTTCTTCAAGCTGGCATGGAAAAGGGCGAATCTATTAGCGATCCAGAAATTACCCGCCAGTTTCTGCAGATCCAGTTACGCGGCTATACCAGAGAGGTGTTTGCCTGCCTTTTCCTCGATAACCAGCATCGGCTGATCAAATACGAGGAACTTTTCTTCGGGACAATAGATGGCGCTAGCGTGCATCCGCGTGAAGTTGTTAAGAAAGCCCTGGAGTTTAATGCTGCTGCAGTTATTTTTGCGCATAATCACCCCTCGGGAATGTCGGAACCTTCCCAGGCAGATAGGAGAATTACAGAGCGCCTATGCGCTGCGCTGGGACTTGTGGAGATCCGGGTTCTTGATCATTTGGTTGTGGGGGATACAGAGATCACGTCTTTTGCAGAACGCGGGCTGTTGTGATGAGTTTTATTGCGGTCGTCTACCAGGCAGGTATACCCCGCTGAGCTTGAACAGGGGTCCCATTTAGGTCGTACCAACTAGGGCCGAGGCCTCTCCTCGCCGTTCGAAATCACGAAACAGCCCTG
>Ga0315319_10000184_pt1 | contig 18497 bp, 20 predicted proteins | sample M1500m3416metaG_FD_203463 | JGI IMG/M metagenome (GOLD analysis project Ga0315319, IMG submission 203463) | Ammonia-oxidizing marine archaeal communities from Monterey Bay, California, United States - M1 500m 3416 | ecosystem: Environmental > Aquatic > Marine > Intertidal zone | place: USA... | reverse complement strand
GCGTACTCGGACACGTCAGGGCACGAGCAGACGAGGTTCTTGTCGCCGTGGGCCCCGTCGACGCGCCCGACCGGCGACCAGTACTTGGCATGTCCCCGGGCCGCCGAGGCCGGCCCACTGGGGAGCGCCGCGCGGGTCCGTCGTAAGATCGCTCCGATGCGTGGAGGGAACTGCTCATGACCATGACCAGCGGGCGGGCGCGCGTGCCGGCCGTCGAGGGGTTCTTCACCATGGGTGACGAGCCACAACTCATAGGGGGCCGACTGGAGACTGGCGGTTACTGCTTTCCCCTGCACCTTGGAGGCAGCGATCCCCGTCGTCCGGCCGGAGCCGTCGAAGAGGTCCTGCTGAGTCGCCGGGGCAGGATCTGGTCGTTCACCAACAGCGCTTACCCTCCGCCCCCGCCGTTCATCATTTCCGAGCCCTACGTGCCCGTCGTGGTGGCTGCTGTGGAGCTCGATGTCGAGCGGATGGTCATTCTCGGTCAGGTGGTGCCCGGTTGGACGGTCGACGAACTCGAGGTGGGGATGGAGGTCGAACTGGAGCTGGGCGTCCTGTACGCCGATGACGAGACCGAACACATGACCTGGCAGTGGCGGCCCGTCGCCGCCGAGGGGGCCTGAACATGGAAGAGATCGCCATCCTCGGCGTGGGGATGCATCCCTGGGGCAAGTGGGGACGCAACTTCACCGAATACGGCGTACACGCGGCGCGAGCGGCGCTGGCCGATGCCGACGCCGACTGGAATGACGTGGGCTTCGTGTCGGGCGCCATCACTGTTCGCTGTGGCTACCCGGGCTATGTGTCCGGTTCGACGTTCGCCCGGGCGCTGGGCTTCAATGGCGCGCAGGTGGCTAGCAGCTATGCGGCCTGCGCCTCGGGAGTCACCGCCCTGTCGACGGCCCGTGGTCAGATCCTGTCCGGAGCGTGCGACGTGGCCGTCGTGGTGGGTGCCGATACCACCCCCAAGGGTTTCCTCGCGCCGACGGCTGGCGACCGGCCCGACGACACCGACTGGTTGCGGTTCCACATGGTCGGGGCGACCAACCCGGTGTACTTCGCGCTCCATGCCCGGCGACGCATGGCCCTCTACGGGGCCACACCGGATGACTTTGCCATGGTGAAGGTCAAGAACAGCCGCCACGGCGTCCACAACCCGAACGCCCGCTTCCCCAAGGAGTACGACGTGGACGACGTCGCCAACTCCCCGGTGGTGTCCGATCCGCTGCGCCTGCTGGAGATCTGTGCCACCAGCGACGGGGGCGCGGCCCTCGTCGTCTGCTCCACGGACTACGCCCGCTACAAGGGCGTCACCGACCCGGTGCGGGTGGCCGGACTGTCGACGGTGACGCCGACCTATCCGGACACGGTGATCGACCTGCCGTATCTGGCCACCGACTCGGCGGCCGCCGCCGAGCCGCCGGCACTGGGTTTCAAGGACTCCATCGGGGCGCAGGTGTACGCCGAAGCCGGGATGGGCCCCGCCGACGTGGACGTGGCCGAGGTGTACGACCTCTCGTCGGCCCTCGAACTGGACTGGTACGAGCACCTCGGACTGTGTGCCGAGGGTGAGGCCGAGGCGCTGTTGCGAGCCGGCGAGACCTCCATCGGTGGCCGCATCCCCGTGAATCCCAGTGGCGGCCTCGGGGCGTTCGGCGAAGCCGTACCGGCCCAGGCCATTGCTCAGGTGTGCGAGCTCACGTGGCAGCTCCGGGGACAGGCCGGCGGCCGCCAGGTCGACGGTGCCCGGGTCGGGGTGAGCGCCAACCAGGGACTATTCGGCCACGGATCCTCGGTGCTGGTCCGGCGCTGAGCGCGTCGATGCACGACGGGCTGACAGGCTGACGGGACGACAGGGGAGAGACGATGACACTGCACGAGACGGTCGGTGATGGTGTGGCCACCATCACCATGGACAACCCGCCGGTCAATGCGTTGGGCGTCGCCGACACCTACGGGCTGGCCACCCTCCTGGACGGCTACCGCGGCCGGAGTGACGTCCGCGCCGTGGTCCTGACCGCCAAGGGGCGGGGCTTCTGCGCCGGCGTGGACATCAAGGAGATCCAGGCCGTCGACGCCGACGGGGGATATCTGGGCCTGGTGGAAGCCAACCGGGCGTGCGCCGAGGCCTTCCGGGCCGTCTACGAGTGTGCGGTGCCGGTCGTGGCGGCCGTCAACGGGTTTTGCCTGGGTACCGGCATCGGGCTGGTGGGCAACGCGGACGTGATCGTGGCTACCGAGGGCGCGGACTTCGGCCTCCCGGAGGTCGACAACGGGGCACTCGGTGCGGCCACCCACTTGATGCGTCTGGTGCCGGCCCACCGGGCCCGGTGGATGCTCTACAGCTGCGAACCGGCCACCGCGGAGGAACTCCACGACCACGGCTCGGTCCTTCGTGTGGTGGCCGCCGGGGATCTGGCTACCACGGCGGCTGAGATTGCAGCCACCATTGCGTCCAAGGACAGCGCCGTGATGCGCGCTGCCAAGGCCTCGATGAACGGCATCGATCCGGTGGACGTGCGGACCAGCTATCGCTTCGAGCAGGGCTTCACCTTCGAGTTGAACCTGTTGGGGCGGGGTGACGAGGCCCGTTCGGCATTCCTGCGCGGTGAGCGGAACCCCGACGCGGCCGCCGACTGAGGCACCTTGAGGACCGACCCTCCACCGCTATGGCCGCCGACAGCGTGACCAGCCTGCTGCTCCTCGCCGGTGGCCTTGGTTCGCGCTTCGGGGGGACCAAGCAGTTGGCTGACGTGGGTCCACGCGGGGCGGCCATCCTGGACCACTCGATCCGGGAGGCGACGGTGGCCGGGGTGACCCGGGTGGTGGTGATCGGCCGGACCGACCTCGACGACGACATCCGTCGTCACCTGGCCGCCCAGCACGGCGACAACCTCGACCTGGTGATGGTCCATCAGGACGCCTTCGGACCATCGAGGGCCAAGCCGTGGGGGACCGGCCACGCCGTGGTCAGCGCCCGGGCGGTGCTCGATGGTCCGGTGGTGGTCCTCAACGCCGACGACCACTACGGCCCCACCGGCATCGCCCGGATCGTGGCCGCCGCTGCCGAACCGACGGGACCGCTGGCTGCCGCGGCCATGCTCGGCTTCCGACTGGGGCGCACCCTGCCGGCCACCGGAACGGTCTCCCGGGGCGTCTGCCGTCAGGATTCCGAGGGACGACTGGTGGGCCTCGTCGAGACCCACGGCATCGGTCGACAGGGTGGGACCATCCGTTCCACCGAGCCATCCGGCGAGTTGTCGGCCGACACGCCGGTCTCGATGAACATCTGGGCCCTTCCGTTGGCCGCCGTCGAGGCGTTGGGCGAACAGTGGGCGGCCTTCCACGACGAGCACCGTGATTCCGAGACCGCCGAGTTCCTGCTGCCCGAGGCGTTGGACGACCAGCGGGCCGCCGGTCGCCTCTCCATCGAGGTGGTCGATACCGACGAGGACTGGATCGGCATCACCAACCGGGAGGACCTGAAGGTGGCCCGGGCCGCCTTCGCGGCGTTGGCCCGGAATCACCACGACTCGTCCGCCGAGGACGCCGCCCGATGATCTTGCTCCGATTCGATCTCCGGATCCCGCCGTTCGTGGACGGGCTGACCCATGCCCGACAGTACGCCGAGATGCTCGAGATGTGCCGGTTCGCCGACGAGCACGGGTTCACCGGGGTGGTCCTTTCCGAGCACCACGGATCCGAGGACGGCTTCATGAGCGCCCCACTGGTGGTGGCCGCCGGCGTGCTGGGCGCCACCCGCAACATCTTCTGCTCGGTCTCGGCCCTCCTGCTTCCCCTGCATGAGCCGCTGCGGATGGCTGAGGACATCGCAGCGATCGACCTCATGGCTCCCGGTCGGATCAACGTGGTGGCCGGCGTGGGCTACCGCGACGAGGAGTTCGCCATGTTCGGTCGGGACCGCACCCGGCGGGGACGGGCCACCGACGAGGCATTGGCCATCATGCTGGAGGCGTGGAAGGGCGAGCCCTTCGAGGTCGACGATCGACCCGCCCTCGTGACGCCGCGACCGGCCAGCGACCCCCATTCGCTCCTGGCTGTGGGTGGCTCGGTGGAGGCCTCGGCCCGTCGGGCAGCCCGGCATCACCTCCCCTTCGTCCCCGCGGTGCACGACCCGGACCTGGAGGCCGCCTATCTGGACGAGTCGGCCCGGGTGGGCCACGGGGCGCCGTTCTGTCTGATGCCTTCGGGTCCGGGCCTGGTCCTTGTCACCCGGGATACCGAGGCGCTGTGGGACCGGATCGCCGAAAACCTGCTGTACGACGCTCGGACGTACGCCACCTGGCAGAAGCCCGACCAACGCACCAGTTGGCAGGTTGACGCCACCGATCTGGATGCCCTGAGGGCCGGAGGCCAGCACGCGATCCTCACACCCGGCCAGTGCATCGACCTGGTGCGCTCGAAGGGAGCAGCGGTCGTGCACCCGCTGTGCGGAGGCATCGACCCGGAGATCGGCTGGGAAACGCTCCGATTGATCGCTGACGAGGTCATGCCGGCGTTGACCGGCGACTGAGCGGGAGAGAGCGACGTCGTGCCCGACCTTCTGATCGACCGTCACGGTCCGGTGGTGGTGCTCACCATGCACCGACCTGAGCGGCGAAACGCCATGACGTTGGCCATGTTCGCTCGCCTGGCTGACGCCTGGGACGAGATCGACGCCGACACGACAATCAGGGCCTGCATCCTGACCGGTGCCGGGGACCACTTCTGTGCCGGCATGGACCTGCGGGCCATGGCCGGCGACGTGGACGCCAGCGACGACTACGACGTGGCCGGGCGGATGGAGCGCGAGGGGACCGGCTGGATCTACGACGGGCTGCTCAAGACCCGCCACCCCAGGGTGCCGATCATCTCGGCCGTCGAGGGCAACGCCATCGCCGGGGGTACGGAGATCCTCCAGGGCACCGAGATCCGTCTGGCTGGCGAGAGCGCAACGTTCGGGGTGTCCGAGGCCCGCTGGTCGCTGTACCCGGGGGGCGGTTCCGCGGTCCGTCTGGCTCGCCAGATCCCCTTCACCGAAGCAGCCGACATCCTGCTCACCGGGAAGCACGTGACGGCGGCCGAGGCGAAGTCCATGGGCCTGATCGGCCACGTGGTTCCGGACGGAACGGCGTTGGAGAGGGCACACGAGATCGCCGCCTCGGTGGCCGCCAACGGTCCGCTGGCCGTGGAGGCCATCCTCCGGACCCTGCGCGAGACGCCGGGCATGACCGAAGCTGAGGCCTTCGCCTTCGAGGAGCCCCTCAGCCGGGCGGTGTTTGCGTCCGATGACGCGAAGGAGGGCCCACGGGCCTTCGCCGAGAAACGCACCCCCGACTACCGACGGGGCTAGTCGGTCTGTTCTTCGGCGGGTTCCTCGGACTGATCTGCCGGAGCGAGGTCGTCCAGACGATCTGATCCGAGGTCCAGGCCGGGTAGCGAGGTCTGGAATTCGTAGCCCCGTTCAGCGGCGTCGCGCAGCACCAACTGCTCGCATTCGCTCCAGGTCCTGGCCCGGGTACCGGTCAGGTGCTGGTTGTAGGGCGCATCGAAGATGACGACGCGGTTGCCAACCTCGCGTAGTGCCTCGACGTTGTGGGGTCCGTCGTCGATGTACAGGTCGGCGCCCACCTCGGGCTTGTCGCCCATGAAGCAGATGTCCCGGTACGGGATGCGGACCCGGTCCAACCAGTCCACGGTGTCGGCGATGGCTGTGGCGTGGCTCCAGTTGACGTAGAGCCGATGCGTGATGATCCGGATCCACACACCGGCGTCGGACAGTCGCCACAGGACGTCGGCAGCCCCTTCGATGACCGGCATCCACGAGAGGATCCTCCGCTCGGTGACGGCGTGGTGGTGGAGGCGTTCGAACTCCTCCTCGTCGAGCCCCCACTCGGAGAAATCCCAGGATCGCTCCAGCGGAAGGTCCTCCAGTGGGCAGCCCAGCTGTTCGGCCACCACGGTGCGGAACGCGCCGGTGTAGTCGCCGCACACGCCGTCGAGGTCCACGCCGAGGACGTAGGGCCGATCCATGCGTCCGACGGTAGCCGGGCCTGTCGGGGGGACCGATCGATCGGCGGTCAGCCCGCGGTCAGCCCGCCGTCGACCGAGACGATGGCGCCGTGCATCCGGCTGGCCTCGTCGGACGCCACGAAGGCGATCACGTTGGCCAGCTCGGAGGGGTCGGCCATGTCCCGGAAACCCATGTAGCGCTGCATGAGGGTCAAGTCCAGGTCGTCGGGCATGGTGAAGTTGCGGCTCATGGGACTGTCGACACCGCCCGGCGCGACGGCGTTGATCCGCACCGTTTCCTTGACGTACTCCATGGCCAGCGCCCGGGTCATGTTGACCACCGCCCCCTTGGTGGTGCTGTAGGCCACGGTGTAAGCCTGCCCCATCAGGCCGGCGTTCGAGGCGATGTTGACGATGTTGCCGTGGCTCTCGATCAGGTGGGGGAGAGCAGCCTGGGCGCACCAGAAGGTGCCGGACACGTTGACGTCCATCATGCGGTTCCAACCTTCCTCGGTGATGTCGGCCACGTGCTCGGCCCACACCACCCCAGCCACGTTGGCCAGCACGTCTAGGCGACCGTGGGTGGCCACCGCGACGTCCACCGCGGCGATGCAGTCGGCCCGCTGTGAGACATCGCCGGACACCGTGTTCATGGTGCCGCCAGCCTCGGCCACCTCGGTGGCCACCGCCTCGAGACCGTCGGCGTCGCGGTCGAAACCGACCACGGTCGCTCCGTCGTCGGCCATCCGCAGGGCGGTCGCCCGTCCGATGCCCGAAGCGGCCCCGGTGATGAGCGCCACACGCCCGTCGAATCGTCCCATTCCGCTTCCCTTCCCGGTCATCGTCGGTGCGACACCGATTGTCGGGGTGACGGTACCGGCCGGCCGCCGAGCGTCGGGAGTCGGGTCAGGTGCGACGGTCCAGCCGGCGGAGACCGAACGGCCCGGACTGCACCCGCTGGTCGAACTCGCGGCCCATGGGGCAGCGGAAGGCGATGCTGATCCGTGGCCCGGCGGTGGACGCCTTGGGCACGCAGTGCTCGAAGCGTTGCTGAACCGGACCGCGCATGACCAGAAGATCGCCGGCGGCCAGCTTCCAGGCCGTGGACGGCCCACCGCCACGGGGTCGTACACGGAATGTTCGGGGACCACCTACCGAGACCAGGGCCACGTCGTCGTGGAGGCTGTCCGGACGGTGCCGGTCGCCATGCCAGGCCACGCTGTCGTCGCCGTTCCGGTAGAGGTTGGCCCAGGCAGCGACGAATCCGTGGTCGTAGTGGGTGTCGAGGGCGTCGGCCATGGCACGCATGGGAGCCGACGGTGAGTCGATGCCCGTCGAGAGGCGGGGCTCGAGGACGTCGTGGTCGATCATCCAGCGGCGGTGGCTCCGCCACGGGAGGGAATCGAGCAGGTCGAGGAACAGGTCGTCGGCGCCAGACACCCAGCCGGCCACGTGGTCGATGAGGCAGTCGTCGTCCAGCACGGTGGTGACGAGCGTGGGCCCGAGCGGGCCGAGGTGGACCGGACCGGTGCCGAACAGGGTGCCCTGGAGGCCGGCCGGACCATCGAGGAGGGTGAGTGCCACCCGGTGAGAATAGCGTAGGAGAGAACAGACGTTCGACCCTACGTAGAGGAACCCCGTCTCGTGGGTCGATGGTCGTCGGCCCGAAAACGACGGAAGCCCCGCCGCCCGGAGGCGACGGGGCTTCCTACTCGAGTTGAATCAGCCGCGGGCCAGGCCCTTGCCGAGAGCCGAGAGCGCCGCGTCCTTCACCGGGATGAAGGCCGTGATTGCCAGAGCGGTGCCGACGTCGGAACCGAAGTCGCCCATGCTCAGGATCTCGGTGGAGGCGCCGTAGCCGAAGCCGCCGACCTCACTGACCACGACGAACAGATACGCCCAGATCAGGTTCAGGTTGGATCCCACGACGGGGATGCTCCCCAGCATCCCGTTGACACCGGCGGTGTCGAGGATGCTGTTGAGCACGGCCAGTACGCCCTGGAAGATCATCGCCAGGACGATCAGCGTCAGAATCGTTGCCATCATGATGTTGGTAACCCCTTTGGTTGTCCGGCGAGCCCTGTCTCCGGTGGACCGGACCGGGACCGCTGAGGAAAATGTAAACGAACCGTGATCGGTGATCGCGGCATTCCCGTAACCTAACCGCAACATCCGCGCTCGTGTGACGAGAGGCCAGTAACATCCCCGGCCCATGACGGAGCAGGTCGTAAGCCCCCGGAGACGGGCCACCCGCCTCGTCATCCTGCTGATGCTGGTCCTCGTCGGAGCGAGCCTGCTGGCTCCCGACACCGTCGACACGTGGGCCGACACCCGTGATGCCGGATGGGGACGGACCGTGGCCCGGGCGTGGGCCGACCCCGTGGGCGACTTCTCCCGTCGCCTCTTGATGGACGTCCCCCTGCGGCGTGTGGAGCGGCTGGTGGACGGGGAGCGAGGCGGTGCGGTCCCCGGTGGTCTGGCCCGGCCCGGCCCGGATGCCCCGTCGACCACCCGCGCCCCCCGGACCGCTGACGCGGATCGGCCGCTGCGAATCCTCGCCGTGGGTGACTCGCTCATGCTCGATCTGCAGTACGGGATGGAGCGTGAGCTGGACCGGCGACCCGACGTGGTCGTCGAGGGAAGGGGAGCGTTGGGCTTCGGTTTCACGGTGCCGTACTGGGACTGGGGCGACGACGTCCTAACGGACTATGACCGCCTGGTGGCCGAGGTGGCGCCCGACGTCGTGGTGGTCATGATCGGTGCCAACGAGTTTGAGGGCCACGCCATCGACGGCGAGGACCTGACCCCCGGAAGCCCGAGGTGGAGGGAGGTCCTGGCAGACCGTGCCGGCGAGGCGATCGCCCACTGGCGAGTGGGCGGCGCCCACGTCTACTGGTGGGCCACCCCGAGGATGCGCGATGCCCGTTTCCTGACCGACGACCTGAACGCCGTCTGGGTCGGGGCCGCCGAGACGTGGGGAGCCGGGGTCACGATGATCGACAGCATGGCCGTCCTGGGTGACGCCGACGGGGCCTACCGGGAAGTGCTGAGCGATGGGTCGGGGGCCGAGGTGGCGCTGCGGAAGGACCACGGCGTCCACTTCCACGAGGTGGGGGCCGACCTGCTGGCCCGCCAGTTGGAGGCCCGGCTGGTGGCCGACGGCTGGCTGGACCCTGCGCCCTAGGCCAACTCCCGGCCGTCAGGTTCGCCGTCGGTGCGATCCCGGCCGATCGGTCCGGGTTCCGGCGGTTCCGGTGTCCGGGGGGCGTCGACCTCGACGGGGCCTCGGAGCAGGGCCAGTTCCTCGGCCAGCGCGCGCACCCGCTTCTCGAGCCGGGAGAGCTCGTAGGAGAAGTGCATGGCCACCAGGAGCAGGAATCCGATGGCCAGCAGGAGGAAGAGCGTCGGTTGGTACCAGATCCCCAGTCGGTCGGCCAACCTGTCCAATAGGGTGGGTACCGAGGCGGCCACGGCCAGGACCAGACCCACGGTCAGCCAGAGCACCGAGTACTTGGCCTTCAGGGCGCCGCGGCGCACGAGACGGATGATGACCAGCACGGCTACCACGGTCAGGCCGGCCAGCAGGGCGTGGGTCTGACCGGTCATCGCGAGGTCCCCTTTCGTCCGGTCCGTCGGCTCCGGCCGCCCGGCCCGCCGGCCAGCAGGACGATGAGAAGGCGGACGAAGTGGTACACCAGCCGGAGGTTCCGGTTGGACGCCGTGCCGGCCGAGCGGTCACGCATGGTGACCGGCACCTCGTGGACGGTGAATCCGTGGCGGACGGCCAATACCAGGGCCTCCACGGACTCCATGTACTCCATCGGGTACTCGGTGGCAAAGAACTCCAGTACCGGTCGACGGAAGGCCCGGAACCCCGACGAGGTGTCGGTGAACCGTTGACCGCTGATGGCGCCCACCAGGCGGCGGAGCAGCGCCATGGCCACGCCCCGGCTTCGACCCACCCTGTAGCCCCGGTCAGTGGCGAACCGACTGCCGATCACCATGTCGGCGTCGTCGAGGGCGGCCAGCAACGTGGGGATCTGGGTGGCGTCGTGTTGGCCGTCGGCGTCGAACTGGTACGCCCGGTCGTAGCCCTCGCGCACGGCATGCCGGAAGCCCAACCGGAGGGCGCCACCGATCCCGAGGTTGAAGGGCAGGCGCAGACAGGTGGCCCCGCCGGCGACCGCCACCAGGTGTGTGCCGTCCGTCGAACCGTCGTCGACCACGATCACCTCGTGGTCGGGCACGTGGGCGGCCAGGTCGGCCAGCACCGCGGGGAGTGCATCGGCTTCGTCGAAGGCCGGGATGATGACGGCGGTACGCACGGGAGTCAGTATGCGTCGAAGTCGAGGAACTCGAAGGCGGTCGGGGTGAAGTCGTCCTCGATTAGCCGGGGGACGTCGTCATCGCGGAAGGCGTGGACGAGGATGCCCAGCGGGCTGGGCATGAGACGTTGGGGTAGTGGGATACCGCCACCTCGGAGCAGGGGGGTGGCTCCCCAGTGGAGGACCAGCGGCGTCCGGTGGTGGCGGGCCAGGGTGGCGGCCAGTGCACGCCCGGGTACCGGGCGGACGCCAGGACGCCTGGCCAGCACCTTGAGCAGGACGGCCACGCGGAACGGGCCGTGCCGGCTGGTCGTGCTGACGAAGGCCACGTCGTCGCGGAGGTGGAGGACGTAGCGGGCTCCTGGTCTCGCCAGGCGCCACCGGAGGAGGTCGGCTGTCCAGCGGGTGCCGTGTCCAGCCGACGGGGGGTCGGTCGGTCGTGGGAGGGCCGCGTCGGGAACGTCGCCGGCGAGCAGGTCGGCATCCACCGGGTGACTCTGGGTAGGTGCGCCGTCGGGAATCGGCGCCAGGAAGCGGGCGGGGAAGTCGGGTAGGCGTCGCCAACCGAGGGTGTCGGCCATGCGAGGCAGGGACTGGGCGTTGCTGACCCCGATGATCGCGTCCAACCCGTCGGCTGTGCCCGCCCGGTAGCTGTTCTCCACGGTCCGTCGGAAGGCGCCGGTGCCCCGGGCATCGGGATGGGTGGACAGGTCGACGCCCAGCCCCAGCCGCAGGTCCGGGCTGCTCCCGGTGGAGTCGGCGGCATGGAACCGCAACGGCACGAGAGCGTAGTTGCCAACCAGGAGTCCATCGTCGTAGGCACGGCCCACCGAGGCCGATCCCTCGGGGTTCCCCCGGTAGTACCAGTCCAGGTGGTCGGCACCCATGGGAGGCTGGAAGCCGAAAACCAGGTTCAGCAGGTCCGCGGTGGGGCCTAGGTGTCGCCCGTCGTCGGAGTGTCCGTCGGTCATCGTGTCGGGTGGTCGGCCACCGGGCCGGAGTCGGACCGTCGCCCCGTTACCACCAGGGCAATCGAAGTGGCCAGCAGCAGGCTCCCGAGAGCGAAGCGGAACCTGGCACGGCCGGTGCAGTCCACCAGGCGCTCCTCGACGGGATCGCCATCGGCCGGGAGGGGCACGGTGTAGACCTCGGCGACCGGTCGGTCGTCGCCGAGTATTCCGACCATGGGCGTCCGACAGTCGATCTCCGGAGTGGCCTCGAACGAGAATGCCTCGCCTCCAGGGAGGGGCCGGCTGAAGGGGGCCAGGGCGATCCACAGTCCGGCCAGCAGGGCGGCGACAGCCCACCACTGCCGTCGGGATGGCCGGTTCGGGGTCATGGGTCGCGGAGCCTACCGGCCGCCCATTGGCCGCCTGAGGCCGGTTCCGGGGAGCGGACCTACCGGGTCGTACCCTCGGAGGATGTCCGACGCTCCGGCCTCCACGCGGGCCATCGTGGCCGTGCTGGTCGTGGCGGCGTTGGTGGCCGTCCTCCCGTCACTGGTCGGCGACCGTGCGCTGCGGGTGGTGACCATCGGGGACAGCGTGACCTACGACGCGGATCCGGGTATCCGGGCTGCTCTGGAGGCCGCCGGTTCGGTGGTGGTCGACACCCGGTCGATCGGTGGAGTGGGTCTCCTACGGCCCGGGATCGACGGGTATCTGGCCGACGCGTTGGTCGGCGATCCCGATGTCGTGGTGGTGATGCTCGGTGGATGGGATCTCGGAGAGATCGTGGACGATCCGGCGGCCTACGCGGCGCGAATTGACGATGTGGCCGGCCGGCTAACCGCGGATGGGGCCCACGTGGTGTGGTTGGCCATGCCTCCCACCCCTCCGGGTGAGGGGATCGAAGAGGCCCGGCAGCTGGCCAACCGGCTGTTCTCCGCCCTGGCTGACCGACGCGACGACGTCCACCACGTGGCCACCGGACCTCTGCTGGGCGACGCCACCGGGGTGTTCACCCGCTTCCGGGCCGGGGTGGATGGCCGGGACGTCCAGGTCCGGAAGATCCGCGACGGACGCGATGACGGCCACCTGTGTCCGGGGGGAGCAGCCCTGCTCGGGGCCGCCGTCCTGGACGTGCTGGTGGACCGGTCGGAGTTGGCTAAGGCGGCGGGTCGTTGGTGGGAGGGGCCGTGGACGGGCGATCCCCGTTACGACGACCCACCCGGAGCCTGTGCGGCGACGGGGAGTGCCTCGGGCTGACCCCCGACCCGTCGGCCGTTCCACCAACCGAGGAACGCGTCGGTGGCCACCGCGGCCAGGATCACGATTGAGGTCTCGGCGGCCGTCCTGTACCGGGTGTTGCCGAAGGTACTGGCCGCGGTGAACGTGACGATGGGAATCCATGCGGCCAGCACGAGGAGCGGGCCCCGTCGACGTCGGACGATGACAAGCCCGACCACCGCGGCAGGCACCAGCATGGCGAACTGCACCAGTCCGAGGGCCGAGACGACGAACGAACGACGGTCGGCCAGCACGTCGCGACGGAGCTGCCCGATGGGTTCGTACACACCCCACATGCGTCCAATCCGGGCTGGTACGACAACGGTGAGGAGGCGACCACGGTTGGCCGAGATGTAGGCGGTGGCCCGTTCTCGGACCAGCTCGTCACGCTCGACCTCGCCCAGGAGCCTCCCGTCGTCGCCGTAGGGGATGGGTAGGCCGCAGTCGAGGTTCCAGTATCCGAGGTCGGGACCGTGGTAAGTGGCATCGCAGTTGGACTGGACCAGGACGGTCCCCATGCCGTTGGAGAACAGGACCGGCGTGTCGAAGGCCATCGTGTTGCGGACGAACCACGGAAGGCACAACAGAACCGCGGTGAGGCCACAGGCCGAGTAGCGGACCAACCGCTCCCGCCAGGGAAGGGCGGCTCGCATCAGGACCAGAGCGGCCACCACCGGGAGGAAAAGGACCAGTTCGGCCCGGGTGAGGGCGGCCAGACCACCGACCAGCCCCAGGAGCGCTGCGGCACGTCGCGTCGGGGCGCGCCAGAACCGGACGCCCACCAGCATGGTTCCGGCCGCTGCAGCGATGGCCGGTGTCTCGGCCATCAGGAGGCCGTCGCTCACCCAGACGAAGGCGTAGGTGGCGGTGATGGCCGCCGAGATCAGCCCCAGCCGTTCGGAGCGGACCTCACGACCCAGGAGCCCCATGAGGACGATAGCCGGGGCCCCCAGCAGGGCCGACACCACCTGCTGGGAGATGATTGAGGTGGCTCCTAGGAACGAGAAGACCCCCAGCAGGACCGCCCACACCGGAGGGTGCCCGGCCGTGCGCTCCAGATGTCCGATCGGAGTCTCTACGACCGTCGTGCCACCGTCGGCCACCGGGACCACGTCCATGCCCCCGAAGAGGTGGCGAAATGGCTCGGGGAAGCCCAGGCCGTCGGCCCACAGGTTGGCGGCCAGGTGGTAGCTGGAGGCGTCCCCGCTGAGCGGGTTGTCCGCCGCGATGAGGACGAGGTGGGTCAGGCGGATGACCAGCCCGGCCACCACTATGAGGGTCAGTCGCCCTCGGAACGTGGTTGGCCAGAACCGCTGGAGCGGGTGCGGATTCACCGGTTCCGGAGTCGTCCGTCGGCCCACCGAGCGGTCCGTCCCACCTCGGGTTCGACAGTGGGATCCACCACGGGAAGGTCGCTGTCGGCCGCGGGTCGGTCCGTGTCGAGCCTGGTGGCGATCTCGCCCAGCGGTTCGGCCACCGGATCGGCGAGGAGGCCCCGCACCTGGCGCTCCATGCGCGACCGTCGCAGCCAGGCGATGCGGCTGGCCAGCATCCCGATGTGCTCGTGGGGATGGAAGGCCTCCTCGGGGTCGAACTCCCACGGATGGCAGTAGGCCCAGAGGACCTCCTCGGACCGGGACCGACGGAGGCCGTGACGGCGGATACCCGACGGGAGGAGTCGCAGGTAGGTGCCGCCCAGGTACGGGAGGTCGATGCCCGGTACCCGGACCAGTGGGCAGGGAAACTCGATCGGTCCGTCCAGCCACCGGAACGGTCTGCGGGGGAGCCCCGGCCAGCCGAAGAGGGGACTGGGACCGGGCAGCACGCTCGACGAATAGGTGAACCCGGCCTCGGCGATCACCGGAACGGCCCAGGCGGCCGACGGAATGAGTGACATCATCGGTGCCCGATAGCCGGTCACCTCCTGGCCCGACAGGTCCTGGAGAAGGGACCGACCCCGACGGCAGTCATCCAGGAACGCTTCGGGCGTCCGGGTGGGGATCGGTACGTGGGACCACGAGTGGAGTCCGATCTCGTGGCCGTCGGCCGCCGCCCGTCGAACCAGATCGGGTCGTCGCTCAGCCAGCTCGCCGACCACGTACACGGAGGCACGAACATTGTGCTGATCGAACAGGTCGAGCACCCGGTGGGTCATGTCGACGACCCGCTCGGGCAGCGAGTGGTCGGGACGGAGGTCCTCTACGTCGAGGGTGACCGTCACGGCGGGCAGCACGGGAGGGGCGCACGGGGCCCGGTTGCCGACCATCAGTCGAGTGTAGGAGTGGCGTCGACACCCATCGGGCGCCGGCGGAGTGTCGAGAGGGCCACGGCGGCCAGCAGGACCAGGGCCACCTCGGCGGGGACCCGGTAGCGGGTGGAGCCCATGGTGAGCGCAGCCACCAGGGTGCCCACCACGGGCAGGGTGACCAGGAGCATCAACGGCCCCCGTCGGCGCCGGACCTCCCGTCCACCGACCACCGCCAGCACGGCCAGGGCGGCAAACTGCACGTACCCCAGGACCGAGAGCCGGAAGGAGCGACCCTCCACGAGGATGTCGGCCCGGAGTTGCCCGATGGGCGCGTAGATGCCCCAGTAGCGACCGATCCGCTTAGGCACCACGTGGGTGGCGAACCGGGCCGGATGGTCTGTCAGGTAGTCGATGCCGCGTTGCCGGTACCGGACATCGCGTACCGACTCGTCGACGGCCTCGCCGTCGGGTCCGAGCGGCTGCGGAAGGGCGCACTCGAATCGCCAGGAACCCTGCTTGTCGCCGAAGTACGTGGCGTCGCAGTTGGTCTGGGCGACCAGGATCCCGGTGCCGTTGCTGAGCAACACCGGCTCGTCGAACACGGTGAGGTTCCGGGCCACCCAGGGCGCCATGACCACGGCGGCCACTAGGCCCACGCCCACGTAACGCCGCAGGCGCACGGTGGTCGATCCACCGGAACGGGCGAGGAGTGGGAGGGCCAGCACGGGCAGGGCCAACACCAGCTCGGCACGAGTGAGGGCGGCCAGCCCGCCGACCAGCCCGAGCAGGATGATGTCGCGCGACGTGGGGCTCCGGGCGGTCCTCACGGCCTGGCCCAGCAGGAGGGCGGTCACCGGCACCACCAGGGACTCGGACATCACCAGCCCGTCGTTTAGCCAGAAGCCGGCGTGGACGGCGGCCAGCGCGGCGGCCACCGGCCCGGTCCACCGGATCCCCGTGATGCTGCCCAACTGGTGTCCGGCCCAGCCCACGACAGCCACCCCGACCGCACCGCACAGGACGCCGACCAGCTGGTGGGCGGTGACCGAGGTGAAGCCCAGGACCGAGGAGGCGCCCAGAAGCAGGACCCACAGTGGTGGATGGCCGGCGGTCGGTTCGATGTGGCCCACGGGCAGTGCGGTGTTGGCCGTGGGCACGATGGTCGACGGGTCCTCGACGAACAGGGCCTCCTGGGCGCCGCCGTGGAGGAAGCGCCAGGGCTCGGTGAACCCGAAGCCGTCGGCCAGAAGGTTGGCAGCCTCGTGGTAGTAGACGCCATCGCCGCTCAGCGGGTCACCGCGCTCGATGAACAGGACGTAGGCCAGCCGGATCAGCAGGCCGAGCCCGGTCAGCAGGAGGATCCATCGGGTGACGCTGGAGGTCGGCCGACTCCGGGGGAACCAGCGGCTCACCGGATCTCCTCGTGGTAGTCCTCCTCCACGTTGACCAGCCAGACGTCGTGCCAGTCGTCGGGGTCGCCCGACAGCACGTTCTGTACGGTGAGCATGGCCGTGAACATGGAGTGGTCCTGGTTGTTGTAGCGGTGCATGCCGTTGCGGCCCACCGGATGGACGTTGGTGGCGTGGGTGGCCAGCCAACCCCGCAACACGTCCACGTTGTCCTGGTAGTGGGCGTCGTACATGGGATACGCCTTGGGCATCCGAACCACGTGACCGGCCTCGACCCGAGTCGGGTCCAGCAGTCCCAGTCGGGCCATCTCAGCCTTGCCCAGTTCGACGAGCTCGGAATCGTCGGCCGCCCAGAGGTGGTCGCCCTCGGTCACGAAGTACTCGAGGCCCAGGCAGGTACGTCCGTCCTTGACGAGGTGCGGGGACCACTGCCCGAAGTTCTGTACCCGTCCGACCTCGACGTCGGGGGCGTGCACGTAGATCCAGTTGTCGGGGAAGCCATCCTCCCACGGGACCACCAGGGCCACGGTGAGGAAGTCCCGGTAGCCCAGACCGTCGGCGGCCCGTTGGACGTCGGCGGGAGCCGGCGGGTCCATGGCCCGGATGAGATGGGGCAGCGGCATCGACGACACCACGTCGGTGGCCGCCACGACCACCGGGCCGTCGGGTCCGTCGGCCTCCACCTCGAATGCCCGCCCGCCGGCGTGACCGATGCGACGGACCGGATGGGACAGCAGCACCTTGGACCCCTGGGCCTCGACCAGCTCGGTGCAGCGTTCCCACATCATCCCGGGCCCGTAGCGGGGGTACTCGAACTCCTCGATGAGGCTGGTCACGTCGGTCTGGTTGCGCCGAGGCATCAACGAGTTCACGACGGCCCGCAGCAGGGACAGGTTCTTGATGCGCTGGGCGGCCCAGTCGGCCTGCAACTCGGTGCCCGGGACGCCCCACACCTTCTCGGTGTAGGTCTTGAAGAAGGTGCGGTACAGCCGCCAACCGAAACGGCTGGCCACCCATCCCTCGAAGTTGGTCTGGTCCTTCGGCGGGTGGACTCGCACCCACAGATAGGACAGGACACAACGCACGGCCTCTATGGGTCCCAGGTTCCGGAGGGCGTTCATGGCCCGCAGCGGGTAGTCGTAGAAGCGACCCCGGTAGAAGATGCGGCTCATCCGGGGACGGAGCAGGAAGTCGTCGGGCTCGAGGATCTCGTGCCAGAGGTCCGAGACGACCCGGACCTTGGTGAAGAAGCGGTGCCCGCCGATGTCGAACCGCCAACCGTCACGCACCGCGGTCCGGCTGATGCCGCCGACCACGTCGTCGGCCTCGAACACCACGGTGAGGACGCCCGCCTTCCCGAACTGGTAGGCGGCGGTCAGGCCGGCCGGGCCGCCACCGATTACTACCGGTCGGATCTCGTCGTCGATCGACGACCGGTAGTCGTTGCTGGTGGGAGAGGGGTCCGGGGAGGCGGTCATCGTCGGGGGAGGGCCGTGGGTGCGACGTTGGGAAATGGCGTCCACGTGGGCCGGGGCGAGCGTAGCGGCCGACCCGGAGGGCCGACGGTACGCTCGGCGCTGTGGGCACCGGGGACCGTGACCGCTCGGCGGAGACGCCCGGCCTGCTGAACGTGGTGGTGATCGCGGTGGTCGTTGGGGCGGTCCTGCGTTTCGTGGCCCTGTCTCCGATGTGGCTGGACGAGGCCATCTCGGCCTCACTGGCCAACGAGGCGACCAACGGCTGGTCGGCTCTCGTCGAGGCCCTGCGCCACGACGGCCATCCACCCCTGTACTACGTACTGCTGGCCCTCTGGTCGGTGCCGTTCGGATCATCGGACGGTGCCCTGCGGGCCTTCTCGGGGGTGCTGGGCGTAGTGTCGCTCCCGTTGGCCTGGATGGTGGCCCGGCGTCACCTGGACCGTCGCGGGTGCCTCATGGTGGTGGGGGTGCTGGCGTCGAGCCCGTTCGCCGTGCGCTACGCCACAGAGGTCCGGATGTACGCCCTCCTGCTGGTACTCCTGCTCCTCCTCCATCTGGCGGTGGTGCGGGCTTGGGAGCGACCGTCGGCTGCCCGGTCGGCTGTGGTGGCCGCTGTGGTGGCCGCACTGCTCCTCACCCACTACTGGGCGCTGTTCGCGATGGCCGTGCTCGGCTCGGCGGCGCTGGTGGAGGTCCGACGGACCGCTCGGAGATCGGCACATGATCGCCGCCGGGCCATCCATCTGGCCGGTGGCGTGGCCGCCGGATGCCTGGCCTTCGTTCCGTGGCTTCCGGTG
>Ga0315319_10000181_pt1 | contig 18526 bp, 16 predicted proteins | sample M1500m3416metaG_FD_203463 | JGI IMG/M metagenome (GOLD analysis project Ga0315319, IMG submission 203463) | Ammonia-oxidizing marine archaeal communities from Monterey Bay, California, United States - M1 500m 3416 | ecosystem: Environmental > Aquatic > Marine > Intertidal zone | place: USA... | reverse complement strand
ACAGTTTTTGCTCGTATTTCATCAGGTTCAAGATCATTTTTTAGTTTTGCTTCTTGAATTTCAATGCAATATGCTTTCTTTAGTATTGCGATTTTCATTTCTGAACCTTACCTTAAGTATTAATATTGTAAAAAAAGAAATTTATATGAAAAAACATAACATACAAAAATCACTAGATCTATACAAAAGAGCAGAGAAAATTATCCCAGGTAAAACACAATTAATTAGTAAAAGATCTAGTCAATTTGCACATGGCTTTAATCCTCTATACGCAGTAAGTTCTAAAGGAGGTTATTTTACAGACGTAGACGGGAATAGATATCTAGATTGGATGAATTGTGTTTCTGCAATAATTTTAGGACATTCGCATAGTTATGTTAATAATGCAGTTAAAAATCAAATTGATAAAGGAAGTATCCATACTATTAATAATGCATTAGAAATAGAATTGGCAGAAATTCTTATAAATGAAATTCCTAGTGCCGAAATGGTTCGCTATGCTAAAGGTGGTGGAGATGCTTGTGCGGTAGCTGTAAGAATTGCTAGGGGAACCACGGGAAGAGATAAAATACTTTTCAGTGGATATCATGGGTGGCATGATTGGTATCAATCAGCTAATTATCTAGTGAACCCTGAAGATGGTAGATTTCCTTTCGCGGGTATTGAGCCCATAGGTGTTCCGAAGGTTTTAAAAGGTACAGCTATTCCTTTTACTTACGGAGATCTAGATCAACTTAAAAGTCTTCTTGATGAACATGGAGATGAAGTTGCAGCTGTTATGATGGAGCCCATGAGATCTGATTATTCTGTAACAGGGTATCTAGAAGAAGTAAAATCAATGACCAATAAAAATGGTTCGTTGTTTATTTTCGACGAAGTGAGTTCTGGTTGGCGAATGTCTGTGGGAGGAGCCCAAAAAAGACTTGGTGTAACTCCAGATATGAGTGTTTTTGCTAAGGCAATGTCTAATGGATATCCAATGGGTGCAGTTGTAGGATCTTATGAAGCAATGGAACCTGCTGATAGAATGTTTGTCTCAAGTACATATTGGACTGACAGTATAGGTTTAGCGGCATCAAAAGCAACAATTGAATATTTGCTAAAAAATAATTCTGAAAAATGGTTTGATGATTACGGTATAGAACTAAAATCAATAATATCTGAAATTTGTGCTAATTCTAGTGTTGATGTTGAAATGGCTGGAGTAAATTCATGCCCAGTAATTCAATTCAATGTAGATGATGAATTAATCCCATTTGCAAAGACTTTATTTGTCCAAGAAATGGCTAAACAAGGAATACATATGACTACTGTTTTCCATCCCAATATGTCACATAACAAAGAGGACATTACTATTACTGCAAATGCTATTGAGAAAACTTTAAAAGTCATTGAAAAAGCGATGAATTCAAACTTTGAAGATTTCTTGGAAGCACCTATATTAACAGAACCATTCAGGCGTCTAGTTAGATAGTAATTTTATTTATGAATATAGCCTCTATAAACAATGGAGTTGATATTTCGTAAATCTTCAATGTTTTTTTCAGGGTTACCATCTACAGCAATAATATTTGCTACCTTTCCAGGTTCTAAAGATCCTACTTTCTCATCCACCCAACAAGATTGAGCTGCATATATAGTTCCTGATTGGATTGCTTCCATAGGAGTCATTCCTATAGAAACATGCGCATGAATTTCATCTTGAAAGCTAGTTCCTCCCAATTTGTAATGTTGCCAAGAAGCATCTGATCCAGCAACTAATTGAATTCCTGAATCCATAATTTTGTTCCACATTTTTTTTGAATCGTTCCAATTTTCCTCAAAAGCTTGAATTTCAGCTTTTTCTAAATCTGATAAATTTTTATTTTTGGCAATTTCTTTAAGTTGCCAAATTCTTTCTCTTCCTTGATGCAAAGTAGCATTTATAAAAATACCATTGTCTGACATTTTTTTTGCTAAATCTTCATCGAATTCTAAATTCCCACTTGCATTCATAAATCTCCCATGAATTATTGTATCTACTCCTGCATCAACTGCAGTTTTAATTCCATCTATATTTACACAGTGAGCAGCTGTGTGAATACCAAACTTATGAGCTTCATCTACTATTGCAGTCATTTCTTCAATATTAAATGATCTTACATCTACTCTTGAAGTTCCTGTACTTCCTCCTGTAGCTGTGATTTTGATAAAATCACTTCCATCCATTACTAATCTTCTTACAGATGCTACACATTCATCAACCCCAGTTGCAACCTCCCCAAACCAATTCAAATGTCCACCAATAATAGTTATCGGTCTACCTGCAATTATTAAATCTGGTGCATTTATCAAGCCCATTTCTTTCGATTTTTTAATCATGTATGTTGTTTGATTCTTAGCTCCACAATCTCTAATAGTTGTAACTCCAGAATCCAAATGTTTTCTTGCATTTTGTGCCCCATTTATAGCTAATAAATTGTCATCTAATTTAACTAAATCATCCCCAGCGATACCTGTGCCTAATCCTATAAGATGAACATGACTATCAACCAATCCTGGAAGAACAGTTCCTTTGAGTGTAATTTTTTCTGCATTATTATAATTAGGATGGCTTGAAATAGCGTCTTTAGTATCAATGGCTACAATAATTTCATCTTCAGTTAAGATAGCGCTATCAAGTTCTACAACTTTTCCTTTTTTTGTATCAATGTATCTATTGGTATAGAAAACTTTTGACGTCATAATTTACATCCTTTATATACTGATTCGGTCATTTTGGTAGGTATTATATACCATACATCTTTTTTTATTAATTTCAACGGTTCCCTTGAATAGCTAACTGACCATTCTAGATTGTTATTATCAATCAATTCAATTTCATCATTTTCTATCCCTTTCGCATCGTTAGGACCTAAAATATGTAAAATTTCGGGAGGCAGTGGGTATATTTCAAAAAAATCATCCTTGGGGTCACTAATCGATATGAGCAATTTTACAGGTTCTAATTGAGGTATAAGATATTTTTTAAGTGTCTGATCATCACAAGTGGGATCTATATATTCGGGAGAAATCTTTGGTTTTAACCAATTATAATATTTTATGTGTTCATTAATAAAAATTTCACTTTTTATATTTAAGTCAGCTGTAGACATTAAATCTCTTCTTGATTGAATCAATTCTGTTCTTAATTCAGCTCTCCATTCTTCTAATTGTGAATAATCTTCTTTTTCACCAAATGAACACGAAATAAGAATAAAAAAAAGAGTAAAAATGAAAAATGGAACTTTATAATACATAGCTATTAAATAAGACCCTTAAGTTTTATATCGTTTGCATGATGACAACTAAAAGATCTACCTGATTTATCAGTAGTTAAATCAGGATTAGTTTTTTTACATTCATCTGTTGCATAGGCACATCGTGGATGGAAATAACAACCAGTAGGTGGACTAGCAGGGTTTGGAATTTCACCTATTAAGGTTTGATGATTTTTGGGGACATCTGGATCTGCTTGCGGTACAGCTGAAATTAGAGCTTCTGTATAAGGATGTTTTGGAGATGAAAAGATTTCGTCAGGAGTTCCATTTTCAACTAATCTTCCTAAATACATTACCTGAATACTATCACTTATTTGTCTCACAATACTTAAATCATGAGATACAAATAGGTATGATAATCCTAATTCATCCTGTAAATCCATCAATAGGTTTATAACTTGAGCCTGCACAGACACATCTAACCCAGAAACAGGTTCATCGCAAACAATTAGAGAAGGGTTTAAAGCTAAAGCTCTGGCAATCCCAATTCTTTGTCTTTGACCTCCACTAAATGCATGTGGAAATCGTACCATATATTCTGGTCTAAGCCCAACTTTTGACAAAAGTTCTTCTACTCTATCCTGTCTCTCGGATCTGTTTTTTACACCATTTAATAACAAAGGTTCACTAACAATATCAAAAAGGTTCATGCGAGGATTTAATGAAGAAAAAGGATCTTGAAAAATCATTTGCATTTCTCTTCTTAAAGGCCTCAGATCCTTTTCTCGCATATCTGCAACATTATTAATTTGTCCTTCTGTATGCAGATTGATTTCACCAGAGGTTGGATCAACAGCTCTTAAAATACACTTAGAAATAGTAGTTTTTCCACATCCAGATTCTCCAACAAGTCCAACTGTTTTTCCTCTAGGAATTACAAAAGAAACGTCATCTACAGCCTTAATATGTCCTATGACCCTTTGAAAAATACCTGCTGTTATAGGAAAATATTTCTTTAAATTTTTTACTTCTACTATATTTTCACTTTGTGTTTTTGTTGCTGACATAAATACCTACTTATTATAAAGATGACAATTAACTAAATGCCCCTCTTCTATTATTTCTTGTTCAGGGAAGCTGATTTCACATGTTCCTTCTATAAAATCTTTACATCTAGGATTGAATGGACATCCCTTAGGCCTAGCCTGTGGATGAGGAATTGTACCTGTAAGAATAGGTAATCTTTCTCTGTGTCCCGTAGCCAAAGAAGGAATAGAACTTAAGAGAGCTTCTGTATAAGGATGTTTAGGATTTTTAAATACCTGACGAATAGTACCACTTTCCACGATTTTACCTAAATACATAACAGAAACATCATCGGCTAATTCCGCAATTACCCCTAAATCGTGAGTAATCATTATTATAGACATACCATTTGTTTCTTGCATCTCTTTTAATAAATCCAGAACTTGTGCTTGTGTTGTAACGTCCAAAGCCGTTGTAGGTTCATCTGCAATTAATACATCAGGGTTCGTACACAGGGCCATAGCAATCATAGCTCTCTGTCTTTGACCTCCACTAAGTTCAAAGGCATATTGCTTAAGTCTTTGAGAAGGATTTGACATTCCAACTCGGATCAGCCAATCTTCTGCTAATTCTAATGCTTCAACTTTGTTTAAATTAGAATGCAACCTGATTGCCTCAATTATTTGATTCCCAACAGTATGTATTGGACTAAAGGAAGTCATTGGTTCCTGAAATATCATGGAAATTCTACCACCTCTAATTTGTCGCAATTGAGTACCATTGTTTTTTAATTGTGTTATATCCACTGTATCTTTCTGAGAATCTCCTTTGAGATTAACTTGACCTTCAATTATTCTACCAGGGTGATCAATCAATCTTAAAATAGATTTAGTAGTTATGCTTTTACCACAGCCACTTTCACCTACTATTCCCAAAGTTCTTTTTGGGAATACATCCAAATCAACTCCATCTACAGCTCTTACAATACCATCTGCTGTATAAAAATAAGTTTTCAAACCTCTTACTTCTAGTATGGTTGTTTCTTTATCTAACTTGTTTTTTGTTGTCATAATTTATACCTCTTGGTAGGGATCAGCGGCATCTCTAATTCCGTCTCCCATAAAGTTTAAAGCTAAAATAACCACGATTACAGCAATTGCTGGTAAGAATAACCATGGAGTATGTGCGACTGCTTGCACATTTTGAGCATCTTTTAAAAGTACACCATAACTTATTGCCGGTGGCCTCAATCCCAAACCTAAATAACTAAGAGAAGTCTCTGTAATTATCATCAATGGTAAAGCTAGTGATGCTTGAGCAATAACATGACTATAAAATGAAGGTAACATATGAATAAAAACAATTCTCATAGTACTTGCTCCATTTAATCTTGCTGCAACAACAAAGTCCTCATCTCTTAAAGATAGGAATCGTCCTCTAATAACCCTTGCTAAATCTGTCCATGCAAATAAAGAAATGATAACCGTTATCATAAAGTAAACCTGATTTATCGTCCAATCTTCTGGAAAAGCAGATGAAAAACCCATATAAAGCGGTATCGTAGGAACTGAACGAATAATTTCAATAAATCTTTGCAATAATGAATCTATCAGTCCTCCATAGTATCCCGAAATAGATCCAATAAATATTCCAAAAATTATACTTAATCCAACACCAATCAATCCTATAGTTAAAGATACTCGAGTTCCATGCATAAGTCTTGAATAGACATCTCTTCCCTGTTTATCGGTTCCCATAAGGTGGACCCATTCGTCTACATCGGCATCTGGATTGGTCATACCTATAAGGTGTCTTTCAGTTTTAAATAGGCCCCACAATTTGTATTCATAACCTTTTGAAAATAAACTTAGTCCCTCTCTAACATTACAATCTGGGGTATGTACCATAAGAAATGTATCCATGTCTCTTTCACCTGTAACCTGACAAACACTCATAAATTGACCTTCTTGAAAAAATTTAATTCCTTGAGGAGGCATAAAACCTCTTGCAGCCCCATAATGCACAGGAACGGAAGTAGCGAAAAAATCTGCAAAAAGTACAAGAACATAAAATAGAAGAACAACTATAGCAGATGCAAACCCCAATCTATGTCTTTTAAACCTTTTCCATATCAACTGCCTTTGTGTGGCAATTTGTACAGTTACATCCTCTTGAAATATTTGTTCCTCTATTTCTATTTCTTCAGAGATCTTTTGATTGAATAATTTATTTCTTATTCTTGAGAAATAATTCATATAATTTTAATCTCCCTCAAATCTAATTCTAGGATCAATCCAGAGTAGCAATAAATCAGAGATAAAAGTACCAATCACTGTCATAAATCCTATAAGTAAAATAATTCCTCCACCTAAATACATGTCTTGAGCAACAAGTGCTTTAACCAGCATAGGACCGACAGTTGGTAATGATAAAACTACACCCACTATAACACTTCCTGAAATTAAAAAAGGTAAAATATAAGCCGTTAAACTAATGGCAGGATTTAATGCTATTCTAACAGGATATTTGGCTATTACTTTCCACTCACTAAGCCCTTTAGCTCTAGCAGTTACTACGTAAGGTTTAGCTAATTCATCCAATAAATTAGCTCTAGTTATTCGAATCAAAGATGCTGTACCTGCCGTACCTAATACAACAATTGGGAGATACATATGTTCCATTAGATCCTTTACTCTTCCCCAAGACCAAGCTGCCTGAGCATATTCCGGAGAAAATAAACCTCCTGGGCTAAAATCAAACCACACGAAAAAAAGATACATCATTATAAGTGCAATCATAAAATCAGGAATAGCCAATCCTATAAAACCTAAAAAGGTAAAAATATAATCCCAAATAGAGTATTGTTTAACAGCAGAAATAATTCCTATAGGAATAGCAAAAATCCATATGAAAATAACAGTCGCTATAGCTAATATTATTGTCAATAATAATCTTTCAGCAATAACTACTGTAACAGGCTGATTATATTCAAAAGAAAAACCTAAATTTTGCTCAGCTATCACCTGCCAAATCCATTTCAAATACTGTATATACAAAGGTCTATCTAAGCCATAAAACTTTCTAAGGTTAGCTGCTTCATCAGCATCAACGAGACTTCCTGTGGCTTGAAGTTGGGCAATATAAGCAGTTACATAATCTCCTTTAGGCAAATTAATTATGAAAAAAGATATAATAGACACTGCAAAAAGTGCAACAAACATAAATACAGTTCTTCTTAATAGGAAATTTAACATACTCCATTATATGAGAAAAATTATATAAAATACAACAAAAAAAGAGGACATCTTTGAGATGTCCTCTTTTTATACCAAATACTTAACAAAATAAGTTTTGTTTTATACTATTGGTTTCCGCCTTCTAACCACCAAGTCTCAGGAAAACCATTTCCTGAAGTCTGTGAGTGGTAAGAGAATGGAAGTGGGTTTGGAATGTTATGTACATTCTTCTTAATTATAGCTGTGTATGTAGGTTTGTTCATCACTGTTGTGATTGGGTTTACATTTTCACAGTTTAATTCAACAACCCGCTGAAGGTTTCCAGCGTATGCATCTCCGTCACTTACGGCCTCATCATAAAGTCGTTGCCACTCGCCCATCCATCCTTCAGCATAGATACCATTTGAATGGTCTATAGCTGACTGTCGAGCAATAAATCCACTAGCATCAACTACACCTAAATGTCCAGGTGTTATGATAGCTCCTGCTCGTCCGGATGATTCCCAACTGTTAAGTTGAGCTTCCATTGAGTCAATTCTTCCTGACCAAAGACTTCTCTCTTGAGCATCTAATTTACCATCAATACCAAGGTTTTGTCTCCACTGTTCTATGACCATGCCATTAATTCCTTCATAGTCTTCGAAAGCAGCCACAGCAACACTGTGTGTTACCACAAGTTTTGCACCACTAGGCATTAATCTCATACCATCAGAGTCTTTTTTATCTAGTCCAAGACTATCTAATAATGCATTAGCTGCATCTGGATTAAATTGAACAAAATCTTCTCCAATGTATTTTCCAGGGTTGTTAGGATCATCCCAGCCGGCACAAAGCCCACCAACTTCACCTAATCCAAGGAAGAATACTTCGTTAATTTCATCTCTTTCTGTACCCATTGACAAAGCAGCTCGGAAATCGGCATTGGTTAAGAATGAAGCTAATTCAGGCTCACCATTAGGTCCTCTTCCCCAGTCTTCGTTAATGTACAGGTTAGCAATTCCACTTTCAGGTTGTCTCCAGAATTGAATTCTGTAGTTACCTTTGTCAGAATTTTCTTTGAACACAGCAAGTTTTGACAAGTCTATGTGACGACCTTGAACTGTATATTCACCAGCAATCGCCTTAAGGTTCAAAACTTCAAGGTTTTCAGCCAAGTCTAGAACAACATAATCCATGTAAGGAAGTTGTTGACCTTCAGTATCAACAGCGTAGTAGAAACAATTTCTCTCTAACGCCCATTGTTCTGAAGTTATTGGTTGAGTGACCTTCCATGCAGTCATCATTGGAGATTCAGGGTTTGCATTAGCATGGTTCTTGAATAAGAAGTACTTAGCCCAGTTGTCATATCCTGCAGCTTCAGCAGCAGCATTAGCAGCAGCTACTCCACCATCAACAAAGTTAGGGTGAAATTGCTTTAGGTAATGACTAGGAGCATATAGTCCATCTCCTCCGTCACCTCTTGTGTGAGGTCCAGCAACTACAACGGAAGCAATCAAAGTTATCAATAGACCATAAGGTTCTTTTGAATTAATTTGAATTACTTCATCGCTAAGCGCTGTAAATTTTAGAAGTTCTCCACCAGACTTCGCCCATGCAGGCGGAGCAGGGTTTAGATCTTCATCAGCCATCATGTTATCAACCCAGAACATAATGTCAGCAGTGGTGAAATCATCACCATCTGACCACTTTAACCCTTTTCTAAGAGTTATTGTGAATTCTGTAGCATCAGCATTAGAAGTCCAGCTTTCTCCAATGTTAGCTTGAACATCTGTCATGTTTGTACCAAAAAATAGCAAATGGTCTTTCATAGGTCTTTCCATATTCTGTCCATCTGCTGGTCCTGTAAATCCTCTATACCATGTTCCTCCATACTCACCGATACTTTCGGCAGGCTGAATTACAAGTGGATTCTCAGGTAATCTGTCCTCAAGTGCAGGTATTGTACCCGCTGCAGCTTGAGCAGCACATATAGGAGATTCACTGAATGAACTTGGCATCTTATCTGATAAGCTTGGCCATGATACATCACCTTCTCCTAATCCTGCAGCTTGGTCATCTGCAGTTGCAGCTTTAGTGGTTTTAGAAGTTTCAACAACTTTTGGTGCGGCAGCTTTAGCAGCTGGTGCAGCAGCTTTAGCAGCTGGTGCAGCGGCTGGTGCAGCTTTAGCAGCTGGTGCAGCAGTAGTTGTTTCCGCTTCATCATCACCTGAACAAGACATAGCTACGATACCCAATGAGAGCATTGCAACTAATACAAGTCCATACTGGAATTTTCTAAACATACATATCCTCCGTAGTTCTAGTTATTATTCCGTAATAAAAAAGATAGATACGTACTATTAGTATCTATTTGTATCATTGTACACGAAAAATAAGTTAATCAACCGGTTTAGGTAAAAAAAAAGACATTTATTACATTTATAAGGTTAATTACAAGGTTGTAGATCAAAATCAAGGGATTTAAAGTATAAAAATATTTATTCCTAGCGATGTATGCTTACATCGATTATATCTAATAATTGTTCTTCAGAAAGTGATCCCGCATACCTAAAAGCAATTGTTCCATCTGGTTCAGTGAATACCCAATATGGAAATGCTGGAACACCAAAATATTTACCCAATGTACTGAAATTGTCATCATAAATAACCGGATATTCCCATTCTTCCCTATTTAGCCATAAATCTGGAGGGTAATTAGATTTATCTGGATTGGTATTAGTAACTACTAAAACAATATTTATTCCATGTTCAAAAAGTTGTTCATTTTGTACCCAATTCTTTACAATTGGAATCTCATTTTGGCAATATGGGCACCAATGTGCAACGAATAAAAATATAGTTGGTCTTTCATCAGGATAATCAATATAAACGTTTTGAGATTCTAATAAATAATTTATCTTGGGAGATTTTTTCCCTTTAGTGGAATCAATTTCAGACGCTGGATCAAAAATACTCAGTTTCTCTCCGGATACAGAAAAGTTAGAGACATGATGGATATATTCTTTTTCTTTAATATCAGAAATAACTTCTTCACTGGAACAGCTAATTAAAAAAAATATTGATATGAATAAGAAAATGACAATTTTATTTCTCATTTAAATTACACCTCCATCCAATCATTTGTTATAAAACATTCTTTTGGAACTAATAATTCTGTTTTTTTCATAGTTAAAGAACTACGGCAAGCAACGCTTTTTATAATAGAAGTGTCCAATTTTTTCAGTGTAGTTAAATAAGCGTGAATTACCCAATTACCAAATCCTATTATTCCTATTTTTCTTTTTGTAGTTTTCATTATCAAAAAAATCTGAAATAAACCAAATTGATTATGAGTAAAATTATTACTATAAAAATCAAAATCCTTTTTAATCTAATTGTGAATGATTTTGAATTATTACTCAATTTACTATTTAAAACTATTTATTTTCATTTTCTTCTTAATGATAATAATAAATATCATTACCAGTAAGGTAATAAAACCTTATTTACACAATTGAAAGAGGAAATAATGACAAATAATAACGAATTCTATCAAAAAGGTATAAATATCAAAGAGATAGATACGCCTTCCATAATTGTTGATTTAGACATTGCAGAAAACAATATCAACAAAATGCAAAAATTTGCAAATGAAAACAATGTATCAATGCGACCTCATTCAAAAACAAACAAAAGTCCTTATTGGGCTAAAAAGCAGATTAAAGCTGGAGCAATAGGTATATGTTGTGCAAAATTAGGTGAAGCAGAAGTCATGGCAGAAAATGGTATACCAGAAATATTGATCCCAAATCAAATAGTTGGTGCAAAAAAAATAAATAGATTAATTCAGGCATCAAAGAAGTCAAAAATTATTATTGCAGTGGAAGATTTGTCAAATGTGGAAGAACTATCAAAAATATTTTCAGAAAATAATCTTATCTTAAGTGTCCTAATTGAAGTTAATGTGGGTATGGATAGATGTGGAGTAGAACTTGAAGAGATAGTTGATTTCGCAAAAAAAATTATTGATAGTCCTGGTCTACAGTTTGAAGGAGTAATGGGTTATGAAGGACATACAGTTAACATTAGTGATTACGAAGAAAGGGTAAATGACACAACTCAAGCTATGAATAAACTTCTTAACTCAGCTAATTTACTTAAAAAAAATGGAATTGAAGTAGACATAGTATCTGCATGTGGAACAGGAACTTACAACATCACAGGAAAGATTGAAGGAATTACTGAGCTACAATGTGGATCCTATATATTTATGGATGGAAATTACTTAAAGATTTTTAATGATTTCACTCCTGCTCTGTCACTGATAACTACAGTCGTTTCTAAAAGGGATAATAGAATAGTAATTGATTGTGGTCTGAAATCAGTTTCAAATGACCAAGGATTACCAGAAGTAATTTTCCCAAAGGGTATAAAGCTGGTAAGCTTGTCTGAAGAACATTGTAAATGTATTTTAGAAACCGATGTGGATATAAAAATTGGAGACAAAGTATTGATTAGACCAAAACATTCAGATACAACAATAAATCTTCATGAGAATTACTATGTACATAAGAATAATAAACTAGAAGAAGTAGTACCAATACTTGGTAGAGGAAAATTTCATTAAATGTTCGATACGTTAATTACTAATGGAACCATTATAGATGGTAGTAATAAAAAATCTTATAAAGGTGATATAGGAATTATAGGAGAAAAAATAGATACTATAGGTCTACTCTCTAATGCTAAAAGTAAAGAAGTAATAAATGCAAAAGATAGCATTGTCTGTCCTGGCTTCATAGACGTCCATTCTCATGATGATTTTAAAATATTATCTGAAAGGAAAATAACTCATAATATCCTTCAAGGCATAACTACTATGATTGTCGGAAACTGTGGATTTGGAATTTCTCCATACGGAGCTGCTAAAGAACAAATGTCAGCATTATATCAGGTCGATTCACTTAAATATAAATGGGATAATTTCGCAGATTTTTTTGACCTCATAGAAAAAAATCCTCCATCAATCAATGTCGGAGTACTAATTGGGCATCATACAATAAGAAGAGCCATTTTAAATGAAATAAATAAGAAAATACCAAACTCAGACGAGCTTAATAAAATGATCTATCTTGTCGAAGAAGGAATGGAAGCAGGTTGTTTAGGTTTTTCTACAGGCTTAGTCTATGAACCTGGGCGGTATTCCAATACAGAAGAAATTATCAATCTGACTAAACCCCTAAAAAAATATAATGGAGTATATGTATCACATATGAGGAATGAAGCAGAAAAATTATTCCATTCAATTTCTGAGACTATCAATATTGGTACTAAAGCTGGAACAAAAATACAAATTTCTCATTTAAAATCAGTTGGAAAGGAGAACTGGGGAAAAGTAGGAAAAGCATTAGAAATTATTGAGAATCACAATCTTAATGGAATTGATATTACTGCTGACCAATATCCTTATACGGCAAGATCAACAATGCTTAAAGCTTTATATATTAATGGCACTTTTAATGAATCAAGTAAATATAGTCCCATGGGTAAATCTACTAGTAATGAAGTTTTACTATGTTCTGTTCCCGGAGAAGAAAGCCTTGAAGGGAAAACTCTTGAAGACATACAAAATTTTTACGATCTTCCTACTGAAGAAACTGTAGAAAAATTAATTGATGTTTCAGATAAAATTTTAGTTGCAGCTTTTGGAATGAAAGAAGAAGACGTTGTTGAAATAATGCAACATAAATTGGTTATGATAGGTACAGATGGTCTTGATGTCGGATCAAAACCGCATCCAAGAGCTTGGGGAACTTACCCGAGGATACTCGAAGAATACGTAAAAAAAAGAAAATCTTTAAAAATTGAGAATGCTATACATAAAATGACCGAAATGCCTGCTAAAAAATTCAATATAAAAGATAGAGGTCTCATAAAAAAGAATAATTTCGCAGATTTGGTCATTTTCAATGAAAGTGAAATAAAAGACAATGCTACATATACAAACCCAAAAAATGGACCAGATGGTATATCATTTGTTTTTGTTAATGGTAAAAAATCTGTAATAGCAGGTAAAGAAACTCTTTTATATAATGGAGAGTTAATAAGAGCGAGTTAATTTGAAAGAACAACAAAAAAAAATAGTCATATACTTTTCAAAAATAATATTTGGTATAGTATTTGGACTTCTATTAATATCAGTATTGGTATTGATGTTCAATCTTTGTTTTCAAGGGGGAATAAATCCTCTCTAAAGTTATTAAAAAGATTTTTTCATTTTTTTAACAAATTGCATTTGAGCTTGTCTCTCTCTTGATCTATTCCTCTGGTTATCGCTTCTAATATTAATGCAATTAGGGCAACTTACGCCTTCTTCAAAATAAATAGATTTTTTATCAGATTCATCAATTGGATTTCTGCATCCATGACATAATTCAAAGTTACCAATTTCAGAACCATAATCTAGGGAAACTCTTTCATCAAATACAAAACATTCTCCTTCCCAAACCCCATTATGCTTATCCTTAGTATTTAAGTAATTAATAATTCCACCCTTTAGCTGAAACACATTTTCAAACCCAATATCTTTCATGTAAGAAGAAGCTTTTTCGCATCGAATCCCACCTGTACAATACATTGCAATTTTTTTCTGCTTTGACTTAATAAGTTCAGTATCAACAAAATCTTTAAATTCCGTAAACGTTTCAGTTTGTGGATCTAGGGAATTAGGAAACTTTCCTATAACTGTTTCATAAAAATTTCTTACATCTACAATCTTTACATCTCCACTTTGAATAAAATCATCCCATTCTTCGGGTTCAATAAATTTACCAGTGTTTGATGCAAATTTCCCGAATTGATTAAAAGTAACTATTTCATTTTGTATTTTCACTTTTAATCTTTTGAATGGAGTCTTTTTTGAATATGAAGTTTTAATATTCGCTTTGTAACCAATTTTAGATAAAAAAACATTAATTAAATCAATATTTTCCACAGTTCCTGAAATAGTTCCATTGATTCCTTCTTCAGCTAAGATAATTGTTCCTCTAATATCAAGTTTTTTACACTCAACCGATAATTTCTTTTGATTTTCTTTAACTTGAGATAAATCAAAAAAAATAAATTCATAAAAACTTAGTATTTTATCCATAGATATCTCTCTTTTAATAATATAAAAATCTAAGATAATTATAAATCAAAAATAGAAAGCTATCATTACTTCCAAAGAAAATAATCCAAATATAATAATCATTTTTGCTGATGATCTCGGCTATGGCGATTTAGGATGCTTTGGGTCAAAAAAAAATAAAACCCCTACTTTAGATAAGATGGCTAATGAGGGAAAAAAGTTTTTAGATTTCTATGTAAGTTCTCCTGTATGTTCTCCATCTAGAGCTTCGTTATTGACGGGTTGTTATCCTCAAAGGATTAGTTTTGGAACCTTTGATGGCCTTAGGGTATTGTTTCCAGGACAAGGAATAGGTCTAAATACAGAAGAAGATACAATAGCAAAAATTGTAAAAAAATCAGGGTATAGCACAAAAATTATAGGTAAATGGCATTGTGGTGATCAAGAAGAATTTCTTCCAACAAATCATGGTTTTGATTCTTACTTTGGAATTCCCTACAGTAATGATATGGGTATACAAAAAGAAATAGATGATTACTACCCAGAGGACTCAACTCTTGCAAAAGTTACTGAATGGGACAGGCCTCCTCTTCCATTAATTAGGGATAAAGAAGTAATACAAGAGCAACCTGATCAGAGATCCATTGCCGAGAGATACACAGAAGATGCAGTAAGATTTATAAGGAATAATCAAGACAAACCCTTTTTCTTATATCTGGCTCACATGCAAGTTCATCTACCTCTTTATGCTGCTGAAAAATTTGTAAATGAATCTAAAAATGGAGATTATGGTGCATGTGTAGCAAGTATAGATTGGTCAACTCAGGTAATTTTTGATGAATTAAAAGAGTTAGGAATTGATGAGAATACCATAGTTATTTTTACAAGTGATAATGGCTCAAGGTTACAAAATCAAGGTGGAAGCAATGGTGATTTAAGAGGAAGAAAAGGTCAAACTTGGGAAGGTGGTCAAAGGGTCCCATGCATAATCAGATGGCCTGGTAATGTAGAGGCTGGTTCAGTCTGTAATGAAATTGCTACAACAATGGATTTTTTACCATCAATAACAAAATTAATAGGTGGAGAATTACCTGTGAAAAAAATTGATGGAATAGAAATGTCAGATCTATTTTTCTCAAATGAAATATCTTCTAAGAGAGATATTTTCTTTTATTATAATGAAGATAATTTAGAAGCTATTAGATATAAGAACTGGAAACTTCATATTAAAAAAGAAGGTGATAATGTGAATGAATTATATAATCTAGAAAAAGATATAGGTGAAAGTAATAATTTATTTAATGAAAATAAAAATTTAGTTAATCAATTATTATCTTATATAGATAGTTTCAGAAAAGAATTGGGAGATAAATCATTAAGTATTGTCGGTAATGAAGTAAGACCACCTGGGAGAAAAAATAACCCAAAACCTTTAACATCTTTTGATGATAATCATCCATATATGTATGCTGAATACGATAAAGGAGAAAGAGGATAAAAATGGAGAAAAAAATGAACAAAAAACCAAACATTATATTGATCCTTTCTGATGATTTAGGATACGAAGTAATAGGTTCAAATGGTGGGACATCTTATAAAACACCCATATTAGATCAATTAGCCAAAACTGGAATTAGATTTGAAAATGCACATGTTCAACCTCTATGTACCCCCACTCGTATTCAGCTTATGACAGGAAAATATAACTTTAGAAATTATTTAGGATTTGGATTAATGCATCCTGAAGAAAAGACATTTGGTCATATGTTTTCTGAAAATGGTTACAAAACCTTAATATCTGGCAAGTGGCAGTTATATTCATATAATCCTCCAGATCAGATGCCCGAAGAAAGGAACAAGGGACAAAGGATTGAGGATGCTGGATTCGATGAATTTTGTGTATGGCATGCTCATCAAACGGAAGAAAAAGGTTCAAGATATAAAGATCCAATAATATTTGAAAATGGATCATATTTATCCAAAAAAATAACTGAAGGAAATTATGGCGAAGACATCTTTTGTAATTATATTTTAGATTTTATTGATAGGACTTCAGAAGATCCTTTCTTTGTATATTTCCCTATGACACTAACACATAGACCTTTAGAACCAACTCCTGATAGTGAAGAATTTGCTTCATTTGAACCTCCATCAAATAAAACCTTGGGTGGTAAGACTTGGGATGAATTAGAAGGATGGGATGATGATAGTAAATATTATAAAGATATGGTTGAGTATCATGATCAAGTAGTTGGAAGAATTGTGGACAAACTAGATGAATTATCAATTAGGGAAGATACTTTGATTATTTATGTAGGAGATAATGGTTCTCCAATAGAAGTTTCTTCTTTTATGGGTGATATTGAAATTCCTGGTGGTAAAGGAAAAACTATCGATACGGGTACCCATGTTCCATTAATTTGCAATTGGAAAAATAAAATACCTAGTTCTTTAGTTAGTTCTGATCTAGTAGACAGTTCAGATTTTTTACCCACTATTTTTGAAGCTGCAGGAATTGATATTCCTAAAGATTATATAATTGATGGGAGATCTTTTTACCCTCAACTATTGGGGAAAAAAGGGGATCCGAGAGACTGGGTATTTTTTCATTTTGATCCAGGAGGAAGAAATGCTAAACCAATACAAAGATTTTTGCGGAATCATGATTGGAAACTATACGAAGATGGCAGAATGTTTGATATGACAAACGATAATAATGAGCAAAACCCTATCCTACCCGAAGATGATAATGATAAAAGTAAAAAAAACAGACAATCTCTTCAGAAAATTTTTGGCAAAATGAAATAAAAAATTTTATCTATAATGATAACTAATATTTTCTTACTTCAATTTATCTTTTTGTTTAGTTAAATAATCAATTTCTAATTCAAGATGAGATATATCAATTTCTAATTGATTATCTAATATTTTTTGCTCTAATTTTAGTTCAGAAATGAATTTATCAAAATCTTCAACAGTCCATTCTATAGAAGATCGACGATCTTTCTTTTCTTTTTCAAACATTTGTTCATTCCATTTCCAATCTTTAGGAGTCATGGGCATTGGATTCTGTTGGAATGGCATAGGTGGTTGATTTTGATGGAAAGGCATTGGTGGTTGATTTTGATGGAAAGGCATTGGTGGTTGATTTTGATGGAAAGGCATAGGTGGTTGATTTTGATGGAAAGGCATTGGTGGTTGATTTTGTAGAAATGGCACAGGATTTATTTCGTTTGAATAACGTTTAATATCAACTTTTGAATCAATATCAACCTTTGAATCAAATAAAATAAGACTGACTATTACTGCTATATATAAAGCCAGTAACATTAAAATAATTCCTATAATTCCTATTGCAAGTCTAAACATCAGTAATATCTCTGTGAACAATAATTATACTATACATACTATAAAAAAATTTAGCCGACTTAAAATGATTAGAAGATAAGTCAGCTAATTCTAGTCTGATAATAGTTCAATAATTATTTATTCAAGAGCTCCTACTTCTATTAATAAAGATTGAGTAGCTTCTAAATCTCCTAATTGTGAAATGTCTATTTCAGGTTTATTTAAGGACTCCAGGTCTCTAAGCATTCTATTAGGTTTTACACCATCAGTAACTAATGGATATTCATATACTTGGGAAGCAAAATATTGTTGAGCCACTTTTGAAGTCATGAACTTAATAAATTTTTCAGCACTACTTTTATTATCTGATGCATCAAGTATTCCTACTCCAGATACTAAAATTACTGAACCAATATCTCCATTATTAAGATAATGATTTCTTGCGGGGAAATTTTCTCCTTTGTCAGCTATGAATCTGTGCAGATAATAGTGATTTACCATTCCAATTTGAATTTCTTTATCTGCAGCAGCTTGAACTTGAGGAGTATTTTTAGGATAAACAATTGGTT
>Ga0315319_10000177_pt1 | contig 18587 bp, 16 predicted proteins | sample M1500m3416metaG_FD_203463 | JGI IMG/M metagenome (GOLD analysis project Ga0315319, IMG submission 203463) | Ammonia-oxidizing marine archaeal communities from Monterey Bay, California, United States - M1 500m 3416 | ecosystem: Environmental > Aquatic > Marine > Intertidal zone | place: USA... | reverse complement strand
TTAACTGTTGTTGTTCATTCATAGCGTATTACCTTAATCCCAGACCGCGGGCAATGACGCCTTTGAGAACTTCACGGGTGCCGCCTCTTAATGTGAAAGACGGCGCGTGGAGTATGCATTCGTTGAGTGTATCGACAAATCGCCGGGAACAATCACCCGACACAGACAAACGAACTATCTCGGGAACCATTCGCTCATAGCTGTTCCCAAGGTCTTTAATCAGCGCGGCTTCCGTTAATGGCAACTTGCCTTCACCCAGCATCCCTGCAACGGATATCGACATTCTTCGAAGGGTGACCAGGTGGGACGCTAACCTGCCTAGCAATACAAGCTGTTCATCGCCAGGGTTGGACTCAATTTCGCGCGCAAATTCAACGATCACCCTGAACGCACTCAGGAATCGTTCAGGGCCACTTCGTTCGTACCCCAACTCACTCATCACCTGCTCCCAACCGTTGCCGGGTGTACCAACCAGCATGTCATCTGGAATGAACACATCATCAAAAAAAACCTGGTTAAAATCTTCTTCACCGGAAAGGTTCTTGATACCTGTCACCGTGACGTTCTTGTCGCTTAGGTCCACAATCAGTTGACTCATACCGGCATGTCGATTCTCGGACGGCGGCTCGGTCCTGACCAGCGTGACCATGTAGTGATTGCTATGCGCGTAGCTTGTCCAAATTTTGCTGCCATTCAGCAGCCATCCGCCATCGGTTTTTGTGGCATTGGTTCTGATTGACGCGAGATCGGATCCACTATCTGGCTCGCTCATCCCGATAGAGAAGAAGTAGTCGCCGCTGACAATCTTTGGAAGAAATCGCTGCTTTTGCTCCTCGGTACCAAATTTCAACATCAGCGGTCCACTTTGCCGGTCAGCAATCCAGTGGCACCCAACCGGTGCACCTGCCGCCAGCAGTTCTTCCGTCACCACATATCGTTCGAGGAATGATTTGTCTAAACCGCCATATTTTTTTGGCCAGGTCATACCAATCCAGCCCTGCGCCCCCAATTTGCGACTGAATTCGGCAGATTCTCCTGCATTGAAATCTGAGTTCGGGAGTGTGCCGGGGTCGAGCTCCCGGGCTAAAAATTCTCGAACTTCCTGACGGATTAATTCAGCCTCGTCGGGGAGTTTGAAGGGCTCGAATTTCAAGCCTTGAAACATATGTTCTCTCTCTAAATAAACGCGTAAAGTATCGTTTAACCATTAATATTGCAACGCACCAAAAATTGGTGCTCGCATTGTTTACCCTTCAACTGGAATACCCCTGAATGAGCCTGATCGGCTTAGACCAAATTAGCCAGGAACACCTGAACACTGCAGGCGGTAAAGGTGCGAATCTAGGCGAACTCATCAAGCAAGGCTTTCCTGTTCCGCCTGGCTTTGTGGTCAGCGCACAAGAGTATGCCGTATTTTTAGACAGACTCGACATTCCAGCCAATGCCGACATCCCTGCTGATACTGAAGCATTCCTGGCAGATATTCGTACAGAGATCCTCGCAACACCCTTAAATGAATCGTTGCTGGACGAGATCAAAAGGCATCATGAGATACTCGCAGCAACACGCGCTTCGGACCTGGTGTATGCGGTTCGCTCTTCCGCAACAGCGGAAGACCTGGCGGACGCAAGTTTTGCTGGGCAACATGATACTTATTACTATGTCACTGCCGACAGCATTGGCTTGATGGTCAAGAAATGCTGGGCTTCACTTTGGTCAAATGCCGCTTTCTCGTACCGCCACGCCCAGGGTATAGAACATCGCTCCGTCTACATGGCCGTCGTCGTACAGGAGATGGTACGTTCAGATGTTTCAGGGGTGACCTTTACTGCGGATCCTGTCAGTGGCAACAACTCTGTCATTGTTACCGAATCAAGCTGGGGTATGGGCGCCGCGATTGTTGACGGAAGGGTATCCCCCGACCAGTACCTGGTAGACAAGAAAAGCAACAGACTCACCTCTATCAAAATCTCCGACAAGAAATTTATGGTGCCTGCCCGGATCGAGCCCGAGCCGGGGGCTCGCCTGGTGGAAGTGCCGGCGAACCTTAGGCGCATGAAGTCACTTACCGATCAGCAAGTCTCGGAAATTGCCGCACTTGCCACAAGGGTCGAAGCTCACTTTGGCAGCCCGCAGGACCTTGAATGGGCGATCCAGGATGGAAAGTTATTTTTGCTGCAGTCCCGCCCAATTACTATCATGGGTTCTGCTGAAGAAGATGAGCCGGCCGGCCGTTATATCCTATTCAAACCCATTGCGGAAAATTTTACCGATCCCTTGATGCCACTCACAGAAGACATACTGGTCGACCTCGTGCCCATGATGAAAGTGATCCATGGCCGTGTGTATGTGGACTTTAACTATGTCAGATCACTGATTCCGCTCAAGATGAGTGACGAGGATATTGCTCGCCTTGGATACCTGTCTGAACCCAAAAACCAAAACCCCCGGATCTCTATTCCCCGCATGTTGATGTTGGGAATCGTCCTGTTCTTCAACTACCTGGTAATGGGTGTCTTCAACCGTCGCACAGCTGCCATGCCAGATGATTTCATGGCCAGCTATCGCCAATACTTTACCCAGGTCGCCCGTGACCAAACCATCATCGCGCCCAATGCTCTCATTAACCTTTTTCTGAAGTTCCGATTCTTTGAACCCGCGGGCAATATGGTATTGCTGGTTAACCTGATTGCGCCAAGATACATGCTGATGCTGAGGTTAACCCGTGCTTTACTCCTCCGATGGGCACCTGAGTTGTCAGACGACACTGCCTCCCTCCTCTGCTCCGGGACAGAAGGCGTGCTATCTACCCAAATGGGTCACGACATCCTCGGGCTGGCAAAGACCGCCAAACAAAACACAACCGTAAGCGAGCTTCTGAGAAACAAACAACCAAAAGACGCGGTCCAGGCCATACGAGACTCAGGCGAAGGCGGGGAGTTCATCACTGCCTTAACTGAATTCCTCGCCATGCATGGTCATCGTGCTCTCAAGGAGTTCGAACTCAATTCTGTACGCTGGGAAGAAGACCCATCCCCGGTTCTGGGAATGATTAGAAATTATTTGCTGGTGGACACAAATCTCGAACAAGCAGACAGCAGTATTAAGGCGCAACGCGAATCCCTGAAGCAACAAGTCCGGGACGAGCTTCGAGCACTGCCCTATGAAACCCTTGGGAATCCGCGCACACGGTTCATTGAGGCCCTCATAGAACAGACCAAGTACTACATGAAACTCCGGGAAAACTCCCGCTTCTATCACATCATGGCGTTCTACGCAGTGCGACTGAAAATATTGAAAATCGAGCAGGAACTGCTCAGCATGAAGGTCATGAAATGTAAGGATGATATCTTCTACCTTCATTGGAACGAAGTAGTTCAACTGCAGACAGGCAAATCTGACTGGAGTGATGTGGAGGACACAATTCGAGCGCGGCGCATGGAACATATTCGTCGCGGTAAAATGGTGCCACCTAAAACCATCGGCATGGACATAGATGACATCGAAGAATATGACGATGAAAAAGCGCTGTCTGGCCAAGGTGCATCCCCGGGCAGATACGAAGGTATTGCAAGAGTCATTATGGACCCGGCGACCGACAACGAGATAGAACCAGGCGAAATTCTGATAGCACCCTACACTGACCCAGCTTGGACGCCCCTCTTCCTTACCGCAAATGCTGCAGTCATTGAAGTTGGAAGTTACCTGTCACACGCGGGCACCATCGCCAGAGAATATGGTATGCCGTGCGTTGTTGATGTCGCCAACTGTACCAGCAAGATCACCACAGGAACGCGCATATCGGTTGACGGCTCCAACGGTAAAGTGACGATTCTGACGCAGCGGGAGCCCATATGATCCTGTCCGTCCTTATGTTCTTCATTGGTATTCATTTTATGATCATGCTGCTGGCGGCAGGTTATCGAATCATCGACCTCTGGTATCGAATCGGCGATTTCTGGAAAGGCATCCTGGCAAGAATTGCAGGTCTAACAGTGCTGGATGGAATTCTTCTGAGCACACTGTCCGGCAATGCACTGAGCAGCTTTGCCTGGGGCCAGTTATGCTACCTCGTTTTTCATATCGTGATTTTTTGGGTGGCCCGAATGGGCATCTACCTCATGGAAACCAGGAGACGCTAGCCGGGTTGGTACCCATCGAATTTTACCGACAAAAAATAGCAGGTGGTTTTACCTGCCATCACGCGGATCTCTTGCCTGTCCATTTCCAGACCACACACGGCCATCAACAGCGCGCGTTGCCTTTTCCTATCAATTCAAATAATATCGATTTCGACTGTTTTACGATCCCGGTCGGCCTAAGCTTTCGATGAATAAAGCCTGCACAAAAAGCAAGTTACTCAGCTAGCAGTCACACCTGTGTTCATTCAACACCCGTGTGACGTTATCAGTATGAGGCAACGGGCAATTAGACATGGACAGGTCTCTACTGACATCCGGATGTCAGCGCTTGTCAAGCAAACTGTTTCCACCGCGATCATCACTGCCTCAGGTCTGTCCTTCAGCGCGCAACTTTTTGCCTGAACGGTATTTGAACCAACCTATTTGGATCAGAAATATGACAGAAGAAGTTCTAAACGACAGAAAAAAAGCTCGATTGCTATGGACACACATTGAGGGCTATCGCGGCGCCTTTGGGATGGCAATTCTTGCAATGGCGATCGCCTATGTCTTTATGTTCGGGGCACCGCTGCTCGCGGCTTTTTCAATCGACGCAATTCGCGCTGGTGAAGAGTTCTCGCCGGCCCCAAGTACCATCCTCATTGCTCAGTTTTTCTCTGGCAATGACATTCCGGGGATGATGGCCTACCTGGCACTTGCCGCAGCAGGAACGATTTTACTTACCGCGATTGCCGGTGGGTTTCTGTATCTGCGCGGCAGGTATATCGCATTCGCCTCGGAAGGTATTATCAGAAGATTAAGGGATCGGCTTTTCGATCACATCGAGCACCTGCCTTCCGCATTCCATGACACCACTGATACCGGAGACCTGGTGCAGCGTTGCACATCTGACATGGAAACAATTCGGGTGTTCCTTTCGGGACAAGTCATTGAAATAAGCCGCGCTTTCCTCATGCTGATCGTTGTTCTTCCTATCCTGTTTGCTTTGGATGCGAGGATGGCGTGGCTGTCTTTGACTACCCTACCGCTACTGTTCATTGCCGCGATCTTTTTTTTCCAACGGGTCAAGAAAATTTTCGAAACCGTGGACAAGGCAGATGCAGAGCTCACGACGGTAATACAGGAGAACCTCACCGGAATTCGAGTCGTTCGTGCATTTGCACGACAGGAGTTCGAAATCCAAAAATTCGCTGTGAAGAACAAGGCGTTTCGTGACCACAACAATCGTCTGATTGGGCTGATGGGAATCTACTACGGGTTCAGCGATATCGTCTGCCTTGGACAGATCGGCCTGCTGCTCATTGTTGGGGGGCTCTGGGTGATGGATGCCACCTTGACCGTCGGGACACTATTCGCATTCCTCACCTACGAGGGCATGATCATCTGGCCTATTCGTCACATGGGCAGAGTGCTGACCGACTCAGGAAAGGCCATTGTTTCAATCGGCAGACTCGCGGAAATATTGTCAGAACCCATTGAATCCCAGAACGAGGTCGCCCCATCGAACCGACTCAAAGGACGAATTACATTCCGGGATGTATCGTTCGCCTATGCAAACCCAAGGATTCTGAACAGCCTATCGTTTACCGTGGAACCAGGCGAAACCCTCGCACTGCTCGGCCCACCTGGCTCAGGCAAGTCGACGATTGCACAGTTGCTGCTGCGCCTTTACGACTATCACAACGGGTCCATTCGCCTGGATGATCATGAACTCAATACGCTGAATCGAAAATATGTCAGGTCTCAGATTAGTATTGTCCTGCAGGAACCATTCCTCTACTCCAACACTATCGAGGGCAACCTGAAAATAGGCCGTCTTGACGCCACCTTCGAAGAAATCAAACAGGCAGCCATGGACGCCTGCATTTTTGATTCCATTGAAAGATTCCCTCGGGGATTCGATTCACAGGTTGGGGAACGGGGAGTCACGCTGTCCGGCGGTCAACGCCAGCGTATTGCGCTCGCAAGAGCGTTATTAAAAGCGCCTCCGATTCTGATTCTCGATGACGCGCTTTCTGCAGTGGATACGGATACCGAATCACAGATTCTCAGAGCACTGCAAAACAGGCGGCACCATCAGACAACTATTATCGTCGCCCACCGATTATCGACCGTCATGCACGCCGACAAAATCCTGATGCTGCACGACGGGGAGATAATCCAGCGGGGCAACCACGAATCACTGTCGAGGGTTGAAGGGGTTTATCAACGGCTCTGCGCGATCCAGGGGGCGATTCAGGATCAGATACAACACGATATAGCGGAGGTTCGAGACCATGACTGATGCGTACTTCGATGACGAAAACTTCAAGGACGGATTCGACGACGACTCCTTCAATACAGGGATGGATCTTCATCTGTGGCGGAAACTGCTTTCTTATGCGCTGCACTACCGCAAGGAAGTGATTATTCTTTCCACCTGTGCTTTCTTTACTGCCGTCGCAGAGATCGCGTTCCCGCTAATCACCAAAGGCGTCATTGATACAGTTGCAGCAGACGGTCTGGATGCAGACCTAACCCAATATGCAGTCTTGTATGGTGCGTTCACCTTACTTCTCGGCCTGTCGATCGGCGGATTTATCTGGTATGGCGGCAAGATCCGGACGCACGTTGCCCACGACATAAGAATGGACGGCTTCTGTAATCTGCAGCGCCTGTCATTCAGCTACTACGACCTTCGACCTGTTGGCTGGTTGATGGCAAGGATGACGTCGGATTGCGAACGACTTTCAAATATTCTGGCCTGGGGCATGCTCGATCTGGTCTGGGGCTGCACAATGATGCTTGGTATCGCTATCGCGATGCTCTTCATGGACCTCACACTTGGATTGATCGTGCTATCGGTATTGCCCGTGCTTGCCTGGGTGAGCATGAACTTTCAACACAGGATACTGTCCAGCGCACGTATTGTGCGAAAAACCAATTCCAGGATAACCGGCACCTACAATGAAAGTATCATGGGCGTCCAGACGAGTAAGGCATTCGTCAAGGAAGCCGAAAACCTGAAGAAATTCGGTGGTCTGACAGACCAGATGCACTCTGCATCCGTCATTAATCTGGTCCAGGCAGCATTGTACCTGCCGATAGTCCTGACACTCGGGTCCGTCGCCATAGGGCTCACGCTCGTATTCGGCGGCCTTGAAGTTATCTGGGGCGTCATAACGGCTGGTACCCTGGTGGCTTTCCTGACATATGCTCGTCATTTCTTCGAGCCTATCGAACAACTTGCACACTGGTTCGCAGAAATGCAAATGGCGCAGGCGTCTGCGGAGCGAATCATGAGCCTGGTCATGGCTGAATCTGAGATCAAAGATTCCGAGGAAGTCATCGAGGCGATGAAACAGGACAAAATCGCCAACGCGGCCATCGACGGCCACGCAGACCAGATAAACCAGATCACCTTTGAAGACGTTTCATTTTCATATGATGTTGGTGACCCAGTCCTCAACAATATTGACCTGGACATTCATCAGGGTGAGACGCTTGCCATCGTGGGATCAACCGGTGGCGGCAAGTCCACACTTGTAAGCCTGCTATGCCGGTTCTATGAGCCTACAACGGGGAAAATATCAATCGATGGAGTCGATTATCGCAATCGCAGCCTGCACTGGCTTCAATCAAACCTGGGGATTGTGCTTCAGTCTTCCCACATATTCGGCGGTAGCATTATCGACAATATTCGTTACGGCAACCTGAACGCGACCGATGAGGACATTTTTCACGCGTCGAAGCGCGCCGGCGCACACGCATTCATCGAAGCAATGGAAGACGGATACCAAACCTCAGTGGGAGAAGGCGGTTCAAGGCTAAGTGCAGGCCAAAAACAACTCATCTCATTTGCCAGAGCAATCCTTGCTGATCCAAAGATACTGATCATGGATGAAGCAACTTCATCAGTAGACACTGAAACAGAACAACAGATCCAGCAGGGTATGGATGCCCTGCTTTCTGGACGTATCGCCGTGGTCATCGCGCACAGATTGTCGACCATACGAAACGCAGACAGGATTCTGGTTATTGAACATGGGGAAATCGCCGAACAGGGGAGCCACGAAGAGCTCATGGCCATCCAGGGGCGCTACTACAAGCTGTACATCCAACAGAGCCTTTCCGAATTTGTTGACGAAGAAAACTATTGGCGCACTTGAGCCACTGATTTATGGTTCCATCCCTATTCTCAAACCAGTTGACCCGTTAACAACCGAAGGAATATTCGACCATGAAAGTTGGCTACAAAACGCTTATAGAAGAAGCTGAAAAAAATATCGAGACCATAAGTGTCGATGAAGTCGCAGGGTTATTGCATGACGAGACGGTCACCATCGTCGACATCAGGGATATTCGGGAACTCCAGCGGGAAGGAAAACTGCCCGGCGCGATTCATGCTCCGCGAGGAATGCTGGAGTTCTGGGTTGATCCAGACAGCCCCTATCATCGCGAACTGTTCTCGGAAGAGAAAAAGTTTGTATTTTATTGTGCCAGCGCCTGGCGGTCTGCACTCGCGACACAAACTGTCCAACAGATGGGAATGAACAACGTCTGTCATATGAGCGGCGGGTTCACTGCCTGGAAAGAAGCCGAGCAACCGATTGAACCAGTAGAAAAGAAATCCTGATGACTTCTCTCGACTGGAATTGCCCTTACCCCTCCCAACGATCGCCGATTTTCGCCCAGAATGTTGTAGCGTCCTCGCAACCACTTGCGGTCGAAGCGGGCATATCTGCACTGCGTCAGGGCGGCAATGCCGTCGATGCGGCGATTGCCACCGCCATTACCCTAACGGTGGTGGAGCCGAACAATAATGGCATAGGCAGTGATGCATTCGCGTTGATTCATGACGGCAAGCAGCTGCATGGCTTGAATGCTTCAGGTAGGTCACCCGCAGGACTCACACCGGACCGCTTTACTGGACTTGATAAAATGCCTGTCTGGGGATGGGATGCCGTTACGGTACCTGGCGCTGTATCGGCCTGGGTGTCTATGTCGGAAAGATTCGGAAAGCTCCCCTTTGCAGATTTATTCAGCGACGCAATCCGCTACGCCAGCAATGGCTACCAGGTTGGGCCAAAGTCAGGCGTCTTCTGGAAGGACGCAGCTAATCGTTATAAAAAATTCGATAGTTTTCTCGACACATTTACCGTGAACGGTCGTGCACCCGAAATCGGTGAACTTGTCCGCCTGCCTGACCATGCCCGGACGCTAGAAAAAATCGCTGCCACAAAAGGCGAAGCTTTTTACAAGGGCGAACTCGCAGACGCCATCGCAGCAGATGCTGCCGCTCATCACGCTGCAATGACACTGGAGGATCTTGAAAATCACGCCTGCGATTGGGTCGACCCTATTTCTATATCTGGCTTCGGCGCAGAGTTGCACGAAATACCACCCAACGGGCAGGGACTGATGGCGCTTATCTCTCTCGGCATTCTCGAGCAGTGTCATAGCAGAGACCTGACACTTGATTCCGCTGACAGCGTACACCTTCAGATCGAGGCCCAGAGAATAGCCTATGCTGATGCCGAACGACATCTTGCGGATATCGCGCACATGCGCACATCGGTCGATGCGCTATTGGATGAAACCTATCTGAAAGAACGTGCGCATAGCATCAACTTGCGCACAACCAACCCGCACCCAACTGCATTAGGCACGGCGCCAGATACGGTATATCTCACTACCGCCGACGCTAGTGGCATGATGGTGTCGATGATCCAGTCAAATTTCCGCGGTTTCGGTTCCGGCATTGTTGTTCCCGGCACCGGGATCAGTCTCCAGAATCGAGGCTCAGGTTTTGTTCTGGAAGAAGGACACCCAAACCAGGTCGGGCCCGGCAAACGCCCTTATCACACCATTATTCCCGGTTTCATTACCCGTAATAACCAACCCTTTATGGGATTCGGCGTCATGGGTGGTCACATGCAGGCGCAGGGTCATCTGCAGATGATGTTACGGGTTGCGCACTTCAAACAGAACCCGCAGGCGGCATCGGATGCACCTCGCTGGTACGTCTTTGAAGATGGACGGGTCGCGCTGGAGGATGGATTCGATCCAGATGTCGCTCGCGATCTTCAAGCACGCGGGCACGACATTGTAACAGGGAGTCCTGAGTACCTGTTTGGCGGTGCTCAGTTGATTGTAAAACTGGAAGACGGCTACTGTGCGGGTTCAGATCACCGCAAAGAAGGACTCGCCTCCGGCTACTGATGGTGCTGGCGAACCTGGTTACGCCCTGCCGATTTAGCCTCGTAGAGCACCGTATCGGCCCAACCGATCAAGTCCCTGGACCGGACTTCGTCGTCAGGAGTTGCAGTTGCAACGCCGATACTCACCGTCACTTGCAATTCATGCCCGTCGGCTGAGTAGGTAGACTCCGCAATGATATTTCTTAGCTGTTCAGCGAGACGAAGTGCGTTGTCTCCGGAAATATAGGGCAACACAACCACAAACTCTTCACCCCCATAACGGGCCACCACGTCAGAAGGTCGGTTGAACATCCGGTCCACTTCTTCTGCGATAGCCGCAAGACATTCGTCTCCTGCGAGATGCCCATAGGTATCGTTCACCCTCTTGAAATGATCGATATCCAGCATAAGCATCGACACTTCATACCCCAGACGCTTCGCCCTGCGCCACTCCTGCTCAAAGTTTTCATTAAAATGCTGGCGATTGTGAATGCCCGTTACAGCATCAACCGTGTTCATTTCTTTTAAGATGATGTGCGCTTCAGATAATCTGTCCAGCGCATCTTTCAATTCTCCCGTCCGGACGTCGACTTCTCGCTCCAGATGTTGCTTATGAGCTTCCTGCTCATCCAGCAACGCGCGGTTTTCCATGGCAACCGATGCCTGGGAAGCAAGAGCCTCTATCAAAGGAATGATTCCATCTGAAAACGGGCCAAAGTTTCCCTCACGATCAGTCGCATTCAGTAACTGTAGTACACCCAATGACTCATCAGACATCGTTTTAAGGGGCACTGTCAGAAGAGAAATTGTCGGGTAATCCAATAGCTCGCTAAATGTCTTGGGCCCCGAAAAACCCAGTTCTTCAATGAGGGCAGCATCACTTACCACGATTGTCTCGCCACGATGCACGGCACTACTGGCAATATTATTGAAATTTGGTGAGCCATCCCCGTTGTAGAGCGAGATGTCGGGAAGATACATTGGGTCGAAAACATGATCTTGTCGAGAACCACTCAGGGTGTCATTCAATACGATGGCAAATTTAAGGCTGGATTTATCCGAATTGAGATAGATTGTCCCCGCATCTGCGGTCGCTAAAGACTTCGCTTCCTGCAAAATATGCTTAAGCAGGCTATCAATGTTTCTCTCTGCGGATAGCGCTTTGCCAATTTCTATCAGCCTCAAATATGCATTGTCTATAGTCTCGTCACTCAACCTCAATCCCTTGTTTCAATCCTAGACATGGGGTCGCTACAGTCACTGTCGCTACAGTCACTATAATATCAATATGGCGCTTTCCGCCAGCTTTACACCTATTTCGTTCACCTGTGAAGCGAATAACATTACGGCAACTGAACTGGCATTTCAGGCCGATCAAGAAAATACAGGCTCAGTTCTGGAACGTAGGTAATCAGTACCAATGCAACAAGCAACACAAGCATAAACGGAACAGTGGCCTGATACAGCTCAGTGATCGGTTTCTTGAAGCGATAACTGGCAATAAAGAGATTCATTCCTATCGGCGGTGTGAAATATCCAATCTGCATATTGGCAAGGAAAATAATACCCAGGTGCACCGGATCTACCCCAAAGCGCAGCGCCAGGGGCACAATAAGTGGAATCATGATCACCAACGCAGAGAAGATATCCAATATCGCGCCCAGCGCCAGCAGGATAAGGTTTAACAAAATCAAAAACGTGAACTTGCTTTCGATGAAAGTCCTGATCCATTCAAACAATGCCTGTGGAATCTCTGCATCCACCAGAAAATTAGTGAACGCTAAAGATACCCCGAGAATCAGCAGGATTCCCCCAACCATTACCATCGCTTCACGAATAACCCTGGGCAACTGTTTGACCGGGACTTCTCTGTGAATAAATACCTCTACGATCACGACATAAAATGCCGTCACGGCAGCGGCCTCTGAAACGGCAAAGAATCCCGAGTAGATGCCTCCTAAAACGATGATGGGTAACGGAGCCTCCCACTTCATATCCTTCAGGGACTGCCACGCCACCCCGCGATGAAAAGGCGTTGCCTCGAGCCGATCGTCCCTGGTCGTCCAGATGCTGTAGAGGGTTAACAGGACAATCATCAAAAGCGCCGGAACAATACCCGCAATAAACAGTTCCTGGATTGTGAACGGATTCGGGAGGTCCATCTGCTGAACAATGACACCATACAAAATGAGGGGTAGCGAAGGGGCCAGCAGTAAACCAAGACTACCCGACGTTGTGACAAGCCCGAGCGAAAACCGTTCCCGGTAACCACCCTCGACCAGCGCGGGAAACAACAACGCACCAACGGCGACAATAGTGACGCCTGACGCTCCGGTGAAAGCAGTGAAGAACGCACAGGTAATGAAGGCAACAACCGCTAGTCCTCCTGGCATCCATCCCAGGAATGATGCCGTTACTTTTACCAGGCGTGTCGACAGCTGGCTTTCTGCCAGAATGTAACCTGCAAAGGTAAATAGCGGTAACGCTAACAACAGTGGTGTGTCAACCAACCGATAGATTTCAATGGGAATAACCGTCAACGGAATATCGGATATGTAAAAACCCAGCATGGCCGCGGCGAGGATCACGGTGAACAGTGGCGTCCCAAACAGTGCGAGCAGTGCGATGACAGCAGATCCAAAGATGCCCAATTATTGCTCCCTCTCGAACACTGCGTAAAAGAAACGTAATGCCATCACACCGAACCCGAATGGCATAATTGACTGGCAGAGCCACACAGGCACTTCAGCAAAGGCGATCGTCCGATCCTCGTATTCATAGCTGATGAACACGACCGAGTGGTATGCGGCTACCGCACAAAGAACAGCGGCGAATAACAATGAAACTATCTGAAGCGGCACAAAATATCCGGCCGGGAGAAGTCGGGACAAGAGGTCAATACTGATATGGTTTCTGTCGCGCGTCGCGACCATGGCACCGAGGATGGCAACCCATAATACCAGTATCCGAAGAAAGGATTCTGCCCACAGAAACCCGCTGTCAAACAGGTTACGAAGTAAAATTTGGGTGAGTGCCATGACCAGCATGCTGACTAGCGCCAATACAAGTGCGCCATCTTCCAGTCGATGAAAGCCGGTCCTTAGCGTCAGGAAATTTTTTCTAAGAGAAGCCATTGGCCTGTCATTTTAGCGCTAGTCAGACGCTGTAGGCGAACCATTCCGATACTTTTGGAGATTAGCCAGATAAAGCCGAACGGCTTCGGGGGTAATTTTTCCGGACCCAATGAGCTGCTCAATAGAGCCATCAGCAACGGCTCGCCATTCATCAATATGGTCAGGTTCAATGGGTTTGATACCAATTGACTTTAATGCCTGGTAAGCCTTTTCGTTGTCCTGGCGGTTCTCAGAATCCATTTTCAGAAACATCGCATCCACGACTGTACGTACTACCAGCTTATCTTCCTCGGAAATTCGTTTATACGCCTTGCTATCCATTGCTAGCATTGAATAGATATAAACCAGTGGTAAATCTGTCATATACGACACGTGATTGTGCCACTGAAGCGCAAGCACAACCGCTGGAGGTGCCATAACAGCGTCTATCAGGCCGGTCTGCAGGCCCGCGAGTACGTCGGTGATCCCAAGCGGTATTGGGCTGACGTCAAAAGATTTAATGAGTTCGGCGGCAATTGGATCGTTATCGGGGATCCATGCTTTCAGGCCTTTAAGATCAGCAACTGTTTTGACGGGTTCCTGGGTGAGTAGATACGCAAACCCGGTTTCCGAAAATGCAAAGCTCACAATACCTGCTTCCGCCAGTCCGTCGGTAATCATCTGGTCCATCTCTTTCCGGATATAATCAACTTCCTCGTAGGACTGAAACTGCAACGGTAAATTATAAATCTGCAGATCCGGGTAAAATCGTGTTAGTGATCCCGCCGCCAGCACGCCCCCATGTAATTGTCCGATTCGCATTTTCCGGAGTACCGTTTGATCGTCACCCTGGACACCACCCGGATAGATTTTGAATTTTACCCGACCATCTGTCGCGGTTTCTATTTCCTTTACACCAGCCCGAAGTTGCTTCATCCATGAAAGCCCATCCGGTGATATCGTCGCGATTTTATAGGTCGCGGCAATGGCAACATCCACATGTAGCAGACATACAAACAGGCAAATAGCCAGAATGGACTTGTTAATCATCTTCTATCCTTAAAAGTAATCTTCTGATGAAGCCTGCAGATCTTTGGCCCGCTCTTGTGCAATTCGATTAGTGAGCGTCATGCCTTCAACCACAGGGTCTGCAGACAGGACTTCGTTAAGTAACCTGTCGTGAAGTTCCTGGTCAAACATCAACCGGGCATACTGCTGGGCATAGATGACTTTCGTCATCAAATAAGCTTCGTTAATCTCTATAGCCTTCTCAAAGTGCATCCTTCCCTCTTCGGGTTTGCCACCCATTGAAGCCGGTAACAGCGTTTCCATTCCACCCATGTACAAGTGAGGACCACCATTGTCATGGTTTTCGTCCAGCTCGATCACGCGCTCCATCAGCAGCTTGGCTCGGCTGAGTTCGGCAATAACGGCCCAGTCATCACTATTCGCCTGCAGCCTGCCAACCCAGGCAACACCCAATGAATAAGCTATATGGACATCACTAACCTTAAGTGAACTTACCGTCTGTTCAAAGTCGGCGTAGCTTTGCTGGCGGGCATCGCAAAGAGGCGATTTTGAAACACAGGCAGCGTGCTCGACATATCGCATACTTTTGTCGCTGAAGAGTTTTACCCGATCCTCATCCACAACCAACGCTGAAAAAGCACCATTTAGGTTTGATGCAGCCAGCAACAGATCTTCCGAATCCGGGCTACTGCGAAGGAAACTGTCCATCAGCAGTAAGTAAGCGGGTACACCTTCCCTCACCGTATCAATGTCTTCACTGTTGAGTATGCTACCCGCGAGATCATCAGCCAACTGGGACGTGATCCCGGAAACCAGATTCGCGCAACCACTGCCCAACAGAAGCGAACTGGCCAAAAACAGCCCGGGCAATCGACTAAACATTGTTTCTCCTACTAATGGACCCGGGAATTCTATCGGTTTTGAGCTTCCAGAGTAATACCGATCACCCATTCCCACCAAAGAAAGGGTTCGCCTGCTTCTCAAAGGCTAGTGAGGTTGATGGACCATGACCTGTAATTACCAGGGCATCATCAGCGAGCCTGAACAACCTGTCTGTAATTGAGTGCTCAATGGATTCAAAACTGCCGCCGGGCAAATCAGTCCGGCCTATACCAAGTTGGAACAGGGTATCGCCGGCAATCAATACATCATGGTTCTCGAACCAGAAACTGATGGAACCCGGCGTGTGACCCGGTGTATGAATGGCAACGCCACCACAACAATCTAACGCAGCATCATCTTTCAGCCAGACATCTGGTTCCGGCGTTGGCGTGTAATCCAGACCAAACTTCTGGCACTGGTCTTCCAGTGCGTCCCACAAGAATTTGTCACCCTGGTGAAGTAACAGCGGCGCCCCGGTGCGGTTCTTGATCTCGGCAGAAGCCAGGATGTGATCCAGGTGGGCATGCGTGTGAATTATTCCTTTTACCGTCAGCCCATGCTCGTCAACAATCGCCATAATCTTATCGGGATCCCCACCCGGATCGATAATCAGACAGGTCTTCGCTATCGGATCACCAATAATTGCACAGTTACACTGCAACGGGCCGACCGGGAATGATTCAAAAATCACATCACCCCTAAGCTCAGGAACGCTAAATGGCATATCAATACTCCGGCTGGATCAGTTTCTGTGTAATGCTACAATTTACCACTCTAGACCTTAACTTCCACAGAACATCAACAAAACATCGATGGTTCAGCCTTTAATTTTTCGACTCATTGCCATTCTCTATATTGCATTCGTCTTCCTGACGTCAGCTTTCTTTTTCCTGATCGCCCTGGCGATTTGGCTGACGACCGTACTTTTTGATAAGCGACTCTGGCTTTTACACCTGTTTACTTGCCTCTGGGCCAGTTCGTATATCTGGCTGATGCCGCCATGGTCGGTTTCAATAAAAGGCAAAGAGCACATTGATGCAAACGACACCTACATCATCGTGTCCAACCACCAGTCGCTAGTCGATATTCTTGTTGCGTTCACACTGTTTACACATTTCAAATGGGTCTCTAAAGCGGAACTATTCAATATCCCATTGATCGGCTGGAACATGTCGCTCAACCGATATATAAAACTCAGGCGCGGCAACCACAAGAGCGTCAAAACGATGTACAAGGCATGCGGAAAACATCTGAAACGCGGTAGTTCTATCTATCTCTTTCCCGAAGGAACAAGATCCGAATCCGGCAAGATGAGGAAGTTCAAGGAGGGTGCTTTTGTACTTGCCAAGCGCCTGGAAAAACCAATCCTGCCTATAGTCATCAATGGATCAAGAACAGCGCTGCCTAAAAACAGCTTCAACTTTCACGGTGAAACGCATATTGAAGTGACGGTGCTGCCGCCTATTCTTCCAGAATCCTTCAGGGACGACAGCGCCAAGGACCTGGCGGCACAGGTGCAGCATCGGATCAAACAACACGTTGTCCTGGACTGAACTTCTAGGCTTTGATAACACCGCGGCAGGTCGGAAAGTCGTTACACACCCAGAAAATCCTACCAGCACTCTTGGCCTTAATCGCCTTGCGGATCGTCATGGATCCCGCGCAACCGGGACAGACCTGAACTTCACTGCCGAGTAATACCGGATCAAGTTTATCCCGCACTTCATGTTCAGAAATATCATTGCTGACAGGGAATTCCAATAGCGGTAAGCCGATATCACCGAATACGCTCTTAACCTGGTCGATGGGTTGTCGTCCGGTAGCGCCTGCATCCCGATGCTGGACACCACAGATGACTTCGAGCCTGGTTGCATCACAAAGCAGGTAAGTCACTTTTAATGCGGCCAGGTTCGAAGTCTCTCCTGTGTGGGTTTTTACAAACTCGGACAGGGGCACATTCAACAACACGAGCACGCCTCGCGGAGCAACTTTCCCCAGCAATATCAGCATGTTGCGAGTTACTTCATCAAACAAATAGCTTTTAAGACGATGAAGTATTGGCACCGGCGCATCAACGAAATTCAGTCTATCTGGTTTGACCCCAGCGTCCGCACCCGGACTATATTTTTTGAGTTCAATGATGCCTGGATTTATTGCCGCGTAAGCTTCAGCCTGGGCAGTAATAGGATCCGGCTTTTTCAGAACCTCATGTGTTTGCCTGAAAGTCTGAAAATCCGCCATATCGGATTCCATAAACGATTCTACTTCCCGCTTACGGAGATACCGGAGCAGCAACACAAAGCCAGTGGTGAAAACAACGAACAAGAAAAAACCTTTCATGGGCTTGGAGTATAGCAATACTCGCCGTAATATTTGTGGTTTGAAAAGCAGAGAACCCCAATGACAGATATCGTACTCACCGAAACCACCGAAGGCATTACCACCGTAACCCTGAATCGCCCTGAACACCTGAATGCACTGTCTGTCGAACTTCGACAAAAACTGGGAGAAGTGTTCATAAAACTAAGAAATGACACTGAAACCCAGGTGATCATACTGACGGGCAATGGCCGGGCATTTACAGCCGGTCTGGACCTGAAGGAACTCGGCCAGCAGGGCATGAATACACCCTCTTCCGGCAATGAGACGGTAGACCTGCAAAAAGCGATTCGTGAGGTCGGCAAACCAGTTATTGGCGCCATTAATGGTTTTGCCATCACGGGTGGGTTCGAACTGGCACTCGCCTGTGACATCCTGATCGCGTCCACTGAGGCTAAATTTGCCGATACACACGTCCGGATGGGTGTTGTACCTGGCTGGGGGCTTTCTCAACGTCTTTCACGACTGATTGGCGCCTCTCGCGCAAAACAACTCAGCTTCACCGGCAACTACCTGAGTGCTGAAACTGCGGAGCGATGGGGATTGGTCAACGAGGTCCTCGAACCGGACGAACTACTCCTCTACTGCCAGAAGCTGGCCAAAGAAATTACCTCCGTAGACCAGGACACTCTCAAAGAAGTTCACCGGTTAATCGACTACGGTTGGGAAAATTCACTGGCCGAGGGGATCGACGAGGAACGCCATGCCAGTCGCAGCAAGAACCGCGACCTTGAAGCCGACACCCTCGAACAGAACAGACTTAACGTTCAATCAAGAGGAAGAGAACTAAACTCATAGCAAGGAACTTCAAAAAAGAGACCTCTCCACCAGAGTCGACATGACCGGGCTTTCCATGGCATGTT
>Ga0315319_10000176_pt1 | contig 18590 bp, 33 predicted proteins | sample M1500m3416metaG_FD_203463 | JGI IMG/M metagenome (GOLD analysis project Ga0315319, IMG submission 203463) | Ammonia-oxidizing marine archaeal communities from Monterey Bay, California, United States - M1 500m 3416 | ecosystem: Environmental > Aquatic > Marine > Intertidal zone | place: USA... | reverse complement strand
GGGTATTTGGCCCCACATTTCGTTCATATATTTCTTTATAATTTCCAACTTGTTTTATTATATCGTAAGACCAAGATGCACTCAGTCCAAGTTTAGCTCCAAGATGGGGGTGATCTTTTCCATTTTTTTCACCCATAAATCGTTGAATATTTGGATCTAAATGATTCTTAAAACTGTCTATGTTCTTTGAATTAATACCCATTTCTTCTGCAATAAACAAAACATATATTGTCCATCGAATAATATCTGACCATTTCTGATCTCCATACCTAACTACTGGCCCTAATGGCTCTTTTGAGATAATCTCTGGAAGTATCATGTGTCTGTCGGGGTCAGCAAAACTTAATCGATTCGATGCAAGACCAGACCTATCAGTACCATACATATCACATTCACCCCTTTTATATACATTCTTTGTCTTTTCTGTGGGTTTTACTGCAATAGGGATATAATTTATTCCATGTAACTCAAAATAGTCTGCAATGTTTTTTGCGGCTGTCCCACTACCACTAAAACATATCCTTGCACCTTCCATCTGTTTTGCAGATGATACTCCAAGAGTTTTCCTTACAATGAATCCCTGACCATCGTAATAGGTTGTGGGTAGGAATTCCAAGTTCTTTGCAACATTTCTCGTATAGGTAAATGTGGTTGCCGCAGAAAGAACATCTATAGAACCATCTATCAAATATTCAAATCGAGTCTTTCCATTGACTATAGTAAATTCGATTGCATCTGCATCACCAAACAATGCGGCCGCAATAGCACGACAAATATCAACATCAAAACCTTCCCATCTACTACCATCTTCACTATTCCACGAATTTTGAGAGAAGCCAGGAAACTCATCATTAGTTCCACATACGATATATCCTCTGTTATTCACTCGATCAAATGTTGAACTATATGTTGGAATATATTCTTCTCCAACCAGTTCTGGTACGACAACGCCCGTGTCAGAAGGATTTCCTTCGACAGAAGACATTGCCATCATCCAAAATACCCAAATTATAGATACGATTACTTTACCCACCATAATCATTGCAATGCCCGATATACTTCTAACAATTCTTCATCTGGAATAGGTGTAGTCATAGTATAATATCGTTGATGTCCAACCGACATGAAGGATTTAACATCAGAAAAACTTGGATATTTCGTTAAGAGGTTGTGAAGTAGATAGTCTGGACTCAAATGACAGCTTGCACATTGATTATCTTTAGTAAATACTCTAGTTGATTTTTTGTATCGTTCTGATTGAACTAGAATAGAACTAAGATCCTTTTCCATAAATGTAACTTTTTCATCTATATCTGGTATAACTATAAAGATTAAATATATAAGAAGTGCAATAATAACATAGATAAATGATTTACTAGCAACGGTTTGATCTTTAATTAAGGTTTCAAGTTGTTTAACTTCTTCTACCTTAGTATCTAAATCTTCAATATCATGTTGTATTATTTTTTGGTCTTTGCCATTTGCAACGACCTTTTCTTTTTCAGCCATAATCTATTTTCCTTTCCCCGCTTCATTTAATTTCTTAGTAATCTGTTGTTGGAACCATTTGAGAACAATTGGTATGCTCACATTAGAGGTAAGTCCAAACAAATATCCAATAGGATAACGATAACTTTCGTAGGCCGCAAGTTGTGGAATATTCGTGAATACAACAGTTATAAGCATATAACCTGTTACAGACATTCCCATATTAATAAGCAGATCAAGAGTAATTAACGGCCAATGACCATTATACTTTTCTTTATTATCTTGTCGATAGTTAAATAGAAAGATCCAGAATGATGAAAATATCACAAGTCCCATCATTACAAGTTCATCCGTCTGAAATATATGTTCCATTATCTCCTTAATATTTTATTGAGTCCATATTTGATATTTTTATGACTTTCTTTCCTCGTCTATTCCCTTGAAATTTTCCTGTCATATCATATGTTGGAGGCCATGCATCCCATCCTTTGGATCCTTTTTCTATTTGTTTTTTCTGTAAACTAATATCGCCATATTTTTCCATATATGCAGTTGCATCTTTAACATCATATGTTACAAGTCTTGCTGGACCTGTCCAACCACTAATCACTTGACCAACTGCATTTACTCTTTCATGACTAACATAATAAGCTCCCTTGGGATATAAGAATTTACCCGTTCTGTCTGGACCTATGATAGTCATATACAATGCAGTAGGTTTTTGTTCATCATCATGTATTCTATTATCCATTCCTTTTATATTTCCAGCCTGCACTCCCGATTTAGAATCATCCATATAAAGAAATTTAGCCAAAACAATAAAATCACTTGACTTGCGTTGTTTGTTCTTATTTAAATCATTAACAGTATATTTGGTGATGTCTTTAGATGCCGAAGGCATCTCTTCATCCTTCCAATTCTTTTCTTCTTTATATGCTTTGCCAAATTCAGTAAAAGATTTAAATGTTTTCATATAATTATTTAGTTTATTCTTTTGTTATCTAGAGCTTTTTGTACGCCCACAACAAACTTTTTGCTTGCTATTTTATATTTTTTAGGTGCATGTTTTTTCAATAATCCAAAGAATTTAGATCGATCTATATGTTTTTGTAGCGATGGATTATAACTTCTGGCGGCTAAAAATTCACCTATTTCGGATCTTATTGTAGGATCAAACTCTTTTTGTGAAATATAATATTCTACTTCATCTTCAGGATTCCCTGTTTGAACTTGTTTTTCAGATTTGTTTGAAAGAAAAACATCCTGAACATAATGCATTAATTCATGTTTTAAATCTGCTTGTATTCTTGTGAGAATTTGATCAATTATTAATATTGCTTCATTTTCCTTATCTGCTTCAAGTATTTCTCTTACGTAATTAAACACATAAAATGTAATCGCAGGGTTGCCCGTTTTTTCATGTTCACTATCGTAATAAGAATTGAAACTAGCCTCTCTTTTGTCATAGATCATGAATAATGTAATATGCTTGCTAGAATCTACATCTGGATCTGGATAAGGTATGTCTTGTTGGGGATCTTTATATGATGAAGTTGATTTGGTGATAGAAGGTCTAATAAAACGCCTTATTCCATATTTTTTCGCAACCCCTTTAATGGCTTTAGCGAAATCTGTTTCTGCTATCATGTATGAGAAAGCAAAAGTGAATAGGGCGTTTTCGAATTGTTTATATATCTTGGGAGGTATTTGAATTAATCCTTCGTTCAACGCAAATTTCTGAAAAGTCTTCATTTTCTTCTTCCGACCATTGGTTTATAAAATGTTCAGCAACATCAGCTTCGCAGACATCGTAAAGATAAATAATATCTTCTCTACAAATTTTAACGCTATCACTATCTTCATAAAAATAATCTGGCAAAAACTCCAAATCGCTAAAACATTCAATATTTTGCACAGTATCTTCAATAGCTATAATATTAATTTTCTTTTTTTTCCTATGAGGTCGTCTCATCTTCGCTTTCCTCCTGAGAAATATCTTTAGCTTTATCAAGAACAATTTCTGAATGAGGAACTTCTGATGAGGGCAACAAACTTCTAGCTATTTCAACTTTTTTAGCACCAAGTTCGGACAATACTCTATCATTCATTAGTGCAGAAAAAACATCTTTTGCTTTAGTGTGTTCTCCATCGTTGATTTTATTTAAAAGATCACTTGAGGTATAATCCATTAAGTCTCCTATAGTAGGGTTAGTGATATATATTTATTCTTATTAATATTTATACTCTATAAATTCAGCAATATTGTGGTTTTTAAATTGATTTGTCCCATTTAAACTCAAAAAATCGGTGATTTCAAAATTTAAATTATCCTTATTTAATGCAAATAAAAAGTAGTCCATGTTCTTGTATTTCCAATCATTTTCTCGTATATGCTGTAAATGTGCTTTTCTTCCTTCGTCTGAATCATAAGTTTTACACTCTATAATTGAAAGAGTTGGGACATGAAATATATCATAATACATGTATTCCCATTCTGTGACATTTTTTTCTTCTTGATACGTTTCCCATACTCCACCATTTTTTCTCATCATCTGTTTTGATATTTTTCTTTCTTTAGTCTTCAATAAGAATTCTCCTGGACGATGGCTCACAAAATACTTCTTACAATTTGTCATATTGATGGGTTTAAATGCATCAGGAAGTTGTTTACAAATAGATCGTTCAATTAATTCACCATCATAAATCTGTTGAGCATGTTGTAAAACTGTATGTATGTGAGGATTTCTGGGCTTTGGATACATGTATTGTGCTTTTGCTAAAGCATCTTCGAATGCATATCCATTCGGATCATTATTATCTTTCAATATAAACATAATTAAATTTTAAAATTTTGAAATAAATCTTGCAATTGGTTGTACAAATGGAAGTAGGGCAACTGCCATAACTGTATTCACTCCTGTATGTACAAGTGCTACTTGTTTAGTAACTCCTTGTGGTAATCCATCACTCACCAAGATTCCTGCTATCCATATCGTTCCAGTTGTACCTACATTCGCTCCTAGTATTGCCGCAATCGCAGACGGAAGTGGTAATGCACCTGAAGCAACAAGTCCTATAACAGCAGTTGTAGTAAGTGATGAAGATTGCCAGAGGAGAGTACACACTATTGCTCCTAAAAACATCCAATAAGGATTTCCTAAAAACCATTCAAGTTGTTCTAAGTGACTCATTGATTTCATTCCACCCGAGAACATCTTCAGACCAATATAAAAAATTACCAAACCCAAAAGAGTTTGAAAAATAGGATTATTAAATTCCATAAAATTACCTGATTTATATTTCCACGAATCGTAGAGTTTTCTATCTTTCTTTTTCATTAATTAAAAACCGTATTTAATTGTCGATTAACTTTAACAAATGTAGTACATTTGGGGAGGTCTTTAATTGATTTTGCACCTGCATATGTACAAGCACTTCGTAATCCTCCTAAGATTTCTTGTACTGTATCTGCTACATTACCTCTGTATGGTACTTGAACCGTCTTTCCCTCTGATGCACGATAAGATTGTTTTTCTCCGTAATGTTTAATTTGTGCATCTTCAGAAGACATACCATAAAATGACATTGTATCATTTTCATCATCCCATCCGTCACATTCTTTATGTCCAGCCAGCATACCACCAAGCATTACAAAATCTGCTCCAGCTCCAAAACTTTTTGCAATATCTCCCACAACTGTACATCCTCCATCTGTGATGATATGTCCACTAAGACCATGAGCCGCATCTGCACATTCCATTGTAGCACTTAGTTGTGGATATCCAACGCCTGTCATTTTACGAGTTGTGCATACTGATCCAGGACCTATTCCTATTTTTACAACATCTGCTCCCGCTAAAAGTATTTGTTCTGTTGCTTCTGGTGTGCATACATTTCCTGCTATGATTATTTTGTCTTTAGTTGCTTCATGACTTCTCATCAATGCAACATAATCATTAAAACGTTCTGTATATCCATTTGCTACATCAAGACAAATCCACGGTGCATTAGGAGAATCATAGGGTAATTCATCTAAATTTTGATCTAGACCGATTGTTCTTATTATATTCTTATTCCATCCCCATTCTGTAGACTCGACAAACTTACATAATGCTGTAAGCATAGGAAACTCCATAAGAACATGAGCCATGGCAATAGTTCCCGTATGATCCATATTGGATGCAATTATAGGAATACCAGTCCATTGATGCTTCGAATGCTTAAACTTAAATTTTCTTTCGAGATTTGCTTTTTTGCGTGAAACTAGGGTGGATCTTTTGGGCTTGATTAGAACATCATCAAAATCAAGTTTTATGTCATCTTCTACTCTCATATTTTTTTATTCAAAAAGTACAGTTCCAGGATAATTCTTATTTTTTAAGACTAGTATATATTGTAACATATTTACTAACTCTTGGCAAGGCTTTTCTTGGTTAATTTTACAAACAATAGTCATGTTTTTTAGTTGTAATAATTGCTTTAAATCTGTAAATAGTTTATTTGTATCTATTATTAGGGGAGAAATATCAAATTGAACTTTGTTAAATTCTTTAAATTCTTCTGAAACATATAAATCTTCTGATTCTCTAAACTTTAATGTCACCCAAGATTTTAATTGAATAAGTTTAAATAATTCGGTTAATTTTTTTATTTCTCTTCCTCTTTCAAGAATAGAGCCTGTTTTTTTAGGGAAATTGTAAACATCAACTGAAGCTGGATTAACTCTCTGGGATGTTGTTGTTGCCAAAATCTTTGAGGTGCTATCAGTTGGAGATATATGTGATGTCAATAGAGACTGTTCTTTCCATTGTTTTTTTATTTTTTTATCAAAATCTATTATAAAATTCATTTTTCTGCTATTTGAACATCAGCAATAACAATCTCTTTATTTTTTTCTACTATACCAATCTCTATTTTCACAGTTTTTTTCAATAACTCAAAACAAGGTATTACTAATGAATTTTTAATATAATATAAAGTTAAAGAATCTACTATAGGTCTTATAGTCATTAAAGGAAGATTCGGGGGGATTAAACTTGTTTCATGCTTGGCCTGTTTTGGAGAATAAAGCGACCAAGAATCTTCGTGTAACTCTATTAATGTATTTGTATATGCTTCATCTTGAACTTCAACTGTATGTTTATAAAAAAAATCAAATGATGAAGAGTTACTTATAACATATTCAATAGGAAGTATGGTACACTTTTCTGAAATAGCTACAGGAATTCCCGCCTCTTTTAAATAATGCAGTATAGAATCTGTCATTCTTTATTTTTTGGGCTTCTTCTTTTTCTTCGTAACAGACTTTTTTGCTTTGTTAGCTGTTTCTTCTGCTAATTTTTTTGCTTTATTAGCCGCATCTTCAGCCGCCGCTTTATCTCTTGCTATTTGTTGTTTATCGACTTGTGAAACTGCCTCAGCATATGCTTTTTCAAGTCTTTTTACTTCATTTTCAAGTGTATCTACAGGTGTTGCTATATCTCCGCTTTTCATATTTTTCCTTTTAAAATTGTTCTTCTTCAGTTGAGCCTTTAACGGCACTTAAAGTATCACTATTTGTACATATTTGTCCAACCGCATCAAAATAACTTGCACCAACTTCACGTTGATGTTTTACTGCTGTAAATCCTCGTGATTGAGCTTCAAATTCTTTTTCTTGAAAATTTACAAATGCTGTCATTCCTGTTTTTGCGTATTTCCAGGCCAAATCAAACATACTAAAATTCAACGAATGAAATCCTGCTAATGTTATAAATTGATACTTAACTCCCAAATCACCCAAGTCATCTTTAAAACTACGTATTTGTTCGTCAGTTAGATTTTCTTTCCAATTAAATGACGGAGAACAATTATATGCAAATATTTTATCTGGAAATTCTTTACGGATTTCTTGTATAAATTCTGCACATTCTCCTATATCGGGCACAGATGTCTCCATCCAAAGTAAATCACAGTAAGGCGCATATGCAAGTCCTCTTGAGACTGCTTGTTCCATTCCCGCCTTTACTCTAAAAAATCCCTCTTCAGTACGTTCTCCAGTTATAAATTTGTGATCATATTCATCAGCATCAGAAGACAATAATGCTCCCGCTAATGAATCTGTTCTTGCAATTATTATAGTGTCAACATCTAATATATCTGCGGCAAATCTTGTTGCAATAAGTTTGGAAACCATTTCTTGAGTGGGAACTATAACTTTTCCGCCCATATGTCCACATTTTTTAGCAGAAGATAACTGATCTTCTAAATGCACACCTGCGACACCCGCTTCAATCATGTCCTTCATTAGTTCATGTGTATTAAGAACACCACCAAATCCCGATTCCATATCTGCAACAATAGGAATAAAATAATCTACATCTCCTTTTTGCTCCATTGTTTGAATTTGATCTGCACGAATAAATGTATTATTAATTGCTTTGACTACTCTTGGTACACTATTAACAGCATATAATGACTGATCTGGATACATTTCTAAACTATCATTTGCATCACCAGCCACCTGCCATCCAGAAAGATAAACAGAATCTAATCCCGCTTTTGCTTGTTGCATTGCTTGATTACCCGTTAATGCTCCCAATGCACTTACGTAAGGTGTAACCGTTGAATGAAGTTTTCTCCATAGTTTTTCTGCACCGTTTTTTGCTAAAGTGTATTCTATTTTAAGTGAACCACCTAAACGATCTACATCATCTTGTGTATATGGACGTGTAATATTGTCCCATCGATTATTAAATTTACTGCTCATCTTGATTCCCCAACTGAAAAATTGGTAATTTCGCAAGATATATTAAATCATCTTTATCATATCCTGCTTCTTCTAATAAGACCGCCGCTTTACATACTACTTCACAGTCGAGCTTATTTAACATATTCTCTAGTCCTATTAGAGAACCGCCAGTAGATACTACATCATCAATTATACAAATTTTCTTTCCCTGCAATTTTTCTACATCACATTTATCCAGAACAAGTGTTTGAGCCCCTATAGTTGTGATAGATTGAACTTTCTCTATTATAGGATCCATCATATATCCCTTAACACCTTTTCTTGCTACGACATAATCAACTGACATATGATTTGAAACACAATGTGCTAAAGCGATTCCTTTTGCTTCTGGAACAACTATTATATCTATATCAAGTTTGCGAGTATCCAATTGATAAAATAATGCATCAGCGCACCGTTCTATTAATTCAGTATCCCCAAGCATGACAAAGCTCGCAATAGCGAGCTTGTCATTTATTTTAACTTTGGGGAGTTTTCTAGTAAGTCCTGCGACTTTTAATTCATAAAACTCATCTTTAAAACTGCTACCCCAAATTCTACCCATTATGCTCCCATAAAAATTAATTGAGTAACAAATCCTGCAACCAGTCCATAAAAAGGATTGAACTTCATAGTTACAAATGCTGTTGATCCAATTATCATTCCTGCTGGTCCAAATCCATATGGTCCTGCAAAATCACCCGCTTGTGCAATCGCACCATTAATATTTGTCATAAATGTTACAAAAACACCTAATACAAAAAGAAAACCCGCAATGGATGCTCTATGTACATATTGTCCTATAACGGGAAGCAATTTTGTTAATAGAATAATCGCCATAATTCCCATCATAATACAAGATGCAACTATTGGCAATGGTGCGGCGGCAGTTCCAGAAATAATCGCTTCTACTGGACCCCCACCGAAAAATGCTGATCCCATGTCAGCAAGACTTGAATAAATTGCTAGATGATCAATATTAGTATTAGCACCAGCAATAGATCCCGTAATCTTACCAAATGAAATGTTTGCTCCAATATTTAAACATGCAAGAGATAATGCACCAAGAACAATATTCCGATTTGTCCAAAACTTCCACTCAATGTTTCCTGTAGTGAATTTTTCTCTTGATTTGTCTACTTTGATTTCTTCCAACTCAACTCCAAGTTTTTTACGTAACTCTTCATTAGTTTTAAGATAAACATAAAAACCAGTTGAAATAATTACAGAAGCAATAATTGTCCATGCTAAATCTTTTGTCCAAAACCAGACAATCAATGCACTAATCATAGAAACTATGCCAGTCCATTTTTCTGAATTGAACAACTCTATCGATACATTTGCAAGCATTAGACCAACCCCACACATCATTGATGTGACAACAATTGGACCAATAAACTCTACAAGTGCTTCGTTCATTCCAAGCAATGATGGAATCAACAACAATGCGGCACCCCAAAATATGAGAGATAACCTCTCTTTCATATCTCTACCTAAAGTACCAGCTAATGTTATTGTTTCTGCTTGAAATGAAATTGTTGCTACGGAAGCGAATGCTATTGATCCTAAAATACCAATTACAAATGCTATCGCAGTCGGAAATGCGGCAAAGCCAAAAGTCAGAGCTAAAATACCCTGTGGTATGCCGTTAATAACAACCGCTATTGCGGTCAGAATGCTTTCTAATAAGCCTTCCATATACTCCTTTCATTATGAAGGTAAATGATATTCTCCTTCAGATTTAATATTATCACTTTCTACATAACCATCTGTTTCGGGACTATACATTTGTGCAAGTCTCCATTTTAAATATTCATAACCACTAATTGGTTCATATTTTGAAGGTTGATCTGTTAGGTTTTTAATCATAACATCTCTACCTGGATCAACAAAGTAAGGCATTGACCACCGTTCTTTATCTAGATGTGTTGCTCTTACTCTATGTTTCGCAGATCGTAATGTATCATTAGTCCATCGTTGAAACATATCTGCTATATTCACTACTATTGAATTTTCTACCACAGGAACATCAATCCATTCTCCATCAAGACTCTGAATCTCTAAGCCAGGCACATCATCAAATCGATGAAGAAGTGTAATCGAACCAAAATCAGAATGTTCATTTACTCTCATTTGATCTTCTTTTACTTCTCCTTCCCACACCGGATATTTGATCATACTCATTGTTGCTGAACCATCAACATGATTTTCCACAAAAGTTCCGTGTGGTTGTTTGAGTATAGATTCAAATTTATAAAGAAATTCGTATGTATTGAGTTGACATACTCTGAGAATTTGTTCTGCTAGGGGTCTAAATTCGGGAAGTTCTGTAGGCCAGTATTTTTCTTGCATACGATCTGGTGAAACCCAATTATAAGATTCCTTTAAATCGCCTGGTCTTTGTGGATGAGCTTGACCTTCCTCTAACCAACTATATCCAATGTTTTCTTTAACACCGCTATATTGATATTTTCTTCTGACTTCTAAAGGAAGGTCAAAAAACTCTTTTGCAACCTGAAACCAATCTTCAAATTCAACAATAAAAGAATTGAATACATTAGTAAATACAGCAAAGCCAACAGTTGTATAAGCATCATACATCTGTTTTTCTACATTTTTGCCTCTAAAATTGATTACAGGTACCATTATTATTTCTTATCTATAACAAGAATATTATTATCATCTCTTTTTAATTTCATTTTCCTATATTGTTTACCAGGATAGAAACTATCAAGAGAACAATCTTCATGAATTAAACATTTGCTTCTAGGCCCACCTGTCATTAAATGTGTGCGAACAAGCTCTTTGTACTCCTCCCAACCCCCACTACTTGGATCGGGCTGTCGTACTTTACTCACCAGATGTAGGAAAATTATTCACTATACCTTCAACATAATATCCCATAGTTTCTAATTGATGTCGATCAACAGATCCAGCGGCAACAGGAGTTCCATCCTGTTTGTTATATCCACCAGAAAACGGCCATAAGTCGTCCCAATGTTTTCCGTCTGTTTCTTGTCTATCATTTATCCAATTCATCTTGATTGTATCAACATGATTACTCACTTTTTGAGGAACGTCTAATCCCCATGGTGAGAGAGCGGCACATCCTTCTTTCATACCCCAAAAATATCTTTGCCCCATAGTTAATTTTCCTGAAGCAAGATTATCTAAAATATGTTTATAAAGAAGATTCCAATTAAATATCACACCAGTTGCAATACGATTTGGTCCAAATGAATTCATAGGAGCATCATTACCCATACTCCAAATTGGATTTTCAGGTGTAGATTTGTTTTGTGCTAAAATTACTACACTTGGAATATCACCTGTGGTATACAGAACATCATTTCCACTCTCATATAATGCATTTGAAGCATCATTATCTTTAGGTGGATCGAACCATGCATTAATCCAAATAACATTTACTTTTGCATCTGGATTCACACTTCTGGCTCCTAATGCAATTGCATTTATATTTCGAACAATTTCTGGAATGGGGTGTGAACCAACAACACCAATATTGTTAGTTTTAGTTAACAATCCAGCGGCAATACCAGTTAAATAACGTGCTTGATAACCTCTACAGACATAATTGTCCATATTATCTCCGCCCATAAAACCAGTGGCGTGCATGAATATTGTATCTGGATGTTTTTTAGCTACATTGAACATTGGTTTCATGAAACCGAATGATGTACCGAAAACAATATCATGTTTTCGTGCAAGTTTTTGAAACACCTTTGCTGAATCTGCTTCTACCACAGATTCTACACCAGCTACTTTATAACCATAATTTGTTAGGGCTTCAAATCCTTGAGAGTGTCGCATTGACCAGCCACCATCGTTTGCTGGTCCCACTAGAACATATCCAACTGAAGGTAATTTCTTACCAACTGTACTTATACTCATGACTGCAATCATTACAGTCATCGCCACTAGGGCTATTAATTTCTTCATATTTAACTTCCTTCCAAAAGTTAATTGTTAATAATTAAGTGATGAGGTCAAAAGCGGAAGTCTTCCACCTCCGCTTATAATCATATAATTACTTCTTGGAGTAAATTCCCCATAGTACCCAGATTGATACTAATCCAACCAACCCCTCGCTTCCGAATTGCTTCACAAGCGCAACTACAGATCCAACCACATCTAATCCTAAGAATGGGACTGCGGATCCAAAAATAATTTGAAGCACTACTCCTAGTGCAATAAGTGCAAGACCTATTTCTGTGACGGAACGAATCCAGCCAAGAACTTTTTCTACCATTTATTCTCCTTAAGGTATTAAAATTAATTATGTCAAAATTAAAAGTTTCTAAATTAAACAGGTGCGTTCCACCATTGTTCCCAAGGAAAATGCACCCAAGTATTTGTAGAATCTTTTGCTATTTCTCTGACATAATATGTCGGTTCAAAATCACATTCATTATTCCACCAAAGAGTAGCAAATCGAACATCTACTCCATTGGCTTTTTTGGTGATATGACTTGACATTCTTTGAAAAGTTTCACCAGAATCGCAAATATCATCAACTATTAAAACTCTCTTATCGGTGGGTCTTGGTAAATACTCCTCCCACTCAGGAAAGTCTCTTAAAGCTGATGCCACAGATTTAAATGGTTTCTTGAACCAATGTGACAACATCACGCCAGGAGTTAATCCTCCTCGTGATAATCCAACAATCACAACTGGGTCAAAATTATCAAGAACAATGTCTCTTGCAAGTACATTAACATCTCTACGCATTTCTTCCCAAGAATACCATAATTTGTTCATAATTATTCTTTTAAATCAATTAATGATTTTTTCCAATCTCCTAACTGTGAACTAATTTCTTTTGCTGATAGAAAAACTGGTTTGGTAATTTGTAAAATCTCTCCTTCGTCAACATCCCATGTATCACAATCAATATCAGTTGTAAGTTCGGGTTTGTTTTCGAAAGCAAAAATTTTGCCGTCTAAATCTCTAGCAAGAAATTTAAAATGAGTCGGTACTAGAGTTTCAACAGTTAATTTTTTCATTTCCTCTTTCAAGTACAATTAAATAAGTATTTATATATTAAGAGAACAAGTCGTTTTGGGCCTTTAAAGCAGTTTTAATATCTTTATTAAAATCTTTTGTTCTCTGTTTTTTTGCATTTTCTCTTTTTAGTCTTTTAGCAAGTGAAGGTTTTACGTAATATTCTTTCTTTTTTAAATCTTGTATAATTCCCTCATCATTAACTTTATTTTTAAAAACTTGCAAAGTTCTAAAATTATTATTATTTCTATTTTTCACACTAATTCGTACTATACTTTTTGACATAATTAACCATTTAATAGTTGTTGTTTTTTATTAATAATTGCTTTATCAACAAGCAAAATTTTATTATTCAAATCACCTCTATCAGTAGATAGTTCTTCTATACTTCTTGAATCTAAAAGATATTCTTTTAAATTCTCTAAATCTTCTAGTGCCATTTCATGAAAATTTAATTCGTTATTTTTGTTTTTCATATTTAAAGTAAACAGTTATTGTTGAATTTTCATTTTGAATCACTTTTTTAAAATGTCTGGGATCAGCCTGTGAAGTTTTTTCCTCACAGGCAGGTACTCTCTCTAGAGGAATCAAAGGATTCCCATATTCTCCTAAATAAGTTCATATCATCTCCTTTTTTTAGTTATCTAATTATTTAGATGGAGACAATTACTTCGTATTAGGAGTTGGTGCTGAAGCCACAGACTGTTTTACTGCTGGCATTGCACGGGAACCAAACCAAAAACTAATAATAGCGGCAAATAATCCTTCAGTTTGCTCATCCCATACTACATCAAGAGTTGCATTTAAATCACTACCATTTTTAATTGCTTGATACACTAACACTATTTTAACACCTATAAATGTTAAGAAAAACACATAAGTTATAAAAGGTCTTACAAATGCTCGTAATGAATTTATAAATCCTTTTTGATTTCCTAGAGCAGTATCATGTGCTAAAAGCATTTTTTGCTCTTCAAAATCTTTCTTTGCATCAAACAATTTGATATCTAAATCAACACCCTGTTTCTTTGCTTCTATTTGAAGTTTGTATTCTTCTGTTTTCTGTTTCTTTTCTGCTTTATCTTTGAATAAATCTACTATGCTAGGAACAGTTGAAGTTGCAAATCCTAACAGACTGCCTAATATTGTAAGCATAATATTCCTTTATACATCAGTTGAATCATTTTTAAAACTGTCAGTTAAAACTTTTAATTTACTATATGCTTGTTTAATTCTATTTTCATTTTCGCTAATTTTTGCATCAAATGCAGAAGAATCCACTTCAAATTTGTAATATATGTTTGATGCGAGAGGATTGTCTGGGTGTTTTGATCTCTGATATTCATTAGCCCAAACCCAGACATTTACTTGATAGGTGTTTTCTGATACTTCCACATCATAAGGTATGAGTTGATGTACCTTATAATACGCCTCATCTACAATTATTCCAGCAGTAGTTAAATAAGACTTTTTAATTGCCATTATTCGCTAAGTCCTGGGATTCTTTGTGTTCTGGATCATCTTTATCTTTGAACCAATAATCCGTACTCTTCGCTAGGACCGCGACATAGGCTCCAACCAAAATGTTGATTAGTTGCATATGATTATCTGTAGTACCACTTGTGAAAAATAACAAATATATTAAGATTAAAAATGTTCCAACGATAGCCCAAGAAAGAGAAATTCTTGCCCACCAATTTTTTACTTTTCGACTTTCAATTGCTGATAATTCTTTACCAGTATCTTTTATTTTTTTTGCCATTATATTTCCTCATAATGTTTCAGTTATTATCCTTCTGTAGGGAGACCCTTACCAATCGCAGTAACGGTTTCTCCGCCTGCTTCTGCATCTCTAATCCTTAAAGCACTAGTCATTGCTTGATCCAAAATATCAGCATTCATATACTTGACATTAGTAGGATCATATCCAAATTTAACCAAAAAGTCTTGTTTTTCTGAAACTGTAAGATCGGCATCTTCTGCTTCGAGTTCTTTTACTTCGGGTTCTTGGGTTTCTACTTCTTCATTCTTTTCTTTTGCTCGTTCCGGGCCGGTTTTACTCATTCCTTTATAAATCTTTTCACGTTGAGCGGTTGCCTTATTTCTTTCTGGAGATCCCTCTTTGGCTTTCAGGGCCTTATTTCCAGTTGCCATATAAGCTCTAACTTTCAACTCTGGTGAAAGTTCGTTAACCTGTTCTGCTTCTTCATTCTGTTGAAGCGGATCTATTATTTCTATGTTAGCAAAGGTGTCTTCTTTAGGGCTTTGCTCTTTAACATCATCCGTATGATGAAGAAGAAGTTTTTTAAGTTCTTCTTTTTCTTGATCACTTAAATTTTCAAATAATTCTTTTACATTTAACATTTTTTCCTTTTAAACTGGTGCTACTAGATCATCATCAAATTCCGAACATCCACACGGGTTTTCAGATGAACATTCACATGGATCGCAAGTGCATGGTGAACATTTGCATTCTGGATTATTACACATTTTAACTCCTTAAACTCCCTTATATTTATGTTTATACGGGATTCTGTTTCTTTAAGTATTTATTTCTTGTTTACTTTTATAATCTGCTATTGCTCCTTTAATAGCATCTTCTGCAAGAACCGAACAATGAATTTTTACTGGTGGTAATGATAATTCTTCTACAATTACTGTATTTGTTACTGAAAAGGCTTCATCTAATGTTCTTCCTTTAACCCATTCAGTTGCTAATGAAGAACTTGCAATTGCAGATCCACATCCAAATGTTTTAAATTTTGCATCAACGATTTTATCATTATCATCCACCTTTATTTGTAATTTCATTACATCACCACATTCTGGAGCCCCAACAAGTCCTGTTCCAATTGTTGGATCGTTTTTATCAAAACTTCCAATATTTTTTGGATTTTCAAAATGATCTAAAACTTTATCTGAATATGCCATATTAATTCCATCCTAAGTGTTGTTTTCCGTCTGCTGGAATATCTTTTACTGGTGTAAAACTCTCTCCACATCCACAGACATGTTCAAACTTGAGTCGTTTAAATATAAATCCCTGTTCTACTAAATTTCCTACTTTATAATCTACTTCTACATCACCGATTATATCATTAAGCATGTATTCGTCTACTACTAATTTAACACCATTTTCTGTAAAAACTAAATCTTCTGATTTAACACTATCTTCAAAATCTAAACTATATTTCCACCCAGAACAACCACCAGAATTTGCACCTACCCTTAAATAAGAAGTTTTAATGTCTTTATCTTCATCTTCAATCATTTCTTTAAAAACACTTGCGGCTTTTTCAGAAATTTTAAGTTCACATCCAGCTTGGTTTGTCTTCATTTTCCTCGATATGTTCATACATGAATGATGTCCTACAGCCACATGTTCCTTTTGCTGAAGGATTATTAAATTTTAATCCACGATCATTTAAATTATCTGACCAATCAATTTCTGTATCTTTAATATACAAGTGACTTTTTTTATCTACTAAAATATTAAGTCCGAAAGACTCAAATTCTAAATCAAATTTCCCCTTACGACTTTCAAAATCTACTGTATAAGTAAATCCAGAACATCCGCCTCCTTTAACTCCAATACGTAATCCTGTATTATCAGATACTTTTTGTTCTTTCATAATTCTTAATATTTTATTAGCGGCTTTTTCTGTTAAACTGACCATTTTTTCCCAATTTAAAGAACCCCACCCATTACAGGTGGGGTGCGCCAATTATTTATTCTCTACAAATTCATAGAGTTCAGAAGCCTTCTTCTTAATATCCTCAATGGAATAAGAATCTGGCTGAAGTTGATTAAACAACTTCATATTAGCATCGCCTTGCTCTTTTGCAAATTCCCATGCATCAATAGCAATTTGTGTTTGTTTTTGTTGTTGATCATAAAGATAACCAGAGGCCATCTCTAAGAGTCTAAATCTTAATTCATATGGATTAGACATATTGTCCTTTCTCTGTGTGTGTTTGTGTGTGTAATGGATTGTTTCTGTTCCGAGGCACAATCCCCAAGCCCGTCAGCAATTAAGCGGCCAAAGCCACCTGTGCCGAAGAATAATCGTCATTATTTGCGATTAAGTTAAATGACATTTTACATCTGTCAAGATGGTCTCCTCTGTATAATCACATTCAATCGAATTCTATTACAGCCCCATCAACGAAAGTCATATCCAAAAAAAAGTGTGGCATAAGTTATACCCAATGCAAGTATTATAATTATTGCCAGCCACATTAATTTTTTTTCCATAACATTCCTTGGTGGAGCTGATCGGAATCGCACCGATGTCTTAAATGCTACTCTACAGTATCATCAACTAAAACTATTTAGACAAATCTTGTGTCACATCTTTAATTTTTTCTATTTGTTTCATAATAATTTGTTCACGTTTTGGCCAGAAAATGTAATCTTTTTCTGGATTTTTCATAAGATTATATAAAATAGGTAAAATTAATTCTTCAACTTTACCCATATCTTCTACATATTTTTCTTCTAGATAATCTTTTTTATAACCAATTTCTTTTATAGCAGAATCTATTTTCTTTTCCAATGCTGAAAAATCTTTTGATTTTGCTTCAACTTCAACTATTTTCTTTTCTACTTCTGTGGTTTTTGCTTTATATTCTTCATCATCTACTGCGGAAAAACCGAAGTCAAAATTAGCATATTCTTCAGGTATTGTTGCCATTCTCGTATCCGTATTTGCAAATCCAATAAGAGTCTACTATATCTGAAATGGGATTTTTATCACATTTTGTCTGAAATTCTTTTGTAAGTTCTCTCTGTGTATCAGACACAAAAGATTCATACATTAATTCTTTACTTGCGTTTCCCTTATCGGATGCATATTTTTTGATTACTGTAGGAGGTATCATTTCATACCTTAAATTACAGTTGTATAAAGTATTTTTTAAAATTGCCATGTTTTCCGCAATTTGTAAGACTCGTTGTCCATTTGCGGCATATGCATAATTTTCAATAAAAACTGTTTTGGGTCTTATATCATATTTTACAATACAATTTTCTACCCAAGAAGATAATCCTAGATATCTTTCCATCTCTGTCTTATATTTAGGATATTCTACTATTTCAATATTATGTAGAGGACTCCATCTTTCAAATTGTCTACTAGTTTTTGCTATGCAGTAGTGTTTAATATTTTCATACTTCCACTCACCGCGACATTGTGTTATTGCTGGGCTTGTTAATGAATAATCAATTCCCACATGTAAATCATGTATCCCAGTTATCATCATCCTCTTCTTGTAGTTCAATTATCTCTCCACAATAAGAACAAAATTGTAC
>Ga0315319_10000175_pt1 | contig 18604 bp, 14 predicted proteins | sample M1500m3416metaG_FD_203463 | JGI IMG/M metagenome (GOLD analysis project Ga0315319, IMG submission 203463) | Ammonia-oxidizing marine archaeal communities from Monterey Bay, California, United States - M1 500m 3416 | ecosystem: Environmental > Aquatic > Marine > Intertidal zone | place: USA... | reverse complement strand
TAAACGCCACAAGCACCTGAAGAATTAGACCACATAAGAACATTTGAAGTAACCAATATTATACTATCAGCAAGTTTTTTAGTATAACTAACAGACCAAAAAGCTGTTCCTGACGAACCAACAAACGCTGTTCTAGTGTTATTTGTAAACAACTCACTATTAATAACAGTTCCAACTGGCAATCTAGCAGCAGCTAAAGTTCCACCCGTTATATCTCCTGCATCTACAGACAAATCAATTGAAGCAGCCCCATCAGGACTGTTGGTAATATCTAGTACAGAGCCACTCTTAATGTAAATCTTATTGGATGCGGTTGAAGGTCCTTCTATGTAACCTACGTTTATTGTACTCATATAATACTCCAATATCCGTCTACAGTCACAGTAAATCCTGTACTAATAGTAACTGGACCAACTGTTGATCCGTTTGTTGTAGAAGGAATGGTTATATCCTCTCCAATACTTTGAATATTTGTTCTTATGATCCAATTAGCACCGAGATAAGGACTTCCACCGATTTGTTGTTCAACTCCACCTGAGTTTCTAGAATATAATAAATCATCATTCTTAAAATATAAATTGTTATAACCTACTGCTGTAGTTCCAGGAGTAGTAGCATCAGCCATAATAAGAGCTGCTTCAAACGTTGGAGTTTTTTGAGTTACGATAGTATCGTTTGTACTCAAAGTTGGAAGGGTATAATCGTATGTTCCTGCGCCAATAAGCCTCCAACCAGACTTCCCCTTAAGATTGTCCTTTAGGATCTTAACGTTAGCGCCATTAAATATCGCTGCTGGCATTTTGTAGTCTCCTGACTAGTAGGTGTTAACCTAGAAAATTTATGGCAATTTTACCACTTGTTATATTTGTTCCAATTTCACTATATAATTGTACTGCATTCGTAGATGCTAAACTAACTTTAACCCTACCTCCACCTAGAGGTAAATAAGCTTTAACAACTCCGCCAACTCTAAGGGACATATATTCCCCAATATCGTCTACAACTTCTATTTGAGTACAAGCAGATGCTAAACTAGCAACAACAGTTGTACCTGTAGTAGATATAGCTGCTGTACTTGAATCCACTACTCCTGAATCTAAAAAATCCACTGGAGCGATTGAGTTTACAGTTATAGTTGGCATTGTTAGAACATCAACCTGTACTTCTGTACCAGTTACACATCCAGCTAAAGAACTTGTGTCTGCATCTATAGTAGTTAAAATTCCATTTGCTGTAGTTTGTAACGCACTTGTAGCTGCGCCACTTGGAAGAGCAGAAGTTAAAACATCTACTTGTAATTCAGTTCCACTTACAGCTCCTGCTAACAAACTAGTATCAGCATCTATGGTAGTTAAAATACCATTTGCTGTAGTTTGTAATGCACTTGTAGCTGCACCCGAAGGCAAAGCCGAACTAAGTACGTCCACATCCCCAATATCTACACCAGAGTTAGCTGATAATTTACCTATAGCATTCGTACCTGCTGGTAAGGATGCGACTACATCAACTTGCATTTTACTGGCAGTAACTGATGCTGCTAAAATACTCGTATCTGCATCAATCGTAGTTAAAATCCCATTACCTGTAGTCTGCAAAGCCGAGGTTGCAGCACCTGAAGGCAAAGGACTAGAAGATACGACATCAACTTGCAATTGTCCTGCAGCATCTACAGCCAAAGGATAAACAACCGCACCTGCAGAGTAGAAACCTCCTACAATCATTTGAGCCGAAGGTAAAGCAGCTCCACTGGAAGCTTCAGAATCTAATGAAGCAGTGAGAGGTGGAAATATAAATTGTGACATATTAGGCTCCTATGGTCTTAGCAGACATGATAGCACTAAAAGTACCAGCACTATGCGTTGAGTTAGTATAAACAAGCCTTATAGCCCTGAAAGGGATTTTATCAAAAACAACTACATGTTCACCAGATGTAGCTCCAGTAAGAGTTATAGTTCCTCCTGAAAGAGTAAGATCGAACCAATCTCCTGCTGCAAAACTAGCAGAGTCTGGGTCTAAATTTGTACCCTGTACCACTACAGAGCCAGTATGCGCCCCACTAGCTGCTGAAGCCCAAACGATATTAATGGACATATGATCAATAGTTGTTGTAACTGTAGCCGTACTGTTAACACTAGTATCGAGATCTACCCCATCTAGCATTTTGTAGGTATAGATTATATTCTTTCTTCCCACTGGAATCTCCTTATGAGTTAAGGGTTGGTTGCCCTAGTTCCTACTTATTGTTTTCTTATTATATTAAAATCTATCTGGGTTTTGTATCTTCTCTAACTGGGTTGCAGCAGAATTAGCCTTATCAATACCCTTAGCAGCATTAGCAGAAATTTTACCCCCAGCCTTAGATACAGCAGATTCTGAGTAAAATTGCTGTAAAGACCTAATACTATCTGGCATTAGAGCCAAGTCTGTAGGAGCATCCATTAAGATACCTAACAATAACCGTTGTTTATAGTCAACTGATTCAGGGTGCGCATGAATATCTTTCATTACTTCTGTTCTAATTCTAGCATAAATATCAGGATAAACAAACCTTATAGCTTCTACACTTTCACGGCTTATTTTTCCTTTTCCAAAATCTTTTAAAACAGCCATGGGATCTTGTATGGCTTGTAAATATTTTTTAAACTTGAACATATCTTGATTAGATGGTTTATATTTTTTTCTTAATAAGGGATTAACGTTCATTAATCGAGGAAGTTTAGAGTCTAAAAATACTAAGGCTCTACTAACCACTCCTTTCATTCCCGAATAAGTATTAGGAGCTGCTACTCTTATGGGTTCATTTGTTGTTATATCTTGAATTTTTTTAGGATCAGCTTTTAAATCATCTAACTGTTTAGTAACATTATCAAAAGCATCTTGTTCCGTTTTAGGTTTTTTTCCATCTCGTACTGCTAAAGGGGAATCCAATAAGAGTTTACTTGAAACAGGGGCAGCAGCCTTACTCCAACCCACCTTTCCTAAAAATCCTTTAGCGGATTTAAGTATAGCCTTATTCATAGTTAAGTTAGCAGTTTCAACTCCAGAAAGTACCCTAAATCTGTTATATAAATCGGACTTAGCAAAAGCCTTAATAGCTGCACCAGTCATACCTAGTCCAGCCATGTCAATTACAGAGCCACCCAATCCACCCCAAAATAGATCTTTAAATAGACTAAAATCCTTTTTTTTAGCCGCTTTCTTCAGTCCTTTAAGAGCTGTAGCTGCTGTGGCGTAGTCTAACATTTCCTGTCTTAAACGCTTTCCTAATGGACCAACATTTGCAGCCATTTCATAAACTTCTTCCCTAACTGCATCACCCATTCGTTTATTGATTTCATCTCTTAAGGTCCATTTACCTTTTTCAAAGTTTATTTTACTATCATACTTAACTTTGTCAGCATAAATACCTTTAGCTGTATAAACTGTATCATCACCAAATTTTTTAGAAACTTCTTTTTGAAATTTGTTTATTAATTCATAATCCCCTTGTCTACCAACTAATGGTTCACCAAACTCATCTACTTGATTTTTAAGCAAATCATCTAACATTTGATCTTGCCTTAATGCTACACTACTTCTAGTAGGCATTACCTCTAAGGCTTCGTCTACGTCATCTATAGCATTTAGAGTTTTTCCTATATTTTTTAAAGATTTATTTTTTGTATTTTCAACAGCCCTTTTAAGTTTTAAACTATTAGTTGTAACCCCAAGTCCTTCTTCTTTAGCAGTTTTTTTAAGTAATGGACTCATGTTTTCAAATATGGTGGGCTTATGGGCAGCTAAATCATCTATTTGGACATCATCCAAACCTGCCATTTTTGCAGCATTACGATTATTGTTAAAATACCCTTCTTTGAAATCATCTATTTTCTGGCTCATAAAGCCAACTATTTTATTATTCTTAATTTTAGGAACAACTATATCAACCCCACCTCGGATTAAAGATGGAGCCACACCAAAACCAAAACCTGTAAGTCCACCCCAAAGAGCGCCTTCTTTTCCATAGGCTAAGACATTTTCAGCATTAAATTCTTTCTCTCCTAGAGCATCCTCAGATATAAGTTTTCCTGTAGTCCAAAGAGAAGTTTCTAAGGCAGATCCTGCCCCTTTTGCTACGCCTTTAGACAAAACACTTGCTACTGCTTTCTTCTTTAACTTATCGCCTAGAAGTTTTTGAAATCCTTTAACAGTAAGATTTTCTAAAGCCGCACCTGCTCTAGCAGAAGCTATTACTCCAGCTCCACCTATTTTAGCTCCTTGAGCCAAGGCACTTGTACCACCCGAAAGTAGTAACGGAGCAGCTATACCTGTAATTTCCCCAGTAACAGTAGTTTTAGGGTTTAGTCTCTTTCTATGAGAGAGATCTTTTGGGTTTACACCCATGGCTATTAGAGCCTTATCACTTAAACCTAGAGAAGCAGATGCAGCAGTTCGTTCAGCAAAGTTTCTCAAAGCCGCTGTGTTGTCTCCAAACTCATCTCTAAGCCTTAGTTCTTCCTGTAGTGCAGCCTCATAGTCTGGACCGAAGGCTTCCCCCATTTCTTGTTTAGAGGCTAGACCTTCAGAAACCTCAGACATGTCCATCGACTGTCTTTCAGCATCCTCTATATCCTTAAGAGGGTTATTATTTATTTCATCAACCATAACTACTCTCTAGTTAGCTCTGTATTTTACACCTTTATGGTGATAGTATAGAGGCTTTACTTTTTTTCTTACTTGATAATGAATATCAGAAGCTTCTTCTCTAGTTTTACCTTGTTCCTTCATTATCTTTCTAATACCAGCTTCATCTTTAGTTCCTGGTAGGTCAAAATACCTAACTGAAGGTGAGATAATAAATGCTGCTGGGTATCCATAACGTCTAGCCATGGAAACATATTTTCTCTGCAAATCCTTTTCATCATCCATTGCAGGTTTAATCATTTTTAAGGCTGATTGTAAAAAAGCCTTTCTATCAGATTCTACAAATCTTCCACCATTCCACATACGATTCCACTGTCTTGCAAAGTACTCCGCCCTTGGACCTGCACCTTCAGCAGTTTTAAATTCCCCTTCTCTAACAACAGAGTTAGGATCTAGCATTTTCATAAATTGAAATACTATAGAAATATCGTCTGCACCGGATATTTTCTGATCTGAAGCTATGAGATTATGCAAACGTCTATAAGCACTAATAGTTGGTGCAATTTTTCTATCTTTACGTTCTTTTTCAAAGTTTTCACGCAAAGTATCAATTCTTTTCATTTCTTCTTTTGGGTAAACCAATCTCATAATAGCCGGAGGTACAAGATGTAATCTACCTGCTCTAGCTTCATTCATAACGTAATGTTTTAAATGTTGAATCTGCTGAGTTTTTTCTATCCCAGCCTTCTTTATATCCAATGCTTGTGCAAGTGATGCAAGTTTAGCCCTAACATCTGGGCTAGTAGCCATAGCCGTATATTTATCAACCGCAGCCTTAGCCCTACGAGTAGCCTCTTTTGCAGTAGATAATTGTTGATCTCTTGTTAGTTTTTGTGCAGATATGTCTGCATTAACAGCTCCATCTATAACATCCATTATAGCTTGAGTACCTGCTGCAGATTTAGTACCGTAGTAACCACCGATTAACATCCCTATACCAGCCACAATTTTAGCTGGAGTACTCATAGTATTCCAGAATCTCATGGGTTCTATTTTTTGAAGATTTTGTTCAACTTCAGACGCTTTATTTAATTCATCTTTCAACGTTAGTCTAGCTTCCTCCGTTATTCCTTCAGAAGATCGGAAAATATCATAAATACTAACAGCTTTAGGATCTGCCTCCTCTTCTGTTAATTTTACATCTTCAGTTACGTCTACCTGTGATTGACCCATTCGTCCTGGGGTTTCTCTTATCCCTACTTTTACTGCTGCATCACTAGACTCTTCAGCCCATTGTTTTCTTTTATCTAATTCAGCCTTTAACTTTTTAGACTTTTGAATCTGAGAGGGACGAGATTTAATAGTTACAGTATCAGAGTTGGGTTCAGAAACTACTTCTTTAGTTTCTTGAAGTTTATCTTTAAGTTCTACTACTGACATTTTGTCTACATCATCAACCTGTTCCTGTTTAGTAAGTACTACCGTATCTCCTTTAATAGAAGCTTCAACAGGAGGTTTTGGTTTTTTTGGTTCTTCAGGTTTAAGTCTCCATGCGTCTTGTGGTGTAGGTACAGTGCCTTCTACTTTATCTTCTACAGCTTCATCAATTATATCTGTTTCACCTGTCTGTCTAGCTCTCATTTTAGGATCATCACTTAGTTCAGGCTCTTTAAACACAGCTCCACCTTTTTCAAATGATGGAACGCCCTTTAAGGATTGAGAACCTTTTCTCATTTTATATTCATCAACCATATCCATATTTTCTATATACTGAGGACCAACTTCTTCTTTAACCTTCATTTCTTCTTCTACAGTTTCTCCTAACTTAGGAGCTAAAGGCAAAGAACTTCCTTCTGCTTTCACTTTCATCTCTTGTGGAATATCTTCCATAGGAGTATGACTTGGGATATATTTTTGTCCAGTATTTTTAGTTTGTTCTTCGTTTGGTTCTTTATTAAAATGTTGCATTTCTTTGCTTTGAGTAGGTTCCTCTACTGTTTCTTTATTAAAAATTTGCATTTCTTGGCTTTGAGTAGTAGGTTCTGAAGTTCCTCTATCATCGTAATAGTCCATTTTTCTTTTATATAATACAGCTCTTGGGGAAACATCTTTGTACCTTTCATATAAGGATTTATAAGCCTCAAAGTTGTTTCTTCTTTCTTCAGGAGTTTTCCATTTTAACTTCTTAGCTGTAAGATGCTCTGCATTTTCAAACTTTGAAACAGTTCGATTATTTCCTGTTCCTACTTGGTTATACCATTTTAAATAAAACTTTTCCTTTTTACTTAAAGTACTCCTGCTCCTGTTACTTAGTGACCTAGCTTTTTCTTTATTTCTAGCTTGAATCATTCTAACTTTTTGCTTAAATAAAGGACTTTCCATTCTTCTTCTTAATACCCCAGGACTTACTCCCTCTAAAGATGTAAAGTTTGTATCAATTATCCTTTTTTTAGGTTCATGAGTAATCGGAAGACCTAAAGCTTCCCACGTAGCTATAGTTTTAGGATTAAGATGAGAATAAGGAATGTCTCCTTTTAGTCCTTCATGATGAGGACTTTGATGTCCTGCATAAGTGTTTCTTACCTTTTTAATATTACTTTCTATATTTCGTTTTAAAGCTGCTTTTTTATTTTGTGGAATTTCAGTACTGTCATCTATTAGTTTCTTTATTTTATCCATACCTGGAGTCCACTTATTTCTACCATAAATTATTTTAGGGTCTTGAACTTTTGTAGGCTCCATTCCTTTTCCAGCTTCGGGTCTTTGCTTTTTCATCCACCCATATTTACCCCAATCTTTCCTGTCCACATCCTCTACACGCAATACTAGCTGTTTCATTATTCTTTCTATTGCAGGACTTTTAGCCTCTTTAGCTAATTGAGCAAGTGTGTGAGTTTGTTGAAAACCTTTTTTTCCAGCCCAATGATTATGAAAAAGACCTTTAAAATCATAGTGGTGTTCACGTTCCCTTTTACCACTTTCTAGGTTAACTCTACCTCTAACTCCTCCTGCACTCATGGTTAAACCCATAAGTTCTACCATTTCAGGAGTCATTCCCATTAATCGTCCTTGCCGTTTTGCACCATCTATAAATACAGTCATTTCAATACCCCATCTTTTTCTTAGCCTTAAGGACATCCTTAAATGAAACTCTTCCACCCTTACGCAATGCAACATCTGCAGCTATAAGTTGTTGCCCAGCCTTAGCTCTCATGTCATGGGCTTTAGATAGTCCTTCTAACGTTCGTTTTTTTCTTCTATCTTTAGCTTCATGATAACCTTTTATTCCTGACAACACTCCTTTACCAGCACCCATGAGTACAGTAGCTTTGTCACTGTCAGGCATTTTACCCCACCAACTTTTTTCTTCTTTAGGTTTAGCCATAATGGAGCTAGTTTCTCTCCTACCTTTAGCTTCTACACCGCCTTCTTCAGCCATTTCACTTTTATAATCTTTAACAGACATTCCTGCTCTTTTAGCTAAATCTGCTGTAAAGTCCTCTTCGCCTTTCTTTTTATCAAGGTTTTTAGAATGTCTTTGTACTTCATGTGATTCAGCAATAGCTTTTGGTTTAGATTTTTTAAAATGTCTTTGTACTTCATGTGATGCAGCAATAGCTTTTGGTTTTCCTCTTTTAGTTCTATCTTTTTCATCTTGAAGTTTGTCTTTAAAAGTTCTGTTTCTGCTAGTTTTACCTAAATCTTTAACTCCTTTAAATCTCTCTTTAGACTTAGCTTGTTTTTGACGAAGCTTCACTTCTTCTTCTATAGCCTGATCTTCCATAGCCTTTATTCTTTGAGGACTCCATCTAGATTTTGATTTTTCCGCACCTTCTCTAAAATCTTTTTCACTTACAATAGCTTTATTAATTCTTTGACGTAAAGCTTTTTTTGTGAGAACACCTTTCGGATATTTTTTAGTCACTCTATCTGATATTTCTTTTCTCCAATCTCCGCCTTTCTCCATCTTAACAGGCTCCTCTTTTTTCCTCATCCAAGGAGGTGGTTTTTTTGTAGAACGAGGTTCAAGTTTCTTTTTAGAAGGAGAGTCAATATCATCACCATGCTCTGGTAATCTATACTCTCTTCCTAGAGGTTCTTTAAGTAACTTTTCTACATTTAATTTAGGACGATCAATAACTGATCCACCTTTTTTTAATTCTATATCTTCTGAAGCCAATTGTTTACCAGATTGAGCTACTTTTTGTTGAGCCTTAGCTTCACCCATTGCAAGATTAGATTTTCTCTGATCTTCAGCTTTCTTTTCTTTTCCAGCGGCTGATATTCCTCCGACAGCAGCACCCATAGGTCCTCCGGTTAAAAAGCCTAAACCAGCCCCTATACCAGTTCTAGCCAAAGAACCTAAAAACCCTCCACGACCAAGTTTTACAACTGAATCACCTTTCCAGTTTTTATATCCAGTGTGACCTTCTTTATAAGCTTTTTCTGCCTTTTTCTCAAAGATCTTATCTGCTTCCCAGCCTATGGCTTCTCTAAACTTACGTTTAGCCTTAACTCCTTTTCCGAGATTTACATCTCCACCTTTTTTCATATCTAAATCACTAGCCTTTTTCTTATCTAAACCTTTTTTAGCACTAATTCCAGCATCTGTTACTTGTCCCACGGCTTCTAATTTTTTACCTAATAATCCTGAACTCATAACAGCACTTCCTAATTCTGCCATTTCTAATCCACCAAGAGCCTTATTTACAGGTTTCTTATCTCCATACTTAGTTTGTAAATCATAAAGAAACCCGGAACCTACTTTACGGCTTTGGTCTTTTCCTTTAGCACCCATGGACTCACCAATACCTCTTACAGTTTTGGAATTAACTACAAATTCTCCATCAGATAGTTTAGCCTTAATTGAGTCTGAAGTTTCTGTTCCTGGACCTTTTATTGGTCCATTCTTTCTTTTATAGGACTTAAATATTTCCCCACCAGAAGCCTTAGAGTTTGCAGCCCTAGTGGCAGCAGCTTGATCCTGAGAAGCCTTTGAAGCCACATCTAATCCTCCTGATTTTTGAAAATAACCTAACAAACCTTTCTTATCGGATTTCATCTTTGCCATACGAGCAGTTCCGGCATCTCCGTACATTTTAGCTTGAGTCTGTCCAGCTTGAGCGCCCATGGCAGCAGCATCTCTAACTCCAGTTTCACCAGCTCTAGTTAATCCTCTCATACGTTGAGCAGCGCCACCCCGACCTGTACCTGCAACAGCCATTTGTGTCCTAAGACCTCTCTCAGCTCCAGCCTTTTGTAATTCACCACCCATGCCTTCAGCTAATGCTACCTGTTTGTCATATAATTTTTTCTGTTCAGGATCGTAAAGAAATCTTTTAGCTTCCGTTTTCCACTCTGCTCTTTCTTTAGCTGCCTCTTCTGCTTTTTTACGTCTTTCAAGTTCTAAAGGAGAAACTCCTGTGGGTCTGCCACTAAATTGTCGATTTCCACTACGATTTTTTCCTCCTTTACTATAAGGATTACGACTATAGCCCATAATATCACTATAGTGTTTTCCTTCTCCAAAACCCATACCACCACCACTGCCACTAGTCCTGCCTTTGCTAGCGGTCCGAGATCCTTCACTGGTAGTCCCATTCTTAAAGAGCTTAAGAGATCCTGTCCGATAAAGTTTTTTTCCTATTAATTTCATAATTAATTCCTATAGTTTTAAAGCGTCCTCAACGCTTATGGTAAAGTAAATATTATCATTCTGTGCTAACATTACTCTACCACCAGTTTTTAAATATAAGTTTAAAAGCATATTAGCATTAAAATGTTTAACATTAACTACGCCTGTTAAATATTCTAAATCATAAGCTTTAGCAATTTCAGCCATTTGAATCATATACTTTTTGCCATTATTACTACCTCTGTATTCAGGTACTATATAAGCATTTTCTATGTAGAGACAATCTTCCTTAAGGCTGTATTCATAAAAGCCCATTTCACTCTCTACAACTGTGTTTCCTTTACTTTCTTCGATATAATCTGCATATTGAGACATGTTCACTCCTTGTCCTAGTGTTATTAAGTAGTTTTGAATATTCTACTTTGCTTAATTTTGTATTCTGTTCCTCTGGAGCCAGCTACAAACAACAATTGTGAGAAACTAACACCTTGACCATTTTGTCCTCCAGATTGGAGACTTTCGATCTTTAACTTCATAGCTTCGCATTTTTGTTTCTTAAAGTCAACTCTTATTTGATATTGCATTACATCTTTACCACCATAAGCTATTGATGTTGTGTAATCTCCAGTTGTACCTCCAGGATCTCCATAATATCCTTCAACCATTGTACCTGTAGAACTTGCTGAAGTACCAGGATCTCCAAAATCCCAAGCTTCTGTATAACTTGTTACATCTACTAGTGAGCTTTCTACATAATCATCATTATAGTCATAGGCTACACTAACTTTAACTTTATGGGGACTAAAATAGTTTCCAAGTAAAAGCATTCGATAGACTCTAATAGAGTTTTGAGCAGCTACAGGATTCATCCAACCTGTTTCAACTACCATATTTATAGGAGTTCCTCCATCTAAATATGAATTATAGTTTTGTCTATATAAACGATTTCCAGCTCCTTCAGTATTTACATAGTAATAAGTGTCTCCTACCATAATAGAACCAAATCCCTTATGGCTAGTATAGATAGACCAAAATCCTCTAAAATAATTATAGACTAAACATGGACCATCTGAGGTCAAAAACCGCACTTCATTACTCTTAGGTACTAGATCTCCTTTAACTATGTTCAAATGATTAAAATCTTCTACAGGCGCACCTATGTAATCTAATCCTAATGATCTAGAAAGTAGATAAATTCCTTTATTAGATTTAAAAAATAAACCTTGAGGAGTTAAGGTAACACTATTTCTAATAGTACAACCTACATCTGAAGATATTAGTTGAGGTTCGATAAAACTATCTTGTTGCCCTAAATTGTTTGGTCCATCTCCTGCTAAATAGAAGATTGCATTATCTTTAAAGATTATAAGTTTATCATCCATTGCTTTTAAGGCTATAATATTACCTCCAACTTGTGATACAAGAATGAACAATGAATCATTAAACTCCACTCCTACTTTTTCTTGTAAAAGTTTTGAATATCTTATTTCTAACTTATCCTCTAATCCTGCCAAAAATAAACGGTTTTTAAAACTAGTAACAATAGATGATGAGGGAGGACTTATGTTTTCTAATACTCCTCCTGTTGTATAGATAATTTCTTGAGCAGCAAGATTTGTATCCGAAGTTATATCAATAACTTCTATATAATCCTGAGCTTTTTGATTTTGAAATGGAGCAAATGTTTGAATTAAAGTATTACTATTATTAGAGTAAACCTTGTAAAAAACAGTTCCAGATGCTAGAGTTCTATATAGGTCTATATAAGTATTATTCTTTTGAGTTAAGTTAAGAGTTGGTATTCTTACAGTCATATAGTCCCAACCTCCAACCGGAGTTCCTGTACCACTTCCTACTAATTCATCACTAGCTTGTAAAGAAAGTCCTGACCTATGGATGTTTCCTTGAGCATCAGTCCAAGTATAGATAGCATAATATGACCAAGTTAGAGTAGTCCCAACCCCAGGATTTTGAAAAGGATTAGATGTACCTGTACCAATAGCATTAGGAGTTAAAGTCATAGCCTCTGGACCATAATTAAAATTTTCTTCTACAATAACATTTCCATCATAAGCTTTTAGTTGTCCTCCAGAGAAGTGTAAATTATTACCTAAAGATTCTGTTTGGTTAACTATCTCATTACTGAAATCTATTACACTAGAATTAATTCCATATAAAGAAAAATAAGATGTAGTACCTGATGCCCCACTTACTATTTTTCCTTGAATATAAGAAGGGATTAAAAACTTTTCAGAAGATAAGGAAATTATATTTGGTAAACTAGCTATACTATAAATTGCATTAGTATTAGTTCCACTATAATTATAAAACGCAGTAGAAACGTCAGCTCTTTTTCTTATAGAATTCACTAGAGGACCTGCTCCTCCTTGAGATATTTTACTCTGTATAGACCCATCTGCTTTCATAACATAATAACAAGAGTTTAGTTCAGATTCTCTAATAACAGGAATATAATTATTCTGATCAATAGTAAAAGCCTTACCAGCTAACCCTACTCCTTTAGCTACAGTGGCTGCAGTTCCGGCTACTTGCGTAACTAAGTTAAAAGTATTTCTTCTAACATAGTATTGATTCCAAGTATAACGATCTGTAACTACTGTACTTACGGCTGCTGTACCTGTACTAATACTATAAACAAAAGGATTAGTTTGATAAACTTGATAAAAAACATCAAGTGAAACCCCATCAACACTTCTAGAAGTTACATTAACTCCTCCTGTAGCTCCAGATATAGTTGAAATATCTTCTATAACTGATATAGGTACGTTTACTAGGTTTTGATTTGTTACTGCACCAAATTTTACTTTATTGTTTTCATCTATAATAGAAATACCAAAAGCTCCTGAATCCATCAAGTGCATATCAAGACCGTTTTGAGGTCTGTAGGTTTCTGTTCCTCCTGTAAAAGGATCTGTTGCTCCTAGAGTAGCAAAATCTAGATTAATTCTATCGAATTTCATATAATTGAGTGTATTATCATGGTATGCCATTATTAAGGTAGTATCAGAAGATACTACATCATAATAATATTGTCCACCTAGAGTAGCAAGAACAGCACTTGTACTTCCTTCATTTTGCACAGTAGTAAAAGTACCTGAGACAAAAGTTAACCCTTCTTTTAAAAACCCTATAAGATTAAAAGTCTCTGCCTTCAACTGATTACTTGAGTCTACATAAAAAATATAAACAACTTCTTGAAATACTGTCAATTTCATTCTACTAGTAGTAGCAGCAATAGTTGGAATAGTTTCATTATAAAGAACAAAACTACCGCTAGTTTGATCTTTAATAGTCATCTTAGGAGTACTGCCTTGGTAATAGATATAAATTTCATAACCTAAAGCTATAGCAACTTCTACATTTGTTTGTTCAAATCCATTTTGAACTATGGGAATAGATGTAGGAATACAAGAATCATAACTACCTTCCTGCTGCCAACGATCTTGAGCAGAACTGTAAGAATAAATTTGATCTCTAGAAATCCATAAAGGTTGACTTTGAAACTGAGCAATACCTATAACCGTTTGAAGGCTAGTGTCTGAAACTCCAAAAGAACTTAATTCATCATATCCATAGCGTTTATTAAATTCATGTTCTTTATCAAATCTTATATTTTCTACATTAGTAAAAGACCCAAACGGTAATTGCTTTGGATCAAACTTAGTATTAAGACCCTGATTAAGCGATAAAGGCACATTTTGTTTTTGTAAAGCCATACCATCTCCTAAATTCTAGCCCATACTTGAGCTGCAGCAAAATGAAAATAAACAGCTTGATAGTTAGAGTTCATTATAACAGAAGTAAAACCGTCTATAGTATCTGAAGTACCGCCCCTTTGTACTGTAATATTATATGTAGCCGAATTTCCTGAAATATCTTTTATTACATAAAACCTACCGTCACTTCCCACTGGTAAAGAAGAAGTATCAGGAAGAGTAACCGTACAAGGGGCTGATGTAGTGTCAACTAAAATAACTGTCTCTGCAGAAGTAGATGCTATAGCATGTGTGCCACTAACTGCTCCCCCAGCTCTAATGGGAAAAATATTAGCAGAGTCTCCAGAAGCAGGAAGATAAACAGAAGTTCCAGAAGTTATCTGAACATTAACTCCACTATTATTCCTAAACCATAAATCTCCAACAGTTCCACTTCCAAAAGCATAAATATCATTATTAATTGTAGGATGTCCTGTTTGTTTAATAAAACCAACATGTTCCACATTAATAATAGGATAAGATGTTCCTGATTTTCTAAAATCGAAATCAGCATTAACAGTTATACCAGCATTGTTAATCTGAACCCCTTTTCCTGAACTATGGTCGTGAGCATCTATTGTTGTAAGGGCAGTGTTTAAATCAGTAGCCCATACTGGTCCTAACCTTTCTCCTGGAGTAGGAAGAATTAAGTCCATATTTGATGTTGTAGTTGTTTCAGCCATGTTATATCCTTAAAAAACCCACAAGTTAACGGTTACCGTACCAGAGGCTCTTAGTTTTAAAAATAGTTTTCTACTATCGTAATCTCCAACTTCTTCATAAACAGTTTGAGCTGCAGATTTTCTTATTACCAAGTAACCTCTTGGTTTACGTCCTAGTTTGTGTTCTACTGATGTAAATCCTGTAGATATTAAATCAATGTCCTCTAAAATAATTCCATCAATTATTGCTGCAGCTAATACAGGATTTATAACAGACTCTACATGATCTTGAGCCGTATTAAAAACCCTAGCCATGGGAAAGTCTGCAGGAATAAAAAGCTTTTTAAACTTTTTCAACTTGTACTCCTACTAAACCAAAACGGATTATTAGACATATAAATATCTGTAACAGTTAAAGGATTATCTGCATCTCTATTAGCAGCCGATTCAGTAATTCTCTGTTTCAATTCAGCCTTCTGAGCCATGAGAATACTTACATCACTTTCTTCTTTTTGCAACATTCTTATAGCTGCAAAAGTAACAACATACTCAGCATAACCATTAAGATCATCCCAGAGCGTAGTTGTATCAGTACTAGATGCAAATTGAGCAGCTTGAGGAATGTACCAAAGCTTAACTTCCTTAACTCCATCCGGTTTAGGATTGAATACTAAATCCCCTCCTACTAATCTATATCTTACATTAGATAGATAACTCCATGATCCCCCATTTTGATAGGAGTTTCTTTCATTAAAGTTAAAAGCTCCTATGGTAAAAAAATCAGATCCATTAATTTTTGCATCTACTCCTCTTAGTTTATAAAAATCTGCTATAGCTAAATCTTCAGTAGATGTTGAGTCATTAATAGGATAAGTATCTATATTATTTGTAGTATTAAAACTTTTACTTTTTATATAATAATCTTCTCCATACTCTTGAATAAGTATGTCTTGTAATTCTGATATTCCAGCGTTAATATAGGTTACTAACTCCGAATCTTGAACAAAGTTATTATTTTCCATATCTGCTCTTTGCCTAGATCTAGACATAAGAGTAGCTATAGTTACATTAGCCACAATAACCTCCTAAAAAAGAGAGGCAAAAGCCCCCCTAATATTTATCTTCTTTTTCTTCTTCTTTCTTTTCCATACTAGAAACACATTTTTGAATAAATCCTTTCATAGCTCTAGCAAATTTTTCTTTGTTATCGTCCCTAAGAGCGTCCATGATTGCATCTACTTCAGCCTTATAGTGTTCGTAGGCAGAGTCATGTCCACCTCGTTCCATAAAGTCTGAGTTTGCCTTCTTACCTTCATCATGAGGACTGGATTTTCCCTTAAACTTCTCCATTATAGAGACTATCATCGCTCCTTTATCTTTTTTAGGTCCCATCATAATCATGATTTACTCCTTTAAGTAAGCTCACCAACACCGACTGCTGCTTGTTTAGAGTTTTTCACAACTATATGTAGTTTAATAATATCTGCAGTTCTAACAGCAGCAGCAACTCCAGCAATACTCAAAGCCTGTATAATAAAAGTCCCATCACTAGCAACACTATCAGACATCAATTGCCATGATACTCCTCCGCCAGTACCGCCAACAACAGTACCATCCAAAATAATAGAATCTACAGAATATAAAGCAGGATATAGATCTGAATCTCCTCCAACTTCTCCTAGTATGACACTATAATTTCCTGCACTATTATAAGTAACAGACTTAATACCAGCACTACGACTTTCATTAAGTACTTGCAAAGGTGTACTATCAAGTACTGCGAATTGTCCATAAAGGTGTTTAATTTCTTTATCCAGAGCTTGTACTCTGTTAAAATTTCGATTAGCCATTTTATTTCTCCTTTAGTCTGAGTGTCATACAACACGCAGCAAAAAAGAGGAGCCTTTTAGCTCCCCATATTAAATTAAGATAGTTTAATCCTAACATTGTAACCAGGACCTCTACAGCCCAATTGAGCATAGTATCCAATTCTTACTTCAACAGCATCAGCAGTAGATTCTCGTAAAAATCTTAACCCATCAGAGTCAAGGATTTTAGGAGCTTTACCTAAAGAGTAAAGTTTCCACATAGACATGTCTAGCATAAAAGCTACATTCTTAGGACAGTTTTGATCAGGAATAACCTTAATAGGTCCTCTAGGTCCATGAATCAAAATACCTCTAAAACCAATTTGAGGATTTATTTTCTCATCAACATAAGACACTTTAGAGCCTAAGGCTTTTTCAAGATCTGAAAAGTTAGAGTAGTTTACAAAACAAACATCTGGCTTTCCACCCTCTCTAGCTGCTCTAGAGGCAGCGCCGATTAGACCTTCTTCTAATGGAAGTGAAGAAGCGTCAAATCTAATCCCACCTAAACGAGTAGGATCAACACTTCTATCAACACTAAAAAAAGCTGTAGCAGAAGGAGCCGATTCTGGAACCCAAGCTTCTAGACCTGAAATTTTTTCATCATAATCACCAATTTGGTAAATATAATCATTAGTAGTAGTAACACCTGAAGCCATGGTAATAACTCCTGTATCTCTATTAACAGCAGATATTACTGAACCAGTGATACCGCCTGCAGGAACAATAGTTCCAGAAGAACCTGTTTTAGTAGCATTAAAATAGAGAGTCATACCAACTTCAAAATTAGTTACATCATCAATTTGTTTAAGAGTTACAGATGTAGTAGCAGTTCCAGTACCTGAAAGTACTTGTCCTATAGCTCCTGAACCATCTCCAAAAAGAGAAATAGCTAAAGATCTAGAGGCAGATTCAATAGCGCCATCAATCTCAGTAGTAGCAGCTTCCATGAATGCATTCGCATTACCTTTAGAAGCCTCTAAAACCTCGTTATTAATCGATGCTAGAGAATAATCTTGTTGTCTAGTAAGTAAGAATGCTGAAATTGAAGAAGCATACTTATTACCTTGAGCCATGGCAAAAACAGCAGATCTACCTTGAGGGTTACCCCATTTAATAGGTAACTTCAGGTTTTGTCCACCGAATTGTTCATATTTAGAAACCATAGCTAAGAATGGATTATCCTTATAGACCATGTTTTCAATTCTTTCATTTGTATAATGTTGTTTAAGCGCACCAGCATAGTTTGCAATGCTTTGTGATTCCGCCATGTTAACCTCCTACGGTTATTTAAGTTTAGTTATTAATTTCCTTGTAGAGCTTCATTATCCCAAGCTCTTTGTAAAAATGCGGCTGCACGAACCTTACTCTCATCATCTGATAACATTCTTTCTGCACTTTCTTCATACTTCACATGTGCGGCGTGATCGTTGGATAATGTAACTTGCGAATCCATTTCTCTTAACTCTTTAGGGTTAATACCTAACCTTGCACTCATTTTCTTTAACTTCATCAGCTTTCCAGCTTCTTCTTCTAAATAACTCTCTACTGCATCAGCAGCTTCTTTTAAGTCTAATATTCTTCCAGACTCATTATAATGTTCTTCTATAACATCATAAACTAAGCCTTCTGCTTCACTGGCACCTATTAGCTCATAATCTTCACCATTTTGCTTTACAAAATCTCCTATTTCATTTTGAAAATTATCTTGGACGTGGTTATAATACTCTTCTTGCTCTGCTTCTTCTTTTGCTGATAACCGTTCTTCTAAATCCTCAAATTTTCGCTTATAATCTCTCTCTATTTCTTCCCTCATTGCAGCCATTTGCATATCGGGGGTCAGTCTACCATCATTTAAGGCTAATTCAGTTAACTTATCGTAGCCTAAACCTGCTTCTTCCAAAGCCTTAAGAGGATCATTGCGTAGCATATGTTCCCAATCAACTTCTGGTTCTTGATTCTTAGTTTCGTACTCTGAAAGTTTCCTTTCCATTTCTTCAAATTTTGACTCATAATCAGACTCTCTTTCTCTTAGAGCCT
>Ga0315319_10000172_pt1 | contig 18641 bp, 20 predicted proteins | sample M1500m3416metaG_FD_203463 | JGI IMG/M metagenome (GOLD analysis project Ga0315319, IMG submission 203463) | Ammonia-oxidizing marine archaeal communities from Monterey Bay, California, United States - M1 500m 3416 | ecosystem: Environmental > Aquatic > Marine > Intertidal zone | place: USA... | reverse complement strand
AAGGTCAGACGTAGAAGTCAGCGGAAGCCTCAGGCTCTTCCATCTCACGGTAGTCCTCAATTGAACCATCAGTCCCGATTCTCTCCATCAGTCTGGCAGCTGTCTCCTTTGTAGTATCCAGATCAAGATCTAGCGGAACTTCGAAGGCTTGTTCGATCCACTTGGCCATTCTGTCTGCTGCGAGAACGTCGGAACTTGCCCCCATTGTCTCGGCAATGACTCCAAGAGCTGGAACTCCTAGCGTCGAGGACAACGAGAGAACCATTCCAGCCACTCCAATCATTCCGCCTTTCGGTTGATCCCTACTTACCACTATGTCCTCCTTCTCGAGAGTATTTCGAAACTCTTTGTCTGAGCAGATCACGTAAATCGATCGGCATTCCGGTTCTGCTGCCAACCCTGCAAGCACCACTAATCGACTCGCTTCGGAATCACTTGCCAACCCGAGAATCGCCTCTGCAACTTCGTACTGCCCCGGAGCAGTCATCGGCTGCATGACTCCAGTAATGATGCACACGCTTTCACCGTTAGGGAGCATTACGGATTCGATATCCAATCTGGGTGGACCAATCAAACCCTCATTGGATAGCGTCGCATGTGGAGGGAAGTCTGGATGCAGAATCCATCCAATGGTCCTCGAGGGGTGCTTCTCAATCAGGCCGTCAACCAGTATCTTTCCCACATTACCTACGCCCGGGACTGCTTCGAGAACCATTGAGCCTTTCGGAAGGCAGTCCCCCTCAAGCCAATGTGTCCTGGTTCTGTTCACGAATCATCATCCTTCCTGGGGCTTGGTAGCGATTTGACCCATTTTTCACTACCAGCATCCTGCCGTTTCCTGCGTCTAGCACCCTGGGGGTCTTCCGGGGAGAACTTCAGAGCCGCGGCTGCTTCCATCTTACCACCACACTCTTTGCACTTCACGCCAAGGCCAAATGCCTTGCATTCTGTGCAGCGTTGAAGCTTCGTTCTAGCCATGAATGGAATTGAGCCCATCGATGAGGTTCATGAAGTATCTTCCCATAATTGGGCCATCAGAGTCGTTCAATGGTAATCGAGCCTTCGACGGCCACTATCTTCTTTGAGGCAGCCTCTTGTGCTGCTTCCCAAACCGACTCAGCAGATGGATAATCCGGTGCCTTGATGTCAACTCTGTAGTTGGGTGCGCCGTCATAGTGGCAGGTCAAGGTCACCTCCTCCTCCCCATCAGCGCAATTCTCTGCTGCCTGCAGAGCAGCGCTAATCGCCTTGACTCCCTCGGGACCCCATACCTTGATCTCAAACAAACCTCTTATTTCTACGAAAGGCGGGACGATATTCTCAATCGCCAGTTCTGTGACAGTTATTATCCAGTCTCCTTCGAAGCCGGCATCCTCTAGAGCGCTTTCAGTGATGGCACACTCCTCTAGAGCCCCATAAAGGGAGCCAAAGGCATCCTTCATCTCTTCCGAGACTGCAGTCGTTTTACCCTCTTCCCAACCAACTCTCTCTGCTGCCACCCTCATTATCTGAGACGCTCGCTGCTCATTTTTCCAGGATTGAAGGGCGCCTCTTCTCCTTTCCTCAGAAACTGATTTGATTGAGAGGGTGACGCTCTCTCTCGCTTTCTTAATCCCGATTACCTTGGCCACCACCCTCTGCCCCTCTCTAACATGGGCTCTGATGTTCCTTACCCATCCTGTCGCGATTTCCCCTATGAATACGAACCCCTCCCTCTCAGGATAGGTGTCTAGTCTGAGATATGCCCCGTTTTCCTTCACGCTCTTCACTGAGCAAACAACCAACTCACCTTCCTCAGGCCAGTCGTTTGCTAAGTCCGCCAAGATTCCGCCCCTCTAGTTCAGAACCTCAACCACGGTACATCCGGTGAGGTTGGCAAGTCCGCCAGCTGGTTCTGCTAGGGTCGATCCACAAATTGGGCACGCTACTACCGTCGAAGCCCTGTTGAAGAGCGTGACCTCATTTCCACAGTCTTTGCAACTTACTCTGAGAAATTTGCCAGCCAATGGTTCACCTCAATTATCAACAAGTTCGAACTTCCTAGCTCTCTTGCCCTTGGGGGAATGAGCCTTTCCAGTCTCAGTACACCTGAAGACAAGGTTCACCCTCTTTGTGGGCTTTTCTCCTGATGGCTTCGGCCTGGGGAAACCCCTGTATCCTGCCGTGACTCTCCTGAACCTTCTCTGACCCCACTTAAGCTCGCTCGCCTTCCTCTTCTTGACTCTCTCAACCGTGTGTTCGGTATGCTTTCCAGCAAAGGGGCTGTACCGCATGATTTTCCTCGGCATCTTGACCATTTGTACGCCACCTCACTCCTTGTGCGCCGCGAGCCACAGATGACCCGTATATGAAACTAGTCGAGCGATCCAGCAAGACTCCCAACTCCCAACCAAGAAAAACACAAGAATCTAACCCCGGTCCGCAAGTCATGATTGGAGGTGGGGGGTTAATCTGGGCTTCTCTTCTGATTATGGCTATAGGGAACAGTTTTCACCGAATGGGGCCATCTTTTGAGAGGAGCAGATTCGGTTTCCCACTAATGCTCTTGGGCATGACTTGCCTGATCCTGTTCCCAGAAGACTTAGCTGATAGGGAAAGCGAGCTTCATAACTCAATTCTAAGATCAGTTGCACTGATAGTACCATTTTCAATCGGTGCGATACTAATTCTTCGCTATTCACCAACTTATGGGGAACCAAGAACACGGGGGCTCGCTTCTGGTTGGTTCTTAGTGGCAATCTCATGGTTTATCTTGTATTCCGACAAGAGTGCAATTTCGCTATCAGGCACCACTAGGGGGGTGCTGGTTTTGCTGGGCGTCGCCGTAAGTCTCGTTGCAGTCATCATTGGGACCCACCTGTCTGAGAGCTCATCGGGCCTGAAGCATGAGTCGGAACCACTCTCGAATGAGGAAGAGGGATTGGTAAGGACGATTCTGGAAATGCACATGGGTGGTGATGAGCATGGGAATTGAGTTCTCCGAAGCACTTCTGCTGGTTTCGGGCGGGACTCTACTATTCTCCTTCTTCGCACTAGTCCATTTTGCATCCACTTACAATCAACACAATCGCTCACTTGCAATATTGTCCACAATTCTAATCGGGGCTGCTTCTCTCTATTCCGCTACCATCTCAACCGGTCACGGGCCATTGACATCATTGGAGGGCGCAATGTCCTCTGCAATCATAGGAATACTCGAACTATTGCCTATCGTTTTGGCAGTCGTTACGACGGTATTGTTCAGGATAAGCCTCTTAACAAAACGGTCGGTGGGCGCGTCGTCTTAGTGGGTGAATTGCATGTCAAAGGGAACGCCAAGCATGGGCAAGAGGCAGAAATCCACCCACATACGCTGTAGGAGGTGCGGGCGTCACTCGTACCACAAACAAAAGGGACAGTGCGCAAGCTGTGGATACGGAGATACAGCCAGACTCCGGAAGTTCAGGTGGAACAAGCGCAATAGGTCCATGTCCCAGAAGAAGTAAGATTGGCCGGAAACGCCTAAGTCTTGATTGTCTACCCGAGAATGATTGCCGATGTGCGGTATCATCGGAATAGTTCGCGCTCCGGGGACGCAAGTCTCGTCTTCAGTCTATGACGGCCTTATCGTTTTACAACACAGGGGGCAGGATGCGGCTGGAATAGTCACCAGCGATTCGGATAATATCTGCCACAGGAGGGCAAATGGCCTAGTCCGCGACGTCTTCCTTGAGCGCCATATGGGGAAATTGGTCGGAACCATGGGAATAGGGCACGTGAGGTACCCAACCGCCGGTTCTAACTCTTCTGCAGAGGCACAGCCATTCTACACTAACACTCCCTTCGGAGTTAGTCTAGCACACAACGGAAACTTGAACAACACTCCAGACATTATTTCCGGCCTCCTGGAATATGACCACCGACGAATAAACACGAGCTCGGATTCAGAGGCCCTGCTCAACCTATTCGCAGCAGAAATCCAAAGATCGGTAAACGGTAGACCAGGCGGGATGGACGCTCTGGAAGAGGACGATATCTTTCGAGCAGTCGAGAGGACCCACTTGAGGGCCGATGGAAGCTACAGTGTGGTCTGCCTAATTACTGGGTGGGGGATGGTCGCATTCAGAGACCCCCACGGCATACGCCCACTATTCATGGGAAAAAGGGAAACCGGCATCTTCACAGAGCGCTTAATCTCTTCAGAAAGCGTCGTCTGCCAGTCAATTGGTTTCGAAATGGATAGGGACATCGATCCCGGGGAAGCAGTAATTGTGAAGATGGACGGTCGAACAATTTCGAAGGCCTGTCATCCCAAATTAGCACACACCCCATGCGTATTCGAGCACGTTTACTTCGCTAGACCAGACTCTGTAATCGACGGAATCTCAGTTCACAAGGCCAGATTGAGGATGGGGGAATCACTTGCAAAGAGGATAGCGAACTCACTGGAGGGACACGAAATCGATGCAGTAATCCCCGTCCCAGATAGTGGCAGAATCGCTGCACTCGGACTTTCTAGCGCTCTGGGCATCCCTTATCGAGAGGGTTTCGTCAAGAATCGATACATCGGGAGGACATTCATTATGCCAGGGCAGAAGATGAGAAAGGACTCAGTTAGGAAGAAACTCAATACAATCAATGAGGAGTTTGAGGGAAAGACAGTTCTGATTGTTGACGATAGCATAGTTAGGGGGAACACCTCGAGGAGAATAGTCCAGATGGCTAGAGATGCCGGGGCTTCGAGAGTATTGTTTGCCTCATCCTCCCCGCCAATAATCCACCCCAATGTGTATGGGATCGATATGCCTGCAAGGAAGGAGTATGTTGCCTATGGGAAGACCAACGAGGAGATTTGCGAATCCATAGGGGCGGATTGGCTGATCTACCAGGACCTAGAAGACCTAGTCGAGGCATGCACGGGAGCAGGTGAAAACTCTCAGGCCAATTTTGATTGTTCTTGCTTCAATGGGGAATATGTTACCGGGGGGGTCACCGAGGAGTATCTCAGCCGAATCGAACAAATTAGGTCCGACTCTGAAAAGGATCAGGCATCAGCTTGACATTATTTCCAAGAGCTGGTATTTCAAGACAGGAAGGGCCTCTTCCCATGTGGCCACGATGCCGTAGTCAGCGACACCAAAGATTGGGGCTTCTGGGTCTTTGTTAATCGCTAGGATGTACTTACTCGACCGCATTCCAGCGAGATGCTGGATAGCACCACTTATTCCCACAGCGATGTACAGATTGGGAGTCACTGTTTTACCTGTCTGTCCGACTTGCATGCTGTGCGGGATCTCGTTCCACGTATCTACTGCCGCCCTGCTCGCTCCAACTGCAGCCCCTAAGACATCAGCGACTTCGTATAGGTGAGAGAAGTTTGACGGCTCCCCCATACCCCTCCCCCCTGAGATTATGATATCGGCCTCTGAAACGTCGAGCCTCTCACCTGCCTTGGCCAAGGCCTGTTTGACTGCAACGGTAATGTCTTGGCTAACATTGACTGTTGTGATTTCCGCGCTACCTCCTCCTCCTGCGGGCTCGAATGAATTCGGCCTCAGACTGATTGCGCAGGGTGATGAAATCTTCACTTCTTCGATCGCCTTTCCCGAGTATATGGGTCTAGTCGCCCGAAATCCTTCTGCCAGATTAGTTACGTCTTGAACGACTGGTACTCCCTTCTTTGCAGCTATTGAAGATATTAACTCCCTACTCATTGCAGAGGATGAAGACAGGATAAGATCTCCTTTTACTAAGGGGGATAATGACTCGGACCAAGCCATGCAATCATAGGTCTGGAAGCAACCACCCTCCGCAGAAATGACCTTCGAAACCCCAGAAATCTGTGACGCATCGGTGGATCCTATCCCTCCTGGGCAAATTACTGTGATAGGGCTCCCAAGGGCGGACGCTGCACCGACTAGTTGTGCTGTAATGGGGTGTAGGGAGCCATTACTGGATTCTGAAATCACTGTCGTACTCACATTTTCACCTCTAAATCACGTTTGCATCGTTCCTCAACATGTTTACCACTTCAGGAATCGATTCCGTGCCAACGAACTTCTTCCCAGATGGCTTCTCCGGAGGCGAGGAATGCGACTCGACGCTAACCGCGGAATTGCTAGTATCAACTCCTAGATCATCTGATGTGAGGCTATCTATTGGTTTCTTCTTGGCCATCATTATCCCTCTGACATTCGGTCTCCTGAGCTCTGCATCTCCTTTGTCAAACGTGAAAACACATGGAACCCCAACTTCTACTTCCTCTAAACCCGAGGGGCCCAAACGCGTAGCAGAAATCACGCCTCCTTCTATTGATACCTCTGTGACCGCGCCGACACAGGAGTATCCCAAAGCACTAGCCACCCCTGGTCCCGTGGAACCACTGTTCGTGTCTGCCGCCTGCTTGCCACACATCACTACGTCACAACCAGATTCCTTCACAGCGGCAGATAGGAGTGCTTGGATCTGGATACTGTCCAATGAACTAGAATCAGTTACCACATGGATCAACTTGTCCGCACCTACTGCTGCAGCCTCAACTAGGCACTTCGAGGATCGAGCAGGGCCACACGTAATCGCCACCACATCGCCGTAGCCCGATTCTTTCAATCTGATAGCGTTCTCCAAGGCATACTCGTCGTATGGGCTAATCGACCACTTTGTGATGGATGACTCATCGACTCGCCCATCAGTGACGCTAATCTTGGCAGTGGTATCGGGAACCTGCTTCAGCAGAACTGCCACTCCCATTCGACTACCCAATTCACGGGGTCGGAAGCGGCCCTTTCAATATTGGGACGACAGCCTCTGGCGGTTCAGGGCTCTCTAGTGAATGACTGAATGCCCGTGATGTGCCTGCCTAGTATCAGATTGTGAATGTCGTGCGTACCTTCGTAGGTCTTCACTGATTCTAGATTCGCCATATGCCGCATTACTGGGTACTCATCTAGAATCCCATTTGCACCGTGGATATCTCTCGACATTCTGGCGATCTCAAGTGCCATGTCTACATTATTCATCTTGGCCAGGGAAATCTGCTCAGGAATCCAACTCCCATCGTCTTTCTTCTTCCCCATGTGATATGCGAGCAATTGGCCTTTGGTTATCTCACGAAGCATCCACGAGAGCTTATTCTGAACGAGTTGGAATGAAGCAATCGGGTGCCCGAATTGTATTCTACTGAGGGAATACTCTCTGGCAGAGTTGAAGCATGACTGGGCAGCTCCAACCGCTCCCCATGAGATTCCATATCTGGCATTGTTGAGACAGCTGAATGGCCCCCTAAGTCCCTTGACACCAGGCATCAGTCTGTCCTTTGGTATTTTGCAGTCTTGAAAAACTAATTCGCTGGTTACGCTAGCCTTTAGCGAGTGTTTCCCCTTCATTTCCGGGGCACTGAAGCCCTCATCACCCTTCTCAACAACGAACCCACGGATTACCCCTTCGAGTTTGGCCCAAACAACAGCTATATCTGCAATGGTTCCGTTTGTAATCCACATCTTGGCCCCATTCAGCAGGTAGTGGTCACCCCTGTCTTCTGCACGAGTGATCATATCACCGGGGTTGGAACCGTAGTCCGGTTCAGTTAGTCCGAAGCATCCAACTAATTCTCCCTTGGCCATCCCAGGCAAATACTTCTCCTTCTGTTCTTCGCTTCCGAAGTCCCAAATTGGATACATTGCCAGAGAGCCCTGAACACTGGCAAATGAGCGAACACCGCTATCCCCCCGCTCCAACTCTTGACAAATCAGCCCGTATGCGACGTAGGAGAGTCCAGGACAACCGTACCCCTTCAATGGGGCCCCAAGAATCCCCATTTCTCCAATCTCAATTCTCCACTCATCGGGGAAAATTCCATCCCTACATGCATCCTCAATATTCGGTAGCACTCTTTCCTCTACCCAATCCCGTACCATGTCTCTAACCATTCGCTCTTCCTCGGTTAGCAAGGAATCGATGTCGTAGAAGTCTAACGCCTCGTATGCCATGTTCTCAGCCTCTCGTGAGCAAGTTTACACATGAATTTATGCTCGCCCTTTTTTCCTCGAGAGCCGCCTTTCTTCCCTGATTGCACCTTTGCGCTCTTCCTCGCTGCCAATCTTCATTGTCAACCATCTACTTAGTCTTGGGGAGGCACTCGTCAGCAGAGAGGCAATCGTTAATGCGGCTCCGCCGAGAATGATGATTCCTATCCAAATTTCGAGCAGTGCCCCCTCTTCTTTCTGGTCAGCCGGCGTGAATGATACGAGTGTCCCCCGATCAGTAATAATCCATCCTTCAAAGGACTCTGTACTCCATGTCGAAACAATCCTTTCCCCTGAAATCGCCGAATCGAAATCCACGGCGTCAATATTGTCCAGCCAGTGGAACGACCTGCTTTCAGCTAGGTCATGTTCAATTAATCCGAAAGGAACCAATGAGATCAGTGATTTTCCATCTGACTGGACATCCATCCCTGTCATCGTGCCTTCAAATCCTTGCAGTTGTACGATATCATTATCATAAATTGTCATTTTTGATACATCTTCTGTGTTCATTCCAATTCTAGCAATCGTCAAGTCTGAGGAGATGACAACACATTCCATACTAATAATCGAGGGGCAGGTGACATCAATCCAAGGGTGCCCATATCCTCCGATCCAGTATAATTCATGATCTTGATCGATTATCCCAATCCCATCGACACTGGATGAAACGATGCAAACATTGGAACCCCGGAGGCAAGAAATTGCATTTATGTCACTTTCACCTCTATTTTCGAGAGGAATCGCCTCCACTCCGCCACCAGCAAGTCCCCTGAATCTCCAAATCCAACCTTCTTCTCCTCCAATGTAGGCCCAACTGCCATCCCCATTCCACGATACCGCCTTGAGTTCGGTGTTTCCGAAGGTCGAAGTCCCTCCTGCGTTCTCAATGCTGTAATTGGAGGATATCAACCTCAAAACCACTCCTTCTCCCCCAACTAGAAGTGCGGTTTTCCCATCAGGATGGAATGACGCATCTAATAGGGAATATTCTCCTTGCCAATCAACTTGCGAATTGTTTAGTGGATTCTCAGAGTCGATTACAAAAATGGTAGACTCCGCACCGTGTGCAATAATTGTCTTTCCATCTGGAGAGATCGTTGCCCCCTCGATGCCAAGATCAACTTCGCTCAGAATCACTGTACTATCCATCGTAACAGTTGACTGCGCCATTGTCAGAGGGGAAAAAAGAAGAATCATCATCCCTGCAATAATGGATAAAAATCTTCCGCTCATGAGTCTCGGAAACGCAGTGACCGTTTAGCCCTTGTACTGGTTCAAGATGGGATTCTAGGTCGGCAGTATTGAAGTGGCCCTGTTCATTCGGAGGGGCCATGGAGCGATTCGACGTTCGAAGGGGATTAATCAAAGAAGTGGGTAGCAACGGTGGAATAGCTGCCCTTGCAAAAGAGTTCTTCGACACAGTTGATGGCACTTCAGACAGCTCTTTCGAAGCATCGCATGGAGTCATTACATCGATCTCAGCTAGATATGACAATGGAGCAATGTTTGTAGACGTTACCAATGTCCCTCCAGATTTTGATGACAAAGAAGCGGTGAAATCTGCTATGGACGATCGGAAGAGATGGACAGCCTTTCTCGACAAGGCCACCGGATACAATTCTAAAAAACGAGGGGATAAGGCCAAGGAATGGGCCAAGAAGGCTTCCAAGGCAAAATCGGCAATTTCTGCAGCAAAGCATTTCATGGAGATGTCCGAAAGCGTTCCAGTGGAGAAGAAAGAACAGGCAGAATCTCTGATAGGCGAGATCGAAACCCTTCTTGAGGCCAATGATAATACTAAGGCGGCTGGTAGGGCAGAGAAGCTGAACAAGTTGTTCAACTAGGTGGCGAAATGTCCGAGGGAACATCCCAAGAAATCGACTCGAAATCCCGAGAACGAATTGGGAATATGTTCTCTGGGTGCCAAGAGGTCGTTGGAATAAATCATGTCGAATCGGTATTATCGGGGGGCCAGAGTCACTCCGGAAATCAGGAATTAGTTGCTTACGTCGGTCTTGAGCCCAGTGGAAAGGCCCACCTCGGTTGGATGATACTTGCTGACACAATTAGTAACTTGATTGACGAAGGTGTCAATGTAATTGTCTTACTCGCCGATTGGCATGCATGGGTTAACGACAAATTTGACAGAGATATGGAGAAGATATCGATAGCCGCAGAGTACATGTCAGAGATGTTTAGGGCAATCTTGGGGAATCCCAAGGAAGGCAAGGGGCCAGGAGAGGTCAGGTTTGTACGGGCTTCTGAGATAATGGACTCTGGAAAGTATTGGGAACGAGTACTTAGATGCTCAAAGAACATGAGTCTCTCTAGAGTACGAAGGACATTCAGCATTATGGGCCGTGATGAGGATTCGTCGGACCACGATCTAGCCGCATTCTATTATCCCGCACTCCAAGCCGCAGATATCTTCGAGCTAGGAGTAGATATCGCATTAGGCGGGATGGACCAGAGAAAGGCTCACATGTACATGCGCGAGGTCGCCGAGAAAAATCACTGGATTAAGCCAACTTGCATCCATACTCCAATGTTGTCCGGACTAAAGGGGCCAGGGGGAAGAATGGACTCTTTCGATCATAAGATGTCCAAGTCAGATCCTGGAAATGCATTATTGCTAGACGATGACCCAGAATCAATCAGAGTAAAGATGCGCAAGGCCTTCCTTGAGGTGGGAAACCAGCACTCTCCAGTTTTCGAGATTTCTCGACATGTAATTATTCCCAAACTAGGGAAGATTACAGTTACTCCGGATCCCAAGTACGGGGAGACTTCAGAATGGTACGATGCGCAGGCATTTATCGACGCCGTCTCCGATGGCACCGTACATCCATTGGATGCTAAGATGGCCGTAGCAGATTGCCTTTCAGTGGTTTTATCGCCAATTTCTGAGCATTTCTCCGGCAAAACCGAACTTTTGGAATCTATCAACAGTATCACCGGCGTGAACTAGTTTTAGGCCTAATGTGCGACTAATGGGGGGTGCTTCCACAGGTATGATAATGTAGGCCAATGCCGAACGACAGGGATTAACGTGTCAGAGGTGGGCATAGATGACATTTCCCTGCATTTCCCAAGACTTTACTTTGCAATGCAGGATTTCGCCGAATTCAGGGGAGCTGACTATGGGAAACTTAGCAAGGGCTTGGGGCTGGAGGCTATGGCAATTCCAGATGTCCATGAGGACACTGCAACTATGGGGGCAAACGCCGTTTCCAGGTTGATTGACAGAAATTCCCTCGACCCATCCTCAATTGGCAGGATTTACCTTGGTACCGAATCAGCCCTTGATGGGGCAAAACCCACTGCAACGTACATCATGGATATGCTGGAACAGCGTTATTCACCAAGGTTTGGTGAAAAATGCTTCAGAAACTGCGACGTCGTGGATATGACATTCGCTTGCATTGGGGCCGTGGATGCGATGCATAACACCCTCGATTGGGCGGCTAGGGGTGGCGAGGGGCGCAATAGAGTCGGCATAGTCGTTTTCGCTGATAACGCAAAGTATGACCTAGGATCGTCCGGTGAGTACACCCAGGGTGCTGGAGGAGGAGCAATCCTAATTCGTCACAATCCCCGATTATTGGTGATTCCTGACATTTGGGGAGTCTCCACAATGCCGGTTCACGATTTCTTCAAACCACGTCGCGAGGTCGAAACAAGAACAGTAGTGGAGAATGTACTGGAACTCGCAGAGGAGTCTGGGGCCAGCATTACATCAAATCTCGCAGAGAAGATTCTCAAACTGCTTCCACGATCCAAGAAAAAGAACGAGATACTCTTCGAAAATGAGAAGATAATGATTCACAAGGACACTCCAGTTTTCGACGGCCAGTTCTCCAATCGCTGCTATTCCGAATCTGTCAAGCAGGCTTTCATCGACTTTCGTCGGAAGGCTATATCAGAGGGGAGGTATGATCCCGATGCTGACGAAATTCTAACCAATCAATGGAGTCGGATCATTGTCCATCTCCCATATGCATTCCAGGGTAAGAGAATGTTCCCGGATGTATTCCGTCACGATCGTAGGGAACTGCCCATGTGGGTGAATATCGTCGAAGAGATAGGGCCCGAGCCGATGCTATCCGAATATCCCGATACTCCCGATGGGATTGAGAAATTCGAGAAAGCGAACGACTCTTACCGTAGACTAATTTCAAAGACCAATGAGTTCCAAACCTTCGTTGACGAGAGAATCGAGAAGACCCAAAGGGCTTCAAGCCTAATTGGAAATCAGTACACTGGCTCTATTTTCCTTGCATTGATGTCAGCCATGGAATCAGACTATCTCGAGAATGTCGAGATTGAGTCTAATCGTATCGGACTATGCGGATATGGTTCTGGTGCGAAGGCAAAGGTGTTCGAAGGGATCGTTCAACCGGGATGGCGAGAGATTGCCTCCCGCTTCCACCTCTTCGAGCGCCTCTCGACACGACATGCCATCAACAAGACGGTTTACGAGGCATTGCACAAGGGCAAGAGAAAGCGATCAGTGGTCAAACCCAGCACCGAGTTCGCCTTGGTTAGTGTTGGCTTGGAGGGGGATTTAGAGGGCCAAAGAAGATACAAGTGGGTCGAGTGATCCACTCAATTATTTTTTCCACAGATTCCACGAAGAAATCCGCTTCCCCGATTGAATTGTAGTGAAGAACTACCGCCGACCATTTTCTCCAGCGATGGAAAGCAATGTCAGATTTTCCTATTGGATACAACCGATTAACCACTCATTTCGGTGAAATAGCCCTATTGATTACTATCCTCTGGACTTCTTGCGTCCCCTCATATATTTGGGTAATCTTGGCATCCCTGAAGAATCTCTCAACTGGGAAATCTGTAGTATATCCATAACCGCCTAGTACCTGAACAGACCTTTCCGAAACCCACATCGCAGTATCTCCAGCGAACAACTTCGCCATACTAGCATCCTTTGTATGGCGTGGAGCACCTTCTTTGTAATGCCTTTCTTTGGCCAATGCTGCCTTGTATACCATTAGCCTCGCTGCAGAGGTTCTAGTGGCCATTTCTGCTAGATAATTTCCCACACTCTGGTGATGTGCGATTGGTTTACCGAACGCTACCCTCTCATGTGCATAATTCAGAGCAGCCTCGTAGGAACCCTGTGCGATTCCAAGGGCCTGGGCAGCGATCCCAATTCTAGAGTTGTCCAATGCATTCATCGCTATTGGGAAACCCTCTCCGGCACTCTTGAGGACATTCTCAATGGGAACTCTGCAGTCCTCTAAGATCAAGGAGCAAGTATCACTAGAACGAATTCCTAATTTATCCTCTTTTTTACCAACAGAAAAGCCTTCGAAAGACTTCTCGACAATGAATGCCGTAGTTCCCCCGTGTTTCTTGCTCCCAAAATCAGGATGACCCGTGTCCTTGGCAAAGAGTACGTAGATGTCTGCACTAGATCCGTTCGTGACCCACATCTTTTCCCCGTTCAGTAAATAGTGACTGCCATCTTCGCTGATTTTGGCCTTACAACCAAGTGCCGCAGCATCCGTTCCAGCACCAGCTTCGGAAAGAGAATAGGCGCCGATTTCCTTTCCGGCTAACCGAGGGAGGTATCTCCCTTTCTGCTCTTCGTTCCCGTGCAAGGCTATGGTCATGGAGCATAGTCCAACGTGAACACAGTACATCACCGAGAAGGATGGATCGACTCTTGCCAACTCTTCAATGATAATGGCTTCAGAAACAGCATCGACCTCACTCCCCCCATACTTATCGGGAATGGTGATGCCTTGGAGTCCGGAATTCTCGCAGAATTCTAACCATTCTTCGATTGGTGCACGTTGTTCCTTGTCTCTGTCAAGGCATGTCGGGGCCAATGTCTCCTCCGCGAAACCCCTGACCATCTCTCGAATCATGCTTTGCTCTTCTGTCTCTTCAAAATCCATATTTCCGACATCTCCGACGAAGAAGATATTGTTAATCTCTCTGAATCAGTAATTGTCCCGCAATCGAATAGTTCAAATTGGAAACTGCCGCGCGGGCGGACGATAAACAGATGAAAGGCGGCGATTATTTCGAATTTAGCATAGCCCATGACAGGAAATACACCCTGGATCACCTATGGATCCAGATGCTTGATGATGATGAGGAAGATATGACTGTAAAGATCGGAATTAGTGAATTCATTAGGGCCGAGTACGGCGAAATTCTCAGAGTTGTACTGTCCAAGCCAGAGGACGATAGTGAATTCCAAGTTGACATTGGGGAGGGGGAGTCGGAAAACGACGACGATGCCCCCCCCACTCTTCTTTCAAGAGGGGATGAATTGGACGTAGATGATTTGATGATCACTATCAGGACCAGTGAAGATAGGGTGCTAATCAATGCCCCATTCCCATGCAAGATTGTAGAGCTTAATGGGGATGTTGAGGATAATCCCGATCTCGTCAATGAGGAAGCATATCAAGATGGATGGTGCATGATTGTGAGGCCTCACGAGTGGGATGAAGACATGTATTTGGATCAATCAGAATACATAGAATACCTAAACGAAATTTGACTCAAGGCCAAGTAAGAATGGGCCATTCTTCGTAGTCCGATTCTTCCCAGTCAAGTTTGCCCAATAGCGAGATTAATGATTCTCTGTTGTCGATATCCTCTACCACTTGGATCCTGTGCAACCAGTCTTTCAGCCTCCCAAGTTTCCTCCCGGGTTCTAGTCCCGTCAGGCTCGAAAGTAGGTTTCCATCGATCAAGGGGGAGTTTCCGGCTCGTAGTTCATCGGTTCTTTGGCAGGTATGATGGAATTGCAATGTGTCGATCCCAAGACCAGTAAGATAGTCCAGAATTCGCTTTTTGTTTGAGTCAGAAAGAGTTGCCATGAATCTTCTGACACTACTGGTCGAGTGGTCCAGTTCCAAATCTCTGTGACCATGGAGGAATGACAAAACCCAAGCTTCGCTTCTAGAAAGCTTGAGACTCTCTGTCAATGTCTCTGCTAGTTCTGTTCCGCTTGACATTTCAGAGCTGCACATCAATGCCAGATTTACCAGATGATCCCGACAATGACACACCCTCAGATTAACAGATATTCTTGGAAGAATCTTCCCCAATACCCCATGTTCATGCATTTTTTCGACAATCTCTTCCGAGTTCTGCCCTTTCAAAATCACCCTCATCTCGGCCCAGATTCTTTCTTTTGAGACCTTTTCTAGCATTCCCAAATTGGAAACTATGGCTGTGCTGAGGTCGGAATCCAACTTCCTCAGGGACCCCTCGCCTTGTTCCAGGAACCTGAATGCTCGAATCACTCTGAGGCCATCTTCACCAAGCCTCTTCTGAGCATCTCCGACTGCTTTCAAGACATCATTTTCGAGATCGGCTATTCCTCCGTGATTATCTATCAACATTCCCACCGGTTCGCTTTCTCCCACCAAAGCCCCACTGAGTTTGATTGCCATTGCATTGATTGTGAAATCTCTCCTATCTAGGTCATTTTGGATTTCTTTTCCGAAGATTACGTTTTCTGGTCTCCTGCCATCCGCATACCCACCATCTTCTCTGAGAGTCGTTACTTCGCACTGATATGGGTCGCCCTCAGTTTCATCAAGTCGCACTATCACTGTCCCGAATTTCTCACCAACCATAATCGATCTTGGGAAAATGGCCCTCACCTCATCTGGTCTGAGATTTGTTGCTATGTCGATATCATTTGGGACTGAGCTCGAAAGCACGTCTCTAACCCAGCCCCCGACTATCCAAGCCTCCCCTTTATCCCTCAGTCTGTCGAGTACTATCTTGTCTTGCCTTCTGAGGTCCCCTAGCTCAACCTGTGCCTCCTCGCCCCTCATAATCTCGCTTCCAGAGGAGCAGATATATTGAATCACGGCTCGTCCGAGGTCCGTGCAAGTTGATTTGGTCCCCCTAGAGATTCTACGACCACATGAGTTCACGATACCAAAGAAGGTAGATGAATTAGAGAAGATGACAAATCGTTGGAAGGCCTACGTCCTTCCCCTAGTAGTGGACATGAACACGGGAGTAATACTAGATGGGCACCACCGTCACCAAGTTGCACTCAGATTGGGTCTGAAGTGTCTCCCCTGTGTCCAAGTGGATTATCAGGGAGACGACTCTGTGGAGCTTGACGTATGGCCCAATTGTGGCAGAGAGTCGATTACCAAGGAAGAGGTTGTTCAAGCCGGATTACAGGGGGAGCTATTCCAACCCAAAACCAGCCGACACAGACTTTCAGACCATCTGCCACCGATATCTGTCCCAATTACCAGGCTCCTACGGGATGCAGTCTGATCAAGGATAGTATTCCAGCCGGTTAAGGGACTAAGTCTTCATGACCACCCAGAAAATCAGTAACCTCTTCCGGAGATCCCGGGCTCGCAAGGTCAATTGACAGAAACTCGCTGAAAATCGGCCAGAGCGGACCCAACCAGTCTATTTCAGACATCAGAAGGTCAATCACTGGGTGCTCCAATATTTCATCCTCTGTCGAGTCCTCGTCAATGAATGGGAGATCGCTCGGCATTTCTCTCAGAGCACCGATCAAATCCTGGACTCTCGCAGAAGTGGACCCTTCTATCTCTACTAGCCCCCCTACGAGGTCAAAGGCGTCTTCGATGTGGTTTGCGAGCGAATTTGGATCAAGAGGGCTGGCCTCAGACTCTCCTACGTCCATTGGTCCAAACACTACCCCTCCTAGGTCTGTGTCAAACCACATGTCACCTTGCCTTTCCTTCTTCAATAGCCTCTGGTGAACTGGCCCCCCAAATGGCCCTAGTACGAAACCCCCATCAATAACAAGATGCTCAACCGTTTCCGGTATTCCCCTCACTGAACCTGAAATCAGGACTCTTTCGAAACTCTTCGAGTATTCATCACTGCTCTCCATATCATGTGGTCGAAGGACCCTAATGAGTCCCGAAGCCCGGTGAACGCTGAGGCGCTCCTCAGTATGTTCTCTGACCTCTTCGTGAGGTTCGATTATCGTCACCGAACCGTCTCTGCCCACCATTCTGTCGATAATCGCAGCTAGAAAACCCCCCTTGGAACCAATCAGCATGATGTCTTGTCCCTCAATAATCTCAAGATGATGGAGAAGTGTGGCAATCATGTGGGGTGCGGAAATGGTTCTCGTTGCTCCAAAGCCAGTAAACAGAAATGGTACTGGGCGATCATTCCAGAAGGGCTCTAAGTCGTAGTCAGTAAAGTCAGCTGGATCGACATCCTCCATCGCAATCTTAGTCAATTCATCGAAGGGGACCCCTGCTGCTTCAAGTCTCCCAATCAATTCGGTCATTGGCATGTTAGTAGGCCCCTCCAGTTGGTGATAACCACCATAGAGGATTTGAATGCATTGCTCCTCGGACCTCCTAGGGTCCGTGGTCTAGGGGTTATGACGTCGCTCTTACAAAGCGAAGATCGCAGGTTCAATTCCTGCCGGACCCACCAATAGAATTACATTGCCTAGGGCGGAAAATGGACGATTCCATTCACTGAAAAGGTCAATAGTGTGTGCCGAGACAGAATTTCGTGGTTGAAGAGGCCGCAGCCCTCGCTTCGAGATTGAAGCACCGCCTCACAAAGAAAGATTGGACGATCTCAACCGCTGAATCCTGTACAGGTGGCCTCATCTCGTCCCTGCTAACTGACATTTCAGGGGCTAGTGCTTGGTTCAAGCAAGGATGGATAGTGTATTCCAACGAGTCCAAGATGAGGGAACTGGGTGTGGAGAAATCCGCTTTCGATGATGATGGTTTGGGAGCCGTTTCTCACAAGGTCGCAGTTCAGATGGCCAGAGGCGCAAGATACAAGTCCGGTTCGAACGTTGCAATTGCCGTAACCGGAATTGCTGGCCCCGGTGGGGCAACAGAGACCAAGGAAGTCGGGCGGGTCCACGTTGCAGTGATTGCTGAGGACTACTTTCTTGTCAGAAGAATGGATTTTGGCGATAACGACCGACTAGATAACAAGAGATCATTCGCTTCATTCGCCCTGAGGCTGACCTTGGAAGCCATAGATAGGGTTGAGAGGGGGGCAAAGACGGAAACTTCACTCAGCAGTGGCCCGGAAGAAATCGATGAGTCCGAGGAAGTACACGATAAAGCATCACTTCATGGAACGGAGGAGTGGGAAGGCGGGATTTCTTGGGGAACGGAGAAGAAAACAGTCTCCCAGTCACTCAAGAAGATCGACTTAGCTTCACTGATCGATTGGGGGAAATAATCGACAATTTCAATTTTCTCATTTTTCTTATCGATACCATGAAGGGCGTCCACATACGACATCCAAAGCATGCACTCGCATGGTTGGGAGGAGATGTACAAGCAACTCATCGCTGCTGGCCTGATTGTTCAGACTAGTGCCGTAGGTAAACTGGAGGACCTCCAGAGCGTAATCCCAATTATCGAGGCAGCCAACTCTTCTGGTGTTAGGCTTCTAAACGCAAGTACTGTTGAGGAGCTATTGGCGTTTTCTCCAAGTGAACTAGAAGATTCTGACCACCCTATTCTTCCACTCTCACAGACAACCCTCCCGAAAAACGAGCAAGAATCTTCCCATGGCAGAGTTCTGGCCCCCATTAGATCAACAACCAAACCCTCCCACCCTCTACCACGTCCCTCCATGGGCTACAATATCGCTGAC
>Ga0315319_10000168_pt1 | contig 18864 bp, 13 predicted proteins | sample M1500m3416metaG_FD_203463 | JGI IMG/M metagenome (GOLD analysis project Ga0315319, IMG submission 203463) | Ammonia-oxidizing marine archaeal communities from Monterey Bay, California, United States - M1 500m 3416 | ecosystem: Environmental > Aquatic > Marine > Intertidal zone | place: USA... | reverse complement strand
CATCCCATCCAAATTGTAGATATAAGCAAAATTTGCACGAAAGAGTTTTTTATATCAGCCAAAAGAAGGGTAGGGAGGATAATTGCAGAGAGTATAATTACCCCCCCCATAGTTGGAGTGCCTCTTTTTTTATAATGGCTCTCCGGGCCATACTCGCGAATTTCCTCACTTATTTGATTTCTGTGAAGTATGCGAATAATGGCTGGTCCGAGGATGAAACTGATAATTAATGCTAGAATAGCTGCGGCAGCGCTACGAAAAGTGATATATTGGAAAATATTCAATGGTGAGAAAAAATCGCGAAGTGGATATAATAAATAATAAAGCATATATATTAGATTATTTGCTCAACGATTTTTTCCATTCTCATTCCTCTTGAACCTTTTACCAATATTTTATCACCTTCAGAAATAATTTCATTTAGATTAGATAAAAGAGATTCCTTTTGCTCAAAATGTTTGTGAAGGATAGAATTATTTATTTCTTCATGAGCGACAATTGTCTCATTTCCAATTGTAAATACGACTGAGAGTTCTTCTTTTTGGCATTTTTTCCCAATTATACGATGCTGGTCTTCAGAGGAGTCTCCTAGCTCTAGCATGTCCCCAAAAACAAAAATTCTTTTCCCATTCCCACTAAATGCCTTAAGATAATCGATTGCCGCTATTGTTGAGTCAACATTTGCATTATATGTATCATCAATTACGGTAATCTGCCCATTCGTTTTTATTTCGCAACGACCTTTAGGTGGTTTGGAGGTTAATATTCTATCTTTAATTGCTTCCCAGGAAAGGCCTAACTCGCTTGCAATAGTGGAACAGGCGATCACATTTTTTGCAAAAGAAAGATTTTTTGAGTTAGTTTTGATTTCTTCTGCATCAATCGTAAGGATAATTGAGCCATCATTATTATGGTGAAGATCTGTAGGGTAATCGCAATTTGACGTTAAACCAAATGTGATTGAGTCACCATATGTTTCCAAATCATTTATCCTGTTATCTGCGGCATTAATAAATGAGAGGCCACTAGATAGATATTTAAATAATTCACCCTTAGTATTTGCCACAGTCTGAATATCTCCAAACCCTTCTAAGTGAGCAGGCGCAATGTTAGTAATCAAGCCATGAGTTGGGCGAGCTATTTTGCAGAGTTTTTCTATATCTCCAGGTTGATTTGCTCCCATTTCTAATATTGATACTCCATGATACTCTGTTAATCTTAGAAGCGTTAATGGAAGACCAATCGAGGTATTATAATTTCCTTCTGTGGCATGAATATCATATTTTGCTGATAAAATATATTTTAACAATTCCTTAGTAGAAGTCTTACCATTAGAGCCAGTGATTCCAATTACAGGAATTTGAAATTGATCTCTCCAAGTTTTTGCTATTTCGCCAATAGCATATACAGGATCATCTAGCTTTATAAGCTTACCTTTGAAATTGTCAATGCTCTGGCTAACTAAAGCAGTCCTTGCACCTTTTGCAAAAACTTCTTCCAAGAATGAATGTCCATCAACTTTTTCTCCAGAGATAGCAAGGTATAGATCACCTTCTTTTATATCCCGACTGTCAGTTGAAATTCCATTCACTTTTTCAGATAAAGGCTCATCTAAAGTCATATCAAAGATATGTTTGAATTTGTCAGGATTTGGTAAGTCAATGCGCATTAAACAAGACCTTGAATAATCTCAATATCAGAATAATTAATTTTTTTACCGTTTATTTCTTGATAATCTTCTCGACCTTTACCCAAAACAACTAATATATCGCCACTGCTTAAACTTTTAATCGCCATTTTTAATGCTTTCCCTCTATCTTCAAATAATTGAAAGCTATTTTCTTTTAGATCTTTTATAATTTGATTATTTATATCAATTATATTTTCTGTTCTTGGATTATCAGGAACAATCCACATAATATCTGAATAATCTTCAACAATTTTCCCCATTTCAGGACGTTTTTCATGATCACGGTCACCACCGCATCCAAAAAGAACATTAAGTTTCGAATCCTCTGGCTTCATTCTTTTTATAGTATGTAATACTTTTTTATAGGCATCTGGAGTGTGTGCATAATCAACAATAATTGTTGATTTATTTTTTAGTTTAATAATTTCCATCCTACCTGGGATGATATCGCATTCTGACACACCCTTCTGGATAATGTCCGGCTCTATGTTTAATGATAATGCAACGCTAACAGCGCACAATATGTTTTCAACATTATATTCTCCAACAAGAGATGAAGTTATTGGAATCTTTTTATTACCATAATTGAGTACAAATTCAACCCCATCAAAGCAGCTAATAAGGTTTGTTAAGTAAATATCTGCATTACTCTGCTTTGAAACTGAAACTATTTTTGCTTTTGAATTTTTCGCTATTTCTAACCCCATTTTATCATCACAATTAATTACTGCCGTATTTGAAGGTTTAAGCATTTGAAATAATTTAGATTTAGCTTCAAAATAATCTTCCATATTCTTATGATAGTCTAAATGCTCATTCGATAAATTTGTAAATACACCTACGTTAAATTCTACATCAGCAACTCTAAATTGATCCAAGGCATGAGAGGATACTTCCATTATTACATGGCTAATATCCATTTTAATAAACTCTCTAAAAGTACGATGTAGACTTACAGGGTCAAGAGTTGTGAGCGTTTTTGTCGTTTTAAAACCATCTGCGATGGTTCCTAAGGTTCCTAATTGTGCACATTTGAATCCGTTGGCTTTGAAAATAGAATATAATATGGACGCTGTAGTCGTTTTACCGTTTGTTCCAGTAATACCAATAATATTTAAATCTTTTGATGGGTTATTATAAAATGTTGAAGCTATTTTGCTAAGCGCTGCTCTAGTATTGCCCACTCTTATATTTGGTATAGAAACAGCATTTGAGATATGCCTATCAGATATTATTGCAGAAGCACCATTATTGACAGCTTGTTGAATATAATCATGCCCATCAGTTGTAAATCCTTTTATTGCGACAAAGAGGCTTCCTTGATTCACTTCCGGTGAATAAGTGCATATATTATCTACATTAATAGATGGAAGAGATGTAGTATCTATTGATAAATTTTTAATTAATCTTTCCAATTTCAATTATTAATTCAACCCTATGGTACATATAGCGCCTGGGAGTTTTTTTGTTCCCGGAGTTGGGCTTTGCCAGACAACATGTCCAGATCCTTTAAATTTTGCACGCAAGTTTGATTTAATAAGCATTTTCTTGGCTTTTTTTATGCTCATTCCTCTGACATCAGGTACAACAGCATATCCATCTTGGTAAGTGCTTAACGGGACTAAAGGATTATCCCTCAAATCGTCGGCAATCAATATCTTAGGATGGTCTTTTGGTTTAGGTGTCTGATGCTTTATAGTGTCATCAACGTTTATTATCCGCTGGGCCACTCTCCTAAAGACAGGGGCAGCTCCATAGCCCCCCCAATGATAGCCATATTTAGGTTCATCTAATATAACAACCCCAACAACTTGAGGCTTTTCAGCAGGGAAAAACCCAGCAAAATTGGAAATATATTTGTTAGAGTAAGCCCCATCAATAAATTTATGAGCTGTACCCGTTTTCCCAGCAATAGACCAACCATTGATTCTTGCCTTACTCCCAGTTCCGTATTCAACGACATCAACGAGCATATCTTTCACAACTCCCATAATCTCAGGATTTCCTATCTTTCTAATAATTTTCGGTTCTCCAGTATAAATGACTTCGCCCTTTGATGATAATATTTGTTTAACTAAACGAGGTTTAATTAAAAAGCCACCATTTGCAATAGCAGCATAAGCAGATGCTAATTGAAGTGCAGTAACTCCAACTTCATACCCAATTGACACCTCCGCTAATGACATTTCACTCCAGTTTTTTGTTTTTCGCAATTTCCCTTTTGCTTCTCCTGGGAATCGAATTCCAGTTTGAGCGCCAAATCCAAAATTTCTTGAAAATTTATACAAAGGTTCTCGGCCTAATTGTTGAGCAATTTTTATCATTCCAACATTGCTAGAATGCGCAATAATTTGAGTGAAGGTTAGTAGTCCGAATTTTTCATGATCGGAGATCACTTTTCCTGCTATAGTTACCTTTCCTTCTTTGCAGTTAAATTCCTCATAAAGTGAGACAGCATTGGTAGCAACGGCTGCCGTTGCAGTTACGATCTTATATGTTGAACCCGGCTCAAATTGATCAGTGAGCACTCGATTTTTTTGGTTTTCTATAGGAGATAATTCATGTTGATTTGGATTGAAATCCGGGATTGAAGCCATTGCAAGTATCGCACCATTTTGAGGATCAATCATTATCCCCATTGCGCCTTTTGATTCAGTTTCTTTGATTCTACGATTTAACTCTTCATGCAGGATGCTTTGATACTCTAAATCAATAGTGAGCTGTATGCTTGATCCATCAATTGGAGGATTAATTGGGAAACTCGTTTTGATTTGAGATCTACCTTTTCCATCTACTTGCTTTACTACCCAGCCAGCTTTGCCAGTTAAGTGACTGTTGAATTCTTTTTCTATACCAGTCAATCCTCTGTCATCTATGTCTGTAAAGCCAACGACTTGTGCGGCGATATTTTCTTGAGGATACGAACGTCTTGATTTTCTTTCAATTACAAGCCCTGGAATTCTCTCTCCTAGAAGTGTTTTTACTCTACTTTGTCTTAATTTATGCTCAAGAGGAACGAAACTTTTTTTTGTATTTAGTTTATTTATATAATATTCTACATCTCTACCTGTAACATTAGAAATTTTAGCTGCAAAGAGGGTTTTGTCTTTAATCTTTAGCGTTTGAGCTCCTAAAGAATAGTGAATGATATTTTGAGTGAGGGCAACATTTTTTCTATCATAGATATTGCCCCTTATTGCTAATAATTTTTCATTTTTTTGCCCTTGGCTGATTCCTTGCTTTTTATATTCATCACTTTGAATCACCATGATTTGGAAAAGTCGAGTTGATAAACCAATCCATCCCAAAATAATTAATAATGAAACGGCACTTACTCGGGAACGAAATTTTTGATAAGTTTTAGTCAAAAATTACTTGTTAAAGAATTGTTATTAATATAGATAGTAAGTGTTTCTGGCTCTGCTGGTATCATTCCTAATTTATTTCTAGCAAAATTAGATATACGTGTACTGCTAGATAAGCTTGCGATATCCATCTCTAATTCCCGAACAGAGTTTTGAAGCTCTTTTATAACTTGAGTTTGGATTTCAATGCCAAGCATATTTTCATCAATCTCAGTATACACCCAGAGGTATGCAATTAATCCAGCGATTGAAAGTATGGTTGTTGAAAAGAAGAGCAAGGTTTGAAAAAACTCACGATTTCTTTTTGATCGTCTCTTATGGTTTCTTATAGGCATCTAGATTAATCTTTCTGCCGCTCTAAGTTTAGCGCTACGAGAGCGATTATTATTTTTTCGCTCAGCGGCTGATGGGATGACAGGTTTTTTTGTTAATACATCTAACTTCCCTGACTGTTTTAATGATCGAAATGCATGCTTTACCATTCTATCTTCAATAGAATGGTATGACATTATGATAATTCGTCCACCAACAGCTAAATAATCGATAAATATATCGAGAAATATTCTCAGCTTTTCAAGTTCGCTATTTACTGCTATGCGTATGGCTTGAAATACGCGAGCCAGGGATTTGTTTCGCTTATGTGGAGGGGTTGCTTTGCGAATAGCTTCTTTGAGGTCATTCGCAGTCAAAATAGTTTTTATTGATTTTATAGATTTAGCAATTTTTCTTGAATGCCGTTCTTCGCCGAATTCAAAAATAATATTTGATAATTCTTTTTCTGAAATTTGATTGATAAGGTCTGCAGCAGTATTTGATTGTTCAGAATCAAATCTCATATCCAGAGCGCCAGAAGAATTGTAGCTAAATCCTCTAGTCTCGGAATTAAGCTGCATTGATGATAAACCCAGGTCTAAAAGGATTCCATCCAATTTAGATATACCTAACTCACCAATAACTTTTGGAAAATTATCGTAGGAAGATTTATATGTTACAATGGGAAGCGCAGAGGCACCAAAACGCTTATTGCATATGTCCAGTGCCTCCGCATCCCTATCAAGACCTATTAGCCTCCCTTTTATTGAGAGCAGCGTTAAGATCTCTGTGGCGTGCCCACCAGCTCCGATAGTGCCGTCGAGGTAAATTCCATCGGGCTGCAAGTTTAAATAATTTGTTACTTCCGAAATCATTACAGGGGTATGGATTTGAGTATAATTCTGTAATGATTTGGTTTTCATTATAGTACTATCTGACTTGCGAGCTCATCAAATTCAGATGATTTTATTTCGTTGAAATCTTTTTCCGCAGTGTGCAATAGCTTTGGATTCCAGATTTCAATTTTATTAACCATTCCAATTATTAGTGCATCTTTTTTTAATTTTGCATAATGAATTAAATTTTGCGATAAAGCTATTCGACCCTGTTTATCGTATTGAACCGTAGAAGCATATCGGACGGTACTTCTGACAAAAGAACGATTTATTCGAGAAAGAGAAGAGAGCTTCCTAAGCTCGTCTTCAATAGTTAGCCATATTTCAAGAGGATAGACCCATACGCAAGTGTCCATGCCTCTAGTAATAACAAAAGAGCGTTGATTCTCCTTACTAAGTACATTCCTGAATTTGGCCGGGATATTTAACCTGCCTTTGCTATCCAATGAGTAGGAGAATTCCCCTGTAAATGTATTTTTATTAATAGTCATTATAGTTTATATCGTGGGATTATTACCCACAATTAACCATAATCTATCTACTATTACCCACAATTGTCAATAAAAATTATACGTATACATTATTTAGATACTTATAGAGATCTAATAAAGAATAACTTTAATAAAAAAATAATTAAAGTTTAGAGACGAAGTGTTTAAGGTTAAGTGTTTTGTTAGGATAAGAAATGTTAAGTAAAACTGGCCCCGCTGAAGATTTGAGATTTTTTATTTTATAATCATTTAAAAAAATGTTTAATGTATTAGAATGTCCAAAAAGGATTTTAAATGAATGGTTAAAAGAATATTGATGATTATCTCCTCTGGGAATTACCGATTCTAATGCTTTTAAAGAATCGACTTCATATCGATACCAAAGACGCTCTGCTGTTGCAATTCGAAAAGTAAAAGGTGCTGAACTATCTAAGGCTTGTAAAGATTCCGACAAAATATCAAAATTATCAAATAGAATCTCTTCCCATGGTTCATCTCCTTCTATAAATATTTTACTCAATGGTTCGTCTTCATAATATTGACTAGTTTCTTTAGTACGCGTTTTTGTTTCTTCCTCATTGATTAATCGAATTATATATATAGCAAAAATTAGAATGGCTATAAGAACAGATCCCATAATAATGTCTTTTCGCATATGTTTAGCAGATCGTTTATTCGAGCTGATCTCAACAGAATTTTTTTTAATTTCTGGTTTTAGTGCTGATTTTTCTATCGAATCTTTTGTCTGATCAACTGGCTTGCGTTTTAACTCTATAGATTCTTCTGAATCTTTAATTATATCTTCTGGATTTGCTCCAATCTCTGCTGCGTAAGCTATAATAAATAGCCTTTGATATGGTCTTGTTAAGCTAGATAAGTCCCCACTTTCAATTGCCTTAAGTGTAGATATATTGATCTTAGTCCTTTTATTTATATCTTCAAGGCTAATACCTTTTTCTTTTCTAAGTGTTTTTAAATTTTTATATAAATCACTCATTACGACGAGGAAATTACAAGATGGACCAACTTATGAAAACTTATTTTTATTTACTTATAAAGTACTATAGTAAATGTAATACTATTGTGCATTGATTGAACTTAAAAATTCTTCATAGAACTTCGCTAAGGGCAAGCCCATGACGTTATAGAAGCAGCCATTTATGCTTTGAACGCATGTTGCAAACCAATCTTGAATCCCATAGCTACCAGCTTTATCAAGTGCTCCATATGTGTCTATATAATAAGCGATACATTCTTTACTTAAAGTTTTAAATTTAACTTCTGTTCTTTCATGAAATGTATTAATTATACCTCGATTTAGGTGATGAATTGATACCCCAGTGAATACTTCATGAGTATTACCTGATAGCGTTTTTAGCATGACGTAGCTTTCATCATTATCTTTAGGCTTTCCAAATATTTTATTATTATATGCTACGACTGTGTCTGCGCCAATTACCCAATGATTCTTATATCTATTTGCCACATTTTCAGCTTTTAAATTAGCATAATGTTCAACGAAAATATTTGGTTCTAAATCTAAACTTAGATCTTCATCTATTTGACTTGTAATTACTTCAAAGTTAAGATCTATTTGTTCCAATAATTGTTTTCTCCTAGGAGAATTAGAAGCAAGAATGATTTTATCTTTTACAATATTTATCATCTAAATATTGCTAGGCGCCCAATTTGATCTATTTTTTGTGAGCTATTTTTAGCGGTTACTTTGTATAAATAGGCTCCATTTGCTGGTAATTGTCCAAATTCATCTTTACCATCCCAATAAATATTATTGTGTCCTAATAGACATAATTCTGGCAGTATCTTTTTAATTCTTCTTCCTTCAAGTGAATATATATTAATAGACACTTCTGCATCCGCAGTTAATTCAAACGAAAATTTTGTATCCATTGACATTGGATTTGGAAAATTAAATAAGTTAATAAGACTTAGTTCATCTGAATTTGTGATTTTAATCCTTATTTCTGATTCACTGGGATTGTTGGCATTATCCCAAGCATTGACACGAAATGAAATTTCATCAGATTCTGGAAGATTATTAATAAGAAAAGTCCCCGTATTGATACTGTTCATATCATAAATAAATTTGTTAGTAATGTTTGTTTCAACTTGAGTAAAATTATTTGTCAATATCAATTCATGTTCTTTTTCACCTGTTAGATTAATACCTAGAGGGTCAGAAATACGAACAACAATGCTTTCTCCGTATTTTAAAAAATCTCCACTACGAAGATTCCTTCCATTTTCTGTTTCAAATGAAATGATTGGACCCTGGGTATCATTTGAAGGAGAACCAAGGGTTAATTTTATTCCAGTTACGGAACCCAAAGCTTGTAAATTACTATTATCTGTTACATTAAACCTTAAGGTTGCTGGATTCTTTGAATAAGAAATATCCTTAGGCACTCTAAATTGAGAGGATAAAATATTATTTTCATAGTTAAAAGATCCTCTGAAAAGAGTGGGACCATTCATTTGATAGGATATTTCTTCTTGTCGCGAAGCGTAATTAAACAATTTTTTTACTTCTTTATAACCATCTTCTAAAATAAAATAACCTTCACCCGATAAAAATGGACTTTCACCGGACAGTGTACCAATGGAAAGTGTTGATAGAGTATCTGGAGATACCTTGCTATTTTTTACCAATTGAGTTGGTATAGATATTTTCATTGCAGGGTCACCAAAAAAGTGAAATAATTCACCATCAGAACTACCAGTTTTTACTGATTGAAGAATTGACCCAATGGACTTATAAGTTACACTATCACCTTTAAAAATTTCTCTAAAAATTTTTTCTAAATATTGGATATTGCTCGATACAGTTATTCCTCTTGTAGTAGTGATAACACCAGCAGCAGCATTAATAGATGAATTAATTAATGCTTCAGCAAAAGAATCTTGACCAATGGCATCAAATTGTCCCCAGCTGCATGTGCCAGCTATCCAAATAGGAAGTTTTAATTCGGCCTGCATAGAGTTTATATCATTTCTTTCTTCATTTATTATAAGCAATTTTTCCTGTGCCCATTGAGTGGGATTACCGTGACCAATAAAATTAATAAGAGCTGTTCCAGATGAGATTTGATTAAATAGTGCTTGCGTAGCCTCTGGTTTAGTAACACCAAAGGTAGACCCATCAATCACTTCTGGATAATCAACCATATATATTTTTTTAGTTTCCATAAAATTGGGTATAATTTTTGCAAGCCTTTCGGAATTTATTGTATGACTTTTTCCCATTGAAAGTTCAAATAATTCGCGTTCAGGTCGAGCAGGATCATCTGCTACAAGAGTAATACGTTGTCTCCATAAACCCATCGGTAGTTTGTTTTCAAATTCAATGATTTTGCTAATAAAATTGCTTACATCATTATTTGATTTGGCTGGTACTCTCCCGGTTGCCATCTCTGGAATAATTCCATTAAATGAAACCAGCCTATCATCTGTTGAATGAGAATAACGAGTCCCCAATTGTATTGTAGGAACTTTTATTCTTGATTGATCAGTGATGTTTCTATAATCGTAATCAGCATCACCCATAAATAGAACAGTATAAGGTTTTGTAGACCAATTTTTTTGGGTCCAATGTAAAAAGTGGCGAATGGCAATTGGATCTATATTTCCCCCCGAAAATTCATCATAAATATTCTCAATAGGAACATAAATTGTTTTTTTTCGATGGTTCGCTAATAGCTGCGATTGGGTTTCAAATTCTTTTGGTCCCAATATTATATGATCTGCTCCATTTAAATTTGATCTTAAAAGATTCCATTTTTTTTGTCCTACTAAAATCAATTCAGAAACAGATTCTAAATCATTAATTCTAAAAACTCCAAATTTCTGTTTATTTTCAGATGGAAGATCAATATTCATTGTGGCATTTTTCTCAAAAGTATTTAGAGGAAGATTTACGGGTGTCGAGGGGACTGAAATATTCCAAATGACTAAATCGTTTCCTTCAAAGATAAAAGTTATTTTTTTTGATTTGATTGGAGAGTAAAACTCAAATGGCTCTGAATACTTTAATTCTCTATCATATGAAAGTGTAAAATAATCAAAAAATGGTTCAGAATTAGGATTCTCAGAAAAATTCTTAATTTGGAAAGTCTGATCACCGTTTATAAGTATATCAGAATTAAATAAAAAAGACTTTGATTTATGATTAAGGCTTAGCCAATCTATATTTGCTAATTCTTGATTATTTGTAGAAAATAAAATCTTATGATTAGTATTTTGATATATTGTTGGAACTTTTTCATTTCCAATCATGCCAATTATACCTTTAGCAGATTGCGAATCAAATGGAGAATCGATATTTACTTTGAACGAATAGGAGTTTCCATTTTTTATGGTATTGTTCCCCCATGAAAGTCCTGATTCATTGGGATTAATTAAGTCCTCTTCTGAATGAATATAGCTAAGGCCATAATTTATTTTTTCTGAGCTCTCAGATACAAGATTTGCAGTTTCAATTCTACTACCTCTTAATGAATTGTTCGCAGGAATTAATAACCAATAGACTGTTTTTGTAAAATATAGATTCTGATGCCATAAAATTCCTTCATTTTTTTGGTTAAAACCACTTGGCCCCCTTCCGTAAAAGATAATTGTGTCATCATCAGAAAGATTTCCATCAGATTCACCAATAATTCTAATTGGTATTTCAATTAGATTATTTGGTACCAACGTGTTAGATAATTTTAATTGTGTTTCTTCATAAGTTCTATCTCTTCCAAAAGCTGAACCAGTATATAACATAATACTCCTTGGGTCTAGATCTATTCCATCTGTTAAGGCTGATTTTAGTTTATTTCCTGAAATTTTATATACGCCATCTTTTGATAAATAAAATTTAATCCAAGTCCCTTCTGGTAACGAGGTTTCTTTTAATAATTGCTCTTTTTTTGGTTTGATCCAGTTTTTTGCTATACTCCAATTCACAATTTTTGGTGCAAGCAAATATTGGTGAATTTTATTACTTCTATAAAATTCATTAATTGATTTATCAAATGGAATCCTAATAATCATCGATTCAAAAAAAAGGTTTGATTCTTTTATTGGCGTTAAACGTAGTGTACCCGTATAAAGGTCATTTACTTTTTGATTTTGGATCCATTCTGTTTTGTAAGTTTTATTATTTACTTTATAAGGATGATAAGATTCATTTGAACTTTGAACTTGTATTGTTGGCAATACTTTAGATGGGAGACCGATAAGTATATCAATAGGCTTTAAATCGTCAGGAGAAAGAATCTTGGATTCTAGATGGATTATTAATTCACTTTGATTAGAAGAAACTATTTCCCATTTAATTTGAGAATTTGCCAATCCCATTATCTGTACAATTAATATAAATAATTTTTGGAATCTCATAAGGAAAATTTAATTACGGTTGGTGGAATGCCTTTTTATTTTTTTATTTTATTTTTTGCTCTTATGAAATTGAATCAAATTACATATCAATGTAATTTCACCTGCTATAATAATTTATTTTTTATTCATTTAATTCAATCAATTTCAATTGGAAAGGATTTTGTGTGTTTGACTTTAATATTATCAAGGATATTTATGAGAAAATTCCTACCCGAGTTTCTTATGCTAGGAATGTATTAGGGCGACCGTTAACTCTTTCTGAAAAGATATTATATAGCCATCTATATATAACTGAAGAACTTAACTCTTATTCAAGAGGAGAGTCTTATGTAGAATTCTCTCCAGATCGCGTGGCTATGCAAGATGCGACTGCTCAAATGGCTCTACTTCAATTCATCATGGCCGGCCAAGATAAAGTTGCAGTGCCATCAACTGTACACTGCGATCATTTAATTCAAGCTAAAGTAGATGCTAAAAAAGATTTAAATATTGCAAAAGAAGTAAACAGTGAGGTATATAATTTTCTTGAATCGGTATCTAATAAATATGGTATCGGGTTTTGGAAACCAGGGGCTGGAATTATTCATCAAGTTGTATTAGAAAATTATGCTTTTCCTGGCGGAATGATGATCGGTACAGATAGTCATACTGTAAATGCTGGTGGACTAGGTATGATTGCTATTGGAGTTGGAGGTGCTGATGCTGTTGATGTGATGGCAGGAATGCCATGGGAGCTAAAGCTACCTAAGTTAATAGGTATTAATCTAATTGGTGAATTGAAAGGCTGGGCTTCATCGAAAGATGTTATATTGAAGGTGGCAGGAATTTTAACTGTTAAAGGTGGTACGGGTTCTATTTTGGAATATTTTGGCGATGGTGCAGAAAAGCTTTCTTGTACCGGTAAGGGGACTATCAGCAATATGGGTGCTGAGATAGGTGCAACAACATCAATATTTAGTTATGATAATCAAATGGAAAAATATCTAATAGCTACTGGTAGAAAAGAAGTTGCCCAAATGGCAAATAGTATAAAAGAAAACTTTAGAGCAGATGATGAAGTTTACGGAGATCCCGAGCATTATTACGATCAAGTAATTACTATTAATTTATCTGATTTGGAACCCTATTTGAATGGTCCTTTTACTCCAGATAGGGCAACGCCAATTTCAGAAATGGCAAAGGTTGCCGCTGAGAATAATTGGCCAACTGAAGTTGAAGTGGGGTTAATAGGTTCATGTACTAATTCTTCATATGAAGATATTTCACGTTCTGCATCAATTGCAAAGCAAGCAGTAGAGAAAGGATTGAAAACAAAAGCAGATTTCACAATTACACCTGGTTCAGAACAGGTACGTTATACTATCGAAAGAGATGGTTTTATCAAAACTTTTAATGATCTTGGAGCTAGTGTGTTTGCAAACGCATGTGGCCCCTGCATAGGTCAATGGTCCAGAGAAGGTGCAAGCGAAGAGATAACGAATACGATTGTGCATTCTTTCAATAGAAACTTTGCTAAAAGAGCCGATGGGAATCCAAATACTCATGCATTTGTAGGCTCACCAGAATTAGTAACCGCAATAGCAATAGCAGGAGATTTAACGTTTAATCCAGCTAAAGATTTTTTGAAAAATCAGGATGGTCAACTTATAAAATTAGATCCCCCAATTGGGGTTGATCTACCTGAGAATGGATTTGCAGTTGAAGAGCTTGGTTATAAACCACCTTCAAAAAATGGCAATAATATTAAAATTAATATTAATCCAAGCTCAGAAAGACTTCAATTGCTTGAGCCCTTTGATTCTTGGGATGGTAAAAATATTGTTGGTTCTAAATTATTGATTAAAGCCAAGGGAAAGTGTACTACAGATCATATCTCAATGGCTGGACCTTGGTTAAAATTTAGAGGCCATTTGGATAATATCTCTAATAATATGCTAACTGGAGCTACGAATTATTTTAACAACAAAACAAATTTGGTAAAGAATCAACTCAATGGTCAATATGGTACGGTTCCTGAAGTCCAAAGAGATTATTTATTTAATCAAATTCCTACAATTGTTGTTGGGGATGAAAATTATGGCGAAGGTTCCTCTCGTGAGCATGCTGCTATGGAACCTCGTTTTTTAGGAGTTCGTGTAGTTTTGGTTCGTTCATTTGCAAGAATCCATGAAACAAATTTAAAGAAGCAGGGAATGTTAGCATTAACTTTTGCTAAGAAAAGTGATTATGATCTAATTTTAGAAAATGACACGTTTGATTTTATTGATTTGCCCAAATTTTCTTCCGGAAATCCCATAACTATTGTAGCAATCCATGAAGATGGTTCTAATAATAAAATCTCTTGCAATCATACATATAATGATATTCAGATTGAATGGTTTAAAGCTGGATCTGCGTTAAATCTTATTCGAAAGAATCAGGATTAGGTTAAAATGAAAATCCTTGTTTCTGACTCAATTACTGAAAATGGATTATCTGTTCTTAAAGATGCCAATTTAGATGTTCTATATTTACCTAATGCAAGTATTGAGGAAAAGTCAGACGCTGCCAAAGAAATTTATGGATGGATAATAAGGAGCGGAACAACAATTACAGAAAAAATGATTGAGGATAGCAGTAATCTACAAGTTATTGGTCGCGCTGGAGTTGGAGTTGACAATATAGATATTCAAACAGCAACGCGACACGGTATTGTAGTGATGAATACCCCCGATATTAATACAATATCTGCAGCTGAACATACTTTGGCAATGATGTTAACATTATCAAGAAACATTGCCATTGGTGATTCAGAAGTAAAGCAAGGCGAATGGAATCGAAATGAATTAATTGGATCTGAATTAAGTAACAAAATTTTGGGGATAGTTGGGATGGGTAAAATAGGTAGAGAAGTGATGACCAGATGCCGTTCATTCGGAATGAGAATTCTTGGATATGATCCATTTATGAATCAAGATATGTTTAATCCTGAAGAAGTTAGAATCGTAGAACTTGAGGAATTAATCATTAATTCAGATATTATTAGTGTCCATGTCCCGTTAACAGATTCTACACGTGATTTGTTTGATTATGACCGTCTCTCAAATATGAAATCAACTGCCCGGATAATTAATGTTGCACGAGGTGGTATTATTAATGAAACTGATCTAGCAAAAGCCTTAAATGATGGTCTTATAGCAGGTGCAGCTGTAGATGTATTCACATCTGAACCATTAGATAAATTAAATCCATTAGTAAATGCTCCAAATATTGTATTAACTCCTCACCTAGGAGCGTCTACTAAGGAGGCTAAAGAAGGAGTGAGTTTAGCTATTTGCGAACAGGTTCGTGATTATTTGATCCATGGTAAATTGAATAACGCAATCAACATGCCTATAGCAGATATAGCGAAACTAAAGGAAATCGAAATTTTTTTAGAGTTTGCTGACACAATGGGTAATTTGCAAAGTCAATTGAATTCTGGCGCTATAAAAAGAGTCCAAGTAGAATCATCGGGGTCAATTGAGGATTCAAAACCTTTGGCTCTAGCATTTTTAAAAGGATTATTATCTAGTCGAATACCTGATAGAGTTAATTATATAAATGCCGAGACATTGGCCGTAGATCTAGGTATAAGTATTGAGCATAGCTATACAAATGATAGTGGTTCCTATACTAATTTGATTAGAACTAAAGTATCTGGAGATAGTGAACCCACAATAATTGCTGGTAGTATTTTTGAAGGTGATCACCCTAGGTTAGTAAATATTTTGGGTTATGAAATGGATGTAAAACCATATGGTACCATGCTATTTACTCGAAATAAAGATGTGCCTGGAGTAATTGGTAGCGTAGGTACTATCTTAGGTAATGCTAATATAAATATTGGAGGATACCTTTTAAGTAGAGAAATGAATGAGGATGAAGCATTTAGTGTAATTAGAGTGGATAGCAAGATTAGTGAAGAGATCTTAGTTGAATTGCAAAAACTTCCAGAAATCCTATCTATTCAACAACTCCATTGCTAATTATGAATGGTGTAAATAATATCAAATCCGTTAATATTGCTGGAGGAGGTATTGCAGGATTATCATCTGCTCATCTACTCAAAAGAAATGGATATTATCCAATTGTATATGAAAAAGAATCCAATATAGGTAAGAGTCGGCATGGTGATTATGAAGGTATAGAGAATTGGATTTTTCCTACTGAAATAAATTCTTTTTTTGGACAACTTGGCTTCAACTTTAGTAAAATACATTCTTTTCCTATCTCAAAATTTTATGTACATAGTAAATCAAATAAACCTCTCTTAATTACCCACCCTCAACCTTTTTTCCATATGATTAAAAGAGGATATAAAGAAACGGATTTAGATTTTCAATTGTATAATCAATGTAAATCATCTGGGGTGGAATTTCGATTTGGTCAAAAAGCACCAAATGATTGTAATATTATTGCAACAGGCACTTCCAAGGCTGCGGCATATATTAAAGGTATAAATTTCGAAACTGATTTGAAAGATCAGATCCATCTTTTGTTAGGAAATAAATTTGCGCCAAAAGGGTATGCATATCTAATTATATTAGATGGAAATGCGACGTTAGCAACTGCTTTTAAAAAAACAAAAACCAAACAAAAAGATACTATTAATAACTGTAAAGATTATTTTGAGTCTATAGGATTATCTATTCCTCAAGGGAATGCTTTTGCGAGCAGGGGTAGTTTTTCTTTGCCATTTGGTCCCAATCAAGAACCATATAAAGTTGGAGAAGCTGGCGGTTATCAGGATTATTTATTTGGGTTTGGTATCAGAATGTCGATGATATCTGGAATGGGTGCAGCATTATACATCCTTGGGCGTAAAAAAGAGGCAAAAAATGTTTTTCGCATATTGAACCATAAACGAAGATTATCATTTATAAATCGGTTCTTATATGAAAAATTAAATGATAATCAGATGTCCGTAATAGTCAATAAACTCTCTAAATCTAATGACCCACTTTCTATATTATCTGGTATTTACGGGTGGAATACAAAAAATATTTTACGTTGGATTAAATTAAAGTATAGATTTGAGATACGTCCTACTTAGAAGTCTACAATTGTTATCTATGTTTATATTGTTATCTGGACTTATCTGGGGCATCAAAGATAAAAATGTGATGTTAGAATTAAATGCATTAGTTATTGGGTCGGCTGTATTTTATATTTCAAATATGTTGTTGAAAAAAAAATAATGATTTTCTATTCAGTTATAGAGAATCTAATTCATAAGAGTAAGATATATGTCAAAACTTTGGGATGATTTAAAACACAATATGAAAGAATGGAGTAGTGCAGCGGTAGAGAAAGCTGAAGAAGTAAGCAAAGTCGCAGTTGCTAAAACTGAGGAATTAACTAAGATAAGTAAAATAAAAATAGAAGTTCACCAACTTCAAAGAGATAGACGTAGAGCAAGCGAAGCTTTGGGGAAATTAGCATATGGTCATGCTAAAGATGCTAATATGGTTAATTTTACTGGAAATGCTGAATTTTATTCTCATGTTGAAAAGATTGATAATATTAAAGAATCCATTGCAAATAAAGAAAATGAGATTGATCAGATCAAGTCTCAATACAATCTTGAAGAAGAAGAGGTAAAAGAGATTGAGCCTTTGTCCGAAGTTTTAGAAGAAGAGACCAAAGAGTCAAATGATTAAAGATCGAGTGATCTTTTAAGCGCTAATTAGCATTATTTTAACAAATTCGTAGATTAATGATCTTAATTGTATGATATTGTTACAATATGTAATTTTACGTTCTTATCATCGTAAGAAATAATGTTTAATCGAAATAAAAATACAAATAGATATCACAATTATATAATTGTATCAGAGAAAGATACTGGCGCAAAGCAGGTGCATTTTTCACATCAAAAACTTATAGCAGTTTCAGGTATTGCTATAATTGTTGTCTCATTAGCTTTATTTTTTAGTGTTGATGCTTTAACAAATGTTCTTTATAAGAATAAAATGAATGACCTTAAGGCAAATTACAATCATTTATCTCAAACGCTGTTAAGTTTACAAAATCAATTAGAAGATGTGTCAAGCCAAATGGGTTCGATTGAAAATAAAGATCAAGCAATAAGAACTTATGCTGGATTACCTCAAATAGATAAAGATGTTAGGCAATTAGGTGTTGGTGGTGCCAATATAACTAACACTATAAATATAGATGATATTCCAACTGATATTACTTCACGAATATCTGACATTGAGATGAATGTAAATGCTATGTCTAGGAAAGTTAAGTTAGAATTAAACAGTTATAATAATTTGTATGATATGGTAAAAAAACATTCAGATAATCTGAAAGTTATACCTTCAATTCCTCCTGTTCAGAGAGGATATGTTAATTCTGGTTATGGATATCGAAAGGATCCATTTGATGGAAAAGTTCGTTTCCACTATGGCTTAGATTTTGCAGTTAATTCAGGTACTAATATTTATGCTCCAGCGGATGGAAAGATAAAATTTGTTGGAAATCAAGGTGGTTATGGTAAAGTATTAAAAATTGACCATGGTAATGGAAATAGAACACTTTTTGCTCACTTATCCAAAATTAAAGTAAAATTAGGATCTTCTATAAAAAGAGGTGACCTTGTAGCAATTAGTGGCAATACTGGTAGATCAGCTGGCCCACATCTGCACTATGAAGTTCATAAGTATGGATCTCCTCAAAATCCCTTG
>Ga0315319_10000159_pt1 | contig 19101 bp, 18 predicted proteins | sample M1500m3416metaG_FD_203463 | JGI IMG/M metagenome (GOLD analysis project Ga0315319, IMG submission 203463) | Ammonia-oxidizing marine archaeal communities from Monterey Bay, California, United States - M1 500m 3416 | ecosystem: Environmental > Aquatic > Marine > Intertidal zone | place: USA... | reverse complement strand
GCCCGCCGAAGCAGCCAGGTGCCCGGCTGGGCCATCCGGATCCACCAGCCCGGCCAACGACGCCCATCGCACCATGGCCTCCGGCGTGCCGGCAGCACCCGGGGCCACCTGGTACCGACCGAACCGGACCACCAACTCCGCAACCGTCAGACCGAACACCGAGTAGTTCGACGCCTCGGACTCCAAGCCCCGACCGTCCGGCCACAGGCCCATCGCCCCCAGACGGGCCACCAGGTCCTGACGGGCGAAGAACCCGATCGTCTCCAGCCATGGGCTCCCCGGCACGAACAGGTCCCCGAGACTCACTTCGGCACCCGTCCGCAGGTCGACCAGCACCGAGTCCACCCGATCGTCCACGTCGGCCGCGCCCGACCACTCGATCCGGAACTCGTACACCACGCTGACCAACCGGTCGTCCAGCAGGTGAACCGTGCCCGACCCCCGGAGCGAGTCACCACCGATCGCCTCACCTGACTCCTCACCCGACTCCTCACCAGACCGTTCGGACATGGCCGCCACGAACTCGGCCCGCACCGCCTCGGTCGGGCGGCGCAACGCCACGTTCACCGGATGGTTCAGCGACAGGCCGTCCAATTGCGGATGGCTCAGGTCGTAGGACCCCGTCCTACCGACCGTTCCGGCCATCGAGTCCACGTACACCGACCCGTGCTCGGCTCCCGGGGCGAACCCACCGGAACCCGTTCCCTCGGACATGGTCCCCTCGGGAATCGTGCCCTCAGGCAGTGACGCGGTGGTCTCGACCACCGGCGCGACGGTCGGCTCCGGGGTGTGGCCGATGCCGTTGGCCACCATGTCGCGCCCATCAGCCGTCGCACAGCCCGCAGCCAGCGCACCGACCAACACTCCGACCGACACGAGCCGCAGCCGGCCTCCCGGCACAGGACCCGAAACGGCGCCCATACTGGCGCCCGGCGGCGCGGAAGACGACACGGAACAGCGACGGTTCACGCACGGGAGGGTAGTCAGGTCGAGTCGACCCGCCCTGTCCGGCACCCGGCCGTCGCTACCATCGACCCGTGGCCCTTCGACGGAGTTCCCGACAGGCAGATAACCGGCAGGCTGGTAACCGGCGGGGCCGACGGTCAGTTGCCCAGACCGTGGCCAACGGACCGGGCGCCGACCAGACCCTGCTCGATCTCGTGAACGGGCTGCGCGGGCTCGCCGAACGGGTCGGCGCGCTCGAACACCGCTTCGACGCCCTGGGCACCACGGCCGCCGTCGACCCCGACGGCGAGGACGTCATGGACCTCCGCCTCCACGTGGCCCGCCTGTCCGCCGAGGTCTCCCGGATCACCGTCGGGCTCGAAGCCCGTATCGCCGAGGTGGCCAGTCAGGCCGGCGTCGCCATGATCGGCGACCCGGTCTCGGCCACCGTCCCCACGAGCGGCAGGGCCCTACCCACCCCGGCACTGGCCGGCGACGAGTCCTTCGAGGACCTCAGCGCCGACTCCCCGGCCCGGGCCCGGCCCAGCACCCCGGGATCGACCGCTGCTACCCGCCGCACCAGCGGCTGGCAACCCGCCGACCCTCGGTAGCGGGCCTCGGACGGGCCAGCCTGCGTCAGCTAGTCAACCCACTTCGGCCAGCCAACCAGTGTCAGCCGGCCAACCCCTCCAGAGCGTCCACCAACTCCTGCATCCGAGCCTGGATGCGTCCAAACTCGGCCCAGTCGGCCGGATCCTTCGACAGCGCGGCTGCCGACGCCGACTGTAGTCGCGTCAACTCGGCCACCAGGTCGACGAGGTCGTCAGGCAGCGACGCACCGGCACCGGACGTGGAACCGCCCGTGCTCGTACCGGCATCCGAACCCCCGGCATCGCCGGACGATCCCGAGCCACCGGTCGGGGCACCCTCGGCCCCGGTCGAGATGCCCCGGAACAGTTCACCCAACGACGCCCCAGTCAGTTCCTCGAGAGCCTCCTGCAGCGAGTTGGCCATCACGACCTGCTCGCCCACGGCCACAATCACCCGCTCCAACTCCGGCACCGTGCTGTCACCCTCCGCCTGCACATACAACGGCCGGACGTACAGGATGGAATTCTCGATGGGCACCAGCAGCAACTCGCCGAACAGCACCGACGATCCCCGCTGGCTCAGCAGGGTCTGAAGACTGGCCACCGCCTCGTCGTTGCGGATCCGTTCCTCAGCCAGTGCCGGACCGTCGAAGTTCGACGACGGGGGCCGGTACACGACCAGCTCGCCCAGCCGGTCGCCGTCGCTCCGCCCCACCAGGAACGCCGCCAACTCCTTGCGCGCGTCGTCCTCGTCCAACGGCACGTAGGCCCGCATGATCACGAACTCCGTATCATCACCTTCTGCCCCCGACTCCTCGCCGCCGGGCAGGGCCACCATCGTCCGGTACGGCGCCATGCGACGGTGCCGGGTTCCGACCTGGAAGCCCTGTTCGTCGACCAGCACCACGTTCCCCGCGCCCTCGCCGGTCCGACCCGGATCCTGGGAGACCGCCCACTCCGACGCCCGCTGGTAGAAGTTCTCCGTATCGTCGACGTGGTATGAGCCCCACATCTCCGACTGCAGCCGGAACAGGTCCTCGGCATAGCGCAGGTGGGACACCAACCCGGCCGGCATGTCCGACAACGGGGTGAACAGGCCGTCGAAGGCGGCTGAGAACGCCGCCACCATCGGATCGGACTCGTCGACCACGTACAACACGACCTCGCCGGTAAAGGCGTCCACCGTGGCCTTCACCGAGTTGCGGACGTAGTTCAGGCCGTGCCGCAGCCCGCTGGAACGCGGTAGCTCGCTCACCGACGCCGGTTGGGCGTACGGGTAGCGATCACTCGTCGTGTAACCGTCCACCACGTAGACGATCCCGCCGTCCACCAGCACCGGGTACGGATCGGAGTCGAAGTGCAGGAACGGCGCCAACTTCTCCACCCGGTCGCGCACGTCTCGCACGTAGAACACCCGGGACTCGTCGGTGATGAAGTTGGAGATCAGCGGCTCCAGATGGCCGAACCGCAGGGAGAACGCCAGGCGTCGGGCTATCGAACCCATGCCCACGCCACCGTCGCCACCGATGTCGGCGTACCGGGTGACCTGCGTCTCCTGGTTCTCGTCGGTGAAGTCGACCTCGTCGCGGCTGGCCCCGACCACCGCGTAGCCACCCAGGCCCTCGCCCACGTATATCTGCGGCCGATCCAGCACCACGTCCACCGACGGATCGATCGACACCGGCAGGTCGCCGACCAGGAAGTCCGGGTCACCGGAGCCCTTTACCCGGCTGACCGGCGCCATGGCCACGCCGTAGCCGTGGGTGAACGCCACGTGCTGGTTCTCCCACGACCGGGTCTCGTTCAGCTCCAACTCGCGGGTCCCCAGCAGCACCTGGGTGGTCTCGCCGTCGATCGTGTAGCGGTCGGTGTCCATCTCGGCGGTGAAGGCGTAGAACTCGCGCTCGCCCTGCAACCGGTCGAACGTGCCCTGCACCACGAGGGGATCCAGCGTCCGGATGTTTCGCACCGTGCCCCGGTTGGCCCGCAGGTCGGCCGCCGTGATCCGGTTGTCGAAGTCGGTCAACTGGACCTCGGTGATGAAGTCCAGCCCGTAAGCCGCCCGGGTCGCCGCGATGTTCCGCTCGATGTACGGCGCCTCCTTCTCAGACTCGGCTGGTTCCACCCGGAGGTTCTGGATGAACGCCGGATAGATGTTGCCCATCACCAGGGCCACGAAGGCCCAGAGCCCGACGGCCAGCGTGGGCAGCACCCAACCCCGTCGTCGGATGTTCACGATGAGCAGCGCCACGGCGAACAACGAGATGAGGATCAGCAGGTTGATGGCCGGGAGCTGGGCCTTCACATCGGTGTAGGTCGCACCGGCCACCGCGCCACGGTCCGACGTGGTCAGCTCGAAGCGAGCCAACCAGTAGTCGCCGGCCCGCACCAGGGCGACGAGACCGAGCAGCACCGACAGGTGGGCCTTGACCGCCGGCTGGACCCGCTCACCGGTCGTCTGCAGGCGGATACCGCCGTTGATGTAGTGGAACAGCGTGGTGACGCCCAGCGTCACGATGAACGTGGCGAACAGCCAGTTCACCACGAACGACAGGAACGGCAGCTCGAACACGTAGAAGCCGATGTCACGCCCGAACTGGGGGTCGAGGATACCGAAGTCCACCCCGTTGGTGAACAGCAGCCACTCCTCCCACCGACCGCCCACGCCGAGACCGGCGATCAGGGCGAACAGGCCCGACAGCACGAAACGAACCAGCCAGCGGCGACTGCCGACGATCAGGTGGTAGCCCCGCAGGAGGTCCTCTTCCGGCCCGGGTGGGCGGACGAGCGGCGCCAACCGATCAGCCACCGTGAGGTTGATGAACAGGATCCCGAAGAACAGGAGGGTGAACAGGGCCACCAGCACCACCTGGGCACTGAACACCGACACGAACACGCCCTCGTGGCCGAGGGCGTCGAACCACAGGTAGTCGGTCCAGAAGCCGGCGATGCCCCGCAGCGACAGCATGAGGACGAAGAACGCCGAGACCACCACTCCGGCGATCATCCGCAACTTCATCGAACCACCGGACCGGCGACGTCTCCGGAGGAAGGGACGTGGACTGGGCGGCGGAGCGTCTTCAGGGCGCATGTCCGCAGCCTACGGTAGACAATCGGTCAGCCAGTCGGGAGTCGCAGGTCACGGGTCTGGCCACCGTGGCGGGCCAGCGCCGCCAGCGCGTCGTCCAGCGTGGCCACGCCCTCCACGGGCATGTTCCCGGCATGTCTACGGGCCTCGTCCGCCTCCGACGCCGGCACGAGGAACAGGTCCATCCCGCCCTCGCGGGCCGCTACCACCTTCTGGACGACACCGCCGATCGGACCTACCACCCCCGCCGGGTCGATGGTCCCCGTGGTGGCCACCTGCAGCCCACCGGTCAGCTCGCCCGGCGTGACCAGGTCCAGGATCGACAACGTCAGGGCCAGCCCGGCTGAGTTGCCACCCACGTTGCCGGTGTTGACCAGCACGTCGACCGGAAGGTCGTCCACGTCCTCCCAACGGGTCTGGGGCACCACCCCCATGAACCCGACCCTCTGGTCGTCGTCGCGGGCCCCGAGAACGACCGAGACGATCCGCGACCTCCCTCCCCGTACCGGCTCCACCTCGAGGTCCACCGTGTCGCCCGGGCCACGTACCCGGATGGCCTCGACGAGGTCCACGGCCTCCAGCACCGGCGCACCGTCGACGGTCAGGATCACGTCGTCGGTGGTCAACAGGCCGGTCGACGGCCCGCCCACCTGGGCCAGGCCCACGCCGGTGGCCCGGAACGGATCGATGCCGAGGTACCTGAGCGCCACGGCGACCGCTGTGGACTTCGACACTCGCATCAACTGCATGTTGAACGCCCGGTTCTCGTCCCGGGTACGACCACCCAGGATCCGGTCCTCCTCGATGAGAGCCAACGACGGCTTGATCCGGGCCTCCAACCACTCCCAACCGTTGACCGTCGCGTCCTGGCGGACCGTGGTGAAGTGGATCTCGCCGGTGGCGTTGAACCGCTGGCCGATGGTTATGGCCACCTTGGTGCTCAGCGGCTGGACCGACCCTGGCCGGAACACGAAGTAGGGAACCCTCACGAACGTGGCCAATAGGGCCGCCGCCACCAGCAGCAGGAAGAGCACGCCCCGGATGGTCTGGGGCACGCCCCTCCCTGGAGAATCCTCCGGCCGGTCCGCCGACTCGCCCGCCGATAGGTTCTCCTCCATGGACGCCCAGCCTGCCATGCGTGCCGTGCCGTACGGGGGGCGCGGACTCCTTCCCGGAACGATCGGCTGATGGGCCGCCGGTCGACGGGCCACCGCACCATCAGGATCCCATCGTCGAGAGGCCGGGCCCTCCCGCCCACCGGCGAACTGGAGTACGCCGTGGACCGGTCGTGGAGTCCTGGCGCACGCCTCGGGATCTGGTTCCAACCCCCCAGACGGATCCTGACCGGACGCCGAGCCCAGATCCGATGGTGGCACCGGGTCCGCTCGGTCGTCCTGCTCAGCGCATTTGTCGTCGTGGGTGGCATCGCCATGGCCACGGCTATCGGGGTGGCTATCTTCCTCTCGGGCTTCCTGATCGAACAGGCCATCGGCTGAGCGGCCGCCCGGTGAGCAACGAGAACCGCCACATCCATCCTGATCTGCCGCCCGACCACGAAGTGGCCGAGCGTCGGCGGCGAGCCGTCCTGGCCGGGCACTCCGGCGACCTCGACGCGGTGCAGACCATGTGCGCCGACCCCGCACCGGTGGTCCGCGCCGCCGCCCTCGCCGCCCTGGCCCGCCTCGGGGCGCTCACCGAGAACGCACTGTCCCGGGCGCTGGTCGACCCCGAGCCGGCCGTCCGACGGCGGGCCCTGGAGGTCCTGGGCGACCCGACGGTGGACGCCTCGACGGTGGCCACCGTGGCCGCCGACCGGCTCCCCGCCCTGCTGGCCGACCCTGATCCCTCGGTAGTCGAGGTGGCCTGCTGGGCAGCGGGCGAAAACCCCGACCTGGCCGACGTCCTCGTCAACCCGGTGGTCACGGTGGCCGGCATCGGACCCGATTCGGACCGTCCCGGCCATCAGGACCACCTGTGCCGGGAGGCCGCGGTGGCCGCCCTGGGCGCACTGGGCCATGCATCAGGTCGGCCGTCGGTGCTGGCCGGACTCACCCAGCGGGCCACCATCCGCCGCCGAGCCGTGCTGGCCCTGGCCGCCTTCGAGGGCGACGATGTCGAGGCGGCACTCACCGAGGCTTTGGGCGACCGCGACTGGCAGGTCCGCCAGGCCGCCGAGGACCTGCTCGGAGTGGACCCGGACCCCGGCTGACGCCGGCCCAACCGAACCAGAGGCTCGGCTAGCGCCGACCATCCATGAACATCACCCGCATGGCCTCGAACGACTCGATGCAGTGGCCGGCGCCCAGCACCACGCACTCCATCGGCGTCTCGACGCGCACCACCGGCACGCCGGCCTCCTCGGCGATCCGCGCGTCGAGGCCCCGCAGCAGGCTGCCCCCACCCACCAGGCAGACCCCGCGGGCCATCAGGTCCTGAGCCAACTCGGGGGGCGCCTGGGAGAGGCACTGGACCACCGACTCGACCATGGCGGCCACCGGCTCGTCGATGGCCAGTCGGATCTCACCCGGAGTCAACACCACCGTCTTGGGAAGGCCACTCATCAGCTCCCTGCCCTTGACCTCGGCCCTGCCCTCGTCCGGCGTCGGTGCAGCCGACCCGATGGTCCACTTGATCTCCTCGGCGGTCCGCTCGCCGATGGCCAGCCCGTACTCCCGACGCACGTAGGCTTGGATGGCGGCGTCGATGTCGAACGATCCAACCCGCACCGCCTCAAGGGCCACCACCCCACCGAGCGACAACAGCGCGGACTCCGACGTGCCACCGCCGATGTCCACCACCATGTTCCCGACCGGTTCGGAGATGGGCAGGTTGGCGCCGATCGCCGCGGCCAGCGGCTGCTCGATCAGCTGGGCGTCGGCGGCGCCGGCCCGTCGGGCCGCCTCGGTGACCGCCCGACGCTCCACGGCGGTGATGGCCGACGGCACGCAGATGAGGACCTTCGGACGGTTGAACCGGCTCACCCCGACTCGTTCCAACAGCAGGCGAACCATCCGCTGGGTGACCTCGAAGTCGGTGATGGCGCCCTTTCGCAGCGGGCGCTTGGCCACCACGTGTTCGGGGGTGCGACCGATCATGTGCCACGCCTCGTCGCCCATGGCCAGTACCTCGCCGGAACGCTCGTTTATGGCGATCACCGACGGTTCGGCCAGCACCACCCCCTCACCGCGGGCGTAGACCAGCGTGTTGGCCGTGCCCAGGTCGATGGCCAGGTCGCGTGCCATCGGGTCAGTCCCGATCCGGCCCAGGACCGGTCCCGGGCTCGTCGGGCGACAGGTTGCCCAGCACCCGGATCCCGCCGGATCCGTCGTGGCCCGGTCCCGGGCTCCGGAGCCCGGTTCCCGGCGTAGGGGGTCCTCCAGCGACGCCGTGGCGGAGGGCCCGCAGGTTGGCCCGGGCCTGGTTCGGATCCTCGACGACCTTCTTCGGGCGGCTGAACAGCCAGACGACCGCCGAGAGGACCACGGCCAGACCCGCTCCACCGGCCAGGAACAGCACCGCCGGGTTCACCGCGGCACCTCCCCAACATCCGTCCCGGGGCCACGCGACCCACGGTCATCCCCGGGGACACCGGTCACCGGCACGTCGACTACGTGCTGGGCGTCCACGCCCCAGTGCTCGCCGCCGGCCCACGCCTCGCGCTTCCAGATCGGCACGGTCTCCTTCAGGGTGTCGATGCACCAGCGGCCAGCGTCGAACGCCGTGTCCCGGTGGGGCGACGACACGGCAACCACCACGGCCGCCTCACCGATGGCCAGAGGCCCCGTCCGGTGGATCAGGGCGATCCGCCCCACGTCGGGCCAGCGGTTCCGGGCCTCCTCGGCCAGGCGTCCCAGCCGGGGTACCACCTGGGACTCGTAGGCCTCGTACTCCAGTGCGGTTACGCCTTCGCGCCCCTCGGCGTGGTCCCGGGCATCGCCCCGGAACACCACCACGGCCCCGCAGTCCGGTCGTCCGATCCAGTAGGCCACCTCGTCGACCGGCAACGGGCCGTCGGTCAGCCCCAACCAGGTCTCGCCGACCGGCCCGACCCCGGAACCGGAGGCATCGCCACGGACGGGGGCGGCACCAGCCCCGTCGGGACGGCGATCGGAAGGGGTCTCACCGGCCATCGGTCGCATCGTAGGGTGCCCGACCCGGCCCCCGGGGGCGGCGTACCAGGCGAACCAGCAGCCACCCCAGACCGAGCACCAGCAGCCCGGCCACGGCGAGCGAGACCTGCTGACGGGCCCGGGCGTCCATCCGGTCCAGCAGGCCCGGTTCGTGGCCCGCCACGTACGCCTCCTCGTTGGAATGGGTGGGCTCCCAGCCGAGGTCGCGGAGCCGGTCGTTGGCCACCACCCACGGATGAACCGAGTACGGGAATACCCCCGGGGGAGCCGGTGACAGCCCCGTCTTCCACAGAACCCGGGTCACCAGGGCGGCCAACGGCCCGGGCAGGCGCAGCCGTGGACCGGGTCCACCCAACTCGGCCATGACCTCCACGCCGATCCAACCATCGGGGGCCACGTTCAGCGGTCCGTCGTACCGGGACTCCACGGCACACACCGCGGCGGTCGCGAGGTCGTCGGAGTGGAGGAACTGCCCTAGCGGCTCGCCCTCGTCGCTGCGGATGGATGCTGCGGCGCCGACCACCGTGGCCAGACCACCGGGCCGCTCCTCGGCCACGGTCACCGCGGTACGTAGCACGGTCAGGACCCGTTCGTCGGACTCGGCGGCCCACGCGGCGGCCAGGTCCTCCATACGGGCCCGGTGGACGGCGAAGGCGAAGTCCGGGCACGGTCGCACCGGGGCATCCTCGGTCAACGGCACCGGGTTGTCGGGCCACGCCCCGTAGACCATGGCCGACGACCGGACCACGAGGTGGCCCACGCCGGCGTCGGACGCCGCGGCCAGCAGCCGTTCGACGACCGCCAGGCGGTCCCGGCCCACGTCGGTGCCCTGATCGCCCGCCGTCACCCCGGCCGCCAGGTGGACGACCACGTCCACGTCGGCCAACTGGGCCCGCAGATCGGTGACGGCCAGGTCCACCGTCCGGAGTTCGATTCCGGGTGCCGGCGCGGTGCTGGAGCGGCGATCCAGGCCGATGACCTCATGGCCCGCCTCGGCCAGGCCCACGCAGGTCTCCCGACCGACCGCACCGGTCGATCCGGTGACCACCACCCGGCTCATCGTGCGGCCTTCACCCGAGGCACGTCACCGGTCTGCGGGTACTCGGGGGAAACCACTCCCATAGAGTGCCCTCGTGAGCCCCGAGGATCCACCAGAGGACCCGTTCGCCGCCTTCACCCGGGCGTTCAGTGGTCTGTTTCCCGGCATGGAACAGCCGGGTACGGGCCTTCCGGGTATGGGCCAGCCCGGCGGGGACCCGGCGCGCCAGATCGCCATGGCCATTGCGTCCGAGGGCACGAGCGAACCCAACGTCGAACCCGTGGTCCGCATGGAGTACGAGGCCCTGGTGCGGGTGGCCGAACTCCAGGTGGCGGCCTGCACCGGCCTGACGGTGACCCGCTCCGGTTCGCTGGAGGTCCGACCAGTGACCCGTACCGTGTGGGCGTCGACATCGGTCGACGCCTACCGACCGTACCTGTCCAAGATGGCCCAGTTGCCCCCCGGCATGGCCGACCTGGCCGACCGGACCGACGACCCGACCAACCTGGACATCGACCTGGACATCGACGGGGAACGCATCGACCCAGACGACCCGCGCAGCGGACAGACCCTCGGCTGGCTGTCGGAGCTCATGTCCGCCATGGCCCCGATGATGGCCGGGATGACCACCGGCACGATGGTCGGTCGTCTGGCCCTGCGCAGCCTCGGGACCTACGACCTGCCCATCCCCCGACCGGCCGGCGGGCCTGATGCTGACACCCTGCTCATCGTGTCCCCCAACGTCGAGGCCTTCGGCGCCGACTGGAGCCTGCCGGCCGACGACCTACGGCTCTGGGTCTGCCTCCACGAGGTGGCCCACCATGCGGTGCTCGGCGTTCCCCACGTCCGTGACGCCATCGGTGACCTCCTGGCCCGCCACGCCGGAGCGTTCCGCAACGACCCGTCCGAACTGGGCGACCGACTGGGCCTGGACCTCGATGGCCTGGGCCTGGATCCGGAGAATCCGAATCCGGCCGCCGGGGCCGACGCGCTGGCCCGCCTCCAGGATGCGTTGGATCCCGAGGCCGTGCTGGGTGCCGTGCGATCACCGGAACAGGAAGCGCTGCTGCCTCGCCTCGAGGCCCTGGTGGCCGTGGTGGTGGGCATGGTCGACCACGTGATGGACACCGTGGGCACCGGACTGATCAGCTCCTACGACCAGGTCACCGAGGCGTTGCGTCGACGCCGGGTGACCACCACCGATGCCGACCGGTTCGTGGAACGCATCCTCGGCCTGAACCTCACCCAGGAACAGGTCGACCGGGGCGCGGCGTTCGTGGCCGGCGTGGTGGAACGGGCCGGCGACGACGGTCTGGCCCTGCTGTGGGACGAGGCCCGGAACCTGCCCACCCCGTCGGAGGTGGACGCCCCCGGCCTGTGGCTGGCCCGCCTCGAACTCCCCGACCCGCCGCCCGGGACCTGACCCCGGAAGGAAATCCCGGGACGGACCGCTGCTCAGCGACCCTCGTCGAGGTCGCCGCGCCGCCAGAAGCCGAACTGTCCATCCGGCCGATCCGGCTCGTTGGGGGTCTGGATGCGGGGAATGGGCGGGCTGGCCAACCCGAACCACGTGAGGGCCGCGGCGAACAACGCGGCGATGAACAGGTAGCCGACCTCGATCGACAGGGGTAGGAACACGGCCAGCAACGCCCCGATGGCCCACGCCAGTTGGAACCGTCCCTCGAACTTGGCGAACGACCGTCCGTGATTGGCGCCCGGTGCGTCGCGCTGGACCAACGAGTCGAAGGCCAGCTTGGCCGTGCCACTGCACATGGCCACCGTGCCGCCGACCAGCACCGCCCCCCAGAGCCCCCCCAGCCATACGGACAGGCCGGACAACGTGACGCCTACGAACAGCACGCCGCGGATGATCCGCTCCTCAAGCAGGCGGAGTCGCAGCCGCGCAGAGAACTGGGCAGCAAGGAATGCCCCCAGGCCCACCGATCCGAGCACCAGGCCGAAGTGCCATGCCGGCGCCGGCGCGGCGGCCAGTACCGACTCGCTCCGAACCACTCCCGACCCGGCCCCGGCCGCCCGTCCGGCGGCGTCGATCGACACGCCGTCGCCCCCGCCTCGGAACTCAAAGGCCAGCAGGAAGGTGGTGAACCCGACGACGGCACGTAGCAGACCGATGGCCAACGACGCTGTGAGGATCCCCCGCTGGCGCAACACGGCCCGCTCCCCGGCCGACACCGGCGCATCGGCCACCAGCACCTTGGGCACCTGAATGGCGGCCACCAGCGTGAGGCCGTACCCGATCACCGCCACCACGGCAGGCGACGAGGAGCTGACCAGCAGGGCGATTCCCCCGATCCCCGCGCCCACCATCGAACACACAGCGCTCAACATGGCCAGCTTGGCGTTCGCCTCAACCAACTCAATGTCGTTGCGCACCAGCGAGGGCACCACGGCGCTCTTGGCGATGGAGTACGTCTTCTGCATGACGAGCAGTCCGAAGGCCAGCGGGAAGAGCAGCAGCCCGTCGATGTGCTCGATCATCTGCCAGGCGATCAGCAGGCGGGCCAGGATCGAGGTGATGATCATGCCCCGACGGCCACCGCGGACCCTGTCGACCAACGGACCCAGCAGCGGGGTGACCACGGCGAACGGAGCGATGGTCAACAGCAGGTAGAGGGCCACCCGCCACCGGGCCGCGTCGGGGTCGATGGAGAAGAAGATCGACCCGGCGAGGGCTACCGCCAGCATGGCATCGGACATGGCGCCCAGGCCGTGGGTCCGACCGAACCGGGTGAACGGGCTCATGGGGATCGCCGCGCTCACCGCGATCCATCCCCTCCGCGGACGATCCGCTCCCACTCGCCCACTGGAAGGTCCGTCTCGATGGCGGCCGTGGCCGAGACCGACGTGACGGTGGCCCAGCCGGCACGGACGAGTGTCGTGTCCGAATCGTCGGGCATGGGTTCGTCGTTGGCCACCAGATCCAGGTCGAGTCCGGTGTCGTCGCTCCCCAGGATCACCGTCCGGACACCACCTACGGGTGCCAGACCGGCCGGGCGCACCCCCCGGAGATCGGCCAGCGGAGCGTCGGGTGCGTTCACGTTCAACATGGTCCGAGGCGGCGCGGCGACCAGCCACGGCAGGATCGACCGGGCCACCGCGGCCGCGGTTTCCCAGTGGACGGGACCCGGCGCCCCGATCGCACCCGTCCCGCCGGTGACCGCCACGTCGGCGCTCACCGCCATGCCTGACAGCCCGAACCGTTCGCCGGCCAGCACGGCTCCGATGGTTCCGGAGAAGAGCGTCGACCGACCGGTGTTGGGCCCACGGTTGATGCCGGCCACCACCAGCCCGGGCGACGGGCCAAAGCCTCCGAGGTCGGCCAGCATCGAGATGAGGGCGGGCGGTGCTCCGACCGAGTAGCCGACCAACTCGCCTCCGTCGGGACCGGCGACGCCGGGTACCACCACCCGCTCGACCGACACGCGGTCCGGATCCTCGAGGGGGCCGAGGCAGGCCGAGGCACCACTCCAGTCGGTGGAGGGAGCCGCGACCACCGGCTGGTGCCCCGCGTCGGCCACCACGGCAGCCAGCGCGTGGAGGCCCGGCGAGGCGATGCCGTCGTCGTTGGTGACCAGTACGCGCACGGAGCGACCCTAGGAGCGCTTCACCACGGGCGGGCGGGGCACATGTCCATCAGACCCATTCCCCTCTGATCCGATCCCGTCCGACCCGATCCCGCCCGACCCAGTCAGACCCGGGTGTCCTCAGCCTCGTCGTGGTAGTCGAGGCGGTCCACCGGCATGACCACCGCGGTGACCACGTTCAGGCTGTGGGCGGTGATCCGCTTCAGGAAGCGGTACAGCAGGGCCCGAGGCACGGCATGGGATGCCGGATCAGTGGCGTGCACCAGCTCGGTCACCAGGGCGTCGAACTCGTGGCGCATCTCGTCACCCCTGGCGATGAAGGCCCGTGCCCGCTCTTCGTCACGCAGGGTCAGGATCTCGCCCATCAGGGCGATGCGCGACGAGATCTCGTCGCGGAACCCGATGATGCGGTCCAGGTCGTCGGCCTCGGCGAACGACACGCCCTCCTCAGCCAGGTCGAAGACGTTCTTGTTGTAGTCACCGATCCGCTCGAGGTCCTTGATCATGTTCATAAAGACCAGCATCTCGGTGGCATCACCGCCGGCGTGGACGGAGAAGTGGACGACCAGCTCACGGCGGATCTCCATCTCGGTGACGTTGATCTGGCGGTCGGTCCGCCGGACCTCGTCGGCCACCGAGGACACCGAACCGCCGGTGATGGCGTTCATGGCCAGGTCGAAGGTGTGTCGGGCATCGGTCACCATGCGTTGGACCTGGGCCTCGATGTGATCGATGCCGCTGTCATCGGGGCGACGGAAGAAGCTCATGACCATGGGAGGGACTCCTGACGGGATCGGGGCAACGGTACCAGCGGGGTGGAACGGACCTCCGGGCAGCAGACTGACGCGCTCACCGGAGCAGAATCACGCCTAACAGCGGGATGATCACGAACATGCCCAGGGCGTAGGCGATGGCCGTGCTGCGACGCTCTACGGCCAAGTCGGACAGGCCGGTGGCCAGTCGCAGGGGAAGGTTCCGCAGGGCCCGGATCGGGTAGAAGATAAGGATCCCGCTGAGGTTGAACAGGGTGTGCACGACAGCCACCGTCACCGCGGCGGGATTCCCAGTGGCCAACGAGGCCAGCAGGGCGGTGACCGTGGTCCCCACGTTGGCCCCCAGCGTCACCGGATAGATGTTCTCCAGCGTCAGGACGCCCGAGGCGGCCAGGGGCACCAGCACCGAGGTGGTGATGGACGACGACTGCACGGCGATGGTGATGACCATGCCCAGCACGATGGCCACGATCCCCGAGCCGGCTCCCAGCGCCCGGTTGATGGCCGCCTCGACCCGGTCGGCCACCAGCAGGCGCATGTTCTTCGTGATGTAGCCCAACGCAATGAAGATGCAGACCAGGCCGATGGCAATCATCAGCCCGCCCTTCCAGTTCCCGTGGGCGCCCAACTCGACCACGAGGTCCTCAACCATTCCGGCTGGCTTCTTCACCGCGGTCTTCAGCGGGCTCTTGAACGCCGCGCCCGAACTGCCCAGGACGCGCTCGGTGATCCAGCCCGCCGTCGCCGACAGGTACCCGGTGGCCAACTCGATGGGCAGGAAGATGGCCACGGCCAGGATGTTGAAGAAATCGTGCACGGTGGCCGCCGCGAAGGCCCGTCGGAACTCCATGTCGCGCCGGACATGGCCGAGGGAGGCCAGCGTGTTGGTGACCGTGGTCCCCAGGTTGGCTCCCATGATCATCGGAACGGCCTCGTCAGGCACCACCACGCCGGAGGCCACCAGCCCGACGATCACCGATGTCGACACCGACGAGGACTGGACCAGCACGGTGGCCAACAGGCCCACGAAAAGCCCACCCAACGGGTTGGACACGCCCTCGAACAGCCCGTCCACGAAACCCTTGCCCATGACCTTGAAACCGCCGCTGAGCAACTCGACGCCGGTCAGGAACAGGTAGAGCAGCGCCACGACGAGCAGACCCCGGACGAGCGTGGGCATCTCGCGCCGCGAGGAGGGCGACGGCCGCAACGACGGCGGTCCGGAAACTGGGGGAGACGAGTCGGGAGCCACCGGCGCCCAACCTAGGAGACCGGCCGCACCGGCGACCACCTACCCGTCACCACCCGTCAGAAAATGTCCCCGACGGGACATCTCCCCAGCCAAGGACCGGTTCCACGGTGGAACTCCCGGGCTTTACCGCGGTTTTCGGTCCGATGTGGGAGAAATGTCCCAGCAGGGAGACCTGCACGGGCGGAGCGGCCACTCTCCGGGCCGCCCCCACGGAGAGCACGCAAGCAGAAAGCAGAGCACCAAGAGCCATGAGCACCCAGTTGCTGGAGTTCAGTCCCACCATCGAGGGCACGATCACCGACGAGGTCGCCGGTATCACGTCCAGCGCCGAAGGCGCCGCTTCGACCTGGATGTCGCGTGGCGCCTGCTCCCAGACCAACCCCGACGTGTTCTTCCCACACAACGGCGTGGGCGTGGAGGTCGCCAAGGCCATCTGCGCCGGCTGCCGCGTCACCGGCCCGTGTCTGGAGTACGCGCTGGCCCACCGCATCGAACACGGCGTGTGGGGCGGCTGTTCGGAGCGCCAGCGTCGTCGCATCCTGCGGGACCGCCGGGCCGCGACACGGGGCACCGGTCTGGTGGCCGTGGCCGCCTGAATCGAATCGGAGGGACACCGGGCGTTCCCCCTCACGCCCCTCCCTGCGGCAACGACCCTGACGAGCCAAGCGTCGGGGTTGTTGTCGTTTTGCCGGGAGGTCGTCTTGAGGGACGTGCCGGTCCTGGGGAAGGACCCGGGAACGGGTCGGTCAGGCTGAGGCCTGGCCCTCTTCCTCGTCGAAGCCGAGGTCCCACGTGATGAGCACGTTCTCGCGTTCCGCATCGCGGTTGATCCGCTCCCGGTTCCGCCGGAACTGCGGATCGTGCGGCGGCAACAACATCAACCGGGCGTGCACGCGGTCACGGAAGGACTCGATCAGTCGCGGGTCGCCGAAGCTGGACCGGACATCCCAATGGGGGGCCGCCGGGCCGAGGTAGACGACCTTCACGTCGCCCACCGGCGGCTGGGGCGGGAGATCGTCGGTGAAGCTGCTCATGGGCGGGGAGTGTACCGGTGGCCCGACGGGCCCCGGCCGGCCCCGCCGATCGACATGACGGGCGTCAGGCCTCGTCGTCGCCCTCCTCGGGGCCCGTCCCGGATTGGGCGTCAGCCTCGGCCTGGCCATCGGCCAACCCCTTCTGGAGCTCCTTCTGGGCCCTGCCGAGGTTGCGGGCCAGCTTCGGAATCTGGTTCCCCCCGAACAACACCAGGGCGATGACCGCCACAATGATCAGCTCCTGGGTTCCCAGGAATGCGAGTGTGCTCATAGTGCGACCCTAGCCACCAACGGTCCCGGCGATCCTGCGACGGGAATCAGACGGCCTCGGCGGTCCGGGTTACAGCTTGGCGCTCGAGAGCTCGCTGGCGACGGATGCGACGGCGCTCCCGTTCACTCATCCCGCCCCAGATGCCGAACTTCTCGCCGTTCAGGAGGGCGTACTCCAGGCAGTCCTGCTGTACGACGCAGCCCCGGCACACCTCCTTCGCCTCCCGGGTGCTGGCCCCGCGCTCGGGGAAGAACAGGTCGGGATCCACGCCGAGGCAGTTCGACGAATCCTTCCAGGTCGTGTCCAGATCGGGTTTCGCGATGATCCCCATCGTGCTCATCCGCCTTTCGCCGGTCGATCGACCGGACGTTCCGGTCGCCGGGGCCAGTCTCGGTCCCCCGGAGGAGTTACTTCTATGGAATTACACCACTGTGATTCCCTGAATTGCAAGGGGAAACCGAGATTTCCCCATCTCGAGGGGATCAGCGGCGGGACCGCACCGTCCGTCGCTGCTCGACGAAGTCCACCAGGACGTAGTCGCCGAGCTCCCGGTTGTCGGTCAAGAAGGCCCGACCACCGTTCAACCGAGTGACCTGCTCGATGAACCGGGCCAGGTGGGGCGTGGCGTCCAACATGAACACGTTGATCCTGATGTCGTCGCGGGTGCAGCGCCGGACCTCCCGCAGGGTGCGGTCCACCGTCTCGGCGGTCGGCGGATAGCTGAACAGGGGTCGGCCGTCGTCGGTCAGATGGGCCGTGGGCTCTCCGTCGGTGACCATGATGATCTGCCGGTTGCCGGGCTGGCCGGCCAGCATCCGACGGGCCAAGGAGAAACCGTGCTGCATGTTCGTGCCGTACACGTAGTCCCATGAGACCTCGGGGAGGCGCTCGGGTCGGATCTCGCGGGCCATCTCGCTGAACGTCACCACGCCCAGGTAGTCGCGCGGGTACTGACTGGCCATGAGTTGGTGCAACGCCATGGCCGTCTTCTTGGCCGGCAGGAAGTTGCCCCGCATGGGCATCGACAGGGACAGGTCCAACATGAGCACGGTGGCCGCCTGCACCTCGGTCTCGGTGCGCTCGATGGAGAAGTCGTCCACGCCGAGCGACACCGGGATACCCGGACCATTCCTGGCCACCGCGTTGCGAACCGTGGCCTCGATGTCCAGGTCGAACGGATCGCCGTACTCCCAGGGCCTGGTCGTGTACTCCCGCTCGTGGCCAACACCGTCGTGGCTCTGGTCGTGGCGTCCGACCCGGTCACGGCTGAGCCGGCGGTACAGGTCGCCGAGGGCGTTCTGGCCCAATCGCCGGATGGCCCGTGGCGTGAGCTGCAGACGACCCTCGGTCCGTTCGACCAGCCCGGCGTCGGTCAACAGCCCAGTTAGGTCAGCCAGTTGGTCGAGGCTGTCGGCCGCCTCGTCGTCGAGCAGGTCGCGCACCCGGTCGATGTCCACCTCGGCCAGAGCCCCCGGTGAGGTGGCACCGCGCAGCATCTGTTCGAGCCGGTCCAGGTCGGCCAGCTCCCCCATGGTCGCCATGGCCTCGTCCATCCCGATGGGTTGGTCACCAGTGAACTCCCGGGCCTCCTCCCACCCCATCCGGGGGAAGAGGTCCCGGAGGGCGTCGCCCAGCTGGCTGACCTGCCACTGAAGGTCCAACCCCAGATCGGGGTCCTCCAGCAGTTGGTCGGAGAGTTCCCGGAGTTGGGCCTGCTGTTCAGACGACATCGAGTTCATGACCTGAGCCATGGCGGCCATGCGTCGGGCCATCACCTCCAGCAACTCGTCGAGGGTCCGCGGGGCCTCGGGGAAGAAGTCGCCGAACCGCTCCATGAACCCGGCGAACGCCCGGGCCTCGTCGACCGGGTCGACTCCCCGGCGACGGGCGTCGAGCAACGCATTGAGCTCGGCCAGCATCTCGGTCAGCCGGGCCCGGTCCTCGGGCGTGGTCTTCCCGACGACATCGGTGACCTGATCTACGAACTGCTGGGTGAGCCGGTCACGCAGCGTCTCGAGGAGTTCCTCGAACAGTCGGCGGGCCTCGTCGGACACGAACTCGTGGGCCTGGAGGCCCCGGACCCGGCCGGCCAGGTTCTCGTGCTCCAGGAGGTCGAGGTCGTCCCGGGCCGCCCGGTGTCGGGAATCCAGCGAGGGATCGTCCGATCCGTCCAGTGCGGCCCGTTCGGTCTGGATCACCTCGCGCAGCGCCTCGTCAACCTCGGCGAACACCCCTCCCAGGTCGTCGTGTTCCAGGCGTTCACGGCGGGCCTCGCTGAGGCGCTCCAGGATCTCCCGCAATCCCTGCAGGCGCTGCCCGTCCACCTCGAGGCCCTGCTGGAGCATCCGACGTAGCGCGGCCTCGGGATCGCCGT
>Ga0315319_10000156_pt1 | contig 19189 bp, 19 predicted proteins | sample M1500m3416metaG_FD_203463 | JGI IMG/M metagenome (GOLD analysis project Ga0315319, IMG submission 203463) | Ammonia-oxidizing marine archaeal communities from Monterey Bay, California, United States - M1 500m 3416 | ecosystem: Environmental > Aquatic > Marine > Intertidal zone | place: USA... | reverse complement strand
CGCGGTAGGTCAACGTCGACCGGGAGATCCATATCTCCCGGACGTCGGGAAGCTCGAGGTTGTCGATGCCGAGGATCATCGACCGTCGACCTCGTCGAGGAGGTCGCGGATGGCGGCCACCACGTGGGTGGGGTGCTCGAGGTGGGCGGCGTGCCCGGCCTCGGGGACCACTTCGATGGTCGATCGTGCCAGCCCTGCGGCCATGCGCATGGCGATGGCCCGGTACTTCGGGTCCTCGTCGCCCACCAGCAGCAGGACCGGCACGTTGACGCTGGCCAGATCGTGCCAGTACGACGGTTGGGCACCGGTCCCGGCGCCCCGGAGGCTCCCGGCCAACCCATCGGGGTCGTTGGTCAACCGCTGGACCCGGGCGTCGGCCAACTTGTCGACCCCCAGTCGTTCCTGGCTGGCGAACAGCGGGCTGGCCATCCACCGGTCGACGAAGGTGGTGAGGCCCCGTTCCAGGAGGTCGTCGGCCAACTCGTCATCGGCTCGCCGGCGTGCCGCCCGTTCCACCGGATCGGACAATCCGGGGGAAGCGCCGACCAGCGAAAGGGAGGCAACGCAGTCCGGATGTCGGACGGCCAGGCCGAGAGCCACCCGCCCGCCCATCGAGTAGCCGATCAGGTGCGTCGGTCCGAGGTGGTGCTGGCCGATGACGTCGGCCACGGCGTCGACGGTGTGCTCGAAGCCGAAGGCGTACACGTCGTGGGTCGGGGTGTTTCGGCCGTGACCCGGCAGGTCGACGGCAACCACCCGGCGGATGTCGGCCAGGGGACGGGCCAGGGTCCGCATGGTGGTCGTCGAGCCGGTGAAGCCGTGTAGGACAACCACCGGACGTCCGACCGTCTCACTCATGGCAGGACCGTCGAACTCGACGTGGAGGCCGGGCTCGGAGGCGGTCACCGGACCGTCCCCGAGCCACCGAGCGCACGGTCGACCACCCCGGTGGTCCGGCGATGGAGTCTGACGTTGGTGGCAGCGTCGGTCCGCACGTGGATGAAGTGCAGCCCGGGCGCGCCCACCGACTCGCTCAGGACGGTCTCCAGCGCCGGTCGATCCGATGGTTGGTGGAGGGAGGCACTGGCCAGCGCGGCGGCGTGGGCCAGGTCCAGGCCGTGGGGCGTGTGGAACAGGCGCCGATGGTCGACGTGGTCCTCGTCGGCGATGGGGAGGAAGGAGAAGATGCCGCCCCCGTCGTTGTCGACCACGACCACCGTGAGGTCGACGCCCAGTCGGCGGGCCGCGGTGAGACCACCGAGGTCGTGGAGCACCGTGAGGTCGCCGGCCAGTAGGACCGTCGGGGCCGCCGAACCAGCGGCCATGCCGGTGGCTGTCGAGACCTGGCCGTCGATGCCGTTGGCGCCCCGGTTGCCGCGGATCGACCAGGCCCGGGGGTCAACGGGCAAGAAGGCGTCGAGATCGCGCAGCGGCATGGAGTTGCCGACCATCAGGGTCACCGTGTCGGGGAGAGCCGTGTCGAGGGCGGCCACCACGCCGGGCTCGTCGAACGGTGCGTCGGCCACCAGGGCAGCAACGGTCGATGCGGCGGTTGCCTCCGCCTCACACCAGACGCGGGTCCAGTTCCCGGTCCGGTCCCCGGTGGCGCTCTCGTCGGGGATGCGCCCGAGCAGTTGGTCGGCCAGGCGGCCCGGTTCAGCGGCCACACGGTCGGTGACCCGGAGGGCGGCGTCGGGGAAGCGACCCAGGTGGTCGACGGCCACGATCCGTTCTGCTCCCACCCGGTCCAGCCACAGGCGGTAGCCCTTGCTGGTCGGCATGGCGCCCATCTGGACCACCACGTCGGGACGGTGGTCGTCGGCCCAGCGGGACCGCAGGAGGTGGTCGCCGGTGGCCAGCACGGGCCCGTGGGCGGTCTGCGGTCCCCGGCGGAGCCCTGACACCGGGTCGGCCAGGATCGGCCATCCCGTCCGGCGGGCCAGCTCGGCCAGTGCGTGTCGGCCGGCGTCGGACAGGTCCATGGGTCCGGCCACGATGAGGCCCCGCTCGGGTCGGGCGTCGCTGGCTACCAGCAGGTCGAGGCAGCCCGCTTCGACGGGTACCCGGTCCGGCGGAAGGGGCAGGAGCCCAATCGGCTGGGAATCGTCGGCTGGGGGCTCCAGGGGCTCGCGAAGTGGCACGTTCACGTGCGCCGGTCCGGGGGCCGGCCGGGTGGCCCGGACCACGGCCTGGTGGGCCACCGACGCTGCCTCGCCCGCCGCTTCGCTGCCGGCCACCGCGGTGGTGGTGGCCCACCGCACGTGGCTCCCGTAGATTCCGTCCTGGTCGATGGTCTGGGGGGCGCCGACGCCCTGCAACTCGGGAGGTCGGTCGGTGGTCAGGACGATGAGGGGTACGCCGGAGTGGAAGGCCTCGACTACAGCCGGCAGGTAGTTGGCCGCCGCGGTACCCGAGGTGCACAGCAGGGCGACGGGCCGGTCGGTGGACCGGGCCAGGCCGAGGGCGAAGAAGCCGCCGGACCGCTCGTCGAGGTGCATCGAGACCTCGAGCCCGGGGGTCCGGTCGGCGGCTACCGTCATCGGCGTGGATCGCGAACCCGGCGAGGCGGCCACGTGGGTCACCCCACACTCCACGAGTTGGCTGAACAGGGCCCGGCACCATGCCTGGACGGCCGCCGAATCCGAGGAAGGAAGACGGGTCATCGGGAGGCTCCCGTCGGGCCGTACCCGGGGGTGGCCAGGACCAGCCCGAGGAGGGTCCGCAGCTTGACGTCGGTCTCGGCCAGCTCCCGGTCGGGATCCGAGCCGGCCACCACCCCGGCTCCGGCGTACAGCGTGGTGCCGTCACCGTGGACCAGCCCGGTCCGTAGGGCGACCCGGAATTCGCCGTCTCCCGACGCGTCCGTCCAGCCGACGGGGCTGGCGAACCATCCCCGCTCCATGCCCTCGTGGGCGGCTCGCAGGTGGGCCGCCTGTCCGCCGGGGTGGCCGGCCACCGCCGGGGTGGGGTGGAGGGCCCCGACGAGGTCCAGCAGGCCGACGCCGTCGGGCAGTTCGGCGTCGATCGGGGTGTGGAGGTGCTGGATGCCGTGGAGTGGCAGCAGGACGGGATCCCGGGGATGGCGGTCGGCCACCCCGAGGGCGTCCAACGCCCGGTCGACGGCGTCGACCACCACGGCGTGCTCGGCGCGTTCCTTGGGGCTGGTCAGCAGGCCCTGGCCCAGGGCGGCGTCGATGGCCGGGTCGGGGTCACGGGGAGCCGATCCGGCGAGCGCCGCGGTGTGCAGGTGTCCGGCGTGCACGGCGGCGAGGCGTTCCGGCGTGGCACCGATGAACGTCGTGGAGCCACCCGCCGGTCGTACGGTCAGGGTGGCGCACGCCGGATAGGTGTCGCGCAGGGCGGCCAGCAGCGGAGTGGTGTCGGGCCGGTGGTCGACGTCGATTGACCGGCACGGGACGGCTTTGGCTAGGTCGCCCCGGTCGATGGCGGCCAGGGCCAGCCGGACCAGTTGCCGGTAGTGCTCGCGGGCGTCCGGTGCGGTGTGGTCGGCGGGCTCCACGGCCTCGGCCGGGATGGGGATCGACGGGTGAAGCAGAGGAGTGGGCCGGTCATGGTCGTTGATCCGGGTTACCCAGGTACGGCCGGCGTGCCGGTGCACCTGCACGGCGGGGAGGACCAGCCGACCGGCACCGAACGGTGCCCATACGGCAGCTGCTGCGGGGAGGTGATCGTCGAAGGCGAAGCCCGCGGCGAGTCTCGGCAGGGGGGCATCGTGGGGGCCGGTCACGTCGAGGGCGTCCCACAGGTCGGTGATGGCCGTGGCGGCGTCGGCGAACCGTGATCCACCGGCCACGTCGACCACCACTGCCGTTCCGAGCCCGACCCAGGAGGCGTCGTCGTCGGGTACCTCCCAGAACCACGCTTCGTCGTCGGCCGAGGACACGGCCAGCCAGGCCAGGGGGTCGGTGGCCGGTCCGGTGTGGACCTCGACGGTGGTTGCTCGGATCCTCCGGTCGAGCGCGGCGGGGTCGGGGTTCGCGGTCAACGCCACCGGACGTCCACCTCCAGCCGGTCGGCGTCGGCGACCAGGAGAGCGTCGGCCAGCCCGGCCCCCCCGTCTCCGGCGCCAGCCCGGTCGCGGGCCCGGGCCATCAGCGTCCGGTGGAAGTGCTGGGCCACCAGCCGGGTGACCGCCGGCATCAGGGAGCGGACCACCCCGACCAGCACGTCGGGATCGTCGTCGTCGGGTCGGAGGTGCCGCTCGAACAAGTCGACGGCCCGTTCCACCACCTCGTCGACGTGGGCACCGTGGTCGGCGGCCAACGCCACCAACTCGTCCAGCGGGACGCCTGCGGCGCTGATGGCCAGTCCAGCCTGAACCATGGAGACCGCGCCATCGTCGAACCGGGGCTCGGGTTCGGTGGTGAGGGGTGCGAGCAGGCCGTTGTCGACCAGCAGGGCTACCAGGCCTTCAGGCACCCCGGCCCGATCGGCCACCTCGGAGCGCGACAGGCTGTGATCCAGGGCGTCGTCGGCCAGGCGGTGGAGTTCGTCGACGGATCCGGCCGTCGGGGAGTCGCGGCCGAGGGCGCCGATCTGGGCCAGGGTGAAGCCGTCGTCGGCCAGGCGGCGGATCTCGGCCAGGCGGGCCACGTGGTGGTCGGAGTAGACGGCCCGTCGGCCGACCCGGGCCGGCGCGGCCAGCAGTCCGAGGCGCTGGTAGTAACGCACGGTGTCGATGCCCAGCCCGGCCGCCGAGGCCACCTGATCGACGGTGAGGTCGATGGGGGATTGCCGGTCTGGGACGTCCGCGGTGGTCACCTTCTGATTCTACGAGTGATTACTCTCAGTGTCGATACTCGGATACTGGGGTGCCGGTTCTCTCCGGAGCCCGCTTTCCGGTCCGGTCGCTGACCGCCGGACCGCGTGTCGGTCGGCCACGGGTGCCACGATGGCCCGATGGCGAACTCTGCAGGAACCGGCCTGGACCGAAAGCGGCCACCGATCGACTACATCGCCCTGACCAGGGACCGGTACGACGCCCTCGACTACCCGCCCTACCAGTGGGCCGAGCTGACCGACACGCCTCCGTGGACCCCGCTGGTTCGCCTCGTCGCCGAGTCCACCGTGGCCCTGATCGGTTCCGGCGGCGCCTACCGGGAGGGTCAGACGGCCTTCCACTGGAAGGACGATACGGGCGTGCGTCGGATCCCGTCGGCTGACCCGGCCACCGACATCCGTGTCACCCACTTCGCCTACGACCTCGAACCGGCCCGCGCTGATCCCAACATCGTGTTCCCTGTGGACCGGCTGCGCGAAATGGTCGACGAGGGGGTGATCGGCGGGCTGGCCCCCACGGCGCTGGGGTGCATGGGCGGTATCTACTCGGTACGTCGGGCCACCGAGGAGTTGGCCCCGGCCGTCGTCGCCGAGATCACGGCCATGGACGTCGACCTGGCACTGCTGGTGCCCGTCTGACCGGTGTGCCACCAGACCGTGGGTCTGGTCGCCAGGGCACTGGAGGCCGCTGGGGTGCCGACGCTCTGCCTGACGTCGGCGTACAGCATCACCGCGTCGGTGAACCCGCCGCGGGCCGCCTTCTCCGATCTTCCGTTGGGCCACACCGTGGGTCGCCCCCATGAGCCCGAGTTCCAGCGCGACCTGCTGCGGCGGGCCTTCGCGGCCGCCGAGGCCATGGACGTACCGGGAACCATCACGTCCACCGGCGTGTCGTGGGATGCCGACGGTGCATGGAAGCGCCGGGCCACCCCAACCGGGATGGAGGACGAAGCCGATCTGAAAACCTCCGAGGCGACTGACGGGGAACGGTCCGACACCCGTAACCAACGGGTCGATGTCCCGCAGTACCAGTACGAGTCGGACCGGCTGGCCGCCGAGTCGGCCTCCTGACACCCGTTCACAGACTCCCGACTCCCGTAGTAGCCCATGCCCGTTGCCGCTGATCTGCAACCTCTGCTCGATGCGATGGCCGGTCGACGGGAGCCCGGCGCCCCCTTCGATCTCCACGAACTCCGGGAGGGCTACCGGGTCATTTGCACCGCTGGTCGGCATCTCGCCGCCGAGGTGCCCGAGGTCGTCGAGCGGACGCTGCCCGGACCGGAAGGCGATCTTCCGATCCGGATCTACCGGGCCGAGGGGCTGGGCGATCGGGCTCCCGTGGTGCTCTACCTGCATGGGGGTGGGTGGACGATCGGTGACCTGGAGGGGTACGACGAGCAGTGCCGCGCCGTGGCGTCGACCGCCGGAGCTGTGGTGGTGGCTCTGGAGTACCGGTTGGCACCTGAGCACCCGTTCCCGGCGGCTATCGACGACTCGTGGGCGGCCCTCTGCTGGGTTCCGGAGCACGCGGCCGAACTGGGGATCGATCCGGCACGACTGGTGGTCGCCGGTGACAGTGCCGGGGGCAACCTGAGCACGGTCCTGTCGCTGTTGGCCCGCGACCGGGGCGGTCCGGCCATTGCCCACCAGTTCCTGATCTATCCGGCAACCGACCTCGACTACGACTCCGGGCGCTGGCCCTCGTTGGAGGAGAACGGCACGGGGTACTTCCTGGAGTTGGCGACCATGCGGTGGTTCGCCGGGAACGTCTCCGGCGGACGGAATCTGATGGCCGAACCCCTGGCCGCACCAATTCGTGCCGAGGACCATACGGGTCTTCCGCCGGCCACCGTGATGGTGGCCGGCTTTGATCCCCTGCGGGACGAGGGGCTGGCGTATGCCGAGGTGCTCCGAGCGGCTGGTGTCCCGGTAGAGGTGATCCACCACGAAGATCAGGTCCACGGCTACTGGATCGTCGCCCCGCTGGTTCCCTCGTCGGGTGCCGCTCGGGACGTCGACCTGGCCACCCTGCGGGCGACCATCGAGGGCCTGTCTGCCGGATAGGCCTGTCGGTTGGTCTCGTCGGCTAGTCCGACCCGACCACCGCTCCCGAGGCGATCAGGGCGTCGATTTCGGCCTCAGTCCGACCCAGGCTGACCAACACCTCACGGGTGTGCTGGCCGATCGACGGCGCCGTGGACCGGGCCGCCCAGGGCGTGCCTCGGAAGTCCACCGGCGTGGCCACCATGGTGGTGGACGACACCTCGTCCGGGACGTCCACCAGTGCACCAGAACCGTGGAAGGCCGGATCGGCCAGCAGGTCGTCGGGCGAGTTGATCGGTGCCCAGAAGAAGTCGGGCTCGGTGGCGAACACCTCGGTCCACTCGTCCAGTGTCCGGGTGGCGAAGATGGCGTCCAGCAACCCGATGAGTTCGGGAGCGTTGCCGGCACGCTCGCGGGGGCGGGCGAACCGCTCGTCGTCCAACCACTCGGGGTGGCCGACCGCCCGAGCCAGTGGTGGCCAGTGGCGCTCGCCCTCCAGCCCGACGATCCAGAACCGTCGCCCACAACCCGCCGTGTAGTTGTTCATGGCCGGGTTGCCCATCGACGTGCGCTCGCCGATCTCGAGCGTGGTGCCCCACATGAGGAGCAGGTTCAGATCGAAGCTGATCGTGTAGGCGCCTTGGCGCATGAGCGACGTCTCGACCAGCTGGCCCCGTCCGGTGCGTTCCCGGTCGAAGAGGGCGGCCGATACCGCGGCGGCAGCCGCCAGGCCGGTGGAGTGGTCGCCCATGCCGCCCCGCTGGAACGGGGGGTCACCTCCCGGCGGGGTCAGCAGGCCGGCCACGCCGGAACGGGCCCAGAAGGCACCGATGTCGAAGGCGGCCCGGTCGGCGTCGGGTCCGTTGGAGCCGTAGCCGGTGATCTGGCAGTACACCAGGTGTTCGAAGCGTTCGCTGATCGACGCGTGGTCCAGGCCGAGGCGCTGCAGGGCGCCCACCCGCAGGTTGGTGACGAACACGTCGGCGTCGGCCAGCAGGTCCAGTGCTATGGCCAGGCCGTCGTCGGTGCCGAGGTCCACGGCGATGCCCCGCTTTGACCGGTTGTCCATCTCGAACACCGGGTTGGTGGGCATGTCGCCGCCCAGCATCCACTGGAACATGCGGCACGGGTCGCCCGACGGGGGTTCGATTTTGACTACGTCGGCACCCCAGTCGGCGAGGATCCCCGCGGCGGCTGGGCCGGCCACCCACACGCCGAGCTCCACGACCTTCACGCCCCGCATGGGGCCGGTGGCTGGCCTCGGTTCCGTCTCGGTCATGCGTGGCGCTCCCCGGCATCGGTGACCCGACGTCGGGTCCGGCTGCAACCTACGCGGGCCGGTTCCGGCGGTCCCACGTGGGCCGGCCCGGTACCGTCGGGCAGGTGATCCTGTTCGTGTGCACCGGCAACACCTGCCGGTCGGCGATGGCCGAGGCTCTGTTGCGGACCCGCTTCGCAGAACGCGCCGGAGAGAACCCAGCGGTGGCTTCGGCGGGTACGGCCGTCCGTGACCACGGCGGCACCCCGGTCGGTGCGACTCCCGAGGCCGTCGAGGTGTTGGCCGAGCGCGGTATCGACCTCACGGGACACGCCGGCACACCGTTGACCGGCGAGCTGCTGACCAGCACCGACCTGGTGGTCGCCATGACCCGTCGCCACGAGGCGGCCGTCGGCGCTTTGGACGCCGTGGCCCGATCACGGACCTTCCTGGCCGGTGAGGTGGTGCGACTGGGCGGGCAGGTTGGCCCACGGGGTGATCGAACGGTCGGGGACTGGATCCGGGCGTTGGACGGGGCCCGGGGCGGGCACTTCACCACCGGGCGGGTGGCCGACGAGGTGGCGGACCCGTGGGGCGAACCGGTCGAGGAGTACCAGCGGTGCGCTGACCGTCTCGACGGCATCTGTATCGGCCTGGCCCGCCTCCTCATGTGACCGAGGCTCAGCCTGCCGATCTGACGGACCATCAGATACAACGGGTGGACGGCTACCGTCGGTGCGTGGACTTCACCCCCACTCCGGCTGAGGAGGCATTCGCCGACGAGGTGCGTACCTGGCTTGAGGAGCACCTGGTGGGCGACTTCGCCGACCTGCGGGGTCGGGGTGGCGTCGGCCAGGAGGACGTGGCCCCCGAACGTCTCCTGGACTGGGAACGCGAGCTGGCCACCGGCGGCTGGCTCGGACTCGACTATCCGACCGGGCTGGGTGGCCGCGACGCGTCGCTGGCCGAGCAGGTCATCTTCCACCAGACTTACGTGGACGCCCGGGCACCCGGACGCTTTCCCAACATCGGGCTAAACCTGCTCGGTCCCACCTTGGTGGCCTACGGAACCGAGGTCCAACAGGAGCGGTTCGTCCGCCCGATCCTCGTCGGCACCGAGCACTGGTGTCAGGGGTACTCCGAGCCCGACGCCGGCTCCGATCTGGCCAACGTGGCCACCCGGGCCCGCCTCGACGGCGACCGGTGGCTGGTCACCGGCCAGAAGATCTGGACGTCGTTGGCCCAGTTCGCCCAGTGGGCGTTCGTGGTGTGTCGGACGGACTCGACCACCGAAGGCCACGCCGGGCTGTCGTACCTGCTGGTCCCCATGGACCAGCAGGGCATCGAGGTGCGACCTATCGTGCAGATCACCGGCGGCACCGAGTTCAACGAGGTGTTCTTCGACGACGCCGAGACCGATGCCGATCTGGTGGTCGGCGAGGTGGGCGGTGGCTGGGCGGTGGCCATGGGCACTCTCGGGTTCGAACGTGGCGCGTCGACCCTCGGCCAGCAGACCGGCTACCGCCAGGAACTCGACGCCCTGATGGATCTGGCCCGGACCAACGGTTCGATTGACGATCCGTCGTTACGCCAGGACCTGATGAGGGCGTGGAGCGAGTTGGAGATCCTGCGTTACAACCAGCTCCGGATGCTCACAGCGCTCGTCGCTGACGGTGTGCCCGGCCCCGAGATGTCCATCGGCAAGCTCTACTGGGCTTCGTGGCACCGCCGTCTGGGCGAGCTGGGCATGCGGGTCCGAGGGGCCAGCGCCATGGTCGGCGTGGACGCCACCACGCCGCTCAAGGACCCCCTCGGCACGAACTACCGACTGGACCGCCTGCAACGCACCTTCCTCTACAGCCGGGCCCACACCATCTACGGCGGGTCCAACCAGGTGCAGCGAAATGTGATCGGCGAACGGGTCCTGGGTCTGCCCCGGGAGCCCCGCTAGGCCGATCGGGTCCATCGACTCCCGGTCCCGTACGCTTTTCCCACCGACCCGTTCTCCACCGACCAGACACCGCCTTCCAGGAGCAGATCACCACATGTCCGAGGCCTACATCGTCGACGCCATCCGCACGCCCACCGGGAAGAAGGGTGGCGGGCTCTCCCAGGTGCATCCGGCCGACCTAGGTGCCCATGTGATCGGCGAGGTACTGCATCGCAACGACGTGGACCCGATGGCCGTCGACGACGTGGTCATGGGATGCCTCGACAACCTCGGCCCCCAGGCCGGGGATATCGCTCGCACGGCGTGGCTGGCCGCCGGGTTGCCCGAGGCCGTCCCCGGTACGACCATCGACCGGCAGTGCGGCTCAGGCCAGCAGGCGGTCAGCTTCGCGGCGATGGGCGTTATGGCCGGCGTGCAGGACCTGGTGGTGGCCGGCGGGATGCAGAACATGAGCATGATCCCCATCGGGCTGGCCCTCGAGGCGGCCAAGCCGTTCGGACACGAGGACCCGTTCAGCGGCTCGACCGGTTGGGTGGACCGCTACGGCACCCAGGAGGTGTCGCAGTTCCGGGGCGCCGAGATGATCGCCGAGAAGTGGGACTTCTCCCGCGAGGACATGGAGGCCTTCGCCTTCGAGAGCCACGAGCGGGCCATTCGGGCCATCGACGAGGGTCGGTTCGACCCCGAGGTCAGCCCGCTGGCCGGTGTCGAGGCCGACGAGGGGCCCCGCAGGGGCGGCAGTCTCGAGAAGATGGCCCAGTTGGCACCACTGGTTGAGGGTGGGCGGATCACCGCCGCGTTGGCCAGCCAGGTCAGCGACGGTGCGGCCGCCCTCCTGATCGCCTCGGAGCAGGCGGTGGCCGACCACGGCCTCACCCCGAGGGCCCGCATCCACCACATGAGCGTCCGGGGTGACGACCCGATCTACATGCTCACCGGGCCCATCGCGGCGACCACCCATGCCCTCCAGAAGACGGGCATGTCCATCGACGACTTCGACCTGTTTGAGTGCAACGAGGCGTTCGCCCCGGTGCCCCTGGCATGGATGCTCGAGCACGGCGTTCCCCACGAGAAGGTCAACGTGAACGGTGGGGCCATCGCCCTCGGGCATCCGCTGGGATGCAGCGGTGCCAAGCTGATGACCACGCTATTGCACGAGTTGGAGCGCACCAGAGGCCGCTACGGCTTCCAGACCATGTGCGAGGGCGGTGGCCAGGCCAACGTCACGATCATCGAAAGGCTCTGACCCTGCCGGCTCGTTTTCGATGGTCCGTCGGCCCTCACGGCCCGGTCACCGGGAACTTCAGTCGAGCAACGCGTCAACGAGGCCCCAGTCCAGCGCGGTGGCCGCGTCGATGGAGGCGCCGGTCAGGCACAGCCACGCCGTGCGCTGACGGCCGATCCGTCGGGGCACACTGACCGTTCCTCCCGCCCCCGGGATCAGGCCCATCGAGACCTCGGGCAGTCGGAACGTGGCCGCTGTCGTGGCCTCTACCCTCCCGGCGAAGGCGGCCAACTCCACGCCCGCTCCCACCGCCGCGCCTTGGACGGTCACCGTCAGGCGGTCGGTCAGCCGGTCCAGCCAGGGGGCGGCATTGGCCGACGAACGGATGAGGTGGGCCGTGGCCGCGTCGTCGACAGTGCCGAACTCGGCCGGGTCACCTCCGCAGCAGAAGGCGGTGCCTGTCCCGGTGAGGTGGATGGGGCGCTGGTCGCCCGGCGCGGCCAACGGGCGGAGGGCCTCGACCAGCTCGTCGCGCATGGCTGCCGACCAGGCGTTTCGCAGACGGGGACGGTTAAGCGTCAGGCGCACGACGTCACCGGTGGCGTCCACCAGCACCGGGGGGTCGGGCTCGTCGGGCCGGACACGACGTCCGCGGCCGTCCAGCCACCGACTGAACTCGGGGCCACCCTGGAGGGTGCCATAGGCCGTGCTCTCAAGCAGCAGGCCGGCACCGGTCGACCGGTGGGGGGTATGGCGCAGGACCTGGCAGCAGGTCACGGCGGCTATCGGGTTGGCCGTCACGCCGTCGGCCAGCGCACCGACCGCTTCGGGATGGTCGACGACCACGTCGACGGCCGGAGTGGAACCGGGGCGGGCGATGCCCACCGAGACCACGGGCAGGTTGGCCAGCGCGAACACGGCACCGTCCGAGAGGCCGTCGGCACCGTCGATGACCACTAGCGGGACGTCCCGCAGCACCCCGAGGTCCAGGTCGACGGTCGGGGCGGCCAGGAGGGCCTCGGCCTCGTTCACAGACAGGGTCCGGGAGCCGCGGGGACCGTTCACGTGGCTGGCCTCTTCATGGTGTCGGGTTCATGGGGTGAGTCGTCCCCGAGGTGGGCCAGGTCGGCCCGCAGAACCCGGCGGAGGAGCTTTCCGGTGTCGTTGTAGGGGAGGGCGTCCATGAACTCCACGTGGTCCGGAGTACGGTTGGACCGCAGCTCGGCCCGTACGGCGTCCCGCAACTCGTCGGCGAACTGGTCAGCGTCCCCCGTGGATCCCCCGGTCCGGACCACGGCGGCCACGATTCGTTCGCCCCACTGGGCGTCGGACAGCCCGATGGCCGCCGCATCGGACACGCCGGGGTGGCTGATCAGGACTGCCTCGATCTCGCCGGGGGAGACGTTCTGGCCACCCTTGACGATCACGTCGTCGATCCGGCCCGTCACGTGGAGGAAGCCGGCGTCGTCCAACCACCCGCCGTCACGGGTGGGGAACCAGCCGTCCGGCGTCAGACGGGGGGCCATGCCCCGATACTCACCGGAGACCTGCTCGCCCCGCACCCAGATCTCACCCGGTTGGCCCGTGGCTACCTCGGCGCCGTCCTCGTCGTGGATCGACACCTCGATGGTGGGCAGCGGGCGACCCACCGAGCCGAGGCGGGCCCGGACGGCCTCGTCGTCGCTGGCCAGGGCGTCGCGGTGGTCCTGTGGACCCAGCAGGGCCACCGTGGAACTCGTCTCGGTCAGTCCGTAGGCGTTCACGAAGGCCACGTCGCCCAGCAACTCGAGGGCCCGCTCGATGGTCGGGCGGGCCATCTTCCCCCCGCCGTACGACAGTGATCGCAGTGTCGGCAGGGGGGGACCTTCGGGGGCCCCACCGTCAGCGATCTCGGCGTCGAGGTACTCGACGATCAGGGTCAGCATGGTGGGCACCACCATGGCGCTGGTGACGCCCTCGGTCCGTACCAGGTCGACCCAGGAGGCGGCATCGAAGGAGGCCAACTGGACGATTCGGCGACCTGCGTAGACATTGGACAGGATGGCCGCCATGCCCGCCACGTGGTAAGGCGGCACGCTCACCAGCGCCGCTTCGTCCTCGCCCGCGCCCATGAACTCCACCGAACCCAGGACGTAGGACACGAGGTGTCGGTGCCGGAGTACGGCGGCCTTGGGGTCGCCGGTGGTCCCGCTGGTGAACAGCAGGACGGCTGTGCCCTCGCCGGCCATGTCCCAATCTGGGGCGGGGATCGGGGCGTCTACCACCTCGGCCAGCAGGGCGTCTCGGGTGAGGACCGACACGCCGTCCACCGCGGACAGTCGGCCGGCGGTCTCGGGGTCCACCACGGCCACCGCCGGGGCGACCCGTTCGGCCAGTGAGGCCAGTTCGTCGTCGGTGAGGCGATAGTTGAGCGGCACGAAGGGTAGGTCGGCCCAGGCCGCGCCAAACAGCGAGATGGGCAGGGCCACCGAGGACACGTCGGCCATGGCCACCGCGCTGGCACCGCCTGCCCGGAAGAGCGCGGCGGCCGCGCCGGCCCGGTCGAACAGCTCCTGGAAGGTCAGCCCCCCCTCCCGGGGTCCGACGGTCACCCGGTCGCCGAAGCCGCCGGCCGCCATCTCCAGCAGCATCATGATGTTCACAGGAGCATCGACTCCAGTTGCGGGCGGGCGGGGCGATTCAGTCCGAGGCGGGGAGTGGCTTGGCTTCCTTGAGGTCCAGCAGTGCATCACCCAGGCCGAGGGAGCCGTCACCCGGCTTGGTGCACAGGACCTCAACGGTCTCATCGGCGTCGACGTAGCGCTTCCCCATCAGGGTGCCGCCTACCGCATCGGCGGTGGGATCACCGTCGCCCCGTGTCGCCCCTGCAGCTGTCATGGCGCACCCACCACAACGCAGGTCGGCCTCCCCGGCACCCTTGACCACGATCACCTCGGTGGCGCAGACCGCGCTGGCGAATCGACTTCCGGGCTTGAGTTCGGGCATGGGTACTCCTGGGCGTTCCGGGGCCGACGGTGGCCGACCAGTGACGGTCCAGAGCATCGCCCATCGGACGGCGTTCGGGCCACCCCGGCGTCGGAGCGACGATGGCTAGCGTCGGCACGGTGTCCCCAAGCCTCCGAGCCCCAGACCTCGGCCCGGAATCCGATCCCGGCCTCGAGTCGGTACTTCGATGGATGGGCGTGCCGCCGAAGGCCACCGATCCGGTGGAGGCGATGCGTCGCTGGGAGGCGTCGACCGCCGCCGGGCTCAGCGGCCCAGCCGATGGCCCGTCCCGACCGGTGCCCGTCGGCGTGGTGGCTGGACTCGACCTCCTGGCCTCGGCGTGGAGCGGCCTCGGTGGCCCACCGGTCGACGGACCGGCCATGGTGGGGGCACGGGCGCAGGCTGCAGGGCTCGGCCGCCGGGGCGCCACCTCCGTCGGGGGCGACGCCCATCTGGTCGAGGCCGCCGACGGGCTGGTGTGCCTGAACCTGGCCCGACCCGAGGATCTGGCGACGCTTCCCGCCCTGGTCGGAGAGGCGCTGGAGCCCACGGACTGGCCGGCCGTGATCCGGGCCGTGGCCGGCCGGACGAAGGTCGAACTGGTCGAGGTGGCAGACCTGCTGGGCATGCCCCTCGGGGTGCCCGACACTGCTCCCGGTCGGCCGTTGGTGGCGGCGGCCGGTGGTGCGACATCGCGCGGAGGCGACCGACCGGTGGTGGTGGAGTTCGGCTCGCTGTGGGCGGCACCGCTGTGTGGTGGGTTGCTTCACCGCGCCGGATGTCGGGTGGTCAAGGTGGAGAGCCTGCGGCGACGTGACGGGGCGCGGCGCGGACCGTGGTCGTTCTTCGCGTTGCTCAACGCCGGCAAAGAGGAGGTGGTCGTGGACCCGTCCACGGCCGCGGGTCTCCAGCAGATCCGGGCGTTGGTCGATTCGGCCGACGTGGTGTTGGAGGCCAGTAGGCCCCGGGCGCTGGCCCAGTGGGGAATCGAGGCCGAGGCCGAGGTGGAGCGGGGCGCGGTCTGGGCGTCGATCACCGGCTACGGGCGGACCGGCCCCCGCTCCGGAGGAGTGGCCTTCGGCGACGACGCCGCAGTGTCCGGAACATTGATGCTGCACGATCCGCCGGGATTGGTGGCCGACGCCATTGCCGACCCGGTCACCGGTCTGCTGGCCGCCGTGGCGGTACGAGCCGCGTTGGGTGACGGCACGGGCGTCCTCCTGGACCTCTCGCTGGCTGGAACAGCCCGGTGGATGGCCGATCCGGGCATCGGTCCGGTCGAAGAGAACTGAGGAAATCCATCCCTTCCTGACGGAGCATCAGATACGCGAACCGGCCTACCATCACTCCCGTGGACGAGGACACCGTGATGGAGGGCATCGATCAGGACCTGCGGGCGTCGGACGGTCGGGTTCCCGGTCGCCGTGGCCTGGCGACCAGACAACGCATGCTGGACGCCACCGGCGCCCTGCTCGACTCGGTGGCCTACCGTGACCTCAAGGTGGTCGACATTGCCCGCGAGGCCGGGACGTCGCCGGCCACCTTCTACCAGTACTTCCCCGACGTCGAGACGGCCGTGCTGGCCATGGCCGCCGACCTCGGTGACGCCTGGTATGGCGACCTGTCCAACCTGATCACCTACCGGGACTGGGAGGGCGACCCCGACGGGTCTGCCCACCGGGTGGCCGACGGGATGCTCGAGTTCTGGACCCGCCACAAGCCGGTACTGCGCGTGCTGGACATGGCGTCCATGGAGGGCGATCTGCGGTTCCGGGAGATCCGGACCAACCTGCTGGCCGGCGCGACTGAGGCGTTGATGGATCTGGCCACCGAACGGAACATCCCCGGCGATCCGATGGCCTCGGCCGGCGTGGTCGTCGGGATGCTGGCCCACGTGGCCAACCACCAGCACGGCCTGGAGCGGTGGGGGGTCTCCCACGATGTGCTGGTCGACACGGTGGCGGGGATCATCCGCCGCACCATCCTCGGCGTGGCCTGAAGCCGATGCCGGGCCACCGGTAGCCTCCCCCGGGTGACGTCCCGAGTCCGCTTCGCCCCCTCGCCCACCGGCTACCTGCATGTGGGGAGCGCCCGCACGGCGCTGTTCAACTGGTTGCACGCCCGATCGGTGGGCGGCACCTACGTGCTTCGCATCGAGGACACCGACGCCGAGCGGAACCGCACCGACCTGATCGACAGCCTGCTGGCCGAGTTGGAGTGGTTGGGCCTGGACTGGGACGAGGGCCCGTACTTCCAGTCCGACCGGCGGGAGCGACACCGAGAGGTCGTCGAGGACCTGCTGGAGCGTGGCCTGGCCTACCTGTGCGACGCCGACAACGAGGAGGTGCCGGGGTCGAAGTTGGCCGACGGTCTGGCCGTCCGTTTCCGGATGCCGGCCGGCGAGACGATGGCCTTCGCCGACGTGGTTCGGGGCGACGTCTCGTTCGCCACCGACGACCTCGAGGACTTCGTCATCTGGCGGTCCAACGGCTCGCCCATGTTCCTGTTGGCCAACGCGGTGGACGACGCCGACATGGGTATCACCCATGCCATCCGGGGCGAGGACCTTCTGTCGGGCGTACCCAAGGTGCTGCTCCTGTTGGATGCCATCGGCGCGCCCCGCCCCACCTACGCCCACCTTCCCCTGCTGGTCAACGAGCAGCGCAAGAAGCTCTCCAAGAGACGTGACGACGTGTCGATCGGCGACTACCGGGCCCGCGGCTACCTGCCGGAGGCCATGGTGAACTACCTGGCCCTGCTGGGCTGGGGGCCGCCCGACGACGTCGAGGTCCGGCCCCTGGACGAGATCGTGGACCTCTTCCGGATCGCCGACGTCAACAAGGCGGCCGCCTTCTTCGACCTCAAGAAACTTGAGCACGTGAACGCCAGCCACCTTCGGGCGCTGCCCAAGTCGGAGTTCATGGAGCGGGTGGAGCCGTGGGTGGGAGCCGATGCACCGTGGCCGGCCGACCGGTTCGACGCGGAGCGGTTCTCGACCATGGTCGACTTGGTCCAGGAGAAGCTCCGCACGCTGGGCGACACGCCCCGGTTCGTGGATTTCCTATTCCTGGAGGACCCAGTCGACGATTCCGATTCGTGGGAGAAGGCCATGATGAAGGGTCCGTCGGCGGCCGCCATGCTCGACGGGGCCGCTGTCGCTCTGGCCGACTGCCCGTGGGACACCGAGTCGCTGCTGGCTGCGGTGGCCACGGCGGGTGAATCGTTGGACATGAAGTTGGGTAAGGCCCAGGCGCCGATCCGGGTGGCGGTGACCGGTCGGACGGTGGGGCCACCGCTGTTCGAGACCATGGCCGTGTGCATGGAGCGTGACGAGGTTCTGCGCCGCATCGCCCGGGCCCGGGCCCGTCTGTAGCACTCGTCACCGCCGCTTCGGCGACCCGCCGCGTCGGTCGTCGTAGGCTCGCCGTTACGCTGTCCGGGCCCTCAGGGGCCCACCTTCGGGGGTGGTGTAATTGGCAACACAGCTGGTTCTGGTCCAGTCGTTGGGGGTTCGAGTCCTCCCCCCCGAGCAAGAGGCGGTGTCTGACGCCGTCGCTACAATTACCGCCGCTCGGACGGTTCTGATCCTCGGATCGGATGCGTCCGGTGGTTCCGGCCCCGTTCGTCTAGAGGCCTAGGACGCCAGATTCTCAATCTGGTAGCACGGGTTCGAATCCCGTACGGGGTACCACGCAGGTCGGTCCGTCGAGGGCCGGCCTGCGTTTTTTGAGGGCGGGTGCTTTTCTGGCCAGGTGCTTCTCAGGCCAGATTCCGGAGGTGGGCGGTCTCGTTGACGCTTCGGAGCGTCCGGATGCCGGTCGATGAGGCGGTCACCCGCGAGATGCCGCAGTAGTCGCAGATCAGGGCGAACGGATCGTCGTGGCCGAGCAGGGTCTGCAGGTACACGCTGGCCACCATGCTGTGGCAGAACACGGCCACCGTCCGACCCCGGTGGGCGGCCACGACGCCGTCGAACGTGTCCCGGATCCGTTCGCGGAACGCGTCGTAGCCGTCGGAGAACATGAGGAGTGGATCCTTCAGGTACTCGCGGATCACCTCGTGGTCGTCGGCCATGTCCTCCATGGGCGTGTAGCTGGACCGCTGGTGGTCGGACTCCTTGAGCCCCTCGAGGCGTTCGGGGATCAGGCCGAGGCGTTCGGCCAGGGGACGACCAGTCTCGATGGCCCGGCGCATGGTGCTGGTGACGATGGCGTCCACGGTCTCGTCGGCCAGGAACTCCGCGGTGGCTTCGGCCTGGAGATGCCCGAGTGCTGATAACTGGGGGTCGGCCGGACCGTCGTCGCTGACCTCGGTTTCGGGGAGCGCGTGACGGATGATCAGGAGGTCCACGGAACCGGAAACTACGGGCCGGGATCGCTCCGACCGGCAGTGGGTCAGCCGGCCAGCAGGACTACGCCGACGAGACCGAGGGCCACGCTGGACACCCGGATGAGGCGTTGATGACCCGCCACCGACAGTCGCCGCCCGATGGTGCCGGCTAGGAGGGCGAGCATGGCGTGCCAGGCCGCCGAGGCCACGACGATGCCGGCCACGAACGGGATGAGGCTGCCGGAGGTCCACAGCCAGTAGGGGAGGGCAAGCACCAGACCGGCCCATGAGGCGAGGGCCATGCGGTTGAGGAGGTTGACGGCCAGCAGGGTGGGGGCCGGCCGAGACCACGCCACCGGCACCGGCCAGGGCGGCCCGTCGGCCCCCTTCGGCGCCAATGCCCATGATGGAGAGTGAGGCCGGTCCGATGGGCATGACTAACACGATCCCGGTGAGGAAGCCGAAGGCGAGAGGCATGACCGCAGTCTGGAGGGGTCCGCATGGTGCTGGATGTCGAAAACATCTCAAAATCTGCTCTGATGCAGTAGATTTTGTGGCCATGGATGGAATCGACCGTCAGATCATCGCTGAACTGGTG
>Ga0315319_10000154_pt1 | contig 19491 bp, 31 predicted proteins | sample M1500m3416metaG_FD_203463 | JGI IMG/M metagenome (GOLD analysis project Ga0315319, IMG submission 203463) | Ammonia-oxidizing marine archaeal communities from Monterey Bay, California, United States - M1 500m 3416 | ecosystem: Environmental > Aquatic > Marine > Intertidal zone | place: USA... | reverse complement strand
CTCATGACAGTTCCAATGATGGGCTGCATTTTCCCAGTAGTCGGTGTTGCTTTCTAGTCGATTGATGGAAGCGTCAATGTCCTGATGCTCCATGACGGACTCAACTAGATCCCATGGGAGTTGTCCTTCACGCCAGAGTTTGATGGTTCTGTAAAGGTCTGGTCCGGCTATGAGAATGGGCGCTTCGGGTTTTGCAATCCGTTGCATGTCGTTTAGGAATATTGCAACTTCTAGCCAAGGGATGTGTTCCAGAACGTGCCCAAGGTAAATGCAATCTATGGAGTTGTCGTCAAATGGATAAGGCTCATTGGCCTTCAACAGAATATCTGGGGTGTGTTTATCATCCTGCCATACATCGGTATTGGTCCAACCATTTATGTAATGGGTTCCACAACCGACGTTTAATTTATTGTCCATGGTTGGAATAGTAGTATGTTGCTACTTGTTATTGTTGACAGAGATTGTCCATGGAGGGATAACGCAGATGGAGTCTATTTTTGCTAGTGGTGCAGTCGGTGCTGTCCTAGTGGCTATAGCAGCAATCTTTAGGGAGCGTAACGTGCGGCGTAAGCATAAAACTGAGCGGTATCAGTCCGACTTCCAAATTGGTCAACGCTTGCGAGACGAGTTGCGTGCCGAGATGGATCGTCGGGAACAAGAATATTTGTCTGATCGTGCAGTTCTTGAGGGTCGAATAACTGCTCTGGAAAAAGATGTGGAGCGCTGTCATGCAGAGCGGAGAGAACTACAAGCACTAGTAATAGAACTATCGGAGAAGAAGACTCCCCAGAAGAAGGCCCATCCGAAGAAAAAGGCTAAGGGGCACAACCCTACCTAGTAACTTCCTTACTGAGATTAAAGTCGCCTTCGATAACTCGTTCTACGACGCTACTTAATTCTATCTCCACATCGTAGACGCCTCCCTGAGTGAGAGCAGCCGTACTAGCGGCGTTGACAGTGACTTCTATTTCTCCGCTTGAATTCACGGTGATGTCCCCACCAGATGATGTCAGGTCTAGAATTTTTGTAGTGGATTCGACATCAGGTCGTACCTGCATTCTTGCCGTGTGTGCGCTAAGATCGCGAGCAGCACCCGCAGAGGTGGTGATCGTGAATTTCTTAACAAATGTTGAACCCTGTTCGCAGGTCAAATTGTAAGTTGCTGCGGTCATTGCGTACCTCCGAAAAGTAGTTTATCCTGTTCCAAGTCCCACGAGCGGAGAAGAATATGGCTGATTTAAATATTAACCCAGAAGAGGTTATCAATAACCTTAGTAGTCAAATCGGCAATCTCATGTCTGAAAATACGGTATTGAAGATGGCTGTTGCAAAAATGCAAGAAGAGATGAATAACCTAGAAGCACAAGTGGCTGCTTTAACTCCCATAGAAGAGAAAGAAAATAAAAAGAGGAAGTAACTGTGGATACGGCCTTGAATGGCAAGGGCGCTGGAATAAGCAAGAAGATTGAAACGGCTCTAGGCGGTACGGATGCCGTTTGGCATACCAACGGACACACCATTGGGCTGCACTTAATCAAACATGAGGTTCAGGTAACGCTGTTACATTGCCCGGATGATGGCAAGTGTGCCATTCGGGAAGTGCCTTGTGTCGTCAGATACTTTATTGACACCTTCGGTTTGGAGTGCAACGTAGGTACCGCAGCCATCGAAGGTCCAACGATGGAAATAGCGTGGGCTTTGTTGGGCGATACCTACGATTTGAATTCGTGCCAACTGTGGTGGATCCCACTCAATGATGAGGCATTCGCTAGTTGGTTAGACGGTAAGGGAATTCCTGAACTTAATTAGTCGGTATATACGGATGTACTTCTGGCGTCTTCCAGATGGGTGCGTCTTGCGGCTCTTCTTTAATCAATGAATGTTCCACCTCTGGAAGAACGATTACCTTTTGAGATGTGATCCTGACGGTGTTAGGAAGAATGGAGGGAGATTTCGCCAGACCGGCAGCATTATCGTGACACGCCTTTAGAGTTTTCAGTTCGACAGTGTGCGCTTCAGGTCCAGTTTGGTTAACCGCAGTGTAGTGGAGTAGATAAGTCTCCTTGATTTCAGCGTCCATCATGGTGGAAGCCATCTCCTCTAACAACAATTCGGTGGATTGCAACGACAAATCTTCACCGGGGGCGTAAACGATCTCCGCTCCTTCTTTGTTTATTGTATCCGGCATGGTACTCCTTGTAATATTTGGCGTTTCTCGTAAGTAATTTAGCATAATTAGCGTATATCACCACGGGTTGTCTGGTTGTTCTTTAGACATCTTTAGTATTGCAAGGGCAAATCTCCATACATCGGGGTGCTTCCACACGCTTTCGTAGCGTGGCTTGTAAGTGAAGGTGTTCTTTCGCTTTTGTCGTTCTACTAGTCCGTGTTCCAGCAGTTTTGTCATTGAACGTTGTGCTGTGTTCTCTAATACTCCCATCTTTGAAGCGACATCACGAATGGAAGATTCGGGATATTCAATCAAAACGACAAATGCTCTGCCTGTCTGGGTCAGAAGGGCGAGGGTTCTTTTGTTGTGATACGAGATAACACGCGCTTCGTTAAGCGCTTCCATGACGTATTCAACTGCCAACTCAAGGGTGTCTGCTCCTGCGATGGCATCAGCAATGTGTTTTTTTAAGGCGTGTTCATGGGCTGGTCCATAGCCTTTAAAGTCGTTCATCTTGATTGGTCCCTACAGCATCACTGTTCTTGATCTATTATAGACAACGGCGGCTTCTTTGCTGCCGACCACAACGTCATCTATCAAGGGACAATCATGTGGAAGAACTGAGAGCAAGGTTGCAGGGGCTTACGGTAGAAGAACCACCGACCTGTCCGGCACAAAGACTTCTTGGAAAACTCCGAGAAGAGGATTTGGATCTGTCGGTTCTTATCTCAGATTCAATGATGAATACAGGTGTGACGGTTACAGAACTCCATCGTGAGTTGAGTCGCAATGGCGTAAAAATATCACGAGAAAGCATTACCAAGTATCGCAATCAGATTTGCAGATGCGATCCGCACTGCTCTCAACGTTTAGGGGGTGGGTGAAGTGGCTAAAAAGTCAGACCTAAAAAGTAATCTCAAACAAATGCAAAAGGTACCCAGTAGGGCATCATTGGGCAAACTGGCCGAATTGCTGGAACGCCAAGACATAGACATCAATGAAATAGGTGATGTTAGAAAGGTGTCCGTCTATCAGTCTTTAACGAAAGATGCTGACGGCGAGGCACAGGTTCACGATCTTGTTGGGATCCAGATTTCCCCCTCTTGGGAAACGGGTCCAGAGTGGCCTGTTGTTCAGCCCGGACCCAGCATAACTTTACCGAAGAACACGGCAACAAAGAAAAAGTCAACCAAATTTAAAAAGTGTGTGGTTCTTCCTGATATGCAGATCGGGTATTTCCGAAACAGGGATGGAGAACTGGAACCAACCCACGATGAAGGCGCTATCGACATTGCCATATCCATTTGTAAGGATGTGAATCCGGACAAGGTTGCACTCATTGGAGACAATCTTGATCTTCCGGAATTGGGAAAATACCGACTGTCTCCTGCTTTTCAGCAAACAACTCAGCGTTCCATCGACCGGGCGACAGAAATTTGTGCTGCTATCAGAGTGGCTGCTCCAAAGGCAGAGATCAAATGGCTTGCGGGTAACCATGAAGAACGTTTAACAAACTTCATGATGGATAACGCCATGGCAGCGTTTGGTATACGCCAAGGAAACAAACCTTCTTCTTGGCCTGTACTCAGTGTTCCTAATCTGTGTCGCTTAGATGATTTTGATATCGAATATCTTTCAGGTTATCCAGCATCAACTATTTGGATCAATGAACATATTAAAGTTATTCATGGTGATCTTGTTCGTAGCGGGGGCAGTACAGCGATGGCATACTTGAAACGCGAGAAAATATCTGTATTATATGGTCACATACATCGGCGTGAATGGGCTGAAATGACTCGTGAAGATTTTGACGGACCAAAAACGGTGACAGCAGCGTCACCGGGATGTTTGGCCCGGATCGACGGGGCAGTCCCTTCCACAAAAGGCGGCACAGATTTGGACGGTAGGCCGTTGACCAGATACGAAAATTGGCAGCAAGGTCTTGCAGTTGTGGATTACGAAGAGGGCGACGGCAAATTCAATCTAGAAATGATTACCATTCGCGATGGTTGGGCCTTGTACCGGGATAAAGAGTACAAGGTGTAGATTGGCATATGATTTAGTCGGAGGTGATGGGGAGGCCCACTGGACAGACAGAGCGAATTGCAAAGGTCGTGGTCACCTTATGTTTCCCAAGAAGCATAAGGACATCACCTATATCTCAGAAGCGCGTCGTATTTGCAGAGTGTGCGATGTTCGTTCTGAATGTTTGCAATATGCTCTAAGTTTTCCTGCTGCTGACATGCATGGGATATGGGCTGGATTGACTCCCAGACAGTTGGCTAAAGAACAGAAGGCGCGTGGTGTGATTCCGACCAAACCTACTATTGCGGAGTTTATGGCTGACATGCTGCGGTATTATAAAGAAAAGCCAGAAACCAAATTCAAACCGAATGATAACTATGGCAGGAACTAACCTAACTAGAGAGTTCATAGCGGAACGTGATTTGAAAATGTTCCGTATGCGGCAGGCCGGGGCATCCCACGCGGAGATTTCTAAACGGTATGAGGTTCCGGTTTCCAGTGTGTCTAAGGGGATTAGTCGTGTTCTGGAAAGATTAAACCGGGACGCTGCTCTCGCTTATCCGGAAGTTCTCAGACTAGAACTGGAACGTTTGGATAATCTTCAATCTTCCGTTTGGCCTTTGACGCAGTTCCGTCGGGAAACAATTGGGGATGAGGAAATAGTAGTTGAACCTGACATGAAAGCCATACAGACGGCTTTAGGAATAATGGATCGTCGTGCCAAATTGTTGGGCATGGAGGTGCAGAACGTGAACCTGAACGTTCAAGGTCATACAGATATTCGTCATAGTCTGGCTGGTGAGGAATTGAGCAAGGTCAATCAGATTGATCATCGAACAGAATCCATGCAACTTTTGGAACTGATGAGAAAAGCGGGAGTTCTAGAAGCGGAAGTGGTTGAAAAAGTGTTAGCAGAAGTTGAAGACAACGACAACGAATTGGAGATTGTTGATGCAGAAACTATTGAAGAACCAGACGATGAGTGAGAGCGAAGAAAATAAGACTGCTCAAATTCTTGTTCGTATTGCTGAGGACGAGCGTGAGGAATGGAAACAGGCTGCTGAAAAACTGGGTGTGAGTATGTCTGACTTGATTCGTAGCAGTGTTGCTCCTGTTGTTAAGGAAGCCTTGTATTGTATTCATCCGTTGGAGTTTCGTAGAACTTATCCGTGGGCGGAATTCTGCGATCATTGTGGGGAGAGATTGTCGGGATGAAATGGTTTCTGTCGGCGCTCTTCTATGTCGGCATGTTTCTCGTTGGAATACTGATCGGTTACGAATGGTTCAAGAAGAAGGATCCTCCGCAGCGAAACGTTATCCATACCTCTCCTAGAGTGGCCCCTTAGTCATGGTGCGTTGGGGCGGGTTGCGGTTGGAGCCGTACAAGCCGGACGCTGTCGATGCCGACCATGATGGCGTCGTTCAGGAAGACACTGCTTTTGAGCGTCCTGCGGGAACACGGTTACTGAATTCACTTGGTCAGGCCATTGTTTCTGGTATGACCTCAGCAGATGCGCTGGATGGTCTTCGCTTTGTAGACGCCGACGGGAACGATGTTGCCTACACCCCACGATGGGTAGGCAAGATTGATGCGGGTCCAGATACCGCTGGGTTGACAGATATACGGGACTCTGGTGCGAAAATTGTGGGAGAGTTTTCTGCGTCTTTGAAAGACCGGGGGTTAATGATTGGCGATGCCATCAAGAACAGGCGTGAGATAGAAAAGAAGAGGGCAGCAGCCAAGCCGGGAACCTTCGGAAATCCCGTGATGGCAAGAGATGTTGATCATGCTATAGAACTCATAAACCAAGGACATTTTGTTGAGTTAAAAAAGCCGGAAGATATTGTCACCCTTACAGAGAGACTTGTGGAGTTAAATGACGAAGCAATAAAGAAGGGGGTTGACATGCCGAGTTACGGCTTGTGTTATGCCTCCGTTCAAGGCACTAACCTTTTTTGTGCCGAACAGTTTAAGAATTCCCACTTGGGTTTCATTCGGGCCGAGATGCCGCAGGTAGGCGGCAAACCACGGGAGGGGTCAAAAGCGCACCAGAAGGCTTTGCGGATCGAAAAAGAGACGGGAAAACTCCCAGAAGAAGTCACTGCCGGAGACGAATGGATGGAGTCTCTTGCGGGAAGGCTCATAGGTCATGAAGAAACAACGAGGGTTGCATCGCACATGCACGCCAGTCAGAACGAACTGGTTGCTAAAAAAGTGGCCAACTTTACAAAGGCCGGTCTTTTAAGGAACGAGGCGATAAGGAGAGCGCAAGCAGGCGACCCGATGCTGGACCCGCGTGAAACCGACTTTGTAGATGGCGTGAAAGTTGACAATCCACATTTCGGCAAACCCATAACTCTTGAAATGGCAGAGGCCATGTGGCATCCGGGTAAGGATCCGATCTATGTCAGCAGGGATGGTTATGTGATCGACGGTCACCATCGTTGGGCTGCTGTTGTCAACGTGGATGCCGCCGATGGAACGTTAGGCCAAGATTCAATGCCTGTCGTCGTCATCGACCTGTCCATCCACGAAGCGTTGGCTGACGCTAGAGCGTTCACCGCAGACTTCGGAATTCTTGCCAAGTCAGCAAAGGCAAACGATCTCGCCCCTGATGATGCTCCTGATGCTCCTGACGCTCCCGATGTTCCTGATGTCGATCCTCTACAGGGGACGATGGCTGGCGATCTCGTTCATCATCGTGGATCTCAAAGAGACAAGCGGGAAGTTATTGACCCGGTTGCAGCACTCGTTGATTCAGTATTGATTACTCCCAAGAGAAGAAATCCTGATGACGAAGTTCATATTATTACTGACACTCATTCATCCAAAAAACTCAGAGGAGAGTTCAGCCCATACGGAAGGGTACGCAATCCTTCTAGGCCAAAGTTGAATGGTAGGAGATTCAATGAAAATCTCAGGAACGATACTAGGGAAGATGGTTATGGCGGACTTCCATCATCCATAACATGGGATCGTAGACACCTTGAAACCTACGCTACTCTGGGCCTATCCCGCGATCGAAGCAGGGACGCTACACCAGAGGAAATAGCGGTGGACGCTCATGCGGAGCGCGCAGGTCGTGCGCGGGTTCATCATGTTTTTGATTCCAGAGAGGGTGGACCACCACAGGTTCCTCTGCCTTGGGATGGAACTCTTGAAGATATCGTTGATCCGACCCAACTAGACCAACTTGAACATGATTGGGGGAGTTGGCAAGAAAAAGGTTACGACAGTCAGCGTGAATATATTGACGCAGTGTTTGAATTCCTCCACGCAGAAGACGAATTCATGGAAGCCGAGCGAGCAGGTTTCCCAGATGTAGTAGCACGGAAAGAAATCAGAATTTCTAAAACGGTGGACGGAGTTGAGAGAACTCCACAACAACGACAGTTGACGTTGGTCCACGAAATCATGCACCATTTTGATTATGGGTATGATCCGAACGGTACAAGCCACATGGTTTCAGAATTTGGTGAGATTGTTTCTCATCCGTTGGACGCGGTACCCGGATCCACCGCATCCGAAATCTCAAGCGTGGGTCGTGAAGAAGTTGAGGATTTGGTACAAGCAGCGATTAATTCCCCTTCTATGCAGAAAGCATTGTCGGAGGAGGGAATAAGCACTAAACATCAACGTTATGTTTTTGATCCTCTTGAAATCTTCGCAAGGGCTGCGTCCCAATGGTTGATGGCCAAACATGGCAACAATGGTCAAAGAGCAGCCGCTCTTGAAATGGCAGAAGAGAGTTTAGGTATGGAAGACAGGGAATGGAATGGTACAGTATCTTTCACAGAAGCGGAAATGGTAATACTTGGACCACTAGTGGAAAGGGTGTTGACGGCATGGAACGCCCTAAAGTAATAATTGAGGACGATGTTCTTGGGCCGGACGGTGAACCGAGAGAGGCTGACTTGAATTATTTAAAGCGAATGCTTTCTCAGGATCAATTAGAACATTTAAAAGAACAAGGTTTAATCGACTAAAAGTGATGCGTGCAATGCCTTGCTCCATGTGGGAAGATGCCGCATGTGGCAGCAAGGATAATTCTTAACGAACATCTGTCCTTTGATGATGTCCTGTTACGTCCCCTTTATTCTGAGGTTCGCAGCAGAGATGATGTCAGTCTTGTAACAGAATTATCAAGTGGTTTAAAGTTGGACTTACCGCTGCTTGCAGCGAACATGGACACCGTCTGTGGCGAAAGTATGGCCATCACCCTCGCAGAGATGGGTGGTATCGGCGTACTACATCGGAAAATGATTCCGGGTGAACGTCTAAGAATAGTCAAAACGATGGTTGCTAACAATCAAAAAGTTGGTGTGGCCGTCGGTGTCCACACCTTGTTGTCGGAAATCATGGCGTATTTGGACTGTGGTGTGTCGATGCTGGTGCTGGACATAGCCCACGGCGATTCGGCCCATGCTTTGGATCGGGTGCATCAGATCCGATCAGTGGTGGAGAAACGGAATTCTTCGACCTGTGTGATGGGTGGGAATGTGGCTACACCGGAAGCGGTACAACGGATGTATAACGCTGGTGCCCATTCAGTAAAAGTTGGCATTGGTCCGGGGTCCGCCTGTACGACACGAATCAAAACCGGTGTCGGGATTCCTCAAGTCACAACAATACTTGAATGTTCACAGGCAGCAGACGAGTATGGAATCTCGTGTGTTGCCGATGGGGGAATGAAAACTCCCGGTGATGTTGCGAAGGCGCTGGCTCTTGGGGCAGATGCGGTCATGATCGGTGGGATGTTGTCTGGAACTGACGAAGCACCGGGCGAGTTGGTTGCTATTGGAAGTAAACAGTTCAAAGAGTTCCGTGGAATGGCTTCCAAAGCGGTTGGTTCTTTGTACGAAGAGGGTGCTTCTGGGATGGTCCCCTATAAGGGATCCGTGAAGAGTATTGTATGGGACATCTGTAAAGGTCTGAGAAGCGCGTTCTCTTACTCTGGTGCTAATAACGTTGAACAATTCCATCTAAAGGCCGAACTTATAAAAATCTCAATGGCTTCAGTGGCGATGAGTAAAGCATACGGATTACCGAATGGCTGAAGTGAGTGTCTTGTCGTTAGGTATTACAACTATCGGTGGTTTCGGTATCGCATGGGTTCTTTGGCGAATACTCAATAAGGAGAAGTTCAACAAATAATGGGAACCAGAGTGTTACTTACAGGTGGGCTGGGGTTTATTGGATCGCACACTGTTGAGCATTGGTTACGAAATACTGATTGGGAAATAATCGTGATGGACGCTCTCCGGTTTTCCGGTCGGATCGAACGCCTCACCGATATTGAATGTTATAACCCAGATCGGGTGAAAGTAGTTTGGCACGATTTACGTTCTCCTATTCACAATCAACTAAAAGAAACCATTGGTCCTGTGGATTATATTGTCAACATGGCGTCGGATTCCCATGTGGATAGATCTATTACACACCCGGTTCCGTTTGTTCAAAATAATGTGAACCTTTCCTTGAACATGCTGGAATACGCCCGAGAAGTTCAGCCGGAAAAATTCATTCAAATCTCTACAGACGAGGTTTATGGACCCGCCCCTCACGGACACTCGCATGTAGAGGGAGAGGTACTACGACCCTCCAATCCATATTCGGCGTCCAAAGCAGCACAAGAAATGATCGCCTTCTCCTATTGGAGAACGTTCGGTGTTCCGCTGATCATCACGAACACCATGAATAACTTTGGCGAACGGCAACATCCCGAGAAGTATGTGCCGATGGTCATGAAGCGGATCCTGCACCAAGAGGAAATTGAAGTCCACGGTAAGCAACGACCTGACGGGGAATGGGACATCGGAGCAAGAGTCTGGCTACATGCAAGAAACCACGCTGACGCTGTTCAGTTTATTCTCAAGAACGTGCCAATAAAGTATTACGACGACGATACTCCTGAGCCGGAACGTTTTAATATCGCCGGGGAAAGAGAGATCAACAACTTGGAAATAGTTGAGATGATCGGTGCCATCTTGGAATGTCCACCGCTGTATAAACTCGTTGACTTTCACACCAGCCGACCCGGACACGATCTCAGATACTCATTGGACGGAACAAAACTCAAAGAGTATGGATGGAATGCTCCCATGACATTAGAAGAATCATTTGATAAAACAATCAACTGGACTATGAAGCATACTGAATGGTTGACTGAATAATGAAAACCGATGAAAATGTGAAAAATTACTATCAAATGAAGTTGCGACTGCTACGAGAAGAAAACAATAGACTACGAAATGCTATAGTCGTTCTTGAAATGGAACTAGAAAATGAAGTCAAAGAAACTTGCTGACTTGCGTGTAGCCGTTGGGATGGAAGACAGCGACGACAAGGAAGTGCTGGAAGAAGCCATCGCCACGATTCATCATCTTGCTGATGAGATCAGTCAGTTGGAAACTCACATACGACTACTGGATACACCGAAGCGCAAAAGGCGTCGATTCTGGCTCTGATAAATGCCTGAAATATTTTTTATTGAACACCGCAATACAGAACTCCAAGTGGAGTTACTGGATGCTTGTCGTGTCGCCTTCGATGTAGGCAACGACCGCTTAATTCTTACGCCGTCCGAAGCGGGAACAATATCGAAGATGTTGTCCGATGTTATGGAATGGCCCGAAGAAGAAGATCATTCCGAGTGGCATGAGATAAAGGGCGAAGAGCCAGAGTTCGGCTGGGACGAGGACATCTACAACGACCAGTAAACTGGTCTGATACGGTTTCAGTAATCCCCTAGCAGTCGCAAGGCGGATTTCTCTTGGAGTAACGATGAAACTCGTTGACGCGCCCAATAAGAAAACCACTGGTAAAAGAACGCGTGCCGGTGGCCCTTTGGGGATAGTTGTCCATCACACAGCATCATCTAAAAAGTCAAAAGATGAGAATGTGATTCAGATGTGTATTCGTGGGGTGAACAAAGTTCCCGGTCCTCTTTACAACTTTCTGATCTCTGGCGATGGCACCGTGTGGGCTTTAACGAATGAGGATCTAAAAGCCAATCATGCAGGACGAGGAAACAATTCAGTTTTGGATGGGATAGTTAAAGGTATCCCGGTTAAGGGGCGTGCGACCAAGGCTGGAAAAATCTCAGCAAATAGTAGTTTGTTTGGAGTTTCGATCATAAACGACGGACTTGGTCAAGCAATACCGGATGCACAGTACGGTGCTTGTGTCGATATCTGTGCCTACTTGTGTGACAAGTATTCAATAAATCCGCTGTCTGGTGTGATCGGACATCTTGAATGGACATCTCGTAAGGTCGATCCTACTTTTGATATGGATGGCTTCCGAGCGCAAGTGGTTTCTCAGATAAAGAACATTCCCATGCTGGAAACGCTGGCCGCTCCACGACCAAAAGACTTGTCTAAACTCGCCGGGAATAAAGGAATTACTCAGACAGTTGAAAATGTTCCCTTGTTTCCCGGCACTCTTCGTCGGGGAACACGATCAGAAGCGGTGAAGTTGGTGCAACGCCGGGTTGGAGCAAAGGCTGATGGAATCTTTGGTTGGGGAACACATCGAAAAATCAAGGAGTGGCAAAGGTCTTACAATCGGAACAAAGACGTTGTTCAGAATCCGTTAACGGTAGATGGTATTGTTGGCCGCATGACTTGGAACGCCATGAGTTTTGCACCCGTTGACTTACACGCTCATATGGGTGTGTTCTACTGAGCCGTGGAACAGCCGTGGAACGGATAAATCTACTCAGCGTTGACATCCATATCACATCCTTGGATCTAAAAGGCGGGGACATCCACCACGAAGTCTTTGCTTATGGGCGACCACCGCCGGAACAGTATTCGGCAGAACACAAAACCGAACTGTCTTACGACGACACGGTTTTGAAAAACACGCCGTTAATGCAAGAAGTCAAAACGGCGATTGAAGAAGAAACTTCTAAAATCCTTACCAAGAAATACAAAGTTGCAGCAATGTGGGGTGTGGTTCTCCAAAAGGGGCAGTCGGTGGAACCCCATTCGCATAAATCTAATAGCCATTTGAATCCGCACGAATATTTTTCTGTGGCTTATTATCCGACTGCTGGATTCAGTGATGCCAAACTGGTGTTCAGCGTCCCATACGCCAACTCACATGAAACTGTTAGGCACATCCAGCCGACAGCCGGGATGCTGGTTATTTTCCCGTCCTATCTGACACATTGGACTACCCGGCAAATGTCGAATACGAGGGTGGTTTTGAGCGCGAACGTAGAGCCGGTCGAACCGGATACCGAGTTGCTTATACCCCACCGGGATACGAACTTGTTTAGTTTTTAGATCAGATAATGGTGCCCAAGTCACCAAGTTCACGGATGCCAGTCATCGCATCATCGAACTTTTCACGCCACTGTGGCGCGTTTGAAATCAGGATGCCTTCGACCAACAGATTGCCGACAACATGCGTGACCGCTTCACCGAAACGTTCAATCTGTTCCTCTTCAAACACGGCGTCGGCTGCCATAATGTCGCTGAGGATCTGACCGATCAGGCCCATCAACGGGACACAGGCAATCTGGCCCAACTCTGTTTCGACTGAATCTTCAAACTCGTCTGTGGAAACTTCCACAATGCCTTCTTCTGAGTCCTCAGGCTCGTTGACCTGTGCGTAGACCTTGGTTGCCATCCAGTCCTCCATTACAGACCGGATCTTGGTTGAGATAATCTCAAACTGTGCCTGTCCCTGTTCGTTGTCATTCAACGTTTCGTTCAAGGCAAGCAGTTCCTTGTCCCAGTTGATGTGTTCTTCATTCATAACGATCCTCCTTAGGATACTTGTGTAGAGAAAGAGCGGGAGGATGGGGCAACAAGGAAACCCACCCCCCCGCGAAAGTCATGACCTGATGTCGGCCATGTTGAACTCCCATTCCAACCAGAAATCCTCCGGCGGAATCGTGTCATCATAATAGACGGCTTCTGTTCCTTCTGGAAAAAATGCCGGACTGTGGTCGAACGATTCGTGAAGCAACTCTGGTTTCAGGTCGTCCTCAAAGATCGTGAAAACGTAAATCTTTTTGGCCTCCACTGGATGCGGCTGCCACTGTCCGTCCTCGTCCAGTTCCCAATCAACCGGCCCGCCTCGTATCGCGAGGAACGTCGCGGCATGAGCCGGTAACGGCCCAGCCATGTAGACGCACCCATCGGGTCCGGGCCGAAGCCCGAACTCCATGATGGATTCCACATGAATGTCCCACGTTGCGTGGTAGTAACGCTTGCGTCCGTCCTCTTCGTTTGCTTCCATGATCTCGTCGCCGGTCATCAGACTTCCAACTTGTGTCCGGTTTGGCGCTTGTATGTCGTGCGGAAATACAACGGCCACCACTTCTTGATCGGCTTCTGTGCTGCGATGGCGTTCAGCAGTTCAACCGCCTTCTCAACATTGTCACGGATGACGACATTGGACTTAAGACAGGTCTTGATGCATTGCATCGCCAACTGGTCCCTGTAGCCCTGACCGGGTCCGACCACTCCACCATCAGTCACCCACACCAATGGTGCGTTCCTGCGCTGCTTCTGCTGCACAGCCCACACCAATGCGGGATGGTCAACGCCGTTGCCTCCCCGTGACCGGGGAATGTTGGTGGTCATGCGACCGCGTGCGCCAAGCACCCACAGGTTTGCCCTGCCGTCTTTGTCATGGCTGTTCGTTGTGTAACACGCCACGGTGCAACCGGGGGCTGCATCCATGATGTCCAAAACGTCCTTCTCCGACAATGACATGGAACCGGAGTAGTCGATCAGTACGACGCCACCGTTGCCCTTGACCTTGCGGTCAAAGATGCGCTTCTGCGGATCGGTGAACATCCGGCCAATACGTCGCGGGTTGCGCCCCATGTTGGAGGCAATCCGCTTTTTGCCCAGTCCACCCGGAACGTGCCGGGTGAGGTTCTGTTCCTTGACGTTCAACTGTGCCCAAGATCCGGCCTCGTCCTTACGGACAGGCTGCTGGCTTTCCAAGTCCTGCTTCGACAACGGGCAGTCGTGGTCGCCTTCCTTTTCATTGCCGACGCCACCGCCTTCTTCGTCGTCATCTTCTACCTTGTCCTCGCCGTCCTCACTATCGTTAGAATCCGCAGACTCTTCGTCCTGCTCGTCCTCAGGCTCGTCCTCGTGAGGCTCTTCGGCCAAACGGTCCAACCATTCGGCAATGGATTCGGTGTGGAAATAGCCTTCGACCAGTTCCTTCTCAGGATCAAGACGACCGCTCGCCGTCTTGGTGGACGACAACGGAGTCTCATACCTAGTCCTGTCGATCCGACGGAACTCCTTCTGGATCAACTGGCTGATCCTGCGGAGACGCGGCGACCAAGCAGGACGATGCCTGCGGATACCGACGAGGTACTTGTTGAGTCCTCCGGTTCCTGAGATCGCTGCGACGAAGTAGACAGCCTCAGCCCAATCTCCACGCTGGGAGATGCGCTCGCCTGCGTTCATTTCCGTGCCATCTTCCAGAATGTCAACATCGAACCCGGCCTTGGCAACGAGGAAGTTCACCCTCGCTTCTTCGGCCACGATCATGGCGCGGTCGGTGGCAATGCCACGGTCGATCCAAGGCTGCCGGTTTCCCGGTGACACCTTGGCGTGCATCATCTCATGGGCACGGATCACCCGATCCAGTTCAAAGTCCTGAATGGGTACGTTCATGATTCGCGGAATGACCGCAGTCATCGGCGCGCCACGCTCCGCTGCACACGGATGGATGTCCCATTCCGCAGGCTCGTCGTTGGCTCCATCCTTGCGCCGGATAAGTTCCGGCAAAGGACGAAGATCCTTACGCTTCATTTCCATGATGGTGGTCATCAGACGCGATCCACTTTGACTGCGTCCAAGAATGCTTCGGCACGATCACCGAAGATCAACTGGGCTGCACGCTCGTCGCCACAGGTCCGTGCCAACTGTCCGTAGGCGTAGAACTGGCGCAGGCTGATCCGGCGCTCACCGGCATCGGCCATCTTGCGTGCGTACTCGCGGATGTTGCCGGGAAGGTTGGTCAACGCATCGGGGTGCGGTTCGTTGATGCGGATTGCACACGGGAACCGGTCCTTCAATGCGGAAGGCAACTCTTCCATGTTTTCGATGTTCGTGGTCATGATGACGCTGAACCCGTCTTTGGGGGTTTCGATACGACCGTTGGCGGGGTTCTCCCACTTGGCCGAATCGACAGTATCGGTCATGGCGAGCAAGGTAGCAAACACATCGCCACCGGCCTTGTCGATCTCGTCAACGACGAGGCGACCACCGCGCAGCCCGTTGCCGCGCCACGCTTTGACGGCTGCGCCGTCGTGCCAATCGAACGAACCGTCCTGACCCGGAAGGAAACCTCCGGTGACATCGAAGTTCGTCATGTCCTCTGTGCAGACCAGACGCCATGAACCGGCGTCAATGTCGCCCATGTTCAGACCTGCGTAGGTCTTGCCGGTGCCGGGTGGGCCGAACAGGATGACCCTGTCGATGCCTGCCTGAACCACCTGTTCAAAGTCCTGCCAACACTGTGGCAGATTTTCGTTGGTATTCATTGGTATTGTCCTTGTTGGTTAGGTTACTAGGATACTTGCTGTAGGTAATAGTATAGGATGGGTGTGACAATGTCAACCCGGTTCACACATTTCTTTTCACAATGAGCCGTTCAGCCAACCCGCCCTTCGCATCTGCACAACTCCCGGTGCGATACCGATTTTGTGGGCTGCGTCCATGATGTCGATGAGTCGTACCTTTCCTTCATCCAACAGGTCGAACGCTTTGGGGTAGACATCCCACTTGTCGTAGGTGCGGTCCTCCCACTTCTTGAACATGGGATCTAGTAACTTTGCTGCGTCCCAACTGGTAATCATGCTGCTACCTCAGGCTCAATAGGAACCCCGCCGATCCTCAAACGGCGTTCGGGAAGCCAGACATCTTGTGTTACTGCCTTGAATCCGTAATCAAGTACCCATTGACGGGCCTCTGCCATCGTCTTGAACAGCATCGGTGAGAATCCGATACCATTTCCGTCGTCGTCCAAACTGTCGTAGTCCCACCAGTTTTGTGGAACCAAGGTCTTTGCTGATTCCGGCCAGTACCAATACCAACGACCCGAATCTCCCTGCACCGACGAACGAAGGCTGAACGTACCTTCCCGATCCATCCCTCGTCGGGGGTAATAGGAAAATCCTGACGGCGTAATCATCTCAGCCGTCCATTGGTTGCCGTAGTTGGCATAAACCTCTGCCCGGTAGCCGATGGAATAATGCCCAGCCTCTACCTTTTCCCACGGAAGTTCGATGGTTCCTGTCTTGATTTGTTTAATGACCCGTGTATTGGTCATGCTGCTACCTTCCTTGCTGCTTTTCGTTGTCGTTTGGTTATGGCTTCTCTCCCTGCGAGATACGCCTCGTCGCTGTCGAAGCCCAATGCGTTCCGATACTCAATGCGAGCATCGTCCTGCGTGTTGGTGTGTTCACTTCCGTGACCATCATCGAAACAGAAGAAGCCCTCGTAACAGATCAGCCATTCATCGCGGGGCAGACCTTCGGGGAACCCGTCGATTCGGTGCGCTCCGTTCTCTCCGATTGGGGTGGTGACCCGTTGGGGAAAGTTCCACCATCCGCTTGAATCCTCGCTGTCGTCAACGAACGGTCGGCAACGCCATGTCCCCTTCGGGAACGCCAGCCAGATCACCCTGTCCTCAAAGGTTCGGGCGTGTGTCCTCCATCGCTTGCTGCCCCGTGTGTCGTGGTCGGCAAGGTCGTGTAGGAAGTTCGCCATCGCTAGGTGCTGATACCACCCTGAGTAACCCAGTTCGATTACCGGGTAATCGTGACCGTACATTTCGACAAGGTTCAGGTCTAGGATCGCTCCCCGCTGGTACATCTCACGCCTACTTGTGTTGTTTCTACTCCAAAAGTCTTTGGCGACGAACGCCTCCAACGGCTCTATTCCGGTTGGGCCTACGTCGTCAACTTCGACCGAATCGTAGAACCGTCCGAACTTCGCCTTGTTGAAGTTCAGCCACTCCCGAAAGACCGTGATCTCCCGGTCAGTCAGTTGAGGCAGGTTGAACCGCACCCAACTCTCACTAACGAACGTCCCGTCGTCGTGACGCTCACAGTCGGTGTGTCGCCTGACGTTGAAGTAATGGCCGTCGTAGACGCCACCCTTCGTCCATCCGATTCTTGTGTTGGTTTTCGGCTGGTTCTCCCACCACGGGGTGGGTGTCGGAAACATCTCCGACTCTGGAAAACTCTTTTCGTCTTTCATGCTGCTTCCTTTACTAGTTTGACAGTCACCTTGTAGATAGGCCAGTCCGTCACGTTGTTCAGGTCTGAGTCGCCGTGGATGTGGAACGAAGCCGCGGGGACGGATCGTCCCAGCCCTTTGTCGGGCCGGTGCCAGACGTTCTCGCCCACGACCGCAGTATCGACCGACATGGTGTGACGGGCGTCGTCGCGGAGTTGTCTGGTGATCCGTTCGATCTCGTCCCGGTGCAGCCGTTCGTTTTTGTCCAAAAGACGGAGATCGCTGATCCCTGTAAACGGGCTGGCGTGCGACCATCCTTGTTTGATGTAGTAGCCATCACCTATTACCCACTCGCGGGCATCGGCCATGCTGTCGTGCCATTGGGGGCTTTCGCAAGACCGCCCTGTAGGCGAAACCGCCTCAGCAGTCCACATCCATCGACCGCCACCGCCGCGCTCGTCCTTGCGGACGGTCGCCTCGTAGCCGTCATCGGTGGTATGGACGTAATGACCGGGTTCGATCTTTGTCCAAACTGGTTCACTCACTTCTGTTTCCTCTCTCGTTGGTTTTCTCTTACATCTAGTTCAAGGTCGCTTAGACCTCAGGATGTCAGAATCTTTTCTTCCGACGACCGCGGCGCTTCTTTTTGCCACCGCTCACAAGTTTCTTGGCTGCGAAGAACGCGCCTCTTGCTTTGAAATCCATCAGTTTTTCACCACCTTTTCGTAACTAGTCAACTCAAAGATGTCGTTCCATTCGGCCTCGCACGAACCACAGGTCACCGGCTGGATGATCATGTCATCCCCCAAGTTCTCTGGATGGCTGGCGCTGAGGCTTCGGGTGGCCTCACAGAACGGACAGAAGTTCGGATCTTTGACGTAACGCATGTTCACTTCGTGGTCGATGCTCATTGTGATGCTGTCTCCAAACCGGCAAAGATTGCCTTTGTATCGGGTAGGTCCATGTCCAACTCTCCGCCCCACGGAACGTGGACGTACACCTGATCGCCACTTGGCAACTGGGTGAGCATGTCGTCTGGCACGCCCTCCGTGTCGTGGTCGGCAATCACGATGTTCAGGTTGGTTTCGGCCATGTCGGTGCGGACTTCGTGAATGAGTCCTCCGTCCATGACGATGACTATGTTGTTTTGCTTGCTCACGGCTGGTGACTCCCATTCTCGTTGTTTTCTGTGAACTTGTCGGCACAGCAGACATCGCCTCCGGTGCCATCGACGTACACGCCCTGTAGGTGGATTCGTTGTCCACAATGGCGACAGTCGGTGTCGGGCAGATTCCAACGTGATGTGTCCTCTACCCATTCGGCCCACTCATCGAACATCATCCCGGCGGTGCCAAGGTGAAGATCGTCGTGAACCATGCCGTCAGCATCGTTCTCTTGAAGCCCGAACACATCCATGATGACGCCCTCGCTGGTTACGTTGACTGTCATGTTCCGGCCATCGCCAAGGTCAATCATGAATCGACCAAGACCCTCGCCAGTTTCGGATTCGTAAATGATTCCGCTCATCGGTACCCCTTCCCAAGCCACTTGTAGTTATCGAACTCACGCAGGATGCGTGCGTCATCTAGGTCTTTCTCATGGTTTTCGTGTTCGTAACCCACCCGTTCGCTGCTTCGTATTTGCTCTAGGTGGTCGGCGTAGAACTCAAACGCTTCCTGTGCCAGACTGTCTTGTGTCTGAACCGCATAGATACGATCCGTTTTCGTTCCCTTACAGGAATAGCCTGTTAGACGATCCAAGTCCTTGTCCGCCTGTCGATTTGATGCGATTTTCCCCATGTCCACTTCGGACAGGATGTACCGCGTCTGGATTTGACCCCACTCGCCCCTGATGGGCGCAATCCTCGTGTATCGGGAGCCTTCCTCGTCAAAGACCCACTCGTTGTCGATCAAGACAACTGGCCTGATTGAAAGACGATCTTTTCTCACGGGGTCGTATCCCCAAGTCAGACCATAAGCACCCTTCTTATAGACCTGCTCGTTGCTCACCTGAGGAACGATGTTCTTACGGGTTTGGGCATAGCCCAAGTCAAGTTGGGGATGATCTGG
>Ga0315319_10000151_pt1 | contig 19721 bp, 15 predicted proteins | sample M1500m3416metaG_FD_203463 | JGI IMG/M metagenome (GOLD analysis project Ga0315319, IMG submission 203463) | Ammonia-oxidizing marine archaeal communities from Monterey Bay, California, United States - M1 500m 3416 | ecosystem: Environmental > Aquatic > Marine > Intertidal zone | place: USA... | reverse complement strand
GTCGTGTCCACCAAAGAGCGGTTGGCGCCTATTCGGTTGTTTCCCTGATCACAGGTTACGGCATTGTCGGATTTCGCGATCCCTTTGGCATCAGGCCACTGGTTTACGGGAAGCGAGAGTCATCAAATGGTGTCGAGTACATGATTGCATCTGAATCTGTGGCTTTGAGTGTCCTGGGCTTCGAGTTGGTGGCTGATGTTAAGCCAGGAGAGGCGGTCTATATCGAATCTGATGGGAACATTCACACCCGGCAATGCACGCCAGCTGTGGTATATAGCCCCTGTATATTTGAGTATGTTTACCTGGCTCGCCCTGACTCGGTTATGGACGAAATTTCGGTATACAAGGCCCGCCTTAAGATGGGAGAGAAACTCGCGGATAAAATTCTCAGGCTGTATCCGGACAATGATATTGATGTTGTTATCCCAATACCGGATACCAGTTGTACCGCCGCACTGCCGATGGCCCATAGGCTAGACGTGAAATATCGGGAAGGCCTTGTAAAGAACCGCTACATAGGGCGAACGTTTATCATGCCGGGCCAGGCGCAACGAAAGAAATCAGTGCGCCGTAAATTAAGCCCGATCCAACTCGAATTTCGTGGCAAGAACGTCCTGTTAGTGGATGATTCTATTGTCAGGGGAACCACGTCCAAACAGATCGTCCAGATGGCGAGAGAGGCGGGTGCGAACAGGGTGTACCTGGCTTCTGCTGCACCGCCGGTTCGCTATCCTAATGTCTATGGTATTGATATGCCCTCGGCTACTGAGTTTGTTGCACATGGCCATACCGTGGAAGAAATAGCGGAATATATAGGAGTGGATTGGCTGGTCTACCAGGATTTGGACGATCTGGTTGAATGTGCTGCAGGTATTAATTCTTCGATTGATCGCTTTGATTGTTCAATTTTTGATGGCCAGTATGTGACCGGTAATGTGGGCGATGAGTATTTCAACAGGATTGACTCGTTACGAAATGATTCTGCGAAAGCTCAGGACCCCGGTAATGCCGAAGTAATCGAGCTGCACAATCAAGGTTAATAATGCGTAGTGTCATACAGGAAACTGTCGATCTTGTTGGCCAGGTAGTGCTTGGGAAAGAACGGCAGATAAAGATGGCGGTTGCGTGCCTGCTGTCTGAAGGTCATCTGCTGATTGAGGATATGCCGGGTATGGGAAAAACCACCCTGGCTCATGCGCTTGGAAAGGTATTCAACCTTTCATATAACCGCATCCAGTTCACGAGCGACATTTTGCCGGCTGATATTATCGGTGCGCCGGTGTTCGATAAGGAAAATAGCCAGTTTGTGTTTCACGAGGGACCAATCTTTAACCAGTTGATTCTTGCGGATGAAATTAACAGAACAACCCCAAAGAGCCAGAGTGCTCTGCTGGAAGCCATGGAAGAAAGGCAGGTTACCGTTGACGGGGATTCGAGGCCACTTCCCGAGCCTTTCTTTGTGATTGCCACCCAGAACCCAAGCAACCAGGCTGGTACATTACCGCGTTACTACTGCTGCTACGAAGAAGCCAGCACAAACTTGGCCCGGCAGATCGGGAGTACCTGAAGTTCTGTCGGTACCTTGCTAACCAGGGGCTCGCAAGATCAATGGGGGAGGGCCCAATCAGTTACGCAAGGCGCGTCGTCACCTTCAGGCCCGACCTGGCGACATCGGTTGATGCGGTAACAGATGCTTACATCCGGACGAACTTTATCGACGACCATCCTGAGGATGTAGACACCCTCAGGAAAGCCGTGCGAAGAGTAAGGCTTAGTGTGCTGGCGGGCGCCTAAGTTGCCGCGACGATGTTAACTGCGGGAATGATTGCCTGGTCAGCCGAGTTCTGGAATGATTCAATCTGGTGGAAGTTCAGGTAGCGATAGATATCATCTGCCATCGTGTCGAGGTCCTTCATGTATGCCAGATACTCTTCTACAGACGGGAGCTTACCGAGAATGCTTGACACAGCCGCCAGCTCAGCAGAGGCCAGGTAAACATCTGCGCCATCACCGAGCCGGTTAGGGAAGTTTCTGGTGGAAGTTGACACACAGGTGGAGTTTGGCGCTATTCGAGCCTGGTTCCCCATGCACAGTGAGCATCCGGGCATCTCGGTTCTGGCACCGGCCTGGGCGAAGACGTTGTAAACGCCTTCCTCCATTAGCTGATGCTCATCCATCTTGGTGGGTGGAGATATCCAGAGTCTTGTCGGAATGGAGCTGGCTTTACTCAGCAATTGTGCCGCCGCGCGAAAGTGTCCGATATTGGTCATACACGAACCGATGAACACTTCATCAATTTTTCTACCGGTTACTTCGGATAGTGGCTTCACATCATCCGGGTCATTGGGGCACGCGAGCAGCGGCTCCTTGATGTCGTTCAAGTCGATTTCGATGATTTCTGCGTATTCAGCATCGGCGTCAGGTTCCATGAGAACGGGGTTAGCTAACCAGGTTTCCATGGATTCAATTCTTCGGCCGATGGTTCGTGCATCACCATAACCCTCTGTAATCATCCATTTTAGCAGCGTGATGTTCGAGCTGATGTACTCGATGATCGGTTCTTTGCCCAATCTGATCGTGCAGCCACCGGCTGATCTTTCTGCGGATGCGTCACTGATCTCGAATGCCTGTTCTACCTTTAGGTCAGGAAGGCCTTCAATCTCAAGAATGCGACCGGAGAAAACGTTCTTCTTGCCTTCTTTAGCTACGGTCAGTAGTCCTCTCTGGATGGCTGCATAAGGAATGGCGTTTACCAGGTCCCGGAGGGTAATTCCTGGCTGCATCTCTCCCTTGAATCGCACAAGTACGGACTCTGGCATGTCGAGCGGCATCACGCCGATAGCCGAAGCGAATGCAACCAGGCCAGAACCGGCGGGAAAACTGATACCCATGGGAAATCTTGTGTGTGAGTCTCCTCCGGTTCCTACAGTGTCGGGCAGTAGCATTCTATTCAGCCATGAGTGAATAATACCGTCACCAGGTCGCAGGGCAACGCCGCCCCGTGTCTGAATGAAATCAGGCAGGGTATGTTGAGTATCAATATCAACCGGCTTGGGGTAAGCGGCCGTGTGACAGAATGATTGCATCACAAGGTCTGCAGAAAACCCGAGGCAGGCCAATTCTTTAAGCTCGTCCCGCGTCATGGGCCCGGTTGTGTCCTGAGAGCCGACGGTGGTCATGCGAGGTTCGCAGTAAGTGCCAGGGCGGATACCTTCAACACTGCAGGCTTTGCCCACTATCTTCTGCGCGAGTGTAAAGCCCTTGTTTGTTTCTTCGACCGGTGTTGGTTTTTTAAAGACATCGTCTGGTTCAAGACCTAGTGCTTCTCGTGATCTTTCTGTCAGTCCGCGACCAATGATAAGAGGTATTCTTCCCCCGGCTCGAACTTCGTCGAGTAAGACGGGTGTTGATAATTCGAATTCGCTAATCGTATCGCCGGCTTCGTTGGTGATTTTTCCTTCATAGGGATGGATGGTAATGACATCACCCATCGCCATCTTTGTGACGTCGCATTCGATAGGTAGCGCACCTGCATCCTCCATCGTGTTGAAAAATATTGGTGCGATCTTGCCACCAAGACAAACGCCACCGTCTCTCTTATTAGGGATATGGGCAATGTCATCTCCCATGTGCCACAGTACTGAATTAGTCGCTGATTTCCTTGATGAGCCTGTACCGACAACGTCGCCGACATAGGCGAGAGGATGACCTTTTTGCTTCAGTTCTTCGATGGTTTCCAGCGGCCGGTCCATGGTTTTGATGAGCATGGCTTTAGCATGTAATGGGATATCGGGACGACTCCAGGCATCTCCTGCAGGAGAGAGGTCGTCAGTATTGGTTTCGCCGTCTACCATAAATACCGTCACGGTAATTTCTTCGGGGACATTCTCTTTGTTGAGGAACCATTCCGCGTGAGCCCATGACTGCAGGACCGACATTGCGTGCTCGTTAGATTCGCTTTTTTCCACGATGTCATGAAATGCATCAAACATCAGTAGTGTTTTTGACAGAGCGCTCGCGGCGGTTGCAGCAGTTGCGTCGTCATCAAGCAGGCTGATCAATGGTTCGATGTTATATCCACCAAGCATTGTGCCCAGAAGTTCTGTTGCACGAACGTTGTCGATGATTGGCGAGCTCGTTTCGCCTTTAGCGATAGCGGTGAGAAATGCAGCCTTAACATACGCGGCGTCATCTACCCCGGCCGGAATTCTGTTCTCCAGGAGATCCGTAAGAAAACCTTCTTCACCGGCTGGAGGATTCTTAAACAGCTCGACCAGTCCATTGACCTGTTCAGCGTCTAAGGGTTTGGGTACAACGCCTTCAGCTGCGCGTTCTTCCATATGTTGTCGATAGGCTTTAAGCACGACCTTTACCTCACTGTATAATGACGAACAAGTCGTCCGGTTCAAAAGGTGGGCAAGTGTACTGGATGAACGGCTTAAAGTTAAGCCAACAAAGCCCCTCACGCGGTGTAAGACTATGAATGTGAACAGTTTTTTAAGGTGTAAAACACCGGATTTATGGCTTGAGCACGCACAAGCCAACCTGTCAGTTTTGCTGATTGATCATGCGAACTGCGAGAAGAAAGCCGCGTCGACCGCATTAAACCTGATGTACCGGCACGTTGATCAAACCGACTTGATCTTGAAACTCTCAAAACTAGCGCGAGAAGAACTCCGCCATTTTGAACAAGTGGTTGCTCTTCTGAAAGATAGAAATATAACGTATACCCAACTTTCTTCGTCCCGTTACGCGGGAGAACTTCGATCAGGTGCGCGTACACATGAGCCAGCCCGGTTAATTGACGTGCTTATTATTAGTGCCATTGTGGAGGCCCGAAGTTGTGAACGGTTTGCCAGGTTGGTTGAGGTGCTGGATGACGAGCTTGCGGCGTTTTACCAGTCTCTCCTTAAATCCGAAGCCAGGCATTTCCAGGTTTACCTTAACCAGGCAGAAAAGGTCGCCGGTGGTGACATCATTCAGGATCGAATTGATTTTTTTCTTGCGGCAGATGAGCGCCTTATCTTAACGCCTGATCCGGATTTCCGGTTCCATAGTGGGGTTCCTGTACCTTCAGCAGGGATCAGAAGACGTACTTAACCAGTTCCAGGTCTGAACCAGCCGCCCTTAGAAATTGCGTTGATGTGTGCCAGTCGCCAAGAACGTACCGGGTTCCAGGGCCGAATTGCAGGTCGACTTCGTGAATGGCAGGACGATGAGTATGACCGTGAACCAGAATCGCGGTCTTGGCCTGGTTCATCACTTTGGTCACTTCTTCCGGTGTGACATCCATAATATCTTCGGCTTTCTCTCGAGAAACTTTCTGGCTTTTTCCCCGTATCTGTTCGGCAATGATTTTCCTTTCCTGCATCTGTTTCGACAGAAAATCCTGCTGGAAGGCATCTGAACGTAACAGGGTTCTTGCTTTCATATACTCCTCATCCCTGGTGCAGAGGCTGTCGCCATGCATCAACAGGGCCGGTTGATCCCCGAGGATAATAGGGTAGGGGTCAGGGAGTAGTTTCGCACCCGCAGCATTACAAAATGCCTTGCCGATCAGAAAATCGCGGTTGCCGTGCATAATGAACACATCACAGGGTAGACTGGATAACGCCTCGATCACCTCGTTATTCAGGGGGGATTGGTCGTCGTCTCCCAGCCACAATTCGAAAAAGTCGCCCAGAATGTACAGCTCATCGATGGTTTGACACTGCTCGCTGAGGAATTGTGTGAACGCCCTGGTCAGGTCTTTCCGGTTGGCATCCAGATGCAGGTCTGAAATGAATATCCGTTCCATGATGTTATTACCTTGTAGTAATTGACCGTTTTAATACGGTGCTTTAGCTTTGTTTTCACTGTCCGCGGCGCTTTTCCAATGCTAACGGCTAAGCCTTTGCTTTGCTTAAAAAAAACGTCGATTTCTTGTTTGACTGTATCCAGCCTCGTTAGTAGAATGCGCTCCTTTCTAGCGGTAGGTAGGCTAGAGGTTGCGGTATTATCCAGTGCTTTATGGTTAAGCTGCAATGACCTTTGTTCGGGGTATAGCGCAGTCTGGTAGCGCGCCTGCTTTGGGAGCAGGATGTCGGGAGTTCGAATCTCTCTACCCCGACCAAATTCCCCATGAGGTGATAGGACCGGAAGGTCAGGGTTAATGCGCCCGTAGCTCAACTGGATAGAGCATCGCCCTTCTAAGGCGAGGGTTGAAGGTTCGAGTCCTTCCGGGCGTACCATGATAATGGGAATAAGAGCAATGGTGGGCGTAGCTCAGTTGGTAGAGCTCCGGATTGTGATTCCGGTGGTCGCGGGTTCAAACCCCGTCGCTCACCCCAGATAAAGAGGTGGGACTGGGAAGAAGGATTGGCGGGGTCCGTGGCAAAAGGTTTGCCCGTACAAACCCCGCTGCTCACCCCAGATAAAGAGGTGGGGCTGGGACGAAGGGTCTCTCCCCCTGATACAACAAACATGCGAGAGTGGCGGAATTGGTAGACGCGCTGGTTTTAGGTACCAGTATCGTAAGATGTGAGAGTTCGAGTCTCTCCTTTCGCACCATATTAAATCCAGAATAATTAGGTAGCAGCATGCAGGTAACTGTCGAAACCACAGCAGGTCTTGAACGAAAAATGCGCGTGGTTGTACCCTCGGAAAGAGTAGAAGTCCAGGTCACAGAGAAAATCAAGCAGACCGCCAAACAGGCCAAGATCAACGGATTTCGGCCAGGGAAGGTGCCTCTGCGTGAGGTAAAGAGACGCTTTGGTCCAGGGATCAGGCAGGAAGTTTCTAGTGAATTGATCCAGTCAACCTATGGCGAGGCGCTTCAGAAGGAAGATATTAACCCGGCGGGTATGCCTAAGATTGAAGAAGTTAACATCGAAGAGGGCAAGGACCTTGAGTACACGGCCGTCTTTGAAGTCTTCCCCGAAATAGAAGTCAGCGGTCTTGAAAATATAGAAGTAGAACGCCTGTCCAGTTCCATCGAGGAAGCTGACCTTGAAAAAATGATCGACACACTGCGGGAACAAAGGCTTGTATACGCCGAAACCGATCGTGCCGCTGCTGAAAAAGACCAGGTGAACCTGGATTTTGAAGGGTTCCTTGAAGATGAACCTTTCGAGGGAGGAAAAGCAGAAGGCACAGACCTGGTGCTTGGCTCAGGTTCTATGATCCCCGGGTTTGAAGATGGGCTAACAGGCTTAAAAGCAGACGAAGAAAAGGATCTTAAACTCACTTTCCCTGAAAACTACCAGGCAGAGAACCTTGCCGGACAGGAAGTGTTGTTCAAAATTAAAGTAAACAAGGTTTCCGAACCAGAGTTGCCAGAACTGAACGACGAGTTTTTTGAGCAGTTTGACGTCAAGGAAGGCGGAGCTGAAGCATTCCGTAAAGAAGTCACCAATAACATGAAGCGAGAGCTGGATTCTGCGATCAAGGCCAAGGTCAAGGATCAGGTGATGGATGGGTTGAGTGAGAATAACGAGGTTGACCTGCCGCAGTCGTTAATCGACCAGGAAGTGAACCGAATGCGTCAGGAAGCCGTGCAACAGTTTGGTGGTGGCGCTCAGTTTGATCCAAGCATGCTGCCAGCGGAAATGTTCTCCGAGCAGGCTCAAAAAAGAGTAAAGATTGGGCTGATCGTTAGCGCGATTGTTGATAAGAACAGCCTGGAGGCCGATGCTGAAAAGGTCAGGGAAGCTATCGAAGAGATGGCTTCCACCTACCAGACGCCTGAAGAGGTCATCAACTATTACTACAGCAATGAACAGCAACTCAGTCAAATTCAGAATATGGTTCTGGAAGAGCAGATTGTCGATTTCGTGCTGGAGTCGGCTAAAGTGACTGATAAAACAGTCAGTTATGACGAGGCTGTGAAGCGTGAAGCTGAGCTTCCTGCCGAGGAAAGTGACGAGTCTCCAGACGCCAAAGACTGATTTGTTCTATTTAGCCACTTGAATTGTAAGGTAATTGTCGAACTTATGTCCCACAATTTAAGCTGAAGTCAAGCATTGAACTTTTGTTAAATTGCCGCAATATTGTGGGTTAACGCTATACTGACCCAGTTCACTAAAGAGAAATCCCATGCATACATTTGACGATACGTTTCCAACTGTTACCCAGAATCTGGGTCTGATACCAATGGTTGTTGAACAAACCGCTCGAGGCGAACGTTCTTATGACATTTATTCGAGGCTTCTGAAAGAAAGAATCATCTTTGTTGTAGGGCCTATCGATGACAACGTTGCGAACCTGGTTGTGGCCCAGATGCTTTTCCTAGAGTCTGAAAATGCCGACAAGGATGTGCAGCTTTATATCAACTCGCCGGGTGGTTCGGTGACATCAGGTCTGGCGATCTATGACACCATGCAGTTTATTAATAGTGAAGTGTCGACCATGTGTATCGGTCAGGCGGCAAGCATGGGTGCATTTCTTCTGGCAGGTGGAGCGAAGGGCAAACGGTATTGTCTTCCCAATTCAAGGGTCATGATTCACCAGCCAAGTGGCGGTTCCCAGGGCCAGGCGTCTGATATTGAAATCCAGGCAAAGGAAATACTATTCCTGCGTGAGCGTATGAATGCCATTATGGCGGAACATACAGGCAAAACTGTGGAGCAGCTTGCAAAGGATACTGAACGCGATAATTTTATGACCGCCAATGATGCGCTTGCTTACGGGTTGATCGATAAGATCCAGGAGCCCAGAGCAAATTTAGCCGCTGTATAGGATTGAATTACCCTGAGTTAGTGTCTTTTGGGGTAGTTTTTAATTTGCCAGCGTTTGGCTATAATGGATTCGGGTGACCCGCATTGAGAGCAGTGATCCCTAAATAAGTATTTTGAGGTTTGGGTATGTCCGACGAGAACGAGGGTAGCGACGACGACGGTAAGCTACTCCACTGTAATTTCTGTGGTAAGAGCCAGCATGAAGTGCGAAAGCTGATCGCTGGCCCATCCGTTTATGTCTGTGATGAATGTGTTGAGCTATGCAACGACATCATTCGTGAGGAGCTCCAGGAAAGTAACGACGAATCGGATAATAGTAAGCTTCCTACGCCCATGGAAATTAAGGACATTCTTGATGAGTATGTCATCGGCCAGGATTGGGCAAAGAAAGTCCTTTCAGTTGCTGTATACAACCATTACAAGCGGCTTAACTACACTGGTAAGAAAGATGAAGTTGAGCTCCAGAAGAGCAACATCCTGCTGGTAGGACCGACAGGTGTTGGTAAAACTCTTCTCGCCGAAACACTCGCAAGGTTACTCGATGTACCTTTTACTATCGCTGATGCGACGACCCTCACTGAAGCGGGTTATGTTGGTGAAGATGTAGAGAACATCATCCAGAAGCTATTGCAGAAATGCGACTACGATGTCGACAAGGCGCAGGTGGGTATTGTCTATATTGATGAAATCGATAAAATTTCAAGGAAATCTGACAACCCGTCAATCACACGTGACGTTTCGGGTGAAGGCGTACAGCAGGCATTGCTTAAGTTGATCGAGGGCACCGTTGCATCAGTACCACCCCAGGGTGGCCGAAAGCATCCCCAGCAGGAGTTCCTGCAGGTTGATACAACAAACATCCTGTTTATCTGTGGTGGTGCGTTTTCAGGTTTGGACAAGGTTATCCAGGATCGATCCGACAAGAGTGGAATCGGATTTGGCGCCAGCGTACAGACGAAGGCCAAAAAGAAGAATTTGGGTGATACGCTAAGAACGATTGAACCAGAAGATCTGGTTCGCTACGGGTTGATTCCGGAATTTGTCGGTCGACTGCCTGTGCTGGCGACACTTGATGAATTGGATAGTGAAGCACTGGTGCGAATCCTTAGAGAGCCTAAGAATGCTTACACCAAGCAGTATTCGAAACTGTTTGAGATGGAAGGCGCAGAAATTGACTTCCGGGAAGATGCGTTGGTTGCCATTGCGGAAAAAGCGATGGAACGAAAAACCGGTGCACGTGGACTACGCTCCATCCTGGAGGACGTGCTGCTTGAAGTGATGTACAAGCTGCCTTCCGAAGCGGAAATCAGTAAAGTCGTTATTGATAGAAACGTCATCAATGGCACCTCGGAACCTTTGCTAATCTATGAAAACATCGATCAGCAGAAGGTGGCGCCGGAATAAACGCGGAACGACCGTTTATCTAAAATTGGAAATAAAAGGGGCGTTTACGCCCCTTTTATTTTGTAAACTATAGTTTAAGTCTGGTGTAGATGGCGCGTGTGCCATTGCCGAAAAAGGTTATTTAATGTCTGAAGAACTCTTTGATATACCGATTGTGACTCTCAGGGATATGGTGGTTTATCCGCATGGTGTGCAGCCACTCTTTATAGGAACCGAGAAATCGATTCGTGCCCTGGAGCACGCACAGGAAAATGACGAGAACAAACGGATTCTTCTGCTTGCGAAGAAGGAGCCCGGTAATGAGAAACCTGGTAAGGATGATTTGTATTCTTTTGGAACGGTGGCGACCATCCTCCAACTTATCCGACTGCCAGACAAGACGGTGAAGATCCTTGTGGAGGGATCCCATCGGGCGAAGGTTGGTAACATTCGCGAGAATGATGAATTTTTCAGTGGTGATGTAGAGGTACTGGACGAGCCGTTGATGGATCCCGGAGAAGGGCAGGCATTAATGCGAACGCTCATAGGAACCTTCGAGCAGTACGTTCAACAGAGCAAGAAAGTACCCCCCGAGGTAATGACTTCCGTTGCCAGCATCGAAGACCCCTCAAGGCTCGTTGACACCATCGCCGCACAATTAACCCTGAAACTGGAGGTCAAACAGCAGCTACTTGAAATGTTCGATCTGAAAGATCGTGTTGAGCACATGTTGGGTTTGCTTGAGGGTGAACTGGAACTCTTCACTGTTGAAAAACGCATCCGCGGTCGCGTAAAAAAACAGATGGAGAAGAGCCAGCGTGAGTATTACCTGAACGAACAGATGAAGGCGATCCAGAAAGAGCTCGGTGATATGGATGATGTTCCCAATGAGTTAGAGGACATGGAGAAGCGCCTGGAATCTTCAGGTATGCCAAAAGAGGCGAAAGACAAGACCAGAGGCGAATTAAGCAAGCTTAAAATGATGTCTCCAATGTCTGCTGAGGCAACGGTTGTCAGGTCATATATTGACTGGATGCTGAACACACCCTGGAAGAAGCGCTCAAAGGTCCGAACAGACATTGTGGCGGCGGAAGAAGTGCTCGACACCGATCATTATGGGCTTGAAGAAGTCAAAGATCGGATTCTTGAATATCTTGCCGTCCAGAAACGCGTGAAGAAGATTAAAGGTCCAGTGCTTTGCCTTGTAGGTCCACCTGGTGTCGGTAAAACGTCATTGGGCGAGTCTCTTGCCAGGGCCACAAACCGGAAATTCGTTCGAATGGCGCTGGGTGGCGTGCGTGATGAGGCGGAAATCCGCGGACATCGTCGAACCTATATTGGTTCGATGCCAGGAAAGATCATCCAGAAGCTTGCTAAGTCGGGAGTGAAAAACCCGCTGTTCCTGCTTGATGAAATTGACAAAATGGGGCAGGACCACAGGGGCGACCCCGCATCGGCACTACTCGAGGTGTTAGATCCGGAGCAAAATAATACCTTTAATGATCATTACATGGAGGTCGATTACGATCTTTCAGAAGTAATGTTCATTTGTACGTCCAACTCCATGGATATCCCGGCGCCGTTACTCGATCGTATGGAAATTATCCGCATTCCGGGTTACACGGAAGATGAAAAACTTAATATTGCGACCCGGTATCTCGTTCCCAAGCAGATGGAGAATAATGGTCTTAAGAAAGACGAGTTGGCAATCGAAGATCAAACCGTCACAGACCTGATTCGCTACTACACTCGGGAAGCGGGAGTGCGGGGTCTGGAACGTGAAATCGCCAAAATTTGCCGAAAAGTGGTAAAAGAGTCAGCGCTGAGTGAGGTTGAACAATCAGGCACACTGGCCGTCACGTCCCAACTGCTTGAGGTATATTCAGGGGTCAGAAAGTACAATTTTGGCATAGTCGAGGAAGAAGACCAGGTTGGGCAGGTGACAGGACTTGCGGTGACCAGTGTGGGTGGTGAACTGCTGTCAATTGAGGCCGCTGTGGTTGCAGGAAAGGGTCGCCATATCCAGACAGGATCCTTGGGTGATGTGATGCAGGAATCGATACAGGCTGCCACCACAGTGGTCAGGAGCCGCGCAAACGTTCTGGGCATTGCTAAGGACTTTCATGCAAAGTATGACCTTCACATTCATATGCCGGAAGGAGCCACGCCTAAAGATGGGCCCAGTGCAGGAGTTGGCCTTTGTACCGCCATGGTGTCCGTTCTCACGGGGATTCCAGCCAGGTCGGATGTCGCAATGACGGGTGAAATCACCTTGCGTGGTCAGGTCCTGGCGATTGGAGGGCTTAAAGAGAAGTTGCTCGCCGCCCATCGGGGGGGGATAAAGGTTGTTCTCATTCCCGATGAGAACAAAAGGGACCTAAAAGAGATACCGGATAACATAAAAAGCGATTTGGAGATCATTCCGGTTAAATGGATTGATGAAGTACTGGCAGTCGCTCTACAAAGAATGCCTGAACCGCTACCGGAGGAGCTCGATTCAGACATGAAAAATGATTCCGATTCAGGCGGTGAATCTGATGAAAGCCAGAGAATCAGCACTCATTAGCCAGTTTTATCTTGAAAATGCCGGGATCATTGGGTATAAAGGCGTAGCGAGCAGGCGTTTTGCACATGCACGTCATCTTAATCCATTGAGAACTTACTAAAAATTTTAAAAGGGGTAGAGCGTGAATAAACAAGAGCTGATTGAAAACATTGCAGCATCGGCGGATATCACTAAGGCCGCTGCAGGAAGAGCGTTGGATTCCATGATTGATTCGATAACTGATTCATTGAAGAACGGTGACTCGGTTGTACTAGTAGGTTTTGGCACGTTCAGCGTTCGTGATCGTGCTGCGCGTATGGGTCGAAACCCTCAAACCGGCGAAGAAATCCAAATCAAAGCTGCGAAAGTCCCAGCTTTCAAAGCAGGTAAAGCGTTAAAGGGTGCGGTTAACTATTAGTTTTACGCCGGAAACTCTACATAAAGTAAAAGGTCCAAAAGACAATAAGAAAGTAAGGTAATACAATAGAGAGGCGCATCATTGATGCGCCTTTTTTGTGGGCGTTTTAAAACATGCTCACCTTCTTTAGTAAAAGGTAAAGGAATCATGCTAATTCAACGGTTGCGGGACGGTTCAGATGGGATCCTGGCAAAAGTCATTGTCGGTCTCATCATCATAGTGTTTGGGTTATTTGGGTTCGGTTCCATCACGACGTTTCTCGCGCCTGTCCCCAAGGTGGCAACGGTCAATGGGCAGGACGTCACGCAGCAGGCCATGGAGATTGCGGTCGAACGTAATCGTCGTCTTTTACAGGCGAGGGGGGGCAATCTAGACCAGATCAATGAAGACGAGCTACGCGACAATGTGCTCAGAGGTTTGATATCAAGGGAAATTCTTTCCCAGGCGACGGACGATTTTGATCTCTACTATAGTGATGTACTGCTTGATGACGAAATTATTACGAATGACGTTTTCAAAGTGGATGGCGTATTTAACGCGGATCAGTTCCAGAATGTTATCAGAAGTGCCGGGTATACGCCCCTGGTCTATCGTGATGAGATGCGTACTGACAGTATGTTCAGCCAGATGTTAGCGGGCATTCGCCAGTCGTCATTTGTCACCGAGGCCGAAAGCAAACGTTACAGTTCACTTTTGAGCCAGACCAGGGACCTTGCATATCTGCAGATCCGGGTCGATGGGTTAATTGACGAGGTCGCAGTTTCAGAGGAAGAAATTGCGGATTACTACGCTGATCGTTCCGTGGACTTTGTTACCGAAGAAACAGTGAATCTTCAGTACGTTGAACTCAAACATGAACAGCTTGCCGCGGAGCTTGAGGTCGACGAGGAAGCGCTCGAGCAGTATTACCGTGAAAATCAGGGTGACTACTCAACCGAGGAGTTACGTCGCGTCGCACATATTTTGATCGAAGCTTCTGAGGACCTGTCCATGGAAGCAACGCAAGAGAAAGCAAATGAAGTTTATGGGCGAATCAAGCAAGGCGAAGATTTTGCTGCACTGGCTGGAGATGAATCTGATGATGTGGGTTCTAGCGATAACGGGGGAGACCTGGGTTTTAATCCACTGGGTACATTCTTTCCTGAGTTTGAAGCGGCTGCCTATGATCTGGCATTGGGCCAGGTGTCTGAACCTGTGGAAACCGAAATTGGGTATCACATCATTAAGCTATTGGAGATTAATGAAGCAGTTCAACCGAGTCTCGCGGACGTTCGTGTTGAAGTAGAGCAACGTTACAGAATGTATGCGACAGAAGATGAGTTTGTGACCAGTTCTTCTCGACTGGCAGAAATGCTCTTCGAGGCAATTGATCTTGCAGCACCAGCGGCTGAACTCGGTCTGGAAGTGTTGTCAACTGGGAATCTCTCTCGTGAATCGGAGAATTTTCTGATGGCAAATAATTCGGTTGCCACTGCAGCTTTTAGCGCGGATGTGCTGATTGATGGAAACAACAGCGACCTTCTGGAACTGACGGATTCACACCACGTGGGGATTCGCGTCGAGGGGCATTCACCCAGCGTTACCAGATCCCTTGCGGAGGTTACTGAAGACATTCGTAACATCCTTCGGCTTGGTAAGGCGGAATCGCTAGCGGGGGTGAGGGCTCAATCAATTGTTGAAGCAATTAACAGTGGCTCACTTTCCCAGTATGTGGCGAATGAATACGGGCTAGACTGGATTCTGGCACCCTCACTTTCGCGGTTCTCGCGCGATATTGATCCGTTGGTAATGCGTGAAGCATTCAAGCTACCCAGGCCCGCTGATGATAAGGAGTCTCTTGGTATTGCAACTCTTCCTAACGGGGATAGCCTGGTGCTGCGGGTATCTGAAGTGACAAACAGACCCTCGACAGAATTGGTCGAGGCTGAGGTCGCCAGTTTTCGGGAGAGTCTGGCATCGCAGCTTGGGTCGATGGACTTTCAGGAATTTGAAGATGCACTGACGGCAGAAGCGTTGATTGAGCGAGTTAATTAATTAGACGGGTAACGTCAACATAAAGTGTTAGCCGGTCGCCGGGATGAATATACTTTTTCACGTTCAACGCATCGTTCCAGGACTTGATGCTTTGGACGGAGATATTAAATTTGCCGGCGATCAGGGATAAGGACTCTCCCTGTCGAACCCGGTAGCTGAGCTTACGAACCTGGTTGGCACGCAGCCCAACGGACTGGGCTCTGGTCTGGGTGTTGTTCGTGTTGTTAGTTTTCTTGAATATCTTTAGTTCGGTTCCTGGATGCAAGAGACCGGTTGTGCCCATTCCATTCCATTTCGCCAGTTCACGCATACCGACATCGAATTTATGGGCAATTTCCCAGAAGCTGTCACCGGGTTTAACAATATAGGTGATTGGTTCACTGCCGTAATGCGTTTCCAGAGTCTGTTGCTTTGTTGCCAACCTACTGCCCTTGCTCATGGCATAGTCAGCGTCTGGTGACGCAGCCGGAATCATCAAAGACTCCCCCGCACGGATCAAGTTACCCCGTATGTCGTTTGCGCTCCTGATGGTATCCACGGTCGTTCGGTATCTGTTCGCGATTGCGCCAAGGCTTTCGCCGTAACTTACCTTGTGTCGTTGCCACGCCAAACGCTCAGTGGGCGGAAGTTCTGATACTCGCTCACGAAATACGTCCGCCTTGCCGACCGGGACAATGAGTTCGTGTGGTCCATCCGGATGAGTTGCCCACTGGTTAAATCCGGCATTCAGTAAGTAGATTTCCTTTGAAGAGATATCTGCCAGTTCTGCGGCTTTATTCAGGTCGAGCTGGCTCGTGGTTTCAACGACTTCCCAATAGGGCTTATTGGCCATATCAGGCAGAGTCATATCGTAGCGGTCGGGGTGGTTGATTAACTCACTTATGGCAAGGAGCCTGGGGACATAGGTGTAGGTTTCTCGAAAAACCTTAAGGGACCAGAAATTTACTTCATCCGTGGGCAGTTTACTGGCACGTATCGAAGAAAGTACATTACCCTGGCCTGCATTATAGGCTGCCAGTGCCAGCAACCAGTCTTCGCCCAGCATGTTGTGCAGATACTCGAGATAATCGATAGCCGCCTTGGTAGAAGCCCTGACATCTCTTCTGCCGTCATACCACCAGTCAATTTTCAAACCATACACTCGAGCTGTGCCAGGAATAAATTGCCACAAACCGGCTGCCCTGCTATGAGAATAGGCGAAGGGGTCATAGGCGCTTTCGACAATTGGGAGAAGTGCAAACTCGAGAGGTAACCCGCGCTTTTCCAGCTCTTCGATGATGTAGTGGAGGTGGGGTGCGGCTCGTTTGGTGACGCGGTCAACATATTCTGGATGATTTACGTACCATTTCAATTCAACCATGACCCGTTTTCTATCCGTATCATGTGATAACCGAAATCCGTCGCGCATTCGTTGCCATAAGTCTGTCTGTGCCGCGGTTAAATCCTGGGCTGAGGGTTCTTTGTTAAGGGCCGCTGAGGGCTCTTGATTTAGGGCCGCTGAGGGCTCTTGATTTAGGGCCGCTGAGGGCTCTTTGTTTAGGGCCGCTGAGGGCTCTTTGTTTAGGGCCGCTGAGGGCTCTTGATTTAGGGCCGCTGAGGGCTCTTTATTTAAGGCCGCTGAGGGCTCTTTATTTAAGGCCGCTGAGGGCTCTTCATCAAATAAGCGATCCGAGGTCTGGGCGGAATCGGGGCCTTCCTTGATTGCGCAACCTGCCAACAAACAAAACAGTACCAGTGAGGTAGATGGGTGGGATAGGGACATATAGGGCTTAACTCTAGGCATTATGTGCGGGCAGCACAGATTGGCGGTCTCGGAACCAGACGATCCCTGAACTTCCATGTAGTAAGACATCAATCTTCCATTATAATAATTAAGCACCTATTGAACACTCTGATATGCGCAATAATTTTTCGGCCCTGACAAGCGCTTCGCAACCGGTACTTGATGGTATTCGGTCGTGGTTTGCCTCAGATTTAGGCAGACACGTGCTGAAGACCGAATTGGCGATGCTCGAGCAACTATTACCTGGGCTCTTTGGCTACCACCTTGCACAGTTTAGCGTTCAGGACAGTGTGCTGCATGATGCCAGTCCGATCCAAAACAAGATCGTTATCAATCTGGATACGACAAAAGCGGGCCTGGTCTCAAATCCTACCCAGCTTCCGTTCGCCAATGACAGTATCGATGTCGCGCTTTTGCATCATCTTCTTGATTTCTCGGAATCGCCGCAAAATATCTTGCGAGAACTGGCCAGGGCTACTCTTCCGATGGGTCATATCGTGATCGTTGGATTCAATCCAATGAGTCTGTGGGGAGCCTGGCGAACCATTGTGCGCTCCACACGCTACAAAAGTATTGCCCCCTGGAATGGAGCGTTCATTAGACCTGGGCGATTAATGGACTGGCTTAACCTGCTGGACTTTAAAATCGACAGAGCGCAGTACTCGATCTATGGTCCCCCTGTCAGCCAGTATCTTGGTGATGTTAACGATTATTCCCATGGGGTGAGCCGAACCCTTAACCTACCTATTGGATCAGTTTACGTGATTGTCGCCCGGAAACACGTGGGTGCCGTTCATTCCATCAAGCCTGTCTGGAGCCGGCATCAGGCATTTGGCCGGTTGAGTGCGGTGCGCTCCGTGAAACACGATGGGCTGACGAAGGTGGAACATGATTCTGGTCAGCATGAACGATGATTAACCGGGAAGTTCAAATGTTTACGGATGGCGCATGTCGGGGTAATCCAGGTCCGGGCGGTTGGGGTGTGCTCCTTCGTTCAGGAAAAACCGAGAAGGAGCTCTGGGGTGGTGAGCCTGATACAACCAATAACAGGATGGAGCTCACTTCTGCTATTCGTGGGCTCGAAGCGCTAAACAGGGCTTCAAGCATTGTGCTGACAACCGATTCCCAATATGTGCGCAAGGGAATCACCGAGTGGATTAAAGGCTGGAAAGCGAAAGGCTGGAAGAATGCCAGTAGGCAACCGGTCAAGAATAGGGATTTGTGGGAACGGCTGGATGAACTGTGTGAAACGCACAATATTGACTGGCGCTGGGTAAAGGGTCATAGCGGTCATCTTGAAAATGAACGGGCAGATGCCCTGGCCAATCGCGGCATTGATGAGCTAGGGAGCCTCTGATTAAGGTCTATTTTCGCCAGTACGGCGTCAGACGCGTACTTAGGAATTTGTTAACTTACAACATGTTAACAAATTTCTTTCGCGCGCCTCTTCCTGCCCTAACAAAATGCCCTGACAAAAATATCCTCTTAATCAGAGGTTCCATAGGAGAGGGCAGATGCGACAGGTAGTACTGGATACTGAAACAACAGGACTGGAAATTGAGGCAGGTCATCGAATTCTGGAAATTGGGTGTGTGGAAATCGTTGGAAGGAAGTTAACTCGCAGGCATTTTCACCAGTACATCAACCCGGAGCGGGAAAGCGATGATGGTGCGCTCGAAGTACACGGTATAACCAGCCAGTTCCTTGCCGACAAACCCCTCTTTGCCGATGTATGGGAAAACTTCCTACAGTTTGTCGATGGCAGCGAACTCATTATCCATAACTCTGCATTTGATATCGGGTTCTTGAATCGTGAGATGCGCTTGCTTGACCCTTCACTGGGTAAGCTAACGGACTACTGTAGCGTGATAGATAGCCTGGCGTTGGCGAGAAACAAACATCCGGGTCAGAAAAACAACCTTGATGCGCTTTGCAAACGATATAGCGTCGACAATTCACAGCGGCAACTTCACGGTGCTTTGCTGGATGCAGAAATCCTGGCAGATGTGTATCTGCTCTTAACGGGTGGTCAGGTAACACTGGGCCTGGGAGAAGAGCTAAATAATCAGAAGGGCTTGAATACTCGTGTTGAATTAGATGCAGACAGGCCTCGCCTTAAAGTTATCAAGGCAGATGAAGAGGAGCTGAGTGCTCACGAAAATAAGCTGGATCATCTGGATGAAAAAGGCGAAGCGGGTGCAGTCTGGCGCAGTGACATTACTGGAGATGCAGGATGAGTGGATTCTATTGGCCTGAGCCTGACCTCAGCTTTTTACCTGGGACCAAGGCAGCAGGGCAAGGCGAGGCGAGTTATTTCGTTTGCCACAACAACAACATCCTACAGCTTGTAGACGAAAATGAAGCATGGCGTCCCGCGACTCACGAAGAGCTTGGTCAGTGCGAGGGAGTTCATGAGCATTACATGGGAATGCTGGGGGGGAAGCAATGCTTTGCCGTGGAGGCCGCAGGGCCGGGCACAGCAGAGTTCTCTAACCTTCGTATGAATATTCAGAATATAGACAGGACGCTGTTTAATCTGGCAGGTAGGGCGTTGCAAATTTGCGACTGGTATCGCAGCCATCAATTCTGCGGTCGTTGCGGTGAGGCCACCACAGAGAGTCAAAGCGATCGTTCCACCGTGTGTGCCGGGTGTAAATTGAATTTTTACCCAAGGCTATCTCCATCCATTATCGTGCTTGTGCATAAAGGTGATGAAGTCCTTCTTGGGCGTAACCATATGTTCCCCGAAGGACTGTTCAGCACGCTGGCCGGGTTTGTCGAGCCAGGCGAATCGATCGAAGAAACGGTCATTAGGGAGGTGAAAGAAGAAGTTGGAGTAAACGT